>Ga0105247_10003326_pt1 | contig 10531 bp, 8 predicted proteins | sample KBSS24metaG_FD_81519 | JGI IMG/M metagenome (GOLD analysis project Ga0105247, IMG submission 81519) | Switchgrass rhizosphere microbial communities from Kellogg Biological Station, Michigan, USA - KBS S2-4 metaG | ecosystem: Host-associated > Plants > Roots > Rhizosphere > Soil | place...
AACAGCAGGTTTCTGTAGACCGAGACGTCATTCTGCGACGCCGGACACAGATACGTCTGCATCAGGACCGGCTTTGACGGATTCGAGATATCGAAGATCTCGAAGCCGTTGTAGTTCCCCATGATCGCAAGGTTGCCGGAGAACGCGAGATCGGAATGCGTCGCGCCCAGCACCTTCCCCGTCGGCGGCGTTGTCGAGAGCATGCGCATGTTCCAGGCGGCCTGCGCGGCGTCCCAGCGACCCGGCTTGAGGCCGACGCGCGGATCCGGAGTCGGCGTCGTCGCCGACACGATCGGCTGGACCGGCTTCGGCATGACCGCCGGCGGAGGCGGAGGTGGCGGCGGCGGAGTGCCGCGCCCCGCTGGTGCGGCGGCAGCGCCGCTCGCGGGCGCCTCGGCCGAGGGTGCCGGTGTAGAAGCGGCCGGCGGCGACGACGGTGGCGCGGAAGACGGCGCTGCGGCCGGCGCTGCGGCGGGAGGCGCCGCGGCGGGCGGAGGCGTCGCCGGAGCTGCCGCCGGTGGAGGCGGAGGCGTACTTGGCGCCGCCGCAGCCGGCGCACCTTTCGTCGAAGAGCTCGCGCACGCAGGCACGCCCAGCACCGCCGACGCAAGCAGGAGAGCGAACAGACCGGCGGTCAACAGAGCCGACGGACGCGATGAGTCGGATTTCATGATTGTGGATTCTCCAGCATCTCGTGCATGCGATCGATCTCGATCGATTGATCGGCGTAGACGTCGGACGCGAACTTGAACACCGTTTCATCCTGCGCCGCGCCGTACGACTTGAACAACACGTCGACCATGTCGATCGCGCCCTGGTGATGCCGGATCATGCCCAACAGAAAGAGCCGGTCGAACTCCGGCCCGCGCGCGTGGTCGAGCGCGGCCATTTCCTCGTCGGTCAACATCCCCGGCATCAGCATGTCGTGCTCCATGCCGTTCATCTTCATCCGGTGCCGCGTGGACGCCGCGTCAGGAACGACCTGCCCGCGATCCTGCAGCCAGCTCTGCATCATGGCGATCTCGTCGCGCTGCCCGACGACGATGCGCTCGCAGAGAATCGCGACGTCTTTGCGGGCGCCATGCGTGGGGGCCCAGCCGGCCATGACCACGGCCTGCGCATGATGGGGAATCATGCCGGCCATGAAGTCCACGTCGGCATCGCTGTACGGAAGCCGTCCGAGGCCGGGCGGTGTGGCGTGCAGGCTGGACGATGGTGCACTCGCGCAGCCGGCGCCGAAGGCGATCAGGAGCAGGCAGGGTGCCACCGCGAACCTGAAGAGCATGGTCATCCTCGTGCCGTAATCGTATGCGATTCGTCGTCTGGCGCTCAATGAGAGGACCGACGTTGACCGGATTACGGGTTTCGCTCGGCGTCGACCATGAAGATCGATCAGCGGTACGCACGAAGAACGAACAATGGCCCAGCTTGGACGTGCAACGGTACAACCTGTGCTTTGGGAGTCGCCGAACGCCCGCCATCGGTCTCGGGCAAAGGACTAAGGAGCGCGGATGAAACGGCTCGTCATGGTGTTCGCGGCAGTGTTAGGCCTGGTCGGCACGGCGGCCGCGACGCCGATCGGTGATTTTGACTTCAAGACGGGCGCATATCAGTCGTCCGCCGAGCGCGTCTACACGTTCAGCCCTGGCGGGGCGTTCACACTCGTCAGAGCAGTCCCGCCCGACGGGATGGGCAAGACGGTGCTCGTTTCCGGAACCTTGAGGTCCACGACGTATCTGGAAGCCGGAGAACGACACGGCATCCCGGCGAGCGGAACAGAGACACTGACTGACATGCTGGACTATTTGGGATTGCAGCCCGGGACTCTTTTTGATGTCGATCCGTTTCAGCGCAGTCTCGAGCACAGCTCCGGCCGAGGCCACGCATTTACAGATTTGCCCCTCGCAGACGTAGGACTGATCCCGACACCGGAACCTGGCAGCCTCGTGCTCCTTGGCACGGGGATCGTCGGCCTCGCCGGATGGGTGCGTCGTCGTTCACGACAGCAACTCATGTAATCAAGACACAAAACGTCGCGTGAGGCGCGCGTTGGTGCAGAGCTCGCGCGGGCGGGCGTCAGCGTTCCTCCTACGGTTACTTCAACTCGACAGCGATTCTGTCGGCGGGTCGATCGGAGGCATTCTCCTCCGCGTGCGTTGCAGCGCCGGCCATGCGAGCATCATCCGCCTTCGCGCCCGGCTGGTCGTTCAGATAGACGACCACGCGGTTCAGGATGTGCTCGTGCGTCTGCCCCTTCTCGTGCGGCTCGTAGTGCACGCGGAGAACGCGCACATGCTCGTTCTCGAGCTCCACTTTGTAGTGCCTGCTGTCCACTGCCACCGGATCGAGTTTGGATACGGGCGCCGGACCCGCGGGGGCGCCCTTCAAGTCGATCTCGAGAATGCGGATCGGGTGATCGCTGATGTTTTCGGCCGTGTAGGCGCCGCTCGCCGGACGCCAGCGAACGTCGCCGCGGTGGAATTCAATCGTGGTCGATTGGTCCCCTTCCTTGCGGGTCATCTTTCCATCGTCGAGATAGATCAGTACGCGATCCGTGGCGTGTCCGTTAGTCGCGATCGACGGCGTCCGCGGCTGGAGCGTCGCGACGATGACGCGCGCCTGCGGCGTGTCGAGCCGCGGCGTGATCGTGGCAGGCGCCGGAGGATTCTGAGCGCTCAGACCGCACGTCAACAACAGTGCGAACGGGACCATGAGCCGTGTGATTCGCATGACAGTTCCTCCAGGGGTTTGCGCGTCTACTTCGGTCGTCCGGAGAAGCCGGCGGCGGTGCGCAGCGCGTCGGCGTCGAGCAGCTTGCCGTCCAGCATGACGATGCGGGTCTGTCGCAGATCGCTGATTCGCGTCGAAGGGTCGCCCTCGACGAGCGCCAGATCGGCGGCCTTCCCGACTTTCACCGAGCCGGTCTTCGCATCTTGACCCACCAGCTTCGCCGGCACGATGGTCGCCGCCGCCAGCGCCTCCGCCGGACTCAAGCCCGCCTGCACGTAGATTTCGAGCTCGTGCACGAGCTCGATCCCCGCGCCGTCGGTCCCGGCGACGATCGGCACGCCCGCCTTGTGCATCAGGCCGAGAAGGCTGACCATCTTCGCCCAGCTCGCGCGGTAATCGGCACGGGTCAGATCTTTGGGAACAGCGAAGCCGCCGGTCCGGAAACCTCGCTCGGTCGTCGGTGGCAACGTGCCGACAAACGGCGCATACGACGGTGAGAGATCGCCATTCTCCGGGACGTACAGGCTCTCGAACGCGACCATCGTCGGATCGCTGTAGATATGTTTGCTCGCCATCGCGCCGACGATTGCCTTGATCGCCGGCCCTTCGAGGTTCACGTCCTTCGCGTAGCGTCCAGGCCCCTCGAAGCGCATGATCCCGTTCGACACCTGGATCACGCTGTCCGGCATCGCCTGCATCATCACCCAGTTGATGTGCGTGACTTCGTCGTACCCAGCCGTGATGGCGTCCACCGTGCGCATGCCGGCGGGAATGTGGCCGTGGACATGAAGTCCATGCTTGTGCGCTTCGCGAATGCTCGCGGGCAGCCACGACGGGTTGAAGGTGCCGTAGAACTTGATCCCGGTGAAGCCGTTGGCTTTCGCTTTGTCCACGAGCGAGATGGCTTCGGCTTCGCTGGTCGCGACGTTGGCCACCTGCGCCGTATACGGTCCTTTGCCGTCGATGAGCGACGATGGATAGACGTGCGGGGCCAATAGAGCGCCCGCAGCCGCGCGGTTCCTGCGGTCGATCGTGCGCACGTCGTCGTTGCCAGGATCGCGTACCGACGTCACGCCCATCGACAACTCCTGCAAGCCGGTGAAGTCGTCGCCGACGTGCATGTGGCAGTCCCACAGGCCGGGGATCAACGTCTTGCCGCGCCCGTCGATCACCTGTGCACCGGGCGGCACCGCGACCGACGCGCGAGCGCCAACGGCAGTGATCGTGCCTTTGTCGACAACCACCGTCTGGTCGGTCGGGAACCGCATCGCATCGGCGTCGAAGAGGCGAACACCCGTAAATGCCACCGGCCCCGCGGGCGCCGTGACGAGAGATTTCACCAGCCCCGGCGCCTGCGCCGCCATCGCGTTCGCCTGCGCCTCTTCGATTCTTTTCTGTTCGCCGGCATACGCCTCCGGCAGCCAGGCGAGCCCGAGGGTCAGAGCGAAAAACTTGTTGGTCGCGTCGGCCCAGATCGGCAGCGGTGACGTGCTGATGCCGGTAACGGCCCAGAGTGTGATGATCTGTCGTGCGGTGCCGGTGCCGACGGCGAGATCCGCCAATCTGGCGGCGCGTGCTTTGCCGCCAGGCAGGAGGTCGAGCGATTTGTCGGGCCTCGCGAGCAGCGCCTCCAGGAACCACGCCGTCGTGTCGATCGGTCCACCTTGCGACACGTAGAACGCGGGGGCCGAATAGCTCGCGCTACCGGCGTCGATCGGGCTCTTCCAATTCGCCGTCCCCCCACTGATCGTGAACGTCTCTGCCGCGTCCCCCGTCGGCGTCACGCCGCGGATCGTGATCGCGGACGGCAGACCGTCGGTCCCCGCCTTGCCGCTCGAGTCGAGCTCGAACACCTGGCCACGCAGGTTCATGCTCTCGCGGCCCATGCGAGTACCGTCGGCCGCGAGCCAGATCCAGGAGTCGCCGTGCTTGCCGCCGGTCGACTGGATGACGAAGTGACGCGCATCCGCTGGCGGTTTTGCCAGTTCGGCTGCCGGCACCTGCGCCAATGCGGCCGCGACCGCGCCAGTCAGGCATATGGACACGAGTAATCGATGCATTCGCACGATTATCCACCCATCGCTTTACGACGCGCCGCTCGTTTTGAAAGTGGTGCGCGGGACGGAAGACGAGGCGCCGCGATTGCCCCGTCTTCCGCAGCCGAAAGACGACCTATTGAATCGGTGAGCCCGAGACGATCAGCTCGACGCGGCGATTCTGCTGGCGGCCCGCGGCCGTGCCGTTGGTCGCCACAGGCTGCTCCTTCCCGAAGCCGCGTGCGACGATCGATGCCGCGGACACTCCCTGCTGGCTCAGGAACGCGCGCACGGTATTCGCGCGCCGCTCCGACAGATCCAGGTTGTAGTCGGCTGCGCCGACACTGTCCGTGTGGCCTTCGACCTCGAGGCTCAGGCCCGGGTACGCGAGCACGATGCCCGCCACCTTGGCGAGCTTCTCCCGCGCGCCAGGACGGAGGGTCGCCTTGCCGCTGTCAAACAGCACGTCCGACATGTTGACGATCAGCCCACGCGCCGATTCGCGCGTCTGGAGGATGACGTTCAACTGCTGCCGCAAGCGCTCGCGGAGCGCCGCCTTGTCGTGCTCCGCCTGTTGAGCGTCGGATCGGGCACGCGCCGCTTCGGCCTCTGAAGCCTGACGGGCCGCGTCCGCCTGGGCCTTCTGCTGCGCCAGTGTCTGCGTCGCCTGCTCCGCCTCAGATCGGGCTCGTTCGGCTGCTGCCCGCGCTGCGTCAGCCTCGGCCTTCTCCCGCGCACTTCGGGCGAGCGCTTGTTCTGCCGCGGTCCTCTCCTGCGCGGTTCGCGCCAGCGCCTGTTCCGCTGCGGCTTTCTCCTGCGCGCTCTGAGCCAGCGCCTGTTCCGCCGCGGCTTTTTCCTGCGTCAGACGGTCTGTGGCGCTCTCCGCGCGGGCACGCGCCTCTTCAGCGGCCATCCGTTCAGCCTCGGCCGTCGCCCGTTCAGCCTCGGCCTTCCGCGCGCGTTCCGATTCGGCGCGGGCCCTTGCGAGCATGTCGAGCTCGCGTCGTGCGGCCGCATCGTTGGCCGCCGCGGTTTCCTGCTCAATCTGCCGCTGCAGCGCGATCAGCCGCGCGTCTTCCGCCGTTTGCGCCGCGGCGCGCGCCATCATGATGATCGGCTTCTTCCCGGCATCGCGCCGCTGATATTCCTCGGCCTGCCGAAGCGACTCAGAGGCTTTCTGAAATGTGTCGATCGCAAATCGATCGGCGCCGGCCAGACGGGCCAAATCGACAGCGTTCCGCGCCTCGCGCAGCTCGAGCGGCATCGCCGGATCGAAGGTGCGAGCGGCGAGTGCAGCGGCATTGCCACTCATCACATACGAGCCCCGTTTCAGCAGCTCGTACTTAGCGTCAAGCCGCTCGACGGCGCCGGTCGTCTCCGGGCGGATTTCGTTCTCCAGGACGACGACGTCGCTCGGCTGAGAGACGGCGAAGTAGGGCTCGGCGGTGACGACCAGCGCGAAGGCCTGCATGTCGGTCGTCACATGCAGCTTGCTGTCGTCGCCATTCAAGAGCACCTCACCGAGATTGGCGGCGCGGCCGTCGGGAGTAATCGCCCACATGACGTAGGTGAGGTACTCAGGACCGAACTTCGTGGCCGGCTCGAGGGCGGCGAAGTGTGCGTCGATGTCGCTGAAGCCTCGTTTCGTCTCGACCTTGGCGTGGCCTTTGGCGCGAGGGAGAAGGGGCGTCCCTTGAAAGTCGATCGGTGTGTCGCCGCTGCGATAGCGGTAGTTGATCGCGGGCGTGGTGTGCCCGACAACGGTGACGCGATAGAGCGGTACGTCGGTCCGGGAGGACGTCACCTGTTGTTGTGTCGGATTCGGCGGCTGGCTTTGAGTCTGCGGATGCGCCAGCCCTGCGGATATGACACTGAGGGCGATAGTTATGATTGCCGTTCGCATGTAACCTCCTTCGCGCCAATCGACGCAAGGAGCCTGCCGCGTGTCGCTCAACCGTACGCATAAAGACACCGCGACCGGCGCAGATCCACCAATCCACCTCGTTCATCAGCCCGGCTTTGTGTTCAGCTCCGCTAACGTCACTCAGGAGGAATACGCCTGAGTCCGGCGCGAGACGCTTATGCGGACGTGGTGCCGCGGAACAGCGGAAAAGGGCGATGAGGCGTTCTGCGCGCGGGACGCCCGATCAGCCCCTCAACGCGTGAAGCGGATCCGTCCGCGTTGCGCGCCAGGCGGGCACGAAGCAGGCGACGAGAGAGGCCGCGATGATCACCACGAACGCCGACGCGAACGCGATCGGATCGCGCGGGCTCACCTGATACAAGAGGTAACCCAGCAAACGCGTCACCTGCAGCGCAACGGCCATTCCCAGCACGAGGCCACCCGCTGTCAAGGCGAGGCCTTTCGCAAGGACGAGGCGCAACAGATCCTGGGCGCCCGCGCCGAGCGCCATTCGCAACGCCAGCTCGCGCGAGCTCTGCGACACTGTCGATGCCATGACGCCGTAGAGCCCGACTGCGGCAAGCACGACGGCGAGCCCGCCGAACACCACCAGGATCGTGACCGAGATCCGCTGTGCCGCCGTTGTGCGTTCCACTTGCTCGCGCATGGTGATGATCTCGGACGGCGCCACGTTCGCGTCGAGCGCGTGGATCTCGCGCACCAGCGCCGGCGCGAGCGCGGCGGGACCTTGCTTCGTCCTGATCTGCAAGGCGGCCGTCGCCGAGAAATTCTGGCGGAGCGCGACGTAGAAAAACGGCCTCGGGGTCTCGAGCAGATTCCGGTATCTCGCGTTGCGCGCGACGCCGACCACCTGCATCCACCGGCCCTTGACCTGAACACGCCGGCCGACGGGATCGACGCCGCGCCAGAACTGTGCCGCCATGGTTTCATCCACAACCGCGGCCAGCGGCGCTGTTTCGTTGTCGGCTCGCGTGAATTCGCGGCCAGACGTCAATGGAATGCCCATCGTCGCGAGGAACCCTGGGCCGACTTCGTTGTAGTCCGCCGTGGGCTGCTGGTCAGGCGGCGCATCGTACCCGTCCACCGCGATCGACGCGGTCGAATAAGTGCGATAGCTGAACGGCGTCATGCGCGAAAAGGCGGCTGATTCCACGCCACCGAGCGCCTGCAATCGATCGATGAAGTCGTCCTGAAACGTCTTCGCGCGCCGGACGTCATAGCCGGCCGTGAACAGATCGATTCCCGTCGTCAGCACGCCTTGCGTCGAGAATCCGGGACTCGCGCTGCGAACGGCTTGCAGACTCTGAATCAACAGGCCGGCGCCGACCAGCAGCACGAAGCTCAATGACATCTGCACCAGCACCAGCGTCGACCGTACCCAGGCTCGGCTGCGGGGGCCGACGACTCCGCCCGATTGCGAGCGAAGGGCGGCGGCGAGATCGATGTTGCTCGTGATCAGCGCCGGCACCAGCCCGAACAGCACCGTCGACACCACGCACACTCCCGCGCTGAGAGTCATTACGCGCCAATCGAGTTCGCCCGGCAGACGCAACAGGACGCCGCCGCGCGGCGGCGTCAACAGCGCGAGCGCGTCACGCAGCCAGGTCGCGACGACGAGTCCGCCGGCAGCGGCGATGGTCGACAGGATCAATCCTTCGGTCATCAGCTGCTTCACCAGGCGACCGCGACCGGCGCCAACCGAGAGCCGAATCGTCATTTCCTGCTGGCGCGCGAAGGCCCGGACCAGCAGCAGATTGCCGACGTTCGCGCAGGCGATGAGGAGAACCGAGAGGACGACGACCAGTGCGATGCCGAGCGTCGGCAGCAGTGCGCCGGCGTTATTGAAAGGGGTTTGCCATAACGGGAAGAGTCTGATGCCGCGACCGCGATTCGTGTCGGGATGGTCGGCCTCCAGACGCGCGGCGATCGCCGACAGTTCCGCTTGTGCCTGATCGATCGTCACTCCGGGCTTGAGCCGCACGTATCCTTCGATCCACCGGGCACCGCGATCTTCCAGCTTGTCGACCCCCGCGTCGAATTGAGACTGCATCGACGCCGGCACCCAGAATTGAAACGCGTAGCCCACGAACGTGCCATAGAATCCTTTCGGCGCGACGCCGACGATGGTGTGCCGGAGGCCACCGAGGACTTGCGTCTTGCCGATGATTGACGGATCCCCGTGAAAGCGGTCCTGCCACATCTGATAGCTGATCACGGTCACCGGATGTGCGTTGCGCCCGGAGTCCTCCCCGGGTTCAAAGCCGCGGCCGAGCGTGGGACGCACGCCGACGGCATCGAAGTAATTCGCGGAGACCATGCTGCCGTTCGTCCGCTCGGCGCGGTCGCCGATGCTGAGCGTCGTTCCCGTGATCTTCTCGCCGATAAACGCCTCGACCAGCGTGCTGTTCCGCTGCAGATCCAGCCAGTCGGGCCACGACACATCCGTATGGCCGGGAGCACCCTTGTCGGTACCGGTGACGGCGAACAACCGGTCCTGCTCCACCACCAGCGGATATGGGCGCAGCAGAATGCCTTCGATCCAGCTGAACACCGCGGCGTTGGCGCCAATACCCAGCGTGAGGCAGAGGATGGCGAGCAGTGAAAAGCCCGGGCTGCGCCGCAGCATCCGGATGGCGTAGCGAGCGTCGCGGCCGGCGTCGTGAATCCAGCAGAAGGTGTCGGCGTCCCGCGTGCGTTCCATCGCCAGCGTCGCGTTGCCAAAGCGCTCTCTCGCCATGCGACGAGCCTCGTCCCGGCTCATGCCGTTTCGGACGTACTCCTCAGTCCGCTCGTCGATGTGAAATCGGCGCTCCTCGTCGAAGTCGCTCTCGCTGTCGCTGTTCGAGAACGTGCCGCGCAGACGCCGAACCCAGCCCATCTGTCTCCCTTATGCGAAGCGCAGGACTTTCGCCACGCCTTTCGTCAACCGATCCCACGTGACCTGCTCTTCGTCGAGATGCTTCTGCCCGGCGCGGGTCAGCGTGTAGAGGCGCGCGCGCCGGTTGTTGGTCGTGGTTTTCCACGTGGCGGTGATCCAGCCCAGATGTTCCATCCTGTGGAGCGCCGGATAGAGCGAGCCCTCCTCGACACGCAGGATGTCGTCGGAGATGGACTGGATGTCGGCGGCGATGCCGTAGCCGTGGTGCGGGCCGCGGCTCAAGATCTTGAGGACCAGCAGGTCGAGCGTGCCCTGGAGGGCGTCACGCGTCTTGTGACGGCGCAGCATTACCCTAGAACTCTAGGGTAATGGGTCGAGGCAGGTCAAGCCGGCATGAAGGACCTCAAACCGGCTCGCAGGATGGTCAGGACTCGGACGCGGCTGCCCACCAGCCGACTGTCGCGGTCGCGGCGCCGACCAGGGTCGCGGCCATGGCCGAAAACCCCGCAACATGAGTGAGCCCGGCGAGGCCGGCCGACAGCGTCAACATCAACAGGAACGAAGCGACGTCGGGGCGTTGCCGCAACATTTCGCACACCTTTTCCCAAAAGTGCGCCGATCGCTGGAGGGGCTGTACCAGGTTTCGGTGAATCCGTTCGGGCCCTTTATATCCCGAGGATGCAGCGCCGAGCCGGCCGTTCAACAGTCGCCGTCGCCTGCAGCACAAACGCACACCGCTCGTCGACCGAAACCATCGGGACTTCGACCACCTGATAGCCACATCGACGGTACCGCTCCCACGCTCTCGTCGGGACAAACGCCGCAGTGTTTTGTTCTTCGTCTCAATTAAGGCACCGAAGCGAGTGACCGCAAACAGGGTCGCGGAAGGCAAGTGACGAACTGTTTGCCTCGAGCGCCATTTCGCGTGCCATCGCGCTGCAGCGGACGGTTCTGTAAGACGCG
>Ga0105247_10003327_pt1 | contig 10531 bp, 9 predicted proteins | sample KBSS24metaG_FD_81519 | JGI IMG/M metagenome (GOLD analysis project Ga0105247, IMG submission 81519) | Switchgrass rhizosphere microbial communities from Kellogg Biological Station, Michigan, USA - KBS S2-4 metaG | ecosystem: Host-associated > Plants > Roots > Rhizosphere > Soil | place...
AGCTCATCTCCGAGGCCGATACCGCGTTATATCGGGCGAAGAGCGCCGGCCGCAACCGAGTCGAGATCTCGCAGAGCCTGGTGAGTTAGCCGAGCGCCCCCGGTCAGCAGAGCCCCCTCACTCAGCAGAGCGCCTTCAACAGCTCCCCGCCCTGCACGCCACGCCCTTCAAATCACCCGTCCCGTGCTTCCCCGCCCACGTAACAGGGCAATAAACAGGGGCGCCCCCACGAGCGCCATGATGGCCCCTACCGGCAGTTGACGCGGACTCGCAACCGTTCTGGCGACCAAGTCCGCGGCCGCCAGCACAGTGCCACCGAGGATGACGGATGCAGGCGCCACAACCCGATGGTCGCTGGTCCGAAACGACAAGCGAATGGCATGCGGTGTGATCAAACCGACGAACCCAACGGTGCCAGCGCTGATGACCGCAATCGCCGTCAGCCCGGCGCATGCAACGAACAGTGCCGTGCGCCAGACCTCGATCTGCAAACCGACACTCCGCGCACGCAGCTCGCCGGCCGACAACACATTCAGCGGCCGTGCCACGAGGATCGCGAGCCCCGCTGCAAACACGGCTGCCAGTACGCTGCTCCAGGGGCTCAACGCCCAACCGAGATCGCCGGCAAGCCAGAACACCATTCCGCGCACCCGTCCGGAATCCGCTAGGGCGAGCAACACACTGACCAGCGCACCGCACGCGCTCGCTGTCACTACGCCCGTCAACAGCAGCCGTGAAGTTCCGCCGCCGCGAGCGAGCGAGTACACAAGTGCAACTGCGCCCAACGCCCCAAGGATGGCCGCGGACTGTACGCCTAGGGCTGCCGAACCCGCGATCATCGCGAGGATTGCGCCGACTGCGGCTCCGCCGGAAACTCCCATTACATACGGATCAGCAAGCGGATTGCGGAACAGCGCCTGGAGCAAGACTCCCGCCAGGGCCAGCAGCCCGCCCACGCCGAATGCCGCCAGCAGCCGGGGAAGCCGGACCTCCATCATAACGCCGCGGGCAGCCTCATCCCCCGCACCCAGCAGCGCGGCAATTGCCTGCCGGGCAGTGATTCCAGAGCCCCCGTTCAGCAGCGACACCAGACAAACGGCGGCGGCCAGGGCGAGCAATAGCGCGAAGCCCTTCAAGCGCACAGTGTCGAGTGCTGCGTGTTTCACGACCCGTATCATCCCGCATACCTACACCTTGTGGCAGACTCAATGCCTCACGGTAGGATGCCTAACGGCAGAATGCCTTACGGCAGAATGCCTCACGGCAGAATGCCTAACGGCACAACGCAACTCATGAGCGACGTCATAGACTCAGACGGTTTTCGCGCTAACGTCGGCATCGTATTGATCCGGCGCGGCGGGGACGTATTTCTCGGCCGGCAGGTTGGCGGCCGGGGCTGGCAGTTTCCCCAGGGCGGCGTGCTGGCCGGCGAGCAGCTCGAAGAGGCGGCATTCAGAGAGCTGCACGAAGAGATCGGACTGTCGCCATCTGACGTCGATCTGATCGGACAGACCGCACGTTGGCTACGATATCGTCTGCCGGCGAAGTATGTGCGCCGGAACCGGCATCCGATGTGTATCGGACAGAAGCAGCGCTGGTTTCTGTTGCGTCTCAAGGCAGACACGGCGCAGTTCGATTTCGGGCGCACGCGCGAGCCTGAGTTCGATCAGTATCGTTGGGTGAATTTCTGGGAGCCGGTACGTGAGGTCATCTATTTCAAGCGGGCGGTGTACGTGCAGGCGCTGACTGAGCTGGCGGCAGTCGCCTTTCCCGATGGACCGCCGCCGCATCCGACGTGGTGGGCCGAAATGGCAGCGAACGGGCTGAATCCAGCCCCTCCCGCCACTGCCTCCATCGACTGACGGGCGCAGCGGGTCTCACTTTCGCTCACCATGCGCAGCTCTGACGGAAGACCCAGCCTCGTTATTCGTAGTCATTCGCCCGCGCGCCGTCTCATCATCGTCGGCGTGCTGAGCGTGATTGCGGCATTTGCGCTGTATATCGTCTATGAGCTGGGGCGATTCAACGCAGGCTATGACCGGCTCGCCGTTGCACAGCAGCGCACCGAGCTCGAGGTTGAGATCGAGCGGCTCGGCAAGTCCAATCGGGAGCTGCGCACACAGCTCGCAGAGCTCGATACCATTCGGATCGGACGGGCGCGCGAACAGGCCGAGGTGACGCGAACAATCGGGGACCTGCAGGCACAAGTCGCCCGGCAGACCCAGGAACTCGCCTTCTATCGTGGGATTGTTGCCCAGGGCGCCGGCGCGGTCGGGGTGAAGGTCCAGAAAGTGAACATTACAGCCGGGAGCAAGGCGCAGCGGTTCATGGTGCACATTGCGCTCGTGCGCACAGTCCGTCCGGACAGCGTGGCGATCGGTAGCCTTGGCTTGAGCATTGACGGCTCGATGACCGACGGCAAAGCCCTTACTCTCGACCTGCCCGCGCTCACCCCGGGCAAGCAGAAGGAGCTACCTTTTAACTTCCGCTACTTCGAGAATCTCGACCAGGATGTCGCGCTGCCGGTGGGCTTCCAGCCTCAGAAGGTGGCGGTCGAAGTGCGCTCGAACAAGAAGGACGTTGCACCGGCGAGTCAATCATTCCTCTGGACCGTCGATGCGTCCTAAGGCGATACACCATGTTCAACCGTGACACCAAGCAAGCGCGGATCGATACCCTGATCGGGAAGGCCTCGCGGGTTCACGGAGACCTGGAGTTCGCGGGCGGATTGCACCTGGATGGCAGCATCGCCGGCAACGTTCGCGCCGACCCCAGCCAGGACTCCAGCTTGTCCATAAGCGAGACCGGCTCCATCGAAGGCAATGTGGAAGCCGAGAACGTTATGTTGAATGGAGCGGTCAAAGGGGACATCCTCGCACGCCAGCGCGTCGTCCTGGGTGCCACTGCCCGCGTCCAGGGAAACGTTTACTACGGTGTCATTGAAATGACGCTGGGCGCGCAGATCATGGGTAAGTTGACCCGCGTGTCGGCCAAGGGCGAGCCCCTGGCCGAAGGTACCGCAGGCCCGACGTGATAGACTGGTTATAGGATTTTGTCTGGCGCGAAGCGCCGCTACATTGACGGGGTCCGGTCTTCCGTACGCCGTGAGAAGTTGGCCGCAGGCCATGAGAAGGTAAGCTGATGAGCACTACCGAAGTCGCCCTTGAAACCCCCGCGCTCCAGTTCACGGACGCGGCCGCGCGCAAGGTGGGCGACCTCATTCGCGGGGAAGGCAACCCGAACCTGATGCTGCGCGTATTCGTGCAGGGTGGCGGCTGCTCCGGATTGCAGTACGGCTTCGAATTCGATGAGCAGATCCAGGACGGCGACACCTGCGTGGAGAACCTCGGAGTGAAGCTCCTGGTCGATCCCATGAGCGTGCAGTATCTCACCGGTGCCGAAATCGACTATCGCGAGGGACTCGAAGGTGCGCAATTCGTGATCCGCAATCCGAATGCCACCACGACCTGCGGCTGCGGATCCTCATTCACAGCCTGACGACGGGTCGCGAGTGAGCTCAGCTGTCTCGGCCCGCTCGGCCCAGCAACCACACACCACCAGTTCCTCCTCCCGCTCCGTCCCTGACGTCCTCGCGGCTGTTGACCTCGGGTCGAACAGCTTCCACATGGTCGTGGCGCGTTACTCGCACGGCCAACTCGTCATTGTCGATCGGCTGCGCGAGATGGTTCGCTTGGCGGCCGGTGTTGAAGAGAACGGGCGTATCGACAAGGAGGTCGCCGCGCGGGCGCTCGCTTGTCTGCAACGTTTTGGTCAGCGACTCAGAGACATGCATGCCGATAGCGTGCGGGTGGTCGGCACGAATGCCTTACGGGTCGCCCACCGTAAGCAAGCCTTCCTCGAGCGCGCCCGCGAAGCCCTCGGCCATCCCATCGAAATCATCTCCGGCATGGAAGAAGCGCGCCTGATCTACTCGGGTGTCGCGCATACCATGCCGAGCGAGCCTGGCCGGCGCCTGGTAGCCGACATTGGCGGCGGCAGCACCGAGCTCGTCATCGGCGATGGCCTGACCCCGCTGGAGCTGGAAAGCCTGCAAATGGGGTGTGTGTCGCTCAGCGAGAGATTTTTCCGTGATGGCAAAATCTCCGCGAAACGAATCGAGCGCGCGCGGATGGCGGCACGCCTGGAGCTCGAGCCCGTACAGGCTGCGTTCCGCAGGCGCGGCTGGGAGCACTGTGCCGGAAGCTCCGGAACCGTACGCGCCATCGGCGAGGCCATTCGCGAGCTCGAGCCGCAGAGTCTCACGATCACGGCTGCAGGTTTGGAGCGCGCGCTCAAATACCTGGTAGACGCGGGTCACACCCGGGAGTTGCGGCTCGCATCAATCACCGAAGACCGGCGCCCGGTGTTTCCTGGCGGCACGGTGATCCTGACCGAAATCTTTGACGTCCTCGGCGTGCAGGAAATGCGGATTGCCGACGGCGCGATGCGCGAGGGCCTGTTGTACGACATGCTCGGGCGCTTCAAGAATGAGGATGCTCGCGACCGCACAGTGCGGGCCATGCAGAAGCGCTACCACGTCGATCTGCCGCAAGCTGAGCGTGTCGAAGCCACAGTGTTGGATTTCTTGAACCAGACACGCGACACCTGGCGCCTGGAAGCGCCGCTCGCGGACCTCGCTCTGCAGTGGGCCGCGCGCCTGCACGAGATTGGTCTCGACGTATCCCACAGTGGTTATCATCGACATGGCGCTTATCTGCTGGAGAATGCGGATATGCCCGGCTTTCCCCGCGAGGAGCAGCGCCTGCTCGCGCGTCTGGTCGGCGGCCACCGGCGGAAGCTGGATCTCGAAGGGGTCGAGGAACTGGTCCCGCCCTGGGACAGCAAGACCGTGTACCTGATCGTATTGCTACGTCTGGCGGTGCTGCTGCACCGAGGTCACAGCACGGCGCCCCTGCCGCAGATCGAGCTGAGCGCCACCCCCAAGTCCCTGGAAGTCCAATTCCCCGGCCGCTGGCTGAAAGACCACCCCCTCACCTCGGCCGATCTGCAGCAGGAGACCGTATATCTGCGCGACAGCGGGTTTCGGCTGCGGGTGTTCAGCCGCGGACGCTGAAGCGCGGGCGCCGACGCGGGGCGCCGAAGCCGCGGGCCGACGCGCCGCCAGCTCAAACGACGAAGTTGCGCTTCGCTGACCTGGCGCGTGTGTCCCGCATGGCGGGGGCCAGGCCGGCCGTTGACACGACGAGGGGCGGCCGGGGCTGGCCGTTGTCACGACGAAGGTGCGCCGGGGGGCCGGCCGCTCAGACGACGAATGTCGGGCCAGGGCCGGCGGCGTAGATTGCGATTAGCTCGTTCTGGGTGCTGACCGGCCGGTCCTCCTTCGGCCGCTCGACACGTCTATACGTGCCGTCCGATTGCAGCTCCCAGGCCTGAGTGTTATCCCGCAGGCAGAACTCCAGGTCCCGCAGAATCCGCTCGCGGTGCGTGTCGCGTTGAATTGGAAACGCGATCTCCACACGGCGGAAGAAGTTGCGCTCCATCCAGTCGGCACTCGCGCAGAACATCTCCGGCGCACCGCCGTTGTCGAAATAAAACACCCGCGAATGCTCGAGAAAGCGCCCCACGATCGAGCGCACCCGGATGTTTTCCGACACGCCCGGCACGCCTGGGCGCAGCGCACAGACTCCCCTGATGATCAGATCGACTTTGACGCCCGCGCATGAGGCCCGATAGAGCGCCTCGATGGCCAGCGGCTCCACGAGCGCATTCATCTTGGCAATCACCCGCGCCGGGCGCCCGGCCCGCGCGTGCTCGGCCTCGCGCGCCAGCTTCGAGATGACCGCGTCATGCATTCCGAAGGGCGACTGGATGAGCCGGTGCAACTTAGGGGTTTGAGTGAGGCTCGTGAGCTGCAGAAACAACTCGTGCACGTCCTGCCCGATCTCATCATTGCAGGTGAGAATGCCGTAATCCGTATAGGCCCGCGCCGTCTTCGGATGATAGTTACCGGTGCCCAGGTGGCAGTAACGCCGGATACCGCCCGGTTCGCGTCGAACGACGAGCGTTACTTTGGCGTGGGTCTTGTAGCCGACGACACCGTACATGACGTGCGCGCCGGCCTCCTGCAAGCGGTTGGAGAGCTCGATGTTAGCTTCTTCGTCAAAGCGCGCGCGCAGCTCCACGATCACGGTTACGTCTTTGCCCGCGTTGGCTGCCGCAACCAGCGCATCCACGACGGGTGACTCGTTCCCGGCCCGATACAGGGTCTGTTTGATCGCCAGCACCTGGGGATCCGCGGCTGCCACGCGCACGAAGTCCATTACCGGCGCGAAGCTCTGGTAGGGGTGATGCAGCAGCACATCGTTCTGGCGGATCACGGCGAACATGTCACTGTTGGCCACCAGCCGCTTGGGAAGCCCGGGAGTGAAGAGGGGGTACTTGAGGTCCGGCCGCTGGACCAGGTCATAAATGGCCGACAGACGATTCAGGTTGACGGGCCCGGGCATGCGGTACATGTCAACGTCGGTCAGGGCGAACTGGTGCAACAGGAATTGCACTATGTCCTCCGGGCAGTCGCTGGAGGTCTCCAGACGGACGGCCGCTCCATAGCGGCGGTGGGCGAGCTCGCCCTCCAGCGCGCGGCGCAGGTCATCGATTTCCTCTTCGTCGACGAACAGGTCACTGTTGCGTGTGACGCGGAACTGGTAGCAGCCGAGAACCTCGATGCCCGCAAACAGTTTCTGCACGAACGTGTGAACGATGACCGACAACAACATCAAGGTCCGCTCGGAGCCCTCATTGGGCACAGGCACGACCCGTGGCAGCGAGCGCGGTACCTGCACGATGGCGTGCTCGCTGTCGCGGCCGAACGCGTCCTTGCCTCTCAGGTGCACGATGAAGTTCAAACTCTTGTTCTGGATTCGCGGAAAAGGCCGCGCCGGATCGAGTCCGAGCGGGCTCAGGACCGGCTCGATCTCGTTCTCGAAATAGCGCTCGAGCCACTTCTCCGCGGCGGGACTCCAGGCGGTGCGCCCCTGCAGCGAGATGCCCTGCGCCTGCAGAGCGGGCAGCAACACCTCATTCAGACATCGATACTGCTCGTTGCACAGACGCATGGCCCGCTGGTGAACGGCGACCAGTTGCTCCTGCAGGGACAGGGTGTCAGTGGCAAACTGGCCGCTGCCGAGCTCGAGCAGTTGTTTCAGACCGGCTACCCGGATCTCGAAGAATTCATCGAGATTGCTGGAGGAAATGCACAGAAAACGCAGCCGCTCGAGCAACGGCACCGACGCGTCGAACGCCTGGGCGAGCACCCGCTGGTTGAATTCGAGAAACGACAGCTCGCGGTTGATGTAGTGTTGGGATGCTTTGAGATCGGGCGCGTCCATTAACGTGATACCAGTGCCGAGCCGACAGGGGCCTGCAGCGTTGCCAACAGGGGGGCCGATTTTGCAAGGAAATCCTCGCGAAAACGGGCTTCGATGGGAGAGGCGTCGGGCAATGGTACCGTCTGGGGATTCTTAAAGACACCGTTGACGCGGTACTCGTAATGCAGGTGTGGGCCAGTTGCGAGCCCGGTCATCCCCACGTAGGCGATGACCTGTCCCTGGGTTACATGCGCGCCCGCGCGCGTGCCTTTGGCGAATTTTGAAAGGTGGCCGTAGACGGTGGTAATGCTTCTGGAATGCTCGAGCTCCACGACATTACCATACCCTCCCTTGGGCCCCGCGTAACCGACGCGGCCATCGCCTGCCGCCCGTACTGGAGTGCCCATTGGAGCTGCGTAGTCGATCCCCTTGTGCGCACGAATCAGGTTCAAAATCGGGTGATAACGCGCGCTGTTGAACTTCGAGCTGATGCGCGTGAACTCCACCGGCGCGCGTAAAAAGGCCTTGTGAAGGCTGCGGCCGTCCGGTGTGAAGTACCTCGCGGCACCTTCCGAATCGACATAACGCACGGCGGAATAGGGGCGTCCCTGATTGACGAAGGAGGCGGCCAACACCGGCCCATCCTTGACATACACACCGTTCTGATAGAGCTCGCGATAAGTGACGACGAACGTGTCACCTGGCTGAACATCGAGGATGAAGTCGATATCCCATTGGAAGATGTCGCTCAGGTTGACCGCTGTCTGATCGTGCGCCCCGGCAGCCGTCACCGCTTCAAACAAGGAGTGGTCGATCACACCGCGCACGGTCCTCGTGCGGCTTTCCAGCGGATTCTGCAGGACATCGGCGCGTAAACCATCCGGTCCGCGCACTACCTTCAATGTCTCGTCTTCGTTCAACCTGCGCTCGAAGACATCCAACTCGTCATCCCGGTAGACGAAGTGCAGTGACTCCCCCAGCCGCAGGTTGTCCATGTGGGTCTTGATGCCCGGCATGGCGCGCAAGTTGGCCAGATCCGTCAGGTTCAACTTCAGTTTTCTGAAGAGGCGGTCCAGCGTGTCATTGCGGCCGACGACGATGTCGATCGTTACAGCGTCAGGTTGGGCCGGCGGACTGGGTGCCGCGGAGGCGCTGTTGGGGGCGGGCGGCGGCGGCCGCGCGGGCTGCGTTCCGGCGGGCTGACTGGTGCCGCCGGCCGCCCCTTCGCCATGGCATGCGCCGAGCAGGGCGGCGGCAAGTCCCAGCAGGACCAATCTGTGAAGTGCCGGTTTGAACGTCAGGGTCATCGACTACACTTGCCAGCCGGGGGTGCGAAAACCTACCCGAGCGGCAAAGGTCCGGTCAATGAATCGCTTCGGAGCGATTCATAACGACGCGCCCTTTGGGGCGTGTCGGCCTCCGCGATAGCGGAGGTGAGGCCCAGGACGGGCCGAATAATCACGGCACGGCAGCTCGCTCTATGTCGCACTGACGGCGGTTCAATTCTCGAGGTTTCACGCGCATGACTGATTTCGACGCCCAACTCGCAGAGCTTCAGCGAGGCACCCAGGAGGTGCTGGTCACCGAGGAGCTGGTGCGCAAGCTGCGTAGGGGTAAGCCTTTGCACATCAAGGCGGGTTTCGATCCGACCGCGCCGGACTTGCACCTGGGGCACACGGTGCTGCTCAACAAGATGCGCCAGTTCCAGCAGTTCGGCCACGACGTGACGTTCCTGATCGGCGATTTCACCGGCATGATCGGCGACCCCACCGGGCGTAATGTGACCCGCCCACCGCTGACCCCCGAGGCGATCCAGGCGAACGCGCAAACCTACAAAGAGCAGGTGTTCAAGATCCTGGACGGCGAGAAGACCCGCGTCGATTTCAACTCGCGCTGGTTCGGCCAGATGCCCGCCTCCAAGCTGATCGAGATTGCGGCGCGGCACACGGTGGCGCGCATGCTGGAAAGGGACGATTTCGCCCGGCGCTACGCGGAACAGCGGCCCATCGCCGTGCACGAGTTCCTGTATCCGTTGGTCCAGGGGTATGACTCGGTGGCCATGCAGGCGGACGTGGAACTCGGCGGTACGGATCAGAAATTCAATCTGCTCGTCGGCCGGCACCTGCAGGAGACCTACGGCCAGGAGCGCCAGATCGTCATCACGATGCCGCTGTTGGAGGGCACCGACGGCGTCAACAAGATGTCGAAATCGCTGGGCAACTACATAGGGATCACCGAGGCCGCAGGCTCAATGTTCGGCAAGATCATGTCGATCTCGGACGAGTTGATGTGGCGGTATTTCGAGCTCCTCAGCTTCCGTCCGCTACCGGATATTGCTGCACTGCGGCGTGCGACTGAGGAAGGCCGCAATCCACGTGATGTGAAGTTCGAGCTTGCGCGGGAGATCGTTGCGCGGTTCCACGATGCAGCGGCCGCCGATGCCGCACAGCGGGATTTCATCGCACGCGTGAGCGAGAAGAGTGTTCCGGCCGACCTGGCGCCCAAGGTTGTCCAGGTGGATGCGACCGGACTCAGGCTCGCGAACCTGCTGAAAGAGGCCGGGCTGGCCGCCAGCACCTCGGAAGCGAACCGGAAGATCGACGAAGGTGCGGTGCGGATCGACGGCAACCGGGTTACCGACCGGAATCTCGTCTTTGCGAGCGGCGCGGACCACGTTTTCCAGCTCGGCTCGAAGCGCTTCGCGCGCCTCAAGCTGGAGCTAAAGTCTTGAAAAGCAAAGAAAACCAGATCGGGCGGGCTGGTGGGCTCCCCGGCCCACGAATCCATTCATGACAATGTGTTGACAGCCCCCGAAGGGCGGCTATACTGCGCGCCCTCTCGCAGCCACGGCAGCTGAAACGCAGCAGCGGCAGCGGGAGAAAAAAGATGAGATTTGAAGGTTGACGGAAATTTGGCGAGGGATATACTTCGCCCCCCTTGTGAAAGGGCGCACGCGAAAGCGGGCGGACGAAAGCGGCAACGCTCAAGTCAATAATCCCAGTCCCAGCGACCGGGAAGCTTTTTAAAAGTTTGGCAGGTAATTTGTGTGGGGACTCGCGTCGATGCCTTTAGTGCTATTGACCGAGTGACCAAGAAAGTCCAGCAATGAGTCTTTTTTGAGCCATTCATTTCGATGTTTCAAGTTCTTCAAGTGAAGAGTTTGATCCTGGCTCAGATTGAACGCTGGCGGCGTGCCTAACACA
>Ga0105247_10003328_pt1 | contig 10527 bp, 8 predicted proteins | sample KBSS24metaG_FD_81519 | JGI IMG/M metagenome (GOLD analysis project Ga0105247, IMG submission 81519) | Switchgrass rhizosphere microbial communities from Kellogg Biological Station, Michigan, USA - KBS S2-4 metaG | ecosystem: Host-associated > Plants > Roots > Rhizosphere > Soil | place...
GGCGCCGGCACAATTCACCAATAAGCAGGGCGTCGTGACCGGTGGCCCCAATTCCATGGGCGTGCTAACCCTCGAAGCTGGTAACGTCAATGTATTCACGGACCGTAGCTTGCTGCTGGCGCAGAGCCGTGTGTTCACTGAACAAGGCGGTGACGTCACGATCTGGAGTTCCAACGGTGATATCAATGCCGGCCAGGGCGCTAAGACCAGTAGTGAAGTGCCGCCGCCGGTTTTCCTCTGCGACAACGATGCGTGGTGTCGTCTCGACGCGCGCGGGCAGGTAAGCGGCGCGGGCATCGCCACGCTGCAAACGGTCGAAGGCGCGCCACCTGGCAACGCCTACCTCATCGCGCCGCGCGGTACGGTCGATGCCGGCGACGCTGGCATCCGCGTCTCGGGCAATCTCGTCATCGCTGCCGCGCGCGTCGCCAACGCCGATAACATCCAGGTCAAGGGCGACTCTATCGGCGTTCCCCTCACGGCGACTGTCAACATTGGCGCGTTGAACGCGGCGAGTGCCGCGGCCACCGCCGCGACGCAGGCAGCAGAAGATGTGGCGCGCAAGCAGCAGTCCGATGCGCGTGACAAGCTTCCGTCGGAAATATCTGTGCACGTGTTGAGCGAGGGTGACAACACCTCGAGTGTGTCGCCGACGGCAGGTTATGACAGCGGCTCGCCGGTGCAGGTACTTGGCAGAGGCGATGCGACCGGCCAGTTGACGGAAGCGGAACGGAAGGCGCTTCACCGGATGTGACTTTTGCAACAATGCGTGAAGTAAAGGGAGGGCATTGCCCTCCCTTTACATTTCATGACACTCGATATGTATGTTCTGCGCAAGCGTGACGTACACCACATTTGCATTTGCCGAAATCACCAACTCGTCATACTGGCGGACACCGCAGTGGCATGATGAGGTAACGACAAAGGGTGAAGCTTGCAAGGCCTCCACTCGGGGGGCTTCTATGCAAAGGGGTAACACCATGCGTTGCGATTTTTCGATGGGAAACACCAGCATGAAGTTCATTGCGGGCGCGGTTCTTCTGTGCCTCGCTTCCGCCGCTAGCGCGACCACTCTCGTTGGCGGTGGCGCTACGCTCCCGGCCATCGGTTACACGGGTAGCGCGACCTTTCCGTCGCCGTTGACGCCGATCACGCCAGGTGCAGGTTCGCTGCTCGGCGTTTACTCGGCAGCCACCGGTGGTAGCCCGACCAGCTACTGCCCGACGGGTAGCGGCGCAGGTAAAAAGATCCTTGCGGGTAACGATTCGGCGAACTTCCAGGTGAATCTGACGTGCGGTACCACGGCCCCGGCACCCTTGGGCTTCGGCGGCACAGGCCTCGCCCAGGCTCATTTCGCTGCTTCGGACGCCCCGCTGGCAGTGTCTGAATTCAACAACTACGTTCTTGGCCACGGTACTGGCACGCAGCCGACGCAGCTGCCGGCGATCGCCGGCGCGATCTCGATCGTGTTCCGTAAGGATGCGAACACCACGACCGGCGCCCCGGTTGTCAACTCGATGACACTGACGGAAGCCCAGATCTGCGGCATCTTCTCTGGTCAGATCACCGATTGGAGCACCCTTGCGACTGCCGGCGTGGTCCCCACTGGCGTCAGCGGCCCGATCAAGGTCGCCTTCCGCAGCGACGGCAGCGGCACCTCGTTCTCGTTCCTGAACCACCTTTCCGCCGTTTGCCCGTCGAACGTCGCGCCCGGCAACACTGCGGCCATCAACTTCCAGACCAACCAGAGCTTCGCCACGGGTGCCGCGGCGTATACCCTCGTCAACTCGATCCCCGCCAATGGCAATAAGGGCATCACGGACGCCCTCGCGGGTGCCGGTGGCGATGGCGCGATCGGCTACGCTGAGGCTGCTAACGGCGTTACCGCTCCGGCGAAGTTTGCTGCGGTGAAGAACTCGCATGCCGCTAGCACGGCTCCGGGAATCAATCCGTCGACCGGTTTTGGTACCACTGCCGTCCCGGTGACCCTTGTCTTTGACCAGGCTATCTCCGACAGCAACACTGTCGCTGGCCAGAACGGTGCTCTCCTCAACGGCCGTCCGATCCTGACGCCGCTGTCGACCACCAGCCAGTGCATCGCTGTGGTGAACCCGAACGACTACGCTGATCCGACCTCGGGCTACCCGATCCTCGCCGTCACCTACCTGCTCGGCAACGCGCAGGGCAATGGTTCCGACGCGGCGGCTGTCCGCGGCCTCCTGTTCTCGCCGTACAACAAGACCACGCGTTCGTCCGTGACCAAGATCGGTCGCATCACCACGGGCTACGCCTGGCTGAGCAATGCTGCCACGCTGGATAGCACCGACCCGGTGGCCGGCGTCCAGGCCAAGATCAACAGCTGCATCAACTGATCTAGCTTTTCATCCAGGAAGGATGGGCAAAAGAGCGGGCACCAGCCCGCTCTTTTGCGTTCAGGCAAAGTAGTCATGATTTCGCCATAGTTCTCGACACCACAGTGGCATCCTGAGGTAACGAGCAAGGGCGATGCTTGTGAAGCTTCCATTTTTGGGAAGCGATTTCTATGGAAGGGGAGAGAACATGCGTTGCAACTTTTCGATCGGGATCTCTCGCACGAGGGTCGTGGCTGCTGCTGCCCTGACGTGCCTGACCTCTGTTGCCAGTGCGACGACAACGCTCGTCGGTGGCGGCGATACGTTTCCGGCCTTTGGTTACACGGGTAACACGATAGTCAGGGACGACAGTTCGTACCTGCCGCTCGTCAATTCTCTCTTCGCCGCCTACGCGAACGCTGGGGGCAATCCGACAACGTACTGTCCTTCTGGTGGTGGCGCGGCGAAGAAAATCCTCGCTGGTTACGACTACTCGAGGTTCCAAGTCAATGGTGACTGCCTGGCTAACCGTGGATGGGCCGCCAACGGAAATCTCCAGGGCTTCGGCGGCATCGGTCTGACGCAGGCTCACTTCGCAGCCGTAGACGCGCCGCTGTCGTCGTCGGAGTTCAGCAATTACGCACGCGGTCATGGCGCTGGGGCCCAGCCGGTGCAACTGCCGACGCTGGTTGGTGCGATCAGTATCGTTTTCAAGAAGAGCGGCGTGACGTCGATGACGCTGACCGAAGCCCAGATCTGCGGCATCTTCTCGGGTCAGATCACGAGTTGGAGCGATGGTATGCTTTCGGGCACGGTCCCCTCGGGAACTACGGGACCAATCACCGTCGTCTACCAACAGAAGGGCAGCGGGACGTCGTTCTCGTTCCTGAATCATCTTTCTGCCGTCTGCCCAACTAACGCCGTTGGCACCATCGTGCCCGCAACCGAATTTAAGACGAGTCAGGACTTCTCGGGCGTCGACATCCTCGGAAGACCCACCGGCGCCTCTGCGTATATCGCTTTTTATGCATCCTCGATACTTGCCGGCAGCTTAGGCGGCGGCGGCGGTGACTCGGGCGTTACAGCCGCTGTCAATAACACCCTGGTGGATGGATTGATCGGCTATACCGCAACCGCCGACGCGGTAAGGGCCCCGACCCGGTTTGCCTCAGTGAAGAACTCGCATTCCAACCAGATTGTCAATCCGTCCACTGGCTTCGGCCCCACCGCGGTTCCGGTGAACCTTGTCTATGACCAGGCCATCGGCGATACGGTAGATATTGACGGGCGCCCGACCCTCACCGCTCTGCCGACCACCAGCCAGTGCATCGCCGTGGTGAATCCGTCGGACTACGCCGATCCCTCCGCCGGCTACCCGATCCTTACAGTCTCCTACCTCCTCGCGAACGCTCAGGGCAACGGCCCTGACACAGCAGCGGTGCGCAGTTTGATTTACTCCCCGTACAACACCGCACTTCGGTCGTCGGTGAAAACGATCGGCGTTATCACGACAGGCACCGCGCGGCTGACCAACCCCGATTTGACCGACACCACGGGCCTGGCCAAGGTCAACAGCTGCGTTAACTGATCGGTCTTTTTTGTCGTCATATTCCTTGTCGGCCCGACGACTCGCGATTGAAACAAAGAGGTGCAAGCCTCGCATCATGGCGCGTCCAAGTAACATTCGCCGGCGTCGTGCGGCCGGTTTCAGCTTGCTCGAGACGATCGCCGCCATCCTCCTGTTGGCGCTGGCGTTCGGCGCCGTCATGCATGTCGTCGGCGCCGCGACGGAGGTGACCGGGCATGCGCGGGAACTCAACCGTATCGCGATGTGGGCGGACTCGACGCTGGACTCTGCTGGACGTCTCGAGCCGCTCCGCGAGGGCACGCGGCAGGGCTGGTATGACCCGCGCCACCAATGGCGAACGATCGTGTCGACGCAGGCTCCCATTCCCGGGCAATCGCCGGATCTCCACGTGTATCGCATCGATCTCGATATCACGTGGCGCGACGGGAGCGCAGAGCGCAGTGCGCACTTCACGACGTTGCGCGTGCAGGACGAACCCAGGCCGGCGTCGGTGACATCGGTAGCGGGCCCATGAAGGGCGTGCGCGGATTCAGCTTGATGGAGGTGCTTGCTGCCCTGGCGCTGCTGGGGATACTTCTGCTTGGCGTCTACTCGGGCGTGCGATCTACGACGCTCAGTGTCAGCCATGGGTCGTCGGTGATCGAGCGCCTCGACGAGGTTCGCGGCGCACGCGAGTTCCTGCGTCGGCAACTGTCGTCGGCAACCGCGCTGCCTTGGAAAGTACTTGGCGAGAATGTGCCGGTCGTCTTCGAAGGCGACGGTACGCACCTGCGTTTCGTCTCCACTCTGCCTGGGTACCTGGGCAAACTGGGACCGCAGGTGATCGAGGTCACGCTTGAAGACGACGACAAGGAGGGTCATGAGCTGGATGCGCGACTGTCGCCCCTGCCGGGTAGCCAGTTGACCGTTACCGCTGGCGCGCAGGATGTCCTGCTTTCCCGCGTACGCTCGCTGCGCCTACGTTACGCCGCGAGCGGTTCATCCACTTGGCAGGATCATTGGAACGAATCCATGGTTCTGCCGGGTGCCATCGAAATAAGCGTAGTACCGGAAGAGGGAAGCGATGCGTGGCCACCGCTGGTCGTAGCACCGCGACAGGATCTCGATGCGGTGAACGTGCGCGGTGCCGCGCGCAACCTTCCAGGCGTCGTCCCATGAGGCGCGCGCAGCGTGGTGTGGCTCTTCTTGTGGTTCTGTGGGCATGTACGTTGCTCGCGATCCTGGTCGGCGGGTTTGCCAGCATCGCGCGTGTGGAAGCGTTGCAGACGCGCTTTACGCTCGGACAGCAACGCGCGCGGTATGCCGCCGAGGCGGGCATCACGCGAGCGATCGTCTTCGTCCAGGCGCGGCGACATCAGGCCTTGCTGCTCGAGATGGGTGGGGCACCGCTTGTTTCCAGTGGCATTCCGGGGGATGGCAGGTCGCTGGCATTCGACTTCGACCGTGTACACGTTGCCGTAGGCATGCTCGACGAAACCGGCAAGGTGGATATCAACAGCGCCGAGCCACGTGCGTTGAAGGCATTGTTCGTCGCGGCAGGCTGCACGCAGGCGCGCGCCGATGACCTGACCCAGCGCGTGTTGGAATGGCGTGGCCCGACGGTCAGCCCGGTGTCGGACGACGGATCGCCACCGACATCGCCAGTGGTAACCGTCAGCGGCAATCCTTCGAGGAAGTTCAGGCCATACGTCGCTATCGAAGAGCTGCAATCTTTGCCGGGGATGGACCCTGCCCTGTACAGCACGCTTGAACCCGCGATCACGATCTGGTCCGGCCAACCGACGCCACAGCCGGATTTTGCACCCGTGCTGGCCATGGCTGCCGTGCGCGGCCTCGACCTGACCAAGGCGCGCGAAGTGGTTCGGCTCCGGGACAGCGTCCCGCCCGGTGCGGCGGTGCCGGGTGTGCCCGGTGGCATTGCGCTTGGCAGCGCCCTCCCGGGCAACACCATGACCTTTCGCGCCACCGCCGACGACGGCCACGGCGCCCGCGCCACGGTCGAGGCCACCGTGCAATTCACACTGATGGGCCCGGATCGTGATCCGCATCAGAAGCTGTACACCGTGCTCCGCTGGCGGGACGGCCCCAGCCTCACGGAAATCGGCCGAAGTGGCTAACCGACGCAACCATGGGTAGTCTGCGTCACGGGCTGGCAACACGTACCCTCCAATCTCGCAGGCTTCAATAACCATGATGGTTCTTGCATGACGCGTTTTCTTACGATCGGCGCTACGGCGCTGGCGGTGGCCCTGGCAGGCTGCTCCACGCTGCCGCAACCTCGCGACGATGGCGCACTGCAACGCGAAGCCATGGCAGGCACCGAGCTTCCGGCGCCCAAGCCGCGCATCATGCCGTCGACCAATCCGCCGGTTCCGGCCAATACGCCGCCGCAGGTCACCACGGGCACGGGCGAGTTCATCAAGCCGGTGGGCCTTGCCAAGCCGAAGCCGGTCGAGGCGGGTGCGGGCACGGTCACCTTCAATTTCGAGAACCAGCCGGTCGAATCGGTAGTGAAGGCGATCCTCGGCGATCTGCTCCACGAGAACTATTCGATCGTGCCGGGCGTGCAGGGCAACGTATCGTTCTCGACCTCGCAGCCGGTCACGGCCGAGCAGGCGCTGCCGATCCTCGAGACCTTGCTCTCGTGGACGGGCAACGCGCTCGTGCACAGCAATGGCCGCTATGTGGTGATGCCGGCGAAGGACGCCGTTGCCGGAAACCTCGTGCCGAGCATCGGTGCGACAGCACCGGCCGGCGGTCTGCAGGCGCGGCTGTTCCCGCTGCACTTCATCTCGGCCACCGAGATGCAGAAGCTGATCAAGCCCTTCGCGCGACCGGATGCGACGCTACTCGCCGATCCGACACGCAACGTACTGGTGATGGCCGGTACGCCCACCGAGCTCGACAACTACCAACGCACCGTCGCCACCTTCGACGTGGATTGGTTGCGCGGCATGTCGGTCGGTGTGTTCCCCTTGCAGCGCGCGCAAGTGAAAGACCTCACGCCCAAGCTCGAAGGGATCTTCGGCGACAAGGGCAACACGCCGATGGCCGGCATGCTGCGCTTCATTCCGATCGAGCGGACGAACTCGCTCGTCGTGCTCAGTCCGCAGCCTGCGTACCTGGAAGAAGTGCGCACGTGGATCGACCGTATCGATCGTGGCGGCGGTAACGAGCCGCAGCTTTACGTCGTGGACGTGCGCAACGTGCAGGCGTCGGACATGGCCGATTATCTTTCGGACATCTATGGCGGCGGGTCGTCCGGCAAGTCGGGCGATAAGGGCGGCAAGGTCGGTCCGGGCCTGAGCTCGGGCACGCTCGGCGGTGGCGACAGCGATCTGGGCAATCGTGGCGGCTCCGGTATCGGTAGCACCACGGGTGCCTTCGGCAATACGAGTTCGTCGTCGACCGGCACCACCGGTGGCATGACCACCAGCGGAATCGGCGGTAGCAGCACCGGCATCGGGGGCAGTGGTTCGTCGGGCTTCGGCGCAGGTGCAGGCTCGGGCTCCGACGACAGCTCGGGCGATTCGGGCAACCGCCACTCCTCGACGACCACGGACGACGGCGTGCGCATCACCTCGGTGGATGCGAACAACCAGCTGATGGTGCGTTGCCGCCCGGCGCAGTGGACCGAAATCGAAGAGGCGATCAAGCGCCTGGATGCCGTGCCGATGCAGGTGCAGATCGAAACGCGCATCCTCGAAGTCACGCTGTCCGGCCAGCTCGAGTTCGGCGTGCAGTGGTACCTCGAAGGCCTGGTCGGCTCGACCAATGGTCAGCCGACCCAGCCGGGCAACAAGCAGCAGTGGGCGCTCGGCGGCGGCGGCGCGACCTTGACTACGAACGACAGCTTCTTCTACTCCTTCGTCAACAACAATATCTCCGTCGCGCTGCACGCGATGGAGCAGAACGGAAACACGAAGGTGCTCTCCGCGCCCTCGCTGGTAGTGCTTAACAACCAGAAAGCGCATATCGAGGTCGGCGACCAGATTCCCATCACGCAGACCTTCGTCAACACCGGTGCCAACACGGACAACACGATCGGCCAGGTGGAATACAAGGACACCGGCGTGATCCTCAACGTGCGCCCGCGCGTGAATCCAGGTGGCCTGGTCTACCTCAACGTGAGCCAGGTGGTGAGCAGCCCCGGCATCAAGGACACCACCACCGGCAACTTCCCGATCCAGCAGCGCGAGGTGGCCACCCAGGTGGCCGTCCAAAGCGGGCAGACCGTGCTGCTCGGCGGCCTGATCAAGCAGGACGAGGCCCTGACCGATACCGGCATCCCCGGATTGAACCAGATACCCATATTCGGCCGCCTGTTCGGGACCACCAGCCGCACCCGGACCCGTACCGAACTGATCGTCCTGATCACCCCCCGGGTGATCACCAACGGGGACGAGGCCAAGCAGGTCACCGACGAGTACCAGCGCAAGTTCGAGTCGCTCCGGCCGCTCTCCCAGCCCGCTACGCCTTGACGACGGGGTGACCGAGGGTGCATACACCCACATCACGGGACACGTTCCACATTGGACGCCTGTTCCTGACGGGGGGGAAACTCACTTGATCCAGGATCTGGCCGGCTGGTCCACAGTGCTGGAGCTGATGCCCACGGCGATGTTCGTGCGCGATGCCGCGCACCGATGGGTATTCGTCAACCGCATGGGCTACGAGTATTTCGGCGTGAAAGCCGAGGATGTGCTCGGCCGTACCGATACCGAGATCTTCCCGCCCGAGCAGGCGGCCCGTTTCGAGGCCGGTGACGACGCCGTGCTGCGCAGCCAGCAGGTGGTCGAGACCGAGGAAACGGTGACCGACCCGCTGGGCCACGTGCGCACCTTGCTCACTCGCAAGACCCGCATCGACCTGCAAGGCGCACCCCACGTTCTGGCCTCGGTCACCGATATCACCGAATTGCGCGAGTCCGAGGCCCATGTGCGCTGGCTCGCCTGCCACGATGCCCTGACCGGCCTGGCCAACCGTACCGCCTTGTTCAGCCGGCTGGACGCCGCCATCGGGCGTGCGGCCAGCGGCGGCCTGCATGCCGCGCTCTTCTATCTGGATATGGACGGCTTCAAGAAGGTCAACGACACCTACGGTCACCTTATCGGCGACGAGTTGCTCGTGCAGTTCGGTGCGCGCCTGCGTAGTGTCGTCGGCCCCGAGGACACCGTGGCGCGTATCGGCGGCGACGAGTTCGCGCTGCTGGTCGACGACAACGGCGATCTCGATGTGCAGGGAATGGCCGAGCGCATCCTCGCCCTGGCCGGCGAGCCCTTCGACGTGCTCTCGACCACGACTTTCATAGGCACCTCCATCGGCATGGTCCTCATCGATGCCGACGCCGTGGCCGCGGGAGAGTTGGCCCGCAAGGCGGACAGCGCGCTTTACGAGGCGAAGAAGAAACGTAACCGCCTGGTGGTCTACACGAAGGAGCTGGACGCCGCGCTGGCCCATCGCCGCGAGATCGAAAAGGCGCTGCTCGACGCCCTGCTGACCGGACAAGGCCTGAGTTGTCACTACCAGCCGATGATCCGCAGCTCGGACGGCACGGTGGTCGGCCTCGAAGCGCTGGCCCGCTGGCGGCATCCCACGCTCGGCGTCGTCTCGCCAGTGCAGTTCATCGCCGTAGCCGAAGAGACCGGCCTGATCGGCCAGTTGGGCGAGTGGATGTTGCGCACGGCTTGCGCCCGCGTGGCAAAGTTCGACCACCTGTTCATCGCCGTCAACGTGAGTGCCGTGCAGCTGCGCGACGACGACTTTGCCGACATGGTCAAGCGCGTGCTGCTCGAGACGCGCCTGTCACCGAAACGCCTGGAGCTGGAGATCACCGAAACGGCCATCGTCAACGCGGATACCGCGGCGGTGCAACTGCTCAAGGACCTGCGCCGGATCGGCGTGCGTATTTCGCTGGACGACTTCGGCACGGGCTATTCCAGCCTGACCCTGCTCAAGGACCTTGCCGTCGACAAGGTCAAGATCGACCGCTCCTTCGTGCAGAATGCGGCGCAGGCCGGTGATTCCGCGGCGATCGTACGGGCGGTGTCCAACCTGGGCGCCGCATTGGGCCTGTGCGTGGTGGCCGAAGGCGTGGAGACCGAGCAGCAGCGGGCCTTCCTCAGCGAAGCCGGTTGCGACGAACTGCAGGGCTTCCTGTTCTCACCGGCCGTGGCTGAAGACCGCATCGACCGGGTGACCGGTCCTTACCCGGCCGTCCTACCGCTGGCGGCTTATTCGGCCGGATAGGCGTCCGCGGGCATCGGCCAGGTGCGGCGAAGGTCCGGCATGCCCGGCATCGTCGTCGGCTGCGGTAACGGCAGCGGCGTGCGCGCATCCACCATGCCCCCGGTGGCATCGCCAACGATGGCGATGATGCAGGCGCCGCTTTCCTGCGAGCTGCCGAACGACAACCGTCCCCAAGGCATCTGCATGACCATGTAGCGGTTGGGCAGCATGGAGGGAGCGGTGGGCAGGTTGGTTTCCGAGGCGGGCGCGTGGAAGGCCTCGGCCAGCTCGCTACGCGCGAAGCAGGGCCGCTGCTCCAGCTGGATCGAGGTGAAGCGCACCATCGGCACGTCGCCTCCC
>Ga0105247_10003330_pt1 | contig 10524 bp, 9 predicted proteins | sample KBSS24metaG_FD_81519 | JGI IMG/M metagenome (GOLD analysis project Ga0105247, IMG submission 81519) | Switchgrass rhizosphere microbial communities from Kellogg Biological Station, Michigan, USA - KBS S2-4 metaG | ecosystem: Host-associated > Plants > Roots > Rhizosphere > Soil | place...
CTGGGGTGTCGCCAAGTGGTAAGGCAGCGGGTTTTGATCCCGCCATTCGGAGGTTCGAATCCTTCCACCCCAGCCATAAACGTCAAAGCCCGCCAACTGGCGGGCTTTCGCGTTTATGGCGAGGTGGAAGGATAACGCCCGTAGGGTTCGGGTCGTATCAGTGAGCCTCCGGAAGCGCCGCATCGTGGTTGCTCGGCTCGAGACATTTCGCGATGTAACACCCGGAGGGCGGCCCCGAAGGGGTGAGGCCCGTCCTCGGGCCGAATAATCCTTCCACCCCAGCCAGATCAGAAGGCAGGAGCCACCATGAGCGACCGGTCTCCAATCAAGGTACGCAGTCTCATCGTCTAGGAACACCGACAGACACACCTGTCGGTTTTCTAGGTTTCGCCTGGACTGGCGTGCAAGCCACGTGGGAAGACAAAGGCATTGATCAAAGGCAACGTGAATACCTGGGAGCTCGGACGCCCGGTGAGTCTGTCTCGTCACGCGCTTGGCTTAGCTACTCAACGAGACGTGAGCCGGGCTACTTCCAGGAGATTCGTCCAGCCATAGGCCATCTCGATGAGCACGCCGTCCGCACTGACATCCTCTCTTTCGGCGATAACCTCAGCGCCGTAGCGCTCGTAGAATCGACGCGCAGGCGCGTTGTCCCGTAGGACCCAAAGACTGGCTGATCCAAATCCCCTCTTCGAGAGGGCAGAGGCCATCGCATACAACAGCCGCGTGCCGATGGCGTGCCTTTGGGACGCCTTCAGGACATAGATTGCGCCGATCTCGCCGTCATAACCTTTCTCCTTGAGGGCTTCGGTCCGTTGCGAGCCGCACGACCCGAAGCCGACGATCGTGCCCTCGATCTCTGCGAGGTAGACGACGCTAGAACTTGACGTGGCAGGTGCGCTCAATATCTGCTCCCACATCGCGGCACGTCCATCGACGGAGAGCGAAGACAGGATGGCATCCGGCACGATGCCCGGATACGTCTCGCGCCACGACGCAACGTGCATGCTCGCGAGATCTCGCGCGTCAGCGGAGGAAGCTGTTCGGATTACCAGATCTCTGTTTGTCATTGGCATGGACCGTTTCCAGCGCGCAGAATCTATACGAAATCTATGACCCACCGGAATTTAAGCGCCAGATAAAGAGATCGCCAGCGCTCCGACTGCTGGGTAAGGGAATCCACGGATACCGACCCAGAGGATGAAACGCATCGCGCAGAAGGCCGGCGCCGTGCAGGGGCGCGATTGCGCGACCCGTACCCGCTGCCTCAGCAGACGTCTGTCTGGTAGCGCGGCTGCTGACAACTTGGCGGCTCGCGAGGTTCCAGTCCAGGAAACCTCGCACGCCGACAACATCCCTAGTCGGTGTTCCGAGTTTCCGATAATGAGCGCAGTGCTCACCTATACAAAAACATGAAGTTGTAAGTAGTGTGTTTGTTCCGAGTTTGGATACTACGTGGAGAGTGATCTGGAAGCTGATCATTGCTTCACGGCGCCTCGATTGGCCACAGCATGTTGGATCGCTGGTTGACCGGGGACCGCAACGGGTTGTGCCGTCACCTTCGCCCACCGGGGGCCGACCCGTGGAGCGCCGGCGCTATCAATTTTGAGGCGTCGATTCGAAATCGGCTCCGAGTGCTTGCCAGTGTTCCTTGATGTTCGACAGCCGGAGGCGGACATGGCGCACATCAGGGCCGTGTGCGTTCGCCCATTCACGGGGCGCTGGCACGGCTGACACAGACGCGCGCCTCCACCAGCCTGGCCGGAACCGATGCGGCGCTGAGCTGGTTCATCACCACCGATGGCGACGACGAGATTGTGTGGAAATCCGGCCTGTCCAATGGCGGCAACAGCTTTATCGGCTATTCGCCGCGGTCGCGCCGGGGCGCGATTGTCCTGTGCAATTTCATCTGGCGGCCGATTGACTCCGGGACCATCACAATCGGGATGAAACTAATCAAGCCGGATTTTCAGCCCGTGAACTTCAACGCGCTTTATACAGGCGGTTGAACATGAACGCCGCCAGGTTCATCGTCGCGTTCGTCCTCTGCCTGACGGCGACGGGTGCAACGCCAGCCCGTGATTTCCGCAGACAGTCCGCTACATCGGTGACTCGCGCTCGACCGGAAAACCGGATTTCAGTCATGCTCGCTTTGGCGAAATACCCGACGCGCCTCGGGCCAAGCCATGCCGTCTGGAAGTGGGGCCTTTTGCAGTTGCGCCATGCGTTGGTGCCAACTCGTGATCTCGACAGAATGCGCACTGTCTGTATCGAGTGCGGCCGGGTTGTAACTATCAGTGACCTCCATGATCATGATCAAGCGATCGCCGGCGCGGTAGATCTCCATTTCTGCTATCCCGTGACGTCGCTGCGCCTCGATCACGGCTTGGGGAGTGTTGCCTGGACGATGGGCCTCGTCGTACACGTCGAGCAGGTCAGCCTGGTTGTTCAAGTCCATGATCCTGACTATCCGTCGCGTTTTTCCGAACATGCTGGTGTTGTCTGCGCTGTCAGCCCATGCCCAGGATCCGCTGAAGTGCAGCTTGGAAATGGTAGGTCAGCGCGGCCTCGGCCGCTTCGGGATTGCGCGCAGCGCAGCCTTCCAGAACCTCCAGGTGCTCGCGAATTGTCCGGATCACCCGCGGAGCGGTCGACCTCCGGTTGAGGCGGATCAGAGAGACGTAGTTCTTTAATCGGCGCGCGGTCACCTCAATCAGGGGATTTTGCAGAGCGGCGATCATACTGCCGTGGAACCGTTGCTCCAGTTTCTCCATATCGATGTTTACGGCGTCGGTTGCACCCTCCCGCTCGACGCGTTCGAGTAAGGAACGATGGTCGTCGATCAACGCTGCGATCTCTGCAGAGTCGGCGCTCTCTGCATAGGCGCGTGCCGCCGCCCGCTCGATGATTGAGCGGTACTGGTAGGTTGAGCGCGCTAACTCCAGGTCGGCCTTTAGAAATTCGATACCCGAACGGGCGTGGATAGTTAGTATGCCTTCAGTCTCCAAAACACGCAGAGCGTCACGCAGTGGCTGAATCGGCAGGTTGAGCAGTCGAGCCAGCTCGCTCTGCGAAAAAAACGATCCGGCTGGGACGCGGCGGTCGAACAGGCCCTCGAGGACGCCCCGATAGGCGAGCTCGCCGAGCCGGGGCCCGGATTCCGGTTTATCTGCTGCCACGCGGGTTTTACGACGACGAGGAGATCGATCGGTTTTTTTTACGGCGTTCGTCGTTACCGGCTTGCGCCGAGGTGTGCCAATGGAGGCAGTTGGGTGATATTTTTTGCTGGCTTTCATGGCTGCTTCCCCGGTTCTATACCGGCGTGCTCGATGACTGTTTGGGCGCCGGTCGGCCAGACGCCGCCTTTGACTTCGATGTTATCGACCAATCGGTTGTTGAGATAGTCGTCCCACGATCCGTTCAACCGGCCACCGTTGTACCAGTTGCCAATCGCGAGGTTATCTACGGTCGGGCGATGCGGTCGGGAGCTGTCCATGGTGTTGGCGTTGAGCCAGATGCCTGATCCGTCGACAACGTTTCCTCTCACGGTCACGTACCGCGAGCCTTCATCAAGATACAGGCCAATGCCGCCAGGAACGTCGTATACATAATTGTCGGCAATCAGGGCGCCGGGATCGGCAGACAAATGGTAAATGGCGCCGCCGTCCGCGAACCACGTTTTGACTCGATGCACGCGGTTGCCTGAGACAACGGTATCGCGCAGGATCGTAGGCGTGTCATAGACGTGATTGCCGGGCTGGTCGTAGTAGCCACGGGCTCGGGAGCGGTATGCGCCGCTGCCGCCCGGGTCGTTTATGCCCCAGCCCCATCCAACGTCGATACCGTCGTAGGGGGCATCGGAGATGTCGTTGTGTGTCACGATTGCACCCGCTGCATAGGTCACCAGGATTGCAGCTTGTTCCTTGTAGTCCTGCGATACATTCTCTATACGGTTGTCCGAGATGATGATGTTTCGATCCCCCATCTCGGGCCGCGGTGGATGATGCGCGTCCGGCGTGATTCCGCCAACCATAATCGCCCCGCCGGCAAGTTCGGCAAAGCGACTGCGCCGGACCTCGACGGCGGCCGCGCCGTAGCCGACGCCGCTTTCGTTTGCCTCCGGATTATTACCGATTCCCAATGCGATCTGCCCCAACTGGGTAAATTCGGCCTGTTCGAACGTGACTCGGGTTGCAGCGGCTACCTGCACCGCGGCAGGTTGTTGTTGCCAGCGGTTGCGCATCGTCTCGAATGCCCAGCAGCCCCAACTGCAATCGCGGATGGGGTCGCTGGGAGAGTCCGGGATCCAGCCCGCCAGATAGGATCCGCTCTGCTGGCTCGCGTAGCCTTCGGCGCTCGAGGATCCCAGCCAGCTCGTATGCCGAAATGCAATGCCGACAAAATCCAGGTCGGTGACCGGCCGATCGTAGCTGCCCGCAATTGAGACCAACATCTCGAGTCGGGGCAGCACGGCCTGCAGCCTCGTCATATTCTCGTCCACGCGGGGCTTGTAATAGAGCTTGCCTGATTCGGGATCGATGAAAAATTGTCCCGGCTCGCGCAGGAAGGCGAGCGAATTGGCGAAAAACAACCGTCCCTTGTCGCCGGCCAGGGTCCGGGCCAATGTGTCGTAGCCGATCAGGTTATTTCGCCACCCGGGCTGCTGCATCCAGAGGGTCTCACCGCTGATGCGGTCGACTCGGGCGCGCCGGTCGGTAAAGAAGCCGGTTTGCTCCACCTCAATCCGAGATTGGTCAGGCAGACTTGCCAGGAAGTGCCACTTGGGGTCGACGATCGTGATGCCGGTGGTGGTAAAGGCGAAGGCCGTGCGCGGGGCTTGCACGTGCGCGCGTTGGGCCAACCGTGTGCCGACGTATAACTGGCGAGGATCAAGGCCGCGCGGCACAGTGGCCACCCAGATATCGCGTGCGCGATCGGCCAGTGTCCAGCCTGTCACTGCCACGCCGCCCGAGACGACTGGGTGTGCGCCCTCTGACGCTTGCCAACGGACAACATGACTATGTTGTCCGCCGTCCAACGCGGTGAAGTGCAGCGGGGTCGTAAGGCGGTAGGTGCCGTCCGCTAGCATCACGATGACGTCGTGCGTCGCGTTCAGCCGCCGCACGGCCATCTGCGCGCGTTCGAGGGTGTGAAAAGGATGGGCTGGAGAACCGTCGCCATCGTCCGATCCTTGGGGCGAGACGTGCAGCACCTCAGGTGTTGCCGCGAGCGGTATCGGCAGGGAGATGGCGGCGAACGCCTTATGCGAATCTGGCGCCGCCGACGCCGACATAGCAGGGATTGGAGGCGCCGGGGGCAGATGCTGTGCGGCAGCGACGTCGGCTACGAGCAGCCCGATCAAAGCGACTGAGCCGGTGAAAAACTGTCCCATAACAAGGTCTCCTCGTTCCGGCTGCTGCTCAGCAGTCCGTAGAATTCCCGCGCACAGCCAGCGAACAATCGTTGCCCAGGCTCGCCTGACAATCCCGTCAGTCGTGCCGCCTCCGCCAACCAGCTGCCGTAAGTGCCACCAAACCGCGTCACGACCGGCCAATCGCTGCGCCACATCAGCCGCCTCCCGAAGCAGGAGACAAGATGCTCGACGTAGGGAGCCAGCTCATCGGCAAACTGGTCCGGCCTCTGTTCGGTGCGCAGACCGGACAACTTGCAATACGGGCCTTCTGGAGCCAGCGCGGCGATTTCAACCCTGCGAAGACGAACCTCGGTCTCATTAACTGAGGTGGGCAACCTCATGGGCATGCTCGCCGATGCCGGCAGAGTATCGGCAGAAGCATCTTGCCCAGGTTCCCGCCATAGGGTCGGCCGATTCCCGAGTCCTCAGCATTGCCAGTCCAACAATAGTGACGGGGGTGAAACTGCATAAAGCGCACACCTGAGGTCGGTCGCCTACCCATGCATACGTCGAATGAACTGCCGGATGGAATTCTCTGCCAGCTGAGCACCCGGCTTTACGCTCGGCTCACTGTTTAGGACAAAATACAACCTCCGGTCAATAGAGACCTCAAATATCCACTCTGAGATTTCAGATCACGCTTCTGATTGACTCAGATCCACGCAGTAAGGTATCTTCCGAATGCGATTGAGGTGATACCAACTGGGGGGGGTATGAAAAAAGCATCTTGGTTGTGCGCGGCTGCCGGCATGACTTTCGGCGCCAACGCTTGCGTACAGTCCGCATCGGCCGCGGCGGCTGAGCCACAGGCCAGTGATCAAACCAACGCGTCAGCGGCCAATTCTGCCGCACCATCGAGTTCAGTCGATGAAGTCATCGTGACGGGTATTCGAGCCAGTCTTCGGTCGTCAGAGGCGATCAAGCGTAACGCGACGCAGATTGTCGATGCGATCACAGCCGAAGACGCGGGCAAATTCCCGGACAACAATGTCTCTGAATCGCTCCAGCGCATCACTGGTGTTGCGATTGACCGCAGCGGTGGCGAGGGTCAATTCATTACCGTGCGAGGGTTGGGAAAGGAATTCAACACGGTTCTGGTGAATGGTCGAATCATGGCGACCGACAATCCGGGGCGCGAATTCTCCTTCGATGTATTGTCCCCCAACATCATTCAGCGCACGGAAGTCTATAAGAGTTCCGTGCCTCAACTTCAGGAGGGCGGCATTGGTGCGACCGTGAATGTCGTCACCGCCCGACCGCTCGATGGCAGGACCGGCTTCCACACGGCTGTGTCGACCGGTGGAATTTACGACATTCTCGACAAGGCGGCCAGCCCAGATTTCTCAGGCGTCACGTCGTACGCCAACGATGACAGGACGTTCGGCGCCGTGTTGGCGGGATCCTATACTGACCGTCACAGCCAGATGGATCAGTATTATGTACACGGCTGGCTGCCCGGCGCCCAGCAGACAATTGCTGGATCACCGACATCGACCGGCCTCGACACGTCCGCTCTCGGTACGGTCGATGCCTACGCGCCTCGCGATTCAACCTATTATCGATATCATGATCGGCGCAAACGGATCAACGTTGCAGCAACCATCCAGTGGCAGCCTACTGATCAGTTGCGCCTGACACTCGATGGCCTCTATTCGAAGTTCGACGTTACCGAGACCGGACATACGTTCGGCGTATTCTATGTTCCACCCTTTATTTCACCGACGGTGAACGGCAACGGCACGCTGACCAGCTTCAATCGTCCGGGAACACAGTTCCAGAACGCCAATCCCGGACTCGGCGCCGCTGGTTTTGCGTCGCAGAACGACAACTACGGGGTTATCAATGATCGCTTTACCAGCAGCAACCAGGTGGGCATCAACCTCGCTTGGACGCCGACGGAACAATTGACATTAAAGGCAGACGCGTCGATGACCGAGGCGCGCAATCGAACACCGGCGGCTTTTGTCGTGGTGGGCGAGCAGGCTCAGACAGCACCCGGATGGAATTTGAACGCCGGTAACGACATCCCGATTATCTCGAACCTCGGGACCATCACCGATCCAACGCTCGAACGACTGCACTATGCGAGCGTCCAGGAAGGGCGCGTGCGCGACCGCGGTCAGGAATTCCATTTAGATGGCGAGTGGAGCACGGGCGCCGATTTGCTGAAGTCGATCATGATTGGAACAGCCTACAACGAGCGCCATAAGATACAACACCAAGCCGACAACAGTGACACAGTCTGTGCTTTCTGTGGCTACGACGTGCCTGCGCCGACTGCGTTGCTGAGCCCTTATACGCTCAGTAACTTCTTGCCGGGTGCATCGGGAAGCAGCAGCGCACCGCGCAATTTCCTGCAATTCGATCCGAATGCGATCCTTGCCTACATGTCGCAACCGTCGGTGCTTGCCGCGCCGCGACAGGGGAACACCGCAGCGCAGGAGCAGGTGATCGCCGCTCAACTTGCGGCATTGGCAGGCGGACCCTACGCGCCACGGGATCGGCCCGGGCAGTTGCTCGATGTGAATGAAAAAGTTCTGGCCGGCTACATCAATTTTGTCCTCGCCGGTCCCCAGTGGTCGGGCAATGTCGGCGCGCGTATTGTCGACACTCACACGACTTCGAATGGCTTCGACCAGGCAGTTCAAAGCATCGTTCTGCAGAACGCGAACGATGACTTCTACACAATCACACTGGCACCGGCGTCGCCCCGGCAAGTCAAGAACGACTATGTCGACGTTCTGCCGTCAGTAAACTTCAAATACGATCTCAACACCAGCATGGACCTTCGCGCCGCGTTCTCGGAAACGGTCACTCGGCCGACACTGACCGATCTGGGCGTGAACAACAACTATACGGGTCGCAAGACAGCGGCGGTTTCGGGAGGCGGAAACCCGTTCTTGAAGCCATTCAAGTCAACCAACTATGATCTGGCTTATGAATACTTCATTTCGCCCACGAGTTATGTCAGCGTAGCGGGCTTCTACAAGAAGTTCCACGACTTCCTGGAGCAGGAAACATTGCCGCAGACGGTCCTGGGTATTACGTTTCAGGACACGCGTACCCGCAACGGCGCCACCGGTTCGGTCGCCGGCGCGGAGGTGGGCGGCCAATACACATTGGACAGTCTGCAGGGCTTCTGGTCCGGCTTCGGGCTTGCAGGTAATTACACTTACGTGTCGAGCACCGCTGAACGCGCGCAGAATACCAACTCGAGCTGCGGGTATAACGGCCTTTCGCCGCACTCTGCAAATGGCAGTGTTTTCTACGAACAATATGGAGTCCAGGGGCGGATCTCCTACAATTGGCGTTCGTCATTCCTGGTCTCGTGCTTCAGCGATTACGGCCAGCCCGAAAATCGGCGCAGCTATGGGCAGCTCGATCTGAGTACCTCGTACGCATTCAATGACCACCTTCAAATCTATGCTCAAGTTGTTAATCTGACGGGTTCCTACACCTACGACTACTCCGTGTTGCAGGAGCGCGTGAAGCTGGTGCAAGACACGGGACGCCGTGTTTTATTTGGTGCGAGAATGTCGTTCTAATCGAGTTTTCCTGGCGTCGGGTCTGGTGTAAGCAGACGCGTTCCTCCGGGGTAGGCCCCGCCCGCGGGGACCTGCCCGAGAACGGCACGCACTACGGGAAAAACGTCCATGTACGGACTCGCGTCATCCCGGCTCCTGAGTTGGTCAAAAGTGACAGTACCTGGATTCAGTCCTGACACCGCTGCAGTGCGACCTCGCCATTGAAGTTGACCTTTGTAATTAACCAGATACCATCACTGAGATATCAGTTCTGAGAGTATCGCAATGGCAGGCGGCAGAATCAGTGAGTTTAGGGTGTACCGCTTTCAATTCCCGCGCGATCGAGTGGTCGGCGACTCGCAGGTACGTACTTCCGAAGCCAACCTAGTCGCGCTCGAGTTACAGGACGAAGCGGGCCGCGTTGGGCTCGGCGTGATGCAGGTCCTGTTTCAGTCCACACCGGCGGAAGTGGATATCGCGCGCATTTTCGCCGAGGAGGCTTTTCCTCAAATCGAAGGTCGCGATGCTTCTGCGCTTGCGCTTCAGGTGATCCGCAGACGCGGAGGAAATGTGCGCTCGATGCTGCTCCCCTTTGAAGAGGCCATTCAACACGCAGTTTGGGATTTATTTGCGAAAGCGATGGACTTGCCGCTTTGGCAAATGCTCGGGGCGCAGCGCACAACGTGTCCGGTGTACGCGAGCGGCTTGGATTTCCATCTTTCGGATCACGAGTTCGCGGAGCTGTTCGCCGCGGCCGCCGAGGCGGGATACCGTGGTTACAAGATCAAGGTGGGTCACCCCGACGTGCAGCGTGACCTGCATCGACTCAATCTTCTGCGGACCGCAGTGGGCCACCATGGTCGCCCCGTCATGATCGATGCCAATGAGGCCTGGACCGCAGCCCAAGCGCAGGCTGCTCTCGCGCTGTTCGCGAAGGCTGGACACGAGATTTATTGGGTCGAGGATCCGTTGCCGCGTGATGATTTCGATGGACTTCGACGGCTGCGGTTAGCCTGTCCTGGTGTCCGGGTCAACAGTGGTGAATACCTGGACCTGTCAGGCAAGCGCAAGCTGCTCGAGGCGAAAGCGTGCGACATGGTCAATGTGCACGGTCAGATTTCCGATGTCATGCGCGCCGGCTGGCTGGCCAACGAACACAACACCGAGGTTACATTCGGCAACAGCATTCTCGAGATCGGTGTCAACATGGCTTTGGCCCTGCCGGACGTGCGCTGGTTGGAATATAGTTTCCAGAATTTTGAGCACCTCGTAGAGACCCCGTTCGCCATCCGCAATGGACTCATCGAGGGGTCATTGGCGCCGGGCCACGGTTTGACGCTGAGCGCCGATGCTCGTCACATCCACCGTCGAGCCGTCCCAACTGTCGCAAGCGAGATGGCTAACGCCCCACGAGTGCGAGGCCCATGAGTGGTGCATTGCCGAGAGTACCACCTCTGGATGCACAGACCGCTGTACTAACACCATCCCGCGCGGAAACCCGGCGGGGCAGAGCATTTTTAGAATTTCAATAATAAATTGTGATATCTTATGCGATAGCTCCAAAACCTTCTCGGCGCAAACCAAACC
>Ga0105247_10003334_pt1 | contig 10517 bp, 10 predicted proteins | sample KBSS24metaG_FD_81519 | JGI IMG/M metagenome (GOLD analysis project Ga0105247, IMG submission 81519) | Switchgrass rhizosphere microbial communities from Kellogg Biological Station, Michigan, USA - KBS S2-4 metaG | ecosystem: Host-associated > Plants > Roots > Rhizosphere > Soil | place...
CGTTTTCGGAATGGTGATCATCGGTTTGGGCGCGCTACTGCCCTATGGCGGGAGCGCGGCGCGTATGTTGTTCGATCATCGTGACGGCGCGGTGCCGCCGTTCCCATTCACCGTTCAGTGCGCTGAATGGCTCGTTTTCGGGATCGGGGCGGGTGAGATGACGCGTCATTTCATGCGCGCACGTGCTGAGCGCCGTCAACTCGAAAGGAAGTTGCTGCCGGAAGACGAGGAGATCATGCTCGACGCCAAGTCGCTCGCACCGTTCACCCGAACCATCAAACGCTCGGCGGATCAACCCTACCGCCTCCAGCAATTGCTGCTGAGAACAATATGGCAGTTCCAGAGCAGCCGGTCCGTATCCCAGGCAGCGGGAATCATGGACGTCACGCTCGAACTGAGCCAGCATGAGCTGGACCTGCAATATAATGTCAGCCGCTACATCGCCTGGCTTCTGCCGACGATCGGGTTCATCGGCACCGTGTTGGGGCTCGGGCGCGGCTTGGGCGGCGTCGCCAGCGCGCGAATCGATCCGACCAATCTTCCGGCTTTCCAGGCGACATTATCGACGATCACCGCGGATCTGAGCATCGCCTTCAACACCACGTTCGTGGCGTTGATTTTGTCGAGTGTCCTTGTCTTGGTTCAGCAGTTGGTGCAGGAATATGAGGAGCATGCGTTGAACGAGGCGGGTCAATACTGCATAGATCACCTCATAAACAAAATTTATGTACGGTAGGCTAATCGATGTCTTTCATAAATTATATGATGGGATAATATTATTGCACTAAATCGTATTTATGTTCTTGGCATGAAATATATTTCAATTATTGTGCTAGTTAAGACAAGTAATATCATTTGATTGGACTGCAATAGAAGATTGAGCGAGGATATGAGCCATGGCGTTGCGTCGCTTCATCACAAATGTCTGTATTATTCTAAGTCTATGCTTAATAATGACGACACCCGTTAATGCAGCGCCGCATCGGAAGAAGGAAGCGCACGAAGTAAAGCGCGAAGTAAAGCGCGAAACCAAGCCGAAGGAGGCCGCGCGCGAGCATAACCGCACGCCGACTGAGCGTGCTAGGGAGCGCGTCACGGCACCTAAGCCGAGGGATCATCGCAATCGCCCTAGCTTGACGGCAGGGCGCGAACAAAGGCCGACTGTCGCTCATGGTCAGGCCCACTTTGCGAGCCGGAAGCATCTTGAAAGCCATTATCAGAAACATCGCAATGAGTTAGGTGCCAGAAGCGCGGCCCACTACGACAAGATGGCATCGCGCTTTATGAGCGGTACGCCGCAACAAGGGGTGCTTCAAGGGACACGAAGCAACGGCGAGGTCGTGCGTTACAACCCTAGGACGCGCGAGTTCGGTGTTATCAAGAGCAATGGTACCATAAAGACCTACTACAAGCTTGAACCCAAACGAAATGGCATGGCCTATTATCAACGCGAATGGCGCAAATGAAATGACATTCACCTGTCCGATATGCGGGTATCAAGGTCTGGAGGAGCCACCTTATGACAGCAATATTGCGTCGTTCGAAATATGCTCATGCTGCGGCAACGAGTTCGGAAAAGACGATGTGAAATATAGTCATTCAAGCCTTCGCCAGAAGTGGATTCGCAAGGGGTGCAAATGGTGGGCCCGACACGACCCACCGCCACCTGATTGGAATCCCACGCGCCAGCTCGCGCGTTTAATGTCTGGCAATGACGCATCAGATCATTGACATCACATCGGGCTGCTGGACCAGGCTGCGCAAGTCGGCGTCGTTGGCATCGGTGGGACGCGCCGAGCGGCGTGCGCGCAGCATCGTGATCAGATTATTGATCAGCCGTGACGCGCGCGGTCCGGTGCATTTCATCGTCTCTGCCTGACGCCAGCCGTCGCGATATGCGGCAGTGTTGACGAGGAACAGGGTCTGCGCCGGCGTGGCCATCCCGCTGTTCCAGTCCTGCAAGATTCCTTCGAGCGAATTATTGCCTATTCCCTTGACCCATTCGCCGACATTGCGCGACCATTCGGGCAGACTCTTCCAGGCGCGGATATAGCTATCAACCTGAAGCGCGACGCGGGCATTGTTGACCTCAGCCGCGTCAGCAGGGCTAATCGCGAAGGTTTCCCATTGCGAGCAGTAGGACGTGTATCCATCGAAAAGGCTGAGTAGCGCCATGCGCGCTGCCTTCGAATCCGGAACACGCCCCGAATAATAAACGCTGGCGACAAGCGAGGGCATTTCCAACCGTTTTACCGGGATGACCATCTGGATCATCCGAAGCAAAGTCTCGTCGCCACGCGTTTCACCGCCGCGATGTGCGCTTTCGAGAAGGGTCATGACATCTTCGAACGTGGCCGAGTCGCTCGTGGGGGGCTCGCCGGCGGTCATCGACTCGGCAAGGCGCCATGCCGCAGACGGGTAGTTCGGCGCGATGGACTTCAGCCGGGAGAATGCATCATATTTTCGATCGAGCATCAGTTCGAAGCGGGCTATGGCATAGCTTATGCGTCGCGCTTCGACGGTCGCGCCGGCTTTCGCCGCCTGCTCGCTGCATCGAGTGATGAACTCGCGCACGAAGGCGGCGTCGCTGCTGACGGCTTCTGCGATCTCGTCGTCTTGGGCCACGCTCGCAGCGTGGTCGCGCAGCGGATCGCGCAGATCCTGCCAGCCGGAGCAGTCGTCGGCAGCGACGAGATCCTCGGCGTCGTCCAGATTGCCGCCCTCGTCCGATTCTTCCTCGTCGCCGGATACGTCCGTCGCGGTCGCATTCGCCGTCAACAGGCCCGGCTCCGCGAAATGGACGGCGAGCGCGCCTCCGCTCAGGCACAGCGCCGCGATTATGCCCGTCGTGAAGCGATCCATTCTCGTTCGTGTCCCGATTCTTCCAAAAATTTGTTGAGTCGCGATGCTGGTTCGTATTAGCCTAAATGTAACGCTGGCGTTCGACTCTGGCAATGTGTCTTCAAAATTGCTGCCAACAAACCGATCGGGCAGTCGATCGCATGTCCTGGTCGAGTCGCATATTTTTGGGGGTGGCAGACGATGACAGGTACGCATGCGGGTCTTGCGGGTTCACAGCTTTGATTTTGAAGGACTCGCGCTGGCAGGTTCTGCTATGCGCCTTTCTGTCGCTGCTAGCGGTTTCCTATGCGTCGCAAGCGCTGATTGGGAAGGCGTTTCTGGCCTCCGACCAGGCGGGAATGGGAAGCCATTTCTTTTCCGCTCTCTACGCCATTGGCCCCGCTTATGGCGCGCTGCTCCTGCTCTGGCGAATCCAGCCACGGCTCACCGCCGGCGGTCAGTCTTTGGTTTTCGGGCTGAACTGGAGCTTGTTGCTGGCGATCGGTCTGTTCTGCTTTACCCGTTCGGCAACATCGCGCAGCTTTGCGCCTGCTCTGCCGCCGCGTGGCGATACGTTGATCACGCTCGCAGAAGTCGTGACGGCACCGCTGCTGTGCTCGCTGATCCTGATCGTGGGCAGGGCGTCGATCCCAGATTGGCTTGGCAATCATGAAGTGTTGAAAAGGCGGCTGACCGTCGTTGCCGATGCCGTCGGTGGCGCGATCTTGTTCCTTTGGCTCGTGCTGATGCCCGGAAAGCTGTTGTCATGATTGCCGTAGGCCGCCCGTCCTGGCTATTCGCAGCGGCGCTGCTGATCGCCGTCGCACCCGCCGTCGCACAGATTTCCGCGGCGCCGAATGCGTCGGACGAACTCGGCGCACAGATCGACGATCTCAAGAGGGTGGCTGAAGATGCCAAGGTCGCGGCCGAACGCGCCAACCTCCAGGCGCAGAAGTCGCTGAGGCAGGCCGAGGCGCTGGCGAGAACCGCGAAGGATGATCGCAATCGTAGCGAGTCACAGCGCATTGCCGCGGAAAGCAAGGCGGCGGAGGCGTTGGCACAGTCGCGCCGCGACTCCGAGATGGCGATGGCGGCCATGCGTGACGCCCGGAAGGCGATCGGCGAACTCTCGCGGGCAGAGGCGCGGGTCAGAAAAGCCGATGACGCTACCAGGCTCGCCGAAGCGGACGCCGCACAGGCCAGACGCAATGCCGCGATCGCGGTCGGCAGCGGCATCATTGCCGTGTTGATGGTGGTCGGCATCGGTTATACGGTGATGCGCAGAATCAAAGCGAAACGGCCCGATCCGGTCAGCAATTGTGTGCTGAACAGCAGCAAGATGAATCTTCAACTTTCGGGCCGGCAACTCCCGGAAGCGGCGGGTGGTGTCGTCGTCGGTCGCAACCCGAAGGATGCCTCGGCCGTGATCAACCGGAACGAAGTGTCGCGTCGTCACGCCCGCTTCTTTCATCGCGACGGACGCTATTGGGTGGAGGATACCGATTCGCTGGGCGGAACGGCGGTCGATGAAATCAGGTTGGACCCGGGCATACCGGTCGCGATCGATGATGGCGCGGTCGTCGCCTTCGCTGGCCTCGAGTTCACGTTTCGTGTCGATGACTAGAGCGCTCCTGCCGTTGATGCTGATTTTGCTGCTGTTGCGGACGGCCCCGATCAAGGCCGAAGCTCCGGACCAGTCGACGTTGAGCAGCGTCGTGCTGGTCGCTTCGGCGGCGCCCGATGGACGCGAGGCGACGGGAACCGGGTTCGTCGTGGCGCCGGGCTTGGTGCTGACCAACGCCCATGTCGTGACCGGCTTTTCCACATTCGGCGCCGTGCCGGCGCTCTCCACTGCGCTGCAGACCGCCACTCTGCTGTGGAGCGATCCGGAACCCGATCTCGCGCTGCTTTCCGTACCGACCCTTGCAGCAACGCCGCTGAGCCTCGCGGTCACGATCCCGCCGAAGGGCGCCAAATTGTGGGCTGTGGGCTTCACTGGCATTTCTCTGCAATTCCAGGCGATGAACGGGAAATTCGATCATTCGGTGACCGAAGGCGTATTGAATACGAGCTATCCATTCAGCTGGCAGCAGGGCGGCCGCCCCGTTTTGATCATCCAGCATTCGGCCGAGATTTCGGGCGGAAACAGCGGCGGACCCTTGTTCGACGATTGCGGACGGGTCGTCGGCGTCAACACCGCGGGTCCTAATCCAGAAGAGTCGAACGCACGCGTCTTCCTGGCGACGGCGATCGCCGAAGCGAAGCAACGACTGGAAGCGCTGCCGCAACCCGTCACGCTCAGTATTTCGCCACAGCCCTGCAAGGGCGGCGTGATCGAACAGGATGATCTGTCGGTCAATACCAACGAGTCGGCGGCCAGTGATTTCGGGGATGAATCCAATGCTCAGGACGACGATCCCGGCAACACCGCCGCGCCGGCGGGCGATCGCTTCGATCTGATATCGCAACAGCCGTTATGGGTGCGGGTCGTCGGTGCCGTCTTCCTGCTGGCACTGCTGACATTGATCGTTCGGCAGTTCATGATCCGGAACGGGAAAGCCGTTCCTCAACCAGCGCCGGAGACGGAGACGGAGCCCCTGCGCTCGCTAACTCCTGACCCGGCCCCGATGACATTGCGCCGATTTCGGCTGACCGAAACCAAAGGCGATGGGCGAATCGTGATCAATCCGATGCTCGTGGCGGAACGCCAAGGATTCTGCATAGGTCGCCATCCCGAGTTCGTCGATCATGTCTTGTCGGCTTCGGCCGTGTCGCGGCGCCACATCCGGCTGACGATGAAAGGCGCGCGGATTTACGTCGAGGATCTGAACTCAAGCCACGGCACAATGGTCGATGGACGCAAGATCGATCCGTTCAATCCGGTCGAACTGCAGGAGGGACGCGTGCTACAATTTGCCGGTCGATCGTTTCGGCTCGAGGTCGTTGGTCCATGAACCGGCATAGCAGCGGCCGTCACGCTCCTGAGCGGATATCGATTCGGGACGTCGGGCGAGAGGAGGCGGCATGCGCTATCGAACCTTTCTGATCGGGCGCGACGACGATTGCGACCTGCAAATCCTCAGGCAGTCGGTTTCGCGCGCCCATGCGGAACTGATCCTGGCATCGAGCGGGCGGATCATGCTGGTCGATCGTTGTTCTTCGCAAGGAACCTTCATCAAACGCCGATCCGGCTGGCAGAAGATCGACAATGCGGTGGTCGATTCGGGAGCAAGGGTCCGGTTCGGCGATTTTGAGATAGCGATCGACAAGCTTGTCTCTGCGGCACGTGCGGATGATAAGCCGCAACCACCGGCGCCGATCGAGGATGGGCCTCCGAGTTACGAAGGCGTGATTCGGCGGAACCCCGAAGATGGGTCGGTTATCGGGCGATGATGCTCACGATCGATTGATCGACCCCGTTCCAACGCAAATGCAGGAGGATGAATTGGGAAAAAAAATTCACGATGATCATGACGATGATATCGATCCGGCCGGACCGACCTATGACCCCAAGCGCCACACCTATGCCAATCGGGATGATGAGGACGATTATGGCACGACCGGGCGATTCGGATCGGGCGATGAAGACGATCATGCAGGCAGTCCGACCAAACGCTGGGCCGGCAAGTCGAGCACGGGCGAAGGCAAGGAAGCCGATGTCGATGCCGAAAACGCACTCCCGGCCGGTTGGCTGGTGATCGTCGAGGGGCCGGGAATCGGCCATGTCGCGACGATTCTTGCCGGCATGAACGTGCTGGGCCGGGGACGCGAATCCCACATCGTCCTCGATTTCGGCGACACCTTGATCAGTCGCCAGGATCATGTTCGCTTCGTCTACAATCAGAAATCCCGGCTATTCCGGATCGTGCCGGGCATGGGCCATCACACATTGTTCAAGGGCGATGATCTGATGCAGATCGGCGTACTCGAGCGCGGCGACCTGATCACGGTCGGCAAGACCGTGCTGCGGTTCATCCCGTTCTGCGACGCGGGCTTCGATTGGGACTCCGCTTTGGAGGGATAAGCGACTGTCATGACCGATAAGACATTCCATGTCGCCCAGTCGATCGGAGCACGAAAGCGCCAGGAGGATGATTTCGGCTTCAGTGCCCGCGGCGATGCTCCGGAACCCTATCTCGTCGTCATCGCCGACGGGATGGGCGGCCATGCCGGCGGGGATGTCGCTAGCCGGCTCGCGGTCCGGCACTTCATTGAGGCCTATGAGCAGGCAGGCGACGGCGGCGTACCGGAACGTCTGCGTGCTGCGCTCGAGGCGGCCAACGGTGCGATTCTGAGGATGACGGTCGAGAAACCCGACCTCGAAGGCATGGGGGCGACGCTGGTTGCCGTCGTGAGGGAGACCGAGGGCTTGTTCTACATCAGCGTCGGCGATTCTCCGCTCTGGCGGATCAACCGGCATGGTCTGGATCGGATCAATGCCGACCATTCGATGCGTGCGGTGCTTGCCCGGCAGGTGGACGATGGCAAGTTGAGCGAAGAAAAGTTCGCCAGTCATCCGCAGCGAAATCAACTCCTCTCCGCGTTGGGCGACGAAGAACTGGATCTCGTCGACTGCCCCGAGATACCGATCGATCTGGCCTCGGGCGAATTGCTGCTGATCGCGACCGACGGCATCGAAACATTGCCACCGGATGAGATCGAGCGGATCGTGATCGCTGCGCGCGGGCACTGCACCGCGTCCGTTACAGCGTTGCTCGATGCGGTCGCGAAGGCGGGGAAGCCGAAGCAGGACAATACGACCATCGCGATCTGGCGCCCCATGTCGAGCCCGGCGGCGTCGCAGGAGAAGGGGAAGGCCAAACGCAGACTTCCTCTTCTCGCCGGGTCGCTGGCGCTGGTCGCGGTGCTGAGCGTCATTGGCATCGGCGCGTGGCAACTCGGCGCGCTCGGCTGGCTGCAGCGGCCTGCAAAGCCCGGCTTGGCTGATTCAACGCCCGGGAAGCGCAACCGGGACCCCGCTGCGGGCCAAAATCGCGCGATGGCCACGCCGGTCCCCGCGCCAACCGCGCAGCCGCCCGCACCGCAGGCGGCATCGACGATGACACCCGAAACCGCGGCCGTACCCGCGTCCCCGCCGGTCCCTCGCAACTCGCCGGGCGCGACAACTCCGCCGATACCTACCCCATCGGCACCTGCGCCGAAGCCAACGGTAGCGCCAACGCCAACGCCAACGCCAACGCCGACCGCGGCGCCGCCGAAAGCCGGCGCGGCGCAAGGCGACCAACCGAAAGACGCGGCTGAAAAGAAGGACGGTAAATAATGGCGGAACTCAATCGTGGCGTCCGTATCGGTCCATGGATCGTGGTCAGGACTCTTGGCAAGGGATCCTTCGGAATCACCTATCTGGCACGTCATGCTCATCCCAAGCTGGAGCATCTGCTGGTCGCCATCAAGGAATTCTATCCGGCCGATCTCGTGTCGCGGCGCGACGACGGCAGCATCGCCGTGACGCGCAAGGCAGAGCCGCAGTTCAAGCAGGAGCAGCAGCAATTCTTGGAGGAGGTCGCTGCGGTTGCGCGGGTCGATCATGTCAATATCGTGGGCGTGCACGATTTCATCGTGGCCAATGGCACGTCCTATATGGTCATGCGACTGGCGCGGGGGCCAAGCCTGTTGGCCAAAGTTGGATCGAAGAAAGCGGGCACACTCCACGTCTATGACGTGCCAGCGCTCAAGGCCATGCTGGTCCAACTGCTCGATGCGCTCGATACGCTGCACAGCGCTAGGCCGCCGTTGCTCCATCGTGACATCAAGCCGCAGAACATCATCATCAACGAGCGCGACGAGCGGCCGATCCTGCTCGATTTCGGCGCGGCGCGGCAGTTCAGCGCCGAACTGTCGCAGAAGATGACCGCGATCCTGACGCGCGGCTATGCACCTTACGAACAATATACGCTGAGTGAGGAGGAGTTCGAGGATGAATATGAGGATCTGAAGGCGGAGAATCTCCGCTCGCTGCCACGCCAGGGTGCGCCAACCGATCTCTATGCACTTGGCGCTGTCTGCCATTTCGCACTGACGGGCGTTCCGCCACGCGATAGCTTGCGCCGCAAACTCGGTAGCACGACCTATACGCCGCTGGAGGACCGCGTGTCCGGCTCGAAGCCGTTCCTGAGGCTCATTGACCGCGCGCTTGCGATCGAGCCGGCGGATCGCTTTTCCAATGCGCGCGAATGGCTCGACGAGATTGCGCGGATCGATCTGAACGATGTGGACCCACGCGCGGTTTCGCCCGAGTCCTCGCCGCCGCCACGGCCGGTGTCGCCGGCTTCGTCACAGCGATCGAGCTACGCTGCTTCGGCTTGGCCGCAGGGAACCGAGCCGCCGCCAAAGGCGCCTTCAACGCCATCGCCAGCGGTTGCGCCAACCAAGCCAGCCACTGCGATGTCACATTGGCCTCCACTGCTGATTCTTCTCGCAATCTTAATAGTGCCGATCGTCATCGCCATTGCCAGTCAGGGGCCAAGCGATAGCGCGGTGAATGATTCATATAATTATATGATGGAAAATATTGCGGCTGAGGAAAATGCGACTGACCTTATAATGAACGAACCCGAACCTGTGATGAACGTAACTGTAAATGACGCAATCATAGATGATGACATGATGATAAATGCATTTGATTCCAATATGATGGAAGGTAATGCGATGTAGTTACGAATGATCGTATGTTCTATAATTGAGACGTTATAAAATTGGCTCGATCAATTATTGACCGCATACGACATTTGTCTCGTCACGTGGGAAAGCAGGGAGTCATGGCGCAACTCGATGCCGGCGCACGCATCGGCCCATGGGTGGTCGTCAGAACTCTTGGCAAGGGTTCGTTCGGCATTACTTATCTCGCTCGCCATGGTCATCCGAAGCTGGCGCATCTGCTGGTTGCCATCAAAGAATTCTATCCTGCGGATCTCGTGTCGCGGCGCGAAGACGGCAGCATCGCCGTGACGCGCAAGGCGGAGCCGCAGTTCAAACTGGAGCAGCAGCAATTTCTCGACGAAGCGGCCGCAATCGCGAGGGTCAATCACGTCAATATCGTTGTGGTCCAGGATTTTATCGTGACCAACGGCACGTCCTACATGGTGATGCGACTGGCGCAGGGACCAAGCCTGCTGGCCAAGGTCGGATCGAAGAAGACAGGTACGTTCAAGCCTTATGACGCGCCGGCACTCATGACTGCGATACTCACCCGCGGCTATGCACCGTACGAGCAATACACTTTGAGCGAGGAGGAATTCCAGGATGAATATGATGATCTCGAGGCGCATACGGTGCGCTCCCTTCCGCGCCAAGGTCCGGCGACCGACCTATATACGCTCTGGGCGCCGTCTGCCATTTCGCGCTGACCGGTTCGCCGCCGCGTGACAGCCTCCGCCGCAAGCTGGGAGACGCCGCCTACACGCCGCTCGAGCAACGCGGAGTACCCGGCGCGCCGGGATTCCTGCGATTGATCGACCGTGCGCTGTCAGTCGAACCCCAAGACCGCTTCGAATCTGAGCGTGTCTGGCTCGATGAGATCTCACGCCTCGAACGCCGCGCAGACGTATCCCTCCGGTAGCGGCCGCGATCAGGCAGCGATGAGCTGACGCTGCTCGGCCTTCCAGTTCCACGGGAGGAGTTCGCGGAGCCGGGCCTGCGGGATGTCGGCAATGCGA
>Ga0105247_10003336_pt1 | contig 10510 bp, 16 predicted proteins | sample KBSS24metaG_FD_81519 | JGI IMG/M metagenome (GOLD analysis project Ga0105247, IMG submission 81519) | Switchgrass rhizosphere microbial communities from Kellogg Biological Station, Michigan, USA - KBS S2-4 metaG | ecosystem: Host-associated > Plants > Roots > Rhizosphere > Soil | place...
CAGGCTTTGTGTTCGGTACAAGGCGCTCGACCTGTGGGCGCAGTTCTATCGCTTCAGAGCCGACCCGAAGAAGGACACCTGGTCCGCTTTGAAGCGGCAGATCGTCCCCTGGCGAATGAGCCGGTCGGTGGACGCCTTGATCAAGGCCTTGCCGAATGCGAGCAAGGCTGAGATCCCGACGCTGCTTGAGATCAGACGGGCGCTGTTGCCCAGCAATCCATCGCCTGAGGTGAAGGCCGCACTGAGCGAGGGCGTGGTGCAGTTCAAGCCGAAGCGCGAGTAACCATGTGGATTGTGCAATCCACTCTCCTCACATCGGTCCTTGCACGCGCTCGGCGGTGACACTTCGCACATTGAGCTGGATCGTGTAGCCATCGGTGCAGCGGGACGGATCAATCGCCGTTCCCTCAAAGTCCACCGCGATCTTCACGTGCCAAAAACTGTCGCGATCAAGTTTAAATGGCGGTGCGATCGAATGATGCGCAGCCATGTACGGGACGGTTATAGAGCATTCGCGGCCGTCTGACAGATGAAGATTGGCACCTTGGAGTCCCTCGCGTGTGCCGTACGGTGAGAACCACAGCTCATAGGCAGTGCTGTCCCGGGAGAAATCACCAAACTGATAGTTACGCGCGATGAAAACCGTTGGTAACGGATTGGTAGCCGGCGTATCGACGATTTTCAAATGTGAGTACGCGACTGATCCGCACTCAAACAGGTTGGCGCCGGAGGCCGGCTCGAAGATCCACACGGTGGGTGATAAATTCGGCGTTTCGCCCTGTCTATATGCCGGATTGGGTACCTCAACCCATTTGCCTTCGCTACACCCGTTCGGACGCGTTTCAGGTCGTCGGAAAGTGCGATTTTCTCCATTGTGGTCAGTGAACACCTGGAGATTCGACTCAACGCCAACAGGTTTGTTGATGTACAAATAGACTGGCGTAAATTCAAGTGTCAGGTCTTGGACATTCTCGATTGGCGCCAAAGCGGTCAACGATATGGTCACGGTGGCAGACGGAGCATTGTCTCCACCGCCACTTCCCTCACCCGAGCACGAAGCTTGCGTGATGAGCACCCCCATGAGCACCGGGAGCCCAGTCTTGGCCCGCATAAATTTAAATCCGTTGCTGCCCTTCCCTGTACATAAGACTGGTTATGTAGTGATTCTCGCTTTACGTCTTCCCCTACTGACGTGACCCGTGTAGAAAAGCCCGTCTGGGCCTTCCTGTCCCATTTGGGTCCCCTCGTGCTTCCCGCGGGGCAGCGTCGGGGCTAGGGCGTGCGATCGAAGCTCGATCGACTCGAGTCGAAAGCTTCAAAGCCGGCGGCTTGCAGCAACTGACAGGTAACCGCCGCAAGATCTTGTGAACACGTGAGCGAATGGGCGGGCTGTTGGGTTTCATGGTACAGCCTCGCACCAGCGTTCTCCTTCAGGAGAACGTAGTCATGGTCGTCGCTCAGCGCTGAAAGCACACTCGACAAGCGCAGCGCGCCATCGATCGTTCTCACCGAGCCGCCGCCGACGACGTGCTGCATCAGCGATGAGTAGTGCTCGGGATACCCCATCGCGAGAATCAACAGTGAGGCAGCAACATCGCCCTGGCGATCGTAGGCGGGATTCGGAGCTCGATTGCTGTGCTGCACGCGCATCCGCAGCGACTCAACGAGCTGAGTGACGGTCTGCGCCGCCTCGCCGCCGTATCGGACATAGAGCGCAGGATCCTCGAGCAGCGCGATGGACAGCTCATCCAGATACACCTCGGCCCATTCGCGAAGATCGCCCATGGAGTTCGATCCTAAACGCACGGCGCGTACGGAGCCGCTTCCGCGTGCGCGGGACCGTATGCGCAATTCCCATCGTGTTTGATGGGCGTCCACGACAGGGATTTCGCATGAGCCAGGAGTTGGTTCAATGCGCGCTCGCAATCGGACTTTCGAGTGGCACTCATTGCTAAATACCGATCGGCGAAGGCCAGTTCTGCTCTTCCGACGAGGTAATCCCCAAGGCCGCCTCGCTGAGCTCGTCGTTGAAGAATGCCTCGCCGCCGCAGCACGGACACCGCCACGTCGCCCAGGGGTTCCCTAGTTGACCAGCGTACTGTTCCTGGGTGAGCCCCTGGGTGCCGCAGCCGTGAGCCTCAGGATCTTCCCGCGGTTCGCCGCCATCACAATCTACAAACGCGACGTATTGAGGTTGCTGCTTCTGCATCTTCGCTATCCCAACGTTGCGGATCTTGCGATCGAATACTCGAGCCCCTCGTTGGATACGTGCGAGGCATCGGAATTTAGGATCTCGCACCCGGGCAGATCGCCGGGGTCGAGCATTTCGATCAGGCACGCATGGAGGTTGATACGATCGCCATCCGGCTTGAAAATCTTCAGCGCTTCATCGTGCGACAACCGCCCCTTGTCCTGGGCCTTGCGCATGGCAGCCCGGAAGAGAGTTTCGGGATCGCGGATTTTGGCATCCAGGGAAAAGACGAACTCGCTACTCATCGTCCGTGCTCCGCCATGTTCCGAAATTCGCGAGTGACCACCTCGCTGATGCTGTGCTCGATCTCTTTAACCAAGCCATGCGCCTCATCCGTGGTGAGCTGCTTCAACGCTTGGATCCCTCCGTTCTCATCGAGACACCCAATCTCGACGCTGAGTCCCTCACCGCTCGGACGCGCCTGAACCTGCACCGGTACGCCTGCCTCGGCGCCGATCGCCGTCTTGATGCGGGCGGACAGTTCGCGCAGGAGGCTCGAGCGGTACTGCCCCATCGATTGATGGGAGACTGCGAGCGAGTCGTCACGAACGATCGTGTAGATTTCCTGCAGGAGCTTGACGGCCTGAGGGTTCATGGCTGCGGCCCATCGCAGTCGCCGAAGAATGCGCCATCGTTACCGAATTCCTTGAGCTCGTCGGCGACCTTCTCCGCAGGAACCGTTTCGATGGAGACCAGCTTGTGCTGCCCCACGCAGTCTCCCTGGTCCATCTCAAGCGCGAGGTCCTCGAGTGAGGCGTTCTCGAAAAACGAACGAGGAATGTTTCGCTCGTCGTAGAACATCGAGATCTGCACAATCGCTTTCTTGATTGCCACGGTGAACTCTGGCGTCTGCCTCGCTCATCGAGGCGTTGAGTTCAGTTTCTCGTGTGAGTGCGAATCTGACTAGATTTTATCGGGCGACGCGGAGCCAAGTGGTTTGTCGGCCGAATCGAACTTCCGCTCAAGCTCAGTCGCGCGGATACGAGAATGAATACTTCTCGATTTCGAGGTACATGAATTCCTGCCAAGAGCAGGCAATGGCACGATCAGGTCCCAGCTGAGCATCTGCTTCCTTGCGACCCTGCTGCCACGCATTGTTCATCGTGATCTCATGCTGACCAACAAGCTGTAGCGTCTCATCCAATCGCGAGGAGGCGTTCTCACCGAGAAGCTGATCGAGCATCAATGCTTGAGCATTGCGCAGGCCATTGGTACCGAACGCACCGACCTCTTCGCAATGACGCTCGAAGAACCCTAATACATACGCCAGTGAGAAAGGCTCATATGCCTGTGGAGGGATCTTCCACCCGTGGGGCCAGCGCGCACGAAGAAGGGGCTTCTCTAGCGCCTTGAGCGTGGCGGCGATGGCGAACTGGTAATCGGCGTGCCGATCGCTTCTTGGGTGGAGAACCGCGCTCATAGTGACTCAAGAGAGATGGGCCATCCTTGGCCCGCACGAAAGGGAGTCCGTAGTTAAAAATTGAAGTCGAAGCTGTCCTGCGGCAGGCGGCCAGACTTCTCGTAGGCGCCGTCGGCGTTCGCGTCGATCTCGACGTTCAAGAAAGCCGGGTCGGCGTCCACCGCAACGCGCAAGTTGAAGGTCTGCGATCCCTTGAACTCGTAGGTGAACGTGCCGGACTCGATCTGGGTCTTGCCGTTCAGCGCAATGAAGTTCAGGCCTGCGGCGCTCTTCACTTTCAGCTCAGAGCCGTCGAGCAGGCTCTTGCCGTCGAAGTCGAACACCACGGCATCCTGATCAGCAACGTTGGACGTCGCCGTGTAGTTGGTCGAGAAAGAGTTGGTGCGCACGCCCTGCGCGTTCATCTCTTCGACGATGAGCTCGCGACCGACAGGGTTGCCTGCAACGTGGTCGGTGATCGTGACCTTGCCAGCATCCTTTGCGATGAAGAGCGAGCCGCGGTATTCGACGCGCGCGCTGCCGTTCAAACGCATGCCCTGGCGGGTCGCTTCGTAGTTCGGCACGAGTTGTACGAAGAGCGGGCCAGTTGCTTCAGTCGAAGGGCGCAGCTTCACGGATGCCGTGATTGCCGGGGCGCTGGAAATTACCTCGAGATCCACAGACACCGAGTCGTTGCCTGCAAACTGTCCGTCTGTCGGCGCCGGCGTATTCGGGCCAGGCAGCCCAGTCGGCGCATCGTACCAATCGGTCAGGCGCACCGTGCCGCCGTCCGCATACGGAAAAGTGACGAAGGTGCTGGTGTCGATCGGAGGACAGGCCGAGTGATTGCACTGCTGAGTTGGGCCGTGCGCCTCCACCTCGGTCTTGATATTGGCCGGAACCAACGAGAGCTTCTTTGCGGCCTGGTCGATGCCCAGGACGTGCCGAAGCGAAGCTTCGAGATAGCCCTTGTACTGCTCGGCATCGTTCACGGGAACGACGGGCGGCGGATTGTTGCTGCCACCACCGCCAGTTGTCGGCGGAGTGGGCTGCGAATCACCGCCACCACCGCACGCGGCGAGCATTGCTGTTGCAGCGACAAGAGCAGAAATTCGAAGTGTCGAGTTCATCATAAATTCCTACGTGATCCATCCGTGCGCGGTGATTCCTACCGCATCTCTTATCCTACTAGAGTATATATTCTAAGGAAGTATTAGCATTCCCGGACCTTCATAGTTCAGGAGTTGTATTACGCAAAGCGAGCGCGCTTCCTCGTAGGGAAGTTTCCTCCCTCACAAGGGCGCGTGATCCACTTCACATCCTGTGAAAGCGACCCGCATTGTTGAGCGGTCCACCGGGAAATGGAGGGATAGCGGTGTACGGCTACATTGCGAAGGAAGCTTCAACCTCAGGAAGCTGCACGTCGTAGCCGTGGATGATTTCGGCGGGCTTCAGTGCCGGCGCCTTGTGCTTTTCCTCGGAGTGCAGAAGCTGGAAGTAGTGGCCAACGATTGCGATGGTGCGGTGATTCAATCCCGCGGCATCTTGCCAACGGCTCGGTTGATTGCGCCCCTCCAAGTACACGAGATTTCCTTCGCGAGCTCGTGCCGCAACGAATTCGCCCAGGCCACCGTAGAAAGTGACCCAGTGATACTCGCGGGCGTAGCGGGCATCGCCCGAGTCATCCGAAAGTCGATGTGCGGTCATGACGCGCAGCTTGATGCATTCGGGATGTCCCTCAGCAGCAGCCTTGCGAATCGGATCTCGCATGACGGTGCCCACCAACGTGACTGTGTTGGCGCCTTCACTGACGGGCTGATTGGTGAGGTGCTTGACGATTGACGCACTCACATACGCCAAGCGATGGGACCTGCCGCTTGGATCCGTCATGCGCTGCTCGCGGTTTCGACCCTCAAGGTAAACCAGAGCGCCCGCCTGCAGATCGGTTACGCGTAGGGCCGACGCCCCTTCGCAAAAGATCAGGTGAGAATTTTCAAACCATGTGCCCGGGATCTCCCCATGAGCACCAATGGGCGCCACGCGGGTCAGCAGCGACAGCAACGCGCGGACATCGCCCTGACGGCCGTAGTGTAGCTGGGGCGCTCGAGTGAGCAGGCCCAGCAACACCGTTCTGTTGACGCCGAGTGGGCCCATGCTTAGGAGGCGGTCGCGACCTGCTTACGATCCGGGTTTTCAGGATGATCTGCCAGCATCGTGCGAACGAGCTGAATGAGCGCATCAGGATATGTGCCGTACAGCGCGCGGCGATCCTCCGGACGCCATTTGGGGACCACGCTGTTGCCCTTGGTTCGACGGTACAAGGCGTACCCTGCAACACCGTCTGGACGAGTCTTGATCTCGTCTTCGGTGTGCGAGAACACCAAGGTGACCGCAAAACGGCGGTGCGGCTCGAAGTAGTTGCCCACGATGTCGCCGGCGTAGCCGAGCCGACGTGCACGGTAATGAAGTGAAGTGAATTCGACGATATCGCCTTCACCCTTCAACACCTCTCCGATCTCGCGCAACACGCGCAGAGCATCCTCGATAAATGCGGCTCGGTCCTCCATTCGAAGGTCCAGCGAGCCGTAGTCGGTCTTCAATCCCACGATTTTGCGTTCACTCGTCATTGCGCTGGCCTCTTGTTAATCATCGACCGGTTGCATCAAGGAACCGCCTGCTTTGTTGACGACCGCTCGCTTTCGGCGGCGCGGCACAGGAGGCAACTGTGAGTCGAGTGTGTCACGCTTCAATACGCGCGCCACGATCTCATCTAGCGCCGCCTTCTTGTCGTACTTCCCCTTCTCCAGCAACGCCTCTACCGCAGGGACCACGGTGCCTGCGTGATGAAGCTTCGAAAGCGCGATCGCGCCGTTTTTCTCACCCAGCGCGCGGAAGACCTCGGTGCGAACATAGTTGTCCTCGTCCGCGCTCTTCGGCTCGAGCCATACCCGTGAACGCAGATCCGTTTCACGTTGGGCAATCTCCAGGAATTTTTGATAGACCGGATGGCCTGTATCGGTGACGCCCGCGCGCGCGAAGGCTTCGATGATCAATTGAACTGAGCGGATCGGCTTGCTGCCTTCCTGCCAGTCGCGACCTGAAGTAAAGGCGCGACCGACCAGCTGCGCGAACTCCCCTGGATGCACGCCGATGACTGTCAAATACGCCGCCCAATCCAATGGCTGAAATGGCAGCAGTTGCTTCGGAAATGCCTCGTACAATCGCATGAGGATCGCCATCGAGACTTCCGGAAGCAGCTTGTCAGACGCCTTATCGACAAGTTCGTAGTAGACGTCGCGTCGTGAAATTCCGAGTGTTGACTCGATCATATTCAGATCGAAGTTTGCCTCGCGCTTCATCAGCAAAATGTCAGATCCGCAAATGGGACGGTCTTCAGGGAAGATCGTTTTCCCACCGCCGAAGTGAAACTCTTGTGCCGGAACGTCAATACGCGCCGTCGAAACCATCTCGTGCCTGGTCTCACTGGCCAATTGGCGAGGCTGAGATTCTGGCGCGCCCAGAGCACGTTGAACCTCATCGAACCGCGGCATCGGTGGGGATTCGTCGATGAAAACTCGTGGTGCCTTGTTCTTCTTCTTCGCGTTCGCGATTTTCTTTCGTGCCATTGTTCAAACCCTTCAGTAGATTCGTTCTCAAAGCTTGTCGATGTAGACGCTCTTTTGATTCCAAGCGATCACGACGACGAGGTTATTTTTACGCGACAGCTCCGACAGGACATCGACCCAAGAAGCGCGGCCGCTCCAATCGATTGCCAACGCCGTCGGTAGCGCCTTGCCAAATTCGAGATTCCAGTCAGCTGGAGTCACCTTTCGCAGCACTGAGCGCAACTGCTCGTTGTCGAAGCGTGCATCGGCGATCAGGCGCGCCTCGCCGCCACGCTGGCCGAGCTCGGCGAAATAGCCTTTGGTGTTCTGGCAGGCGGCCGAAAAGGTCTTTCCGTTGGAGCTGTCCACAACCACAGAGTCGATGCGCAGATCTGCCTGGGCGGCCGAGGAAACTACCAGCAACGCGGCCAGCATGATTCGATGATTCATAGAGTTCACTGCTTGCAATACCAAGGTTTGAGAAGCTTGCGGCGAGTCGTCAGGATCACTCTCAACTTGCGCAAGGCCATGTCCGTTGAAAACCGAAATTTCATCGCGACCCAGAGGAAGATCCAAATGAGCACGACGATTCCGAGCAGCACGAAGCTGAAGACAAAGATGAGCGGCAGCGCGACCATGATTGCTCGCGCATCGAGGCCGGCGAAGGTCACCAACGGACGCCCGGCATCGCGCCAGGCCTTCGAATCCAGTCGGATTTGATCGAGCTGGCTCATAGGCCGCCCTCGAGCTTTGCCGCGTGTTCGACCTTCATGAATTCCTCTTTGGAGATCCGGCCTTGCTGGAAGTACTCGCGTGCATCCACGACCATCGGTCGGCCGTACTCGCGAAGCGCCTTCAGTGTCGTGACGTAGACATCGCCCGCTGAGCGAATCATGTTCTTCACTTCCGAGTCGAACACGAGATACTCACGAAGTGCGACGCGCTTGCCGTCTGTGGATGGCACGAGGCGCTGCGAGAGCACCATGTGCAATGCGCTTGTCAGCTCAAGCTGCGCGACCTCGCGCTCATTGGCCGGAAAAGCTCGCAACATGCGCCGCATGGTGTTTGCGACCCCGTTGTCATGCGATGTCGTGTAGAGCGCATGGCCGGTTTGCGCAGCCAAAAGCGATGCGTTGATCGTTTCATGATCGCGAGACTCACCAACGAGAATCACGTCGGGGTCCTGACGCAGCGCGTTTTCCACCCCAACGTGGAACGACGGCAGGTTCAAGCCAACTTCGATCTGCGTGACGACTGAGTTTTTGCTAACCACATCGTCATAGCTGTATTCGATCGGGGCTTCGAGCGTGACGATGTGACAGTGATCTTCAGGGTTCTCGATTCGATACCGAAGGATCGCAGCCAGGGTTGTGGATTTACCCGATCCGGTCGGGCCGGTGACGATGCACATCCCCTTTTGCAAATTCGTTGCGACATCGATGAGCGTTTGCGGCAGATAAACGTCTTGCACCGAAGGTGGCAATGACGTGATCCGTCGCAACACAATTCGAACATCGGGCGTGGCTCGCTTCATTCGCCCCGACGCGTTCACGCGCCAGCGACTACGCTTCTCTCCCATCGTGCATTCGTAGCTGGTATCCACGCGGTCGCCGGCACGAATTCGCGCCTCTGCGGATTGGTTGTTGCCGTACGACTGCACGAGCAGATCGAACGCCTCTGCCGCAGAGATCGACCGCGGGGTCACATCGACGAGCTTGCCGTGGATGCGAACGCGAATAGGCTCCTCGCCACCTATATGGATATCGGATCCAGAAGCCTCATTCACGAACGCAAGCAGCCGATCAAGCGCCTGCGGCTCGTTGAAATACTGAGGTAGCGTGTACTTCTGTTTTGTGATGCTCTTGACTGGCAGTGCCTGCACATCGCTCGCGATGGCAGCCTCTGGCACGTCCATGAACATGCTGCTTGCTTCGGCGCTCATGGCGATCTCAGCGCAGGCTCCAGATCGAGGGGCTTCCAGCGACCGGGATCAGCAACGAAGTAACTTTCCTTCTGAATCGCTCGCTCGCGTCGATTGATCGCCAGCGTCCGTCCGTCGGAACTCGCATCCGTGCCCTCATCGGTCTCAAGCACCCGAGGAGGCTCGATCATTCCTCGCATCGCGAGCATCGAATACAAGGCCATGCCTTGGAATGCGTTGTTCATCGCTGTGAGCCGCTCACGAAATTCTTCGTTCGCTTGCCGTTCCCCCTGGATCCACCCGGCGCGTACGCCTTCCTCCCACAGCTTTCGATCGATGGGGTCCTTCGGAAGCAACGTCTCTCGAGGAGGCGCGACGCTCTGTGATCCGTCTGGCAAGAGGAAGTCGCGCCAGGTGAGTGGCGTGTGGGTAAGACGTGCCGGAACGAGCACTCGATATACGCGATCGACGAGCTCCTGAAGGTTGCCGTTGTTCTTGATGACAGACACATCGGCGACCACATCGAGAATCGGCGGCTGAAGGATTCCACCGCGGAGGTAGAACGTGCCGAAGCGGAAAATCCCTGAGAGCTGTTGATCGCGCTTGATGAGCTCGTCCTCGAGCGTTCTCCAACGTGCGGCCCAGCCCGATTGCGACCCATAAACTTGTGCTGCCTCGCGTAACGCCGTGCGGCGAAGCAACGTTGCGCCGTCCTCTTTCGAGTTCTCCTGCTTTGCGGCGTTCATGACGTTCTTCACCGCCTCATCGGCCGTGCGAGGGCCGTCGGCGCTCGCGATGAGGGGAAGCATCGCAAGCAGCAGTGCAAGTCCAGTGGCGCGTTTCATCATCTCAGTCCTGCCCCGCGAAGAACGCTGGAAAGCGAACCTGGTCGGCGATCATCTTGTTGAGCGCTTCGCGAAAAGTATGTTTGGTGCCCTGCTCATCAGCGACGAGCTTCAGCGTGTCCAGTTCCTGATCTTCGATCTCATACGCATCGACGACCGCCTCGCGCAGCTGCTCGCCGGCGAAGCCCCACATGCGTCCCGCCGCGTCGATACAGTCCTGCAACGATTCGCCTGCCCACCACTCGTAGTCATCCAGGCGAAACACCTTGATGGCAGCCACGGGCGGCGTGCAGGGCTCGAGCTTGAAGGCGGGTGCGCTCATCCTTATCCGCTGTAGCTGACCGTGACGCTCTTGGTTGCCGGATAGACGTTGATCTGCACCGTCTCGGGGACTTGCGACACGACGTGCCGCAGAATGTCGATCAGCGGCTTGTCCTTCACCGACACATCGACGAGCGGTGCCGATGCGGGCGAGGTCCCATAGAGCGC
>Ga0105247_10003342_pt1 | contig 10499 bp, 15 predicted proteins | sample KBSS24metaG_FD_81519 | JGI IMG/M metagenome (GOLD analysis project Ga0105247, IMG submission 81519) | Switchgrass rhizosphere microbial communities from Kellogg Biological Station, Michigan, USA - KBS S2-4 metaG | ecosystem: Host-associated > Plants > Roots > Rhizosphere > Soil | place...
CTGCTCGCCCGTGGCGGCGCGCACCGCATAGTTCAGGTGCCAGCACAGCGACATGAGAAGGACTCGCGCGCTCACGGCGAGGCTCACGCCGATCGACTGCCGCTTCTCGCCGTGGATGAGCGTGAGCGTCGCCCACGTCGGCCCGTTCTCAGTCATCTCGAATCGCATCGCCGTCGTTCCTTCCTGCGCCTCGCGGCGCGCCATCCTTCCCGAGCACGGCGAGCGCCGCGTTGATCGCCTCCGGCAGCGCCGCGCGCGCCTGCTCGGGCGTCATCTGGGACGGCGGGATGTCGAGCGTCGTCGACGTCTTCTTCGTGTAGAGCTCCGTGACCTTCGCGAGGACGTCGGCCGCCTTCACGACGTCCGTGTCCTTGCCCGTCGACATCACGCGCGCGAGGCTGGAGACGATGAAGCCGGTCAGGGCATCGCGATCGAGCTCGCGCTTGATCGATCGCGATGCTTCCGCCGCGTGCGCTTCGACGGTCCTTGAGGAGACGCCCCACTGCTCCGCGAGCTTCGCGACGGTGCTCATCCCGCGGTACTCCCCCTTGGCCATCATCTCGAGCAACGCGTCGACGCGCTCCTCGACGGGCGGCGCACCGGGCTTCGGGTGCGCGTGCTGCCCGTCGCGCGGCGTCTTCGCGATGCGGCGAGGCTTCGGTGGCTTCTTCGTCGTCGTCACGTTCCGTCCACTTCGTCTCCTGGCCGGCTAGCGGCGGCGCGCCGACACGCTGTCAGGTCACGCGCGAGGCGCACTGCCAGCGTGTAGAGCGGATCGCGCTTCCCGATCTCCTTCTTGCTTTGCGCGACCAGCGCTTGCTGTTCCGCAAGCGTGAGATCTGGACGCCCCGCCACCTCCGTCAAGAGGTCGTCGAAGTCGTCGTCGCACCAAGCGGGTCGATCCTTCTTCATGTTCATCGTGCCTCCGTCCCCGTCGTCGTCTGCCGCTCCTCGCCTGACGTCGTCGCCGCCTGCCCCTTGCGTCGACCCGCGCCGTCACACTCGCTGCACGCGTACGTGCGGCTGCATCCGCACTCGCACCCCTCGATGCCGCTGCCGCGGCACGCCTCGCAGCGGTGCGCCTCCGGGATTGACTCGGCGCGCTCGCACTCGACGCACGTGCCGCTCGCACCGGGCCCATCGCGCCCGCAGAAGTCCTGCATGCAGATCGACTCGGGACGCGTCACTGCGATGTCCTCCTGGCGAACACGCGGCCGCTCCAGTGAAACCCCGCGGCGGCGTCCCTGCGCTCGCCGAGGTTCACGAGGCGCCTCCCGCGTCGAGGGGCGCCTCAGGCCACGCGTAGGCGCACGTCGAGCACGTGCGGACCATGTGCTCCGACGGGAAGTCGACGTCAGCCCCCGCGGCGACGTGGCGTGCCTGGATGCTCGCGTGGCCGCACTTCGGGCACGCCAGGCGCGAGCCGAAGGCGGGGAGCTTGGAAGCCGAGCTCAAGAGGCTACCCCCAAGGCCGCACCGTTCGACCCGCAGGCGGGTCGATTCATCAGCCATTCCGGGCCGTTCTTATCGCCTCCGAGCGCTCGCCCGCACTCGCGCGCGTTCGACGCGCGGTCCTACACGTGCCGTGCAGAAACACTCCGGAGGGCCTCCGGAGGATTTCTGGAGACCCTCCGGAGGATCTCCTGAGACCCTCCAGAGAGTCTCCTGAATCCATCCCACATGGCGATGCGGTGACGCTGATAGCTCACGGATCCTCGACGCCGGGTGACTCGGCGGGCCCGATCGCCGTGGCGATGTCAAACGCCGGCTCGAAGCCGTTCGCGTCGTCCCACGCATCGGCGGAAGGGTCTGCGCCGCGAGGACGCCGACCCTTCGGCGTGTGTTTCGACACCGGCGCGTGGGCGAAGTCGATGTTCGCCCCGTCCGCCCTGGCGTATGGCCGCCCCATCCAACGTGCCTCCCGCAGAAGCAGGGACGGGGCCCCGTGGTAGCGTCCCCTCTCCGACGTCTGCACGAGCTCGACGACGAGCGCGTAGACGTCGGCGGGGAGAGTTGCCACCTTGGCGACGAACTCCGCGTGGGCGCTCTTTCTCGCGTCAACACCCTGGAAGTCGAGTTGTTCGCCGCGTGAGAGGGCAACGACCCTCTTCTTGACGCCATCGACGACCTCGTCGCAGTAGACGGCCGTGCACTCGTCGGAGATGTAATCCGCATAGAGCTCGGAAACGAGCCGGGCGCGCGCCTCTTGCTTCGTCCTCTCGAAGACCAAGAAGCCGTCCCAGCGCCAAGGGTTGATGCGCACGCGACGACGACCCCCCTCGTCCTTGAACAAGGCCACCTGTGCCATCACCCCGTCGAAGTGGGCCCCCACGATCTCGAGATCGGGGAACCGTGCCTGGAGCGCGGCCAGTTTCTCGTCGGTGGTCATGCCAGAACCATTCGTCTTCTCGGTCGAACTCATCGCCTGTCTCTCCCTTCGCGTCTCTCGCGCGCGCGTGATCCGCGGGCGTCCCGGGCCTCGAGATTTGTGCCCGTGTGCGACCACTGAAAAATCAGTGGGTTGGCGAGTTTTTCGCCAGGTTTGTGCCCGTCCACCTTCAAGGCTTCACCAAGCGAAGCGTCGGCCGCGGTCCTTCGCGGTCACCGCCCCGCATCATGCCGATCACGCGGTCCACGTCCTCGTCGGTCCACTCCCACCCCGGTTGCGCGCGCTCGAGCGTCGCGCGCACCTCCGATCGTGCCGTCGACATCACCGACCGGAAGTGCCGATCGTGGGAGACGACGATCTCGTCCAGCTCGCCATCCGTGATCCGACCGGCGATGTCGCCGTTCCCGTGCTCCGTCAGCTCGCGTCGGATTCTGGCTCGTTCACTGGCCAGGTCGACCTCGTCGAACTTCTCTTTGCTCATCGGTGCGTTTCTCCAATTGTTCATAGCACGAAACCGCAATTGATTCTTGCGAAACCTCCGGATATGTGCCGGCACACACCACGGGGACGCCCAGAACGACCCACGCTCCCCCGTCGTCGCCCTCGCGCGGAGATCCTGGCGGTGCCGTCTCCCAAACGCTTCGGAGCGTCCGCGCTGCCATGACGCCCCGGAGCGCATTCCATCCTTGGCCGGCCAATCAGGGAGTGGAGGGCGGGCGGTCGCCTCCCCGCGATCGCCAGCGCCGGCGTCCGGTCGCCTGCCGGTCCCAGTCCACCAAGTGGTTCCCTGGTTCCCATCCCTTAAGGGGAGGGAACCGGGAACCAGTCTGGAAGGCGGTTCCGGGAACCGCAGGGAACCACCGGGAACCGGAACCAGCGTCACGGTTTGCCCTCCGTGGGTGCCAGGCGATACTGGCCGGCGGCGTGGACCACCTTGCCGGCCCCCTCGAGCTCGTGGAGCGCGGCGAGCGCGTGCTCCTTCTTGCACCTCGCGGCCGCCCGCACGTCGTTCGACGACATGCCCTTGTCCGCCGACAGGACCGCCAGGATGCGCCCCTTGAGATCCTGCCGTGGCGGGGTGGCGCCGACGACATCGTGCGCCTTCACGTGGATCGGCTCCCGAAGGAGCTCCGGCTTCCCTCGGTCGTGGACGCCCTCGACGCTGAGGAGGAACGGGTCGACATGCCCGCCGCCGCGGGCCTTGGTGGGCGTCGCCACCATCGAGTCCGTCCCCTTGGCCGGCGCCAGATCGATCATGACGTCGCAGGCCGCGAAGATCGCCCCCGAGCCGCGCACGAGCTCGCGCTTGTCCGTCCTGGCGCCAGTGAACCCCGTCGACTTGCGGGTGTGGTGCAGGACGAGGAACGAGCACCCCGTCTCGACGGCGACCTTCCGGAGCGCCTTGAGACCATCTGCGAAGCGGGCCGAGTTTTCATCGGCTCCGGGCGAGCCGGCGCTCAGCGAATCGAACGCGATGAGCGTGCGCCCGTGCGCGAGGTCGTGAACGGCCCGCGGGAACTCGTCGGCGTTGAAGTAGACGTCCGGAAAGGACGAGAAAGCGACGCCTTCGACCGGCCCTTCGAGGCCCCTTCCGATGGCGCACCGGATGAGACGTCGTCTCAACTCGTGGTCGCCGCTCTCCCAGTCGACGATGAGCGCCTTGCCCTTGGCGCAGGGGAAGCGATCGAGCCAGCGGCCACCCGTCGCCACCGCCAGGACGAGATCGATCATCGCCCACGTTTTCAGGCTCGATCCGAACGCGCTGATCATGGCGACGCTGCTCGATGGGATGAACCCGTCTACGAGATAGACCGTCGGCTGCATGGGCGCCCAGATGCTCCCCGAGGACCAGATGCGCCACCTATCAGGCGCGTCTTCCACGTCGTTTCTAGCTGGTACATTGAGATTGGTCTCACGCAATACCGCCCCGGTTCGATGCGACATTCTCATGCAGCCCTTCCTCGCAACGCACTGCGCAACACTGCGTCAATCTCCTTCGGCGGCAGACCGGTTTCCCGCGCGGCGGCGAAGAGCGCGTCCCTGAAGTCGCTCGCCTGGAGGCGGCCGTCGACGACCAGGCGTGCCAACCGCCAAGCCGACCGGTTCAACGTGTCGTTGCGCGTCCCGGGCCCGGCGCCGGCAACGGCCTGCGTCTCGGCGAGGAGCGCCGCCCTCACGTAGGCCGACACGTTGCGGATCGTCGGCGCCTCCGAACGGGGAAGCGGTTGCTCCTCCGGCACCACGCGGAGCGCCTCGTCGACGTCGAGCGTGGCGCCATCGAGCTCGAAGCTCTCGTACGACGGGCGCCACGCCGGCGCCGCCCAGCATCGCGACGGGTCGCGCGCGGCGAGGTCGACGGCGATGCCGGCGCGCTCCGCGACGATGCAGAGGAACCGGTGCAGGCGCTCGTACTCGAGCCCGGAGTGAGCGCGCGACGTCGGGACGATCATCCGCCAGCGCGGCGCCCGTGGCGTCGAGCTCCAGGTGGAGTGCACGATCGCGTGGTACTCACCGAAGGCCGCCTCGATGGCCGCGCGCGGCGCGGCGCCGCTGTCGACGTCGAGCCCAACGCCGAAGCACGCGATCACGTTCGCCTTGCGACGGCAGTCGTCGGCGAACACCACCGGCGCCCACCGCGGAACGCTCTCCTTGGTCGCGTACCGCGCCGGCTCGCGCACGGAGCGGAGGAGCGCCTGCCAGAGGCGAAAGCGGCGTCCTATCGGCCTGTACACGGCCGGCCACCACGTGCCGACGGGAGCGGGCGTCACGACGGCACCCCCGGTTCCAGTGTCACTTCACGGGATTCGACGAACGTTCCGCGAACGGTCGTGGAACGGTCGGCGACTTGTCGGGGAGCGCTCGCCGCGCGCGTCACGCCACGAACGGAGTCGTCACGTGACGTGACGCCAGCGTCACGCGACGGCGGGGTCGCGTGACCGCTCGTGACCGCTCGTGACCGCGCGTGACCGCGCGTCACGAAACGTGACGGGAACGTCGTCGCCGCGCGTGCGGAACGCGGAGGTGACGCCGTTACCCGAGCGATCGCAACGCTCGGGTAACGCGCTGGTAACGGCGTTACCGAGGCGTCACCCGAGGCGTCACCCGAGGCGTCACCGACAGCGTCACGCGTGACGCTCCGAGTGACGGACCATGTGACGCACGAGTGACGCACGAGTGACGCGTCACACGACGTCTCAACGTCGCGAAACGAAAGGGTCTGCGAAGATCGGATCCTGCTTGTGACAGCGCTGCGAGGACCAGATCGCAGACCCGATCGTGGCTGCGAGGAGCTGCTGCCGAAAGGCTTCCAGGAACGGTTCGGGTAATGGTTATCGAAAGGATTCCCCGAACGGTTCCGGGAACGGTTCCGCGAAGCGGACGCGCAGCAGACGCGAAGCAGACGCGAAGCACCCGGTCGAAGCAAACGCGAAGCACGGTGCTTCGCCGCTGCTTCACGAAGAGGCGGCATCATGCGGCCCTCCGCGTGGCCGAGCGCCCCGCCTTGCGCTTCGGAAGCGGGTCGCAGAGCAGGCCGCGCGCCGCCGTCTCCGTTGTACCGAACGCTCCGGCGAGCTCCGCCACCGTCGCCCCGTGGCGGCGGAGGAGGCGGGCCATCCGCTTACGCGTCGGTGCGATGCCAGGGGTGCTCCCGAAGATGTCGTCCGTGTTCACGCGGGCTCGGCGCGCCAACTCCTCGGCGGTCGTCAGGCACCCGAGCTCGGCGCAGAGCAACTCGGCGACGCGGTTCATGAGGCGTCCTCCTGGAGACGCGTCTGCGCGACAGGTTCCGGTTGACCGAACGCCACACGGACGACGAGGATGCTCGCCGTGCCGCGCGTCACTGGATCCACCCGTGCTCGAGCACGAACCGATCGAGCCCATCCTCGTGGGCCCGGAGTGCCGCCAGCCCGACGGCCGACGCGTACAGATCCGGCACAGCGACGGCCACGCCACCGCATGCGCTCTCGTGATCCGTGCTAAAAGCTGCCTGATTGCCCCCGTAGCTCAGTGGATAGAGCAGCGGTTTCCTAAGCCTGTTGACGCACTCCACGGATGATCGTCGATCGCTTGTTTTTTCGGCAGTTTCGCCCGTTCCGTTGGGGCAGTTGACGCGGTCCGTACCCGTTCGTCGGTACAAATCCGGCACAGTGCTTTTCCCAGAGCCGTCCGCGCTCTGGAGCTTCCGGTTGACGAACTCGGCGAGCGGCTCGCCCCCGACCTTCGCGTAAGTGGTCTGCGCGAGCTTGTCGGTGGTGTGGCGCAGCATCTTCGAGACGGTCTGCGTATCGAGGCCGGCGAGCTTGTGGAGCGTGCCGAAGGTGCGGCGGAGATCGTTCGGGGTCGCCTTGGCGATCCCGGCGCGCTTGCACGCGGCGGCGAGGTCGCGATGGAGCTTGCCCCAGCGCTCGAAGAGCAGGCCCTTCTTGCCGGGGGCATTGTCCAGGGCGAAGTCGAGCAGCGCTCGAGATACCGGCGTGATGGGGACGTAGTCGTCGCTCCCCTTCGTCTTCGTTCCCCGCACGTGAACGACGGCGTTGTCGAAGTCCTCGTCACCACGCTGCGCGCGGTACGACTCCTCGAGTCGCCCGCCGGTCGCAATGAACCACGCGACGTGCGCGGCGCGATCGGGTCGGAGGCAGGGAAGAAGGGACGAGATCTCGTCGACGGTCAGGACCCGCTCGCGCGGTTTGTGCTCGCCGGAGAAGTACGGTGGGATCACGCGCTCGTTCGGGAGGTGGAACTTCCCGAGGTAGCGCGCGATGGTGAGGATCTGCCCGAGATGGTCGAGCTCCTTCTTGATCGTGAACTGGACGACGCCTTCACCCCTGCGCTTGTCGATGTACTCGAGGACGAGCGGTCCGGAGATCTTCGCCATCGGCATCTTCGCGCCCCAGATCCGGACGAAGTGGCCCGTCTTCTGTCGGGCAATCTTCTTCGTCGCCGGGGACCGGCCCCGACGATCGAGGTCGGTCAAGTAGTCCATCACGCTGCCACCGAAGAGCGCTTTCGTCGCGGCTTCGTGAACGGGATCGATTGCGGCTCGCTCGAAGTCGGCGGTCGCTCTCGCCGCCGCCTCGTAGTCGCGGCACCCGGTGCTCTTGCGGACGATGCGGCCGCGTCGATCTCGGACTCGGCACCACCAGATGCCGCCGCGTTTGTAGAGCTTTTCGCCTCGCATGTCTTCGTCCTCAAGTATTCCGCGAGCGCCTCGCGGGTGATGCGCAGATGCTTGCCGATCCGGACGTGCGGCATCGACTTCATGACGTCGTAGGTGGATCGCACCGGGATCCGCAGCTCGTCGGCCACATCGCGCGCGGATAGCCAAACCCCCATTACTGCCCCCTTGCCCCCTCGATCGCTTCCGCGAGGGCCTGGAGCGCCGTGCCCGCCGCTGTAATCGCGATGGCGACGCGACGGCGGTTCACGCGGACCGCGCCACGCTCGCGGATAGCCCGGCCTCTTCGGCCGCCTTCCGGGCGGCCGGAGTGCTCCAACACGAGACGGGCACCTGCCCACCGGTGGCGACCCAGATTCGGGTCGCGAAATCGACGGAGAGGAGCCGCGGCTGGCCTTTGAGGAGACGCTGCACCTTCACCCGGTTGAGGCCCGTGAGCTCGCAGAACTTCGTGATACTGAGCCCGGCTGACCGCAGGTAGTCCCGCAACACCGAGGCTCCGTTCGTCGCGTGAGAGTCGTCCATAGGATATGGATGACCACCAAAAGTGAACGTGTCAAGTTGAACGAGCGGTTTCGTATAGGATCGGGGTTGTAGCGCCTCTCTCTGGGAGGTACATTTTCGCACGTGGCCGAGAGGGATGGCAGGGAAGGTAAGAGTCCGCATCCGTTGACCGTCCTGCGCGGGTTCCTTCGGACCGAGGACGGTGGGACCGTGTCTCAAGAGGCGCTCGCTGAGCGAGGCGGCCTGGCGCGCATCGACGTGCAGAGGGTCGAGTCTGGGACGCTGAAAGGCGGCTCTGCCCGGCTACAGAACGGCCTCGCAAAGGCGCTCGGGATTTCGCCGTTCGAGGTCGCCGCCCTTCTACAGGGTCGCCTCTCCCCCGAAGGTGCGCTCGCCGCGATGAAAAAAACTGAGGGGTCGGCTGAGACAGGAATGTCGGTCAACATCGCGGCGATGTCGCCGCTGGACCAGGCGATCCTGTCCCTCCGGATCGACGGCGAATACACGGAGGCGGAGCTCCTGAAGGCCGCGAACCGTGCTCGCGCCGAGGGGCGCCAGGAGATGACCGCACGAGCATGGAAGGCCGACCTCGTCGACCGGATTCAGGCCTGGCGTCGCATTCGAGAGTCGTTCGAGCCACACCGCGAGCGCCTTGGCCTGGATGAGGATCTACGCCCTATGGTGCTACCGAGCGTGCCGTCGAAGAAGGGCGGCGGGAAAGGCGTAGCGTAGCCGCACGAACGTCGGGTTCACGTTCAATAATGAACGTTCAAACTTGACTATCTCGGGCGCGATCGTACTTTCCTCTTGCGCGGGCCGATGTGGAGCCCGGCGGGGCGTCTACGGATGCCAGGGGGGAGGCCGAGGCCGGATGGTAGGCGTTCAGCTTTTTAGTAGGAGCCGGTACGAAACGTGGTGGATCGTGTTCGGTCGGTACGCGGTGATTCACAGCGAGATCACCGGGGATGTCGTGATCGAGCGGCCGTGGGGGTGGAGCATCCGCATCCCGGGCGTCGCGATCCAGATCGCCAAGGCGGTCGCGATCTGCGCGGTGTTCCTCGCGGGCGTGGCTGTCGGCGCGCATCTCGGTGGCTGACATGAGGAGCGCCGCCACGGCCGCAATTGACTGCGGCAACGTTCGTAGTACACTCGACAACGTCATGGCGCCGACCAAGCGGGCGGAGGTGATCGGGATCCGGATGGACAGAACCGAATCGGCGATGCTCCGAGAGCTCGCGGCGCTGGACGGCCTGACGTCGGCGGACGTGGTCAGGCTTCTCGTCCGAAGGGAGTACGCGCGGCGCGTCGGACCGCCGCCAACGACGTCGAAGGGCTGAAAATGAAGTTGTGCCGGCGGTGTTGGTAGCACCCCGGCACGTGGTCACACCCCAAGCAGATTGGAGATGACGATGAAGAACGTAACGAGAGGCGAGCGAGCCGACAAGCGCGGCCATGTCCTGACGGGTATCCTGGAAGGATGTGCGACATGAACTCGCGTACCGCAGTGAACGTGGCCGCCACGGACGTCGAGAACGCCTGCGCGGAACTCGAGGGGCTCGGCGACGAGCTCGGCGTGGCGAGGCTTGCTACCCGCTCGCAAAAACTGGATTCCGTGATCTCGCGGATCGAGCTTCGCGTACGGCTCGTCGCCGACGAGCTCCGGTGCGTCGCCACGACGATGCGAGAGCTGACTGGCGACGCGGAGCAGGACGGGCGTCAACAGCGCCCCTCCGAGGTCGCGCGCAAGGCGCTCGCGCACATCGATGCGGTCCGCGGCATCGTGCAAGCCGATGTCGTGGGCGGCGAGCAGCGGGTCGCGGCGTGCGACCATCTGATCAACGCGGAGCGACTGATCGACCGCTTGGTGCATCCCATCGAGGCCGCGGGACCGGCCATCAATCCAGAGCCGCCTGCCACACGATCTCGACGCGCTCGATCCAACGAGGACGTCGCGGGGCGGACCGTACCAGCGGCTCGTGACACGCTCCCTTCGTGCGCCGGCGCGCAGGAGGTGGCGTGATGTACGGCCCGGACATGAAGGACTGGAAGACGATCGCTCTCGAGTTGATCGGTGGCGGCCTCGCAGACTGCGACCCGATCGCCGATGGCCTGGAGACGCTTGAGAACGAGCTCGCGATCCTCGAGAGCGCAGTGCTGTCGCCGGCCTTCGGAGATCTCGCCGACGAGATCAAGGAGCGGCATTTCCTCAAGCTCAGGACGCGGGTGAACGCGATCAGGGGGGTGTACAAGCACTCGGTCGAGCTGGGCCTGAACCCGGCGAACGATGCTCCGCCGCCGAAGAGCGAGCCCGTTCGCCGCCAGCGCCTCGTCTACCGCCTCGGCGAGCCTCGTTACGGCGTGGCGGAACACTTCGCGCCCGTTCATCACCAGATGGCCAGGCCGGTCCGGCCGCCCGACCGAGCCGTCGAC
>Ga0105247_10003344_pt1 | contig 10495 bp, 7 predicted proteins | sample KBSS24metaG_FD_81519 | JGI IMG/M metagenome (GOLD analysis project Ga0105247, IMG submission 81519) | Switchgrass rhizosphere microbial communities from Kellogg Biological Station, Michigan, USA - KBS S2-4 metaG | ecosystem: Host-associated > Plants > Roots > Rhizosphere > Soil | place...
AGGACCTTGCCGTCCAGATCGATGCGCGCGCCCAGGAATGTGGGGACCGGAACCTGCCCCGGCTCGGTGCCGATGACCACCCACGCGCCGTCGGAGCGCGGCGCCATCTTCACGTCGGTCGCGCCCGCCGGCGCACCGAGGCGAGCCCGCGCGAGCGCTCCGCTTCGAGGGATGGATCGCCCCCCTGATTCGCCGAGGGCTCATCGGAGCGCGGCGCGATCTGGACGATTTCAACGTGCGCGGACGAAGGCGCGACGCCCCGAGCGCGGCGAGCTCGTCGCCGCCGGCGGCTCGCGGGCGCGACCGCTCGCGGCGCGACCGCGCCGCTTCGCCCGAGCGATCGCCGCGCGCCGCCGGGGTCGCCCGCGCGAGGCGTGCCTTGCGTTTGCGGCGATTCCCTCTACTTTCCGGGGCGATGCCGCCCCCCGAAGAGCACCCGTACACGCCGTTCGTCCACCTCGTGCAGAAGCCGGGGCGCTACCTCGGCGGCGAGTTCGGCGCCCGGACGAACAAGGCGTGGGGCGACGTGCAGGCGCGCGTGTGCCTCGCGTTCCCCGATCTCTACGACATCGGAATGAGCCACCTCGGCTTCAAGATCCTCTACCGGATCTTGAACGACGATCCGCGCACGCTCGCCGAGCGCTGCTACACGCCGTGGGTCGACATGCAGGCGGAGCTCCGCGCGCGCGGGCTGCCGCTCCTGTCGCTCGAGACCGCGCGGCCGCTCAAGGACTTCGACGTCGTCGGCTTCTCGCTCCAGTTCGAGCTCACGTACACGAACGTCCTTTCGATGCTCGACCTCGGCGGTATCCCGCTGCGCGCCGCAGATCGCGGCGAGGGCGATCCGCTCGTCATCGCGGGCGGGCCGACGGCGACGCACCCCGAGCCGATCGCGCCGTTCCTCGACGCGATCGCGATCGGCGACGGCGAAGAGCGCACCACCGAGATCGCGATCCTCTGGACCGACTTGAAGGCGAAGGGGGCCCCGCGGAAGGAGCGCCTCCGCGCGCTCGCCGGGCTGCGCGGCGTCTACGTCCCGAGCCTGTACGCGACGCGGGTCGATCCGGACACCGGCTTCGAGGTGATCGACGGCGAGCGCGCGCGCGCGGACGGCCTCCCGTTCCCGGTGCAGCGCTCGATGGTCGACGACTTGAACCGCTTCCCGTTCCCCGACGACAGCCCGGTCGGCGGCCCCGAGGCGATCTTCGACCGCATGTCGATCGAGATCGCGCGCGGCTGCACCGAGGGGTGCCGCTTCTGCCAGGCCGGGATGATCTACCGCCCCGTGCGCGAGAGGGACCCCGAGCAGATCGTCGACACCGTCGTCCGCGCGGTGAAAAACAGCGGCTACGACGAGGTGAGCCTCACGTCGCTCTCCACCGCCGACTACTCGTGCATCGCGCCGCTCATCAAGAAGGTGACGGACAAGCTCACGCAGGAGCGCGTCTCGCTCGGCGTCTCGTCGCTCCGGGCGTACGGGCTCGAGGAGACGGTGCTCGACGACATCCAGAAGGTGCGCGCGAGCGGCATCACCTTCGCCCCCGAGGCGGGCAGCCAAAGGATGCGCGACGTCGTCAACAAGAACGTCACCGAGGAGCAGCTCATGACCACCGCCGAGCGCGTGTTCTCGCGCGGGTGGAACGGGATGAAGCTCTATTTCATGATCGGCCTCCCGACGGAGGAGGAGAGCGACGTCCGCGAGATCGTGAAGGTGGGGAGCCGCGCGCACCAGATCGGCAAGCGGATCAAGCGCGAGATGAAGGCGGGCAGCGCGCCGACCGTGACGGTGAGCGTCTCGACGCACGTGCCGAAGCCGCACACGCCGTTCCAGTGGTGCGCGATGGACCGCCCCGACGACGTGCGCACGAAGCAAGGGTGGCTGCGCGACGAGGCGCGCCGCGCGAAGGTCGAGCTCCGGATGCACGAGAGCGACGGCTCGTGGCTCGAGGGGATCTTCGCGCGCGGCGATCGGCGCCTCTCCGCGGTGCTCGAGCGCGCGTACCGCGCCGGCGCCCGCTTCGACTCGTGGGAGGACCAGCTCCGGATGAGCCTGTGGGAGGACGCGCTCCGCGCCGAGGGGGTCGAGCCCGCGCGCTACCTCGGCACCATCCCGGTGACCGCGCGCCTCCCGTGGGACCACGTCGACGTGGGCCTCGAAGAGGGCTTCCTCGCGCGCGAGTACCGCAAGGCGCTCGCGTCGCGCCTCTCGCCGCCGTGCGGGAAGGTGGCCGGCACGTTCATCCACCACACGAACCTCGACGACGCCGAGAAGGACACGAAGAAGCTCGTTTGCTACGACTGCGGCGTCGCGTGCGACCTCGGCGCGATGCGCGAAGAGCGCCTCGTCTACCTGACGAAGCTCGGGGCGCGATCGCGCCGCGAGCCGTCGCCCCGCTCCGCGCCCACCGCCGCGATCGCCCCGCCCAGCGGCGATGAAGCGGCTCGCGCCGCGGGCGACGAGGCGGCTCACGCCGCGCCGGGCGACGAGGCGGCTCGCGCCGCGGGCGATGAGGCGGCTCGCGCCGCGAAGCCGAAGCCGAAAGGGAAGCGGCCGCCCGCGTCGTTCGCGCAGGGCGAGCCGAGGCGGTATCGCTTCGCCTACACGAAGACCGGCGCGAGCGCGTACCTGTCGCACCTCGACTTGATCCGCGCGCTCCCGCGCGCGTTCCGCCGCAACGACGTGCCGCTCTTCTACTCGGCGGGCTTTCACCCGAAGCCGGACATGACGTTCGCGCCGGCGCTGTCGCTCGGCGTCGCGAGCCTCGCCGAGGTGGTGGACGTGAAGCTGACGTGCGACGTCGATCCTTCGACGCTCCTCGACGTCCTCTCCGCGTCGGCTCCGGACGGCCTCCGCTTCGTCGGCGCGGCGCGCCTCGGCGGACAGGACGCGGCCGTGTCGCGCGTGATCGACGCCGCGCGGTACGTCGTCGGCTTTCCGCGGAAGGTGCTCGCCGAGCGCGGCGGCGACGCGTGGCTCGAGGAGCAGGTGGCGCGCGCGCGCGACGCGAAGGAGCTCCGGCTGCTCCGCCGGATCGACGGGATCGGCAAGTGGGTCGACGTGCGCGAGTTCGTCCGCGCGCTCCGCACGGATGACGCGTCGAGCGACGAGGGGGCGCGCGCGCTCCGCGCGGCCGGCTTCATCGGCGATCTCTTGCCGCTCGTCGTGGACGTCGAGATCCGCGGATCGGGCGCGGTGAAGATCGCCGAGGTGGTGGAGGCGCTCGCGCCGTCGGACCCGCTCCCGCACCGCGCGGTGCGCGTCGCGATGGGGACGTGGAAGGACGGGGCCATCGCGTCGCCGCTCGACCTCGCCGCCGTCCGCAAGAACGCGCCGCGCGAAGCCGTCGCCGCGCCGGCGTGACGCGCGCCGGCGTAAACGCTCAGCGCGCGGCGTCGACGGAGACGACCTGGATGGTGGTCGTGCCGATGCGGATCTCGTCGCCGGGCTGGAGGCGCACGCGGTTGATCCGCGCGCCGTTCACCCAGGTGCCGACGTCGGTGCCGAGGTCGATGAGCGTCGCGCCGGCGTCATCCATCTCGACGACCGCGTGCATCCGCCGCGCCGCCGGATCGTCGAGCACGAGCTGGCTGCGCGGGTCGGTCCCGATCTTGAGCGCCGGGGCCGAGAGCCGCGCGACGTTGACCTGGCGATCGCGGCGGAACACCGAGACGGTGAGCGTGCACGTCGCGGTCGCCTCGGGGTCCGCCATGGTCACGCGAGCGTAGCAGAATACGGTCGCCCGCCGGCGCGCGTCCTCGACGGCTCGATCGACCGGCGGCGGCGCGGCGCGCGATCGCACGACGCGCGGGCCGCCGAGCGCCGCCGCGGGCACGCGCGTCGCGCCGCCCGGCTGGCCCCAGGGTGGCGGGCATGGGATACCGGCGACGCGTCATGCAGCCCGAGGCCGTCGCCCTCCTCGCCGCCGCCGGCTTCGGCGCGGGTCTGATCGACGCGATCGCCGGGGGCGGCGGGCTGATCACGCTGCCGGCGCTCCTCGCGACCGGGCTCCCGATCCACACCGTCTTCGGGACGAACAAGGGGCAAGCGGCGTTCGCGACGCTCTCCTCCGCCGCGAGCTTCTGGAGCCGCGGCGGGGTCGATCGCGATCGCGCGCCCCTGTCGTTCGCGTGCGGGTTCGTGGGATCGCTCGCCGGCGCCGCGCTCCTCCTCGCGATCCGCCCCGAGCCGCTCCGGCCGATCGTCGTCACCCTCCTGCTCCTCGCCGCGGGGCTCGTGGTCGCGCCGCGTCGATCGCCCGCGGGCGGCGGCGCGCCGCGCGCGGTCACGGCGCCCCCGCCCCGCGCCGCGCTCGCGGCGATCGCCCTCGGCCTCGGCGCCTACGACGGCTTCTTCGGCCCCGGCGTGGGCTCGATGCTGATCGTCCTCTACTCGCGCCTCTTCGGCGACTCGCTGACGCGCGCCTCCGGCAACGCGAAGGTCGTCAACCTCGCGTCCAACGTCGCGGCGCTCCTCGTGTTCGCCGCCCGCGGCCGCGTGCTGTGGTGGATCTCCCTCCCGATGGCGATCGCGAGCGCCGCCGGGGCGCTGGTCGGAGCGCGGCTCGCCCTCCGGCGCGGCGATCGGCTCGTCCGCGTGGTCGTCTTGTGCGTCGTCGTGTGCGTCGTGTCGAAGCTCGCCTTCGACATGGCGCGCGGCTGACCCCGCGGAGCTTCAGCGCCCCTTCGCGGCGGCGATCCGCGGCGCGGGCTTCGACGGCGCGGTGAGGGCGTGGAGCGCGCGGCACACGTCGGCGTCGCGGCACGGGCCGACCCCGCCGCCCGGCGGAGGCCAGGCCACGCCGCCGCCGGCGTCGGACTGCGCGAGGACGTCGGGATCGCGGACGTCGGGGCCGCGCCACGTCGGCGGCGCGTCGGCGAGCTTCGCCTCGCTCTCGCCCGACGTGTCCTCGCCCGGGAGCGCGGCGAACGGCACGCGGATCATCGGCGTGATGCCGACGCGCTGCACCGGCGCGCCGTCGGGCAGCGCGTAGAGGAGCGTGGTGAGGCGGAGGACGCCGGCGCGCGCGTCGTCGTCCTGGTACTCCTGCGCGCACCCCTTGCCGTAGGTCGGCCGCCCGACGAGCGGCCCGCGGCGGTACGCGGCGAGCGCGCCGGCGATCATCTCCGCGGCGCTCGCCGTGTTCCCGTCGACGAGCGCGGCGACCGGGCCGGTCCACCGCTCGGCGGCGGCGGGCTCGGGGGCGCGCTCCGTCTCGAGCGAGCCGTCGCGGCGCTTCATCGGGAAGAGCGTCGCGCCGGGGAGGAACAGGCCGAGCGCCGCGATCGCGCCGTCGGTCGAGCCGCCGCCGTTCCCGCGCAGGTCGAGGACGATCCCGCGGACGCGCGTCGCGCTCGCGTGCGCGTGGAGGACCGCGCGCGTCATCTGCTCGCCCAGATCGTCGCGCACCTCGTGGATGGCGACGACGTCGACCTGCCCGTCGCCGTACGGGACGTGCTCGCTCGGCAGATCTTCGCGCGCGTTCCCCGCCGACTCGCCGTCGTCGACGAGGAGCGGCAGCGTGCGCGGCGCGGGCTCGCCGCTCCGCAGCACGATCGCGTCGCTCGGCCCGCGCGCGTCCGCCACGGCCATCGCGAGCTGGTCCATCTGCTCGAGCGGGAGGCCGGCGGTGGCGACGCCGCCCAGCGAGAGGACGACGTCGCCGTCCTTCAGCGGGGCCAGCGCGCCCGACTCGATCCGCGCGCCGAGCGCCGTCCGCGCGATCTTCTCCCACAGCTCGACGGGCGGGTGCGCGTCGAGGTCGACCTCGTACACGCTCGCCTCCTCGTCGAGCGGCGCCCACGCGCCGTGCGGATCGACGAGCGGGACGTACGCGCGCACCGCCGCGGCGAGCACGGCGCGCGACCAGCCGTCGGCGTCGAGATCGGGGAAGAAGCGCTCCTCGGCCGCCTTGGCGAACGGCGCGGCGGCGGCGCCGAGGGCGCGCTCCGCCGCTCCGACGCGCTCGCCGAGGAGCCCGGCGAACGCGGGCGCGGCGCGGCTCGCCACGTCGCCGTCGACGATCGCGTCGGCGACGGACGCGTCGAGCGTCAGCGACGACGGCGCGCCCCGTCGCGCGCGGAACTTCTGGCGGAGATCGCCGACCCAGCGCACGAGCACGTCGCCCACCTGACGCGCCGCCGGGCAGTCGCCGTGCGGCGCCTCGATCTCGCGGAGGAGATCCGCCGCGCGCCGATCGAGCGCCGCCGCGACGGGCGTCGACGGCGCGGCGCTCCAGAGCCCATGCGGGTCGAGCCAGTCGGCGACGCTGGTCGCGAGCGCCTCGGGGCGCACGCGCCCCGGCGGATACGCGAGCCCCAGCCGGACCTGTCCGATGACCCGCTTCGCGTCGGCGCAGCGGAGCGACGCGGGCGCCCCCGACGGCAGGCGGAACGACGGTTTGTCGTCGTCCTCCGCGTCGCCCGGCGAAGCGTCGGGCCCCAGCGCGGCGGCGGCGCTCGGCCCCGGATCCATCGGCGGAATCGGCGCGCTCGGGCGCCGCGCGTACCCCCACGTCGCCGCGGCGACGACGGCGACGGCGACGACGGCGCTCGCCTGAAGGCTCCGTGTCGTCGCGGCGCGCATCGCCCCGTGAGCCTAGCAGCGTTCGCGCGCGCCCGGCCAATGCCCGCGTCGACGGAGCGCGCGGTCGGGCGCGCTCCTCCGTGGAGAACACCCCCGAGCGCCCGGCGCGACGCGCCTCCTTGCATCGGGGCTGCACCCCGCCGCCGCGGCGCGCGCGCGCGGCCCTGCTCGATGCGCGCGCTCGCATCGAGGTGCACCCCCGACGCCGCGGCGCGCGCGGTCCCCGGCGCGATGATCCTCTTGCATCGGGACGGACCCCGACGCGCCGCCTGCCCGATGTCGCCTCTGTATCGGGCTGCACCCCGACGCGTGGCGCGCGCGCCGCCTCTCGATGTTCCCTCTGTATCGGGTGAGGACCCCGATGCGCGGCCGTGCGCCGACCACGCGATGTCCCCCTCGGCATCGGCACGCCGTCTCGCGCGGGGCGCGGCCCCGGCGCGCAGCGCGTACGCGCCGCAACGGCTCTTCTCCCGTCGCGTCCCGTCGCGCGTCGCGTCCCGTCGCGCGTCGCGGCGTACCCCGAGGCGCGGCCTCGATCTCGTGCGATCTCGTGCGCTCGCGCCTTCACTCCGGCGGAGCCGGCTACAGCGCGTAGGCGTGCTCGCGGAAGCCGCCGAGGCGGCCTTTCAGCTTGTCCTTCGCGCGCTCTTCGAGCTGGCGCACGCGCTCCTTGCTCACGCCGAGCATCTCGCCGAGGCGCTGGAGCGTGATCGGCTCGTCGTTCATCATCCGCCCGCGGACGATGAGGAGCTCGCGCTCGGTGAGCTCGCAGAGCGCCGACGACACGGCCTCGCGGGCGCGGTCGCGGAGCTCGTTCGTGCCGGCCTCGTCCTCGGGCGACGGCCCGCGGCTCGCGAGCCGCTCGATGGCCGGGGTGGCGTCGCCGCTCGTCGTCGCGTCGAGGCTCGCCTCCCGCCCTGCGAGGAGCGGCAAGAGCTGCTCCACCCGCTCCCGCGTGAGGCCGCTGATCCGCGCGAGCACGTCGGGATCGCGCTCGTGGGTGGTGCGGTAGGCGCGGAGCGCGCGCCGCTCGCCCTTGGTCGTGCCGAGGCGGACGACCCTGTACGAGCGCACCACGTACTCGCGGATCTCCGCGCGGATCCAGTACGCGGCGTAGGTCGCGAGCCGGCACTCCTTCGCGGGGTCGAATTTGCGCGCCGCGCGGAGGAGCCCCAAGTTGCCCTGCTGCACGATGTCCTCGAGCGGGATGCCCCACCGGCGGTACTCGAGGGCGATCGAGACGACGAACGGGAGGCACGCGCGGACGATCTGCTCGCCCGCGTCTTCATCGCCCGCGATCCAGCGGCGAGCGAGGTCGCGCTCCACGTCACGGGAGAGGGGGGCGCAAGACGAAAGATCCTCACGGTAGGTGCGCATGGATGCGCCATCGAACACGGAGCCCATGGTCTCCTCCTTCCGTGCCGCGGACTCCACGGAGTCCAGCGAGCACGACACCCGGCGTTTGCAGCGCCGATGCCAGCGCGACGCAGCACAAAACACGCGTCGCGGCGCGAGCGCGGCTCAACGTTCGCGCAACCCGCGGCGACCCGACCGAAAGCGCGCGCACAAATTACGCGGTCTGCGTCCGCGCCGCCCCCGACCGAGCGCATGCGGCGCCTCGCTGGCGTCTTCGACGGCAGTCGACGCCTCGCGTTGGAGGCCCGCGCCGGCGCCGCTCCGCGCCGTGGTCGCCGGAGAAGGCGATGTCAGGTCGCCGGCGCCAGCTCGTCCGGAGCGGGGACCGTATCGAGGGCGTCCCACCGGGCGGCGCGCGCGCTTTCCAGGGGTCGGAGCGCGCGCGGACGAAATGCCTCGGCAGACGCGCCGGCGGGCGAGGGGGCGTCACGGGGTCGGGCAGTAGACCTCGAATCCCTCCTTCGTGTCGCGGCAGACCGGGTAGCACGGGAGCGCGTCGAGCGCGTCGAGGATGCACGCGCAGTCGGGCTTCTTGGCGCACGCCGCGGGGATCGCCACGCACCCGACGCCGCGCGAGGGCGCCGCGGCGTCTTCGATCGGGCCGCCGTCCTCGGTGGTCCCCGCGTCGGGCAAGCACGTCCCGCGGTACGTCTCGCCGGTCGCGCCGCCGAAGCAGTATTGCCCCTGGCTCGCCGCGCACTTGCACGTGTCGCAGATGGCGAGCGCCTCGGCGGCGTCGCCGCCGCCGTCGCGATACGGCGTCGCGCCGCCGTCGTCGGGATCCTGCGGGGCGGCGGGCGGTTTCTGCTGCGGCGGCGCGTCGTTGACGACGCGATCGCCCGTCTTCGGCGCGTCGGGCGGCGACGTGTCGCACGCCGCGATCGCGCCGATCGTCGCGGTGACGACGACCCCGATCCGCCACGCGCGCCCGCGCCGCCGTTCGCGCTCTTCGCGCTCTTCGCGTTGGTCGCGAACGAGGCGAGCTGCTCGAGGGGAGCGGCCGGAGCCGCGCGCGCCTCGAACGAGGCTAAAGCTCCAGCGTGAGTCCTTCATAGGCCGCGACCGTGTTGGGGAACCACTCGCGCGCGCGGCGCTCCTTCTCCCTGACCGCGGCGTCGCTCTGCCCCGGATCGTGGTGGAAGAGGACCAGCTTCTTCACTTGCGCCGCCGTGGCGAGCTTCGCCGCCTCGTCGATGGTCGAGTGCCCCCAGCCGACCTTCGGCCCGCCGGTGCCGGCGGTGCCCGCGTACTCCTCCGGGGTGTACATCGCGTCGTAGATGAGGACGTCGGTGCCCCGGGACAGCTTCGTCAGCTTCGGATCGACGACCGAGTAGTGCTCGGTGTCGGTCGCGTAGACGGCGCTCTTGCCGCGGTGCTCGAAGCGGTACGCCCAGACGCCGTTCGGGTGGTTCCCGCGCCCGGTGCTGATACGGAACTTCTCGCCGTCGCCGGCGTCGAGCTCGAGGACCTGCCCCTCGTAGAGATCGGCGAACGTCATCTTCGCCCCCATCTCCTGGAGGTGCACGGGGAAGCTCGGGTAGTCCATCTGCCCCGCGAGCGTCTCCTCGAGGGTGCGCGACACGTTGTTGCCGCCGTACAGGTGGATCGTGTTCCCGGGGACGAACGCGGGCGCGAAGAACGGGAACCCCTGGATGTGATCCCAGTGCACGTGGCTGAAGAAGATGTGCGCCGTGAGCGGCATCTCCTTGAGGAGGCTCTGCCCGAGCAGGCGGAGGCCGGTGCCGCCGTCGAAGATGATCAGCGTCTTGCCGGCGCGGACCTCGATACAGCTGGTGTTACCGCCGATCTGAACGGTATCCGCGCCTGGCGTCGGAATGCTGCCGCGCACACCCCAGAACGTGATCCGCATGCAATCTATGATTGATAGGCCCCTGCCGGAGGGCTCGTCAACTAGTACGCTCGGCCCATGCGACCTTGGCCCCGCGCCTTCGGCGGATCCGGCGATCCGCGATGACGTCCGGAGCTCTCGCCGGGTCGACCCCGACGCGGTGCGTGTGTGTCCTCGGGTGTCGCATCGTCCGCGGGTCGTCGGGCGAAGCGGCCGGCGTGTTCGCGCGGCGGACGCGCGAAGGGGCGCGCGCGTGGCGCGACGGCGGAGGGATCGTCGTGGCGAGCGGCGGGCGCGCGTGGGACGGGCGCGTCGAGGCCGACGCGATCCGCGACGAGCTCGTGCGCCTCGGCGTCGACCGCGACGCGATCGTGCGCGAGCGCGCGTCGCACTCGACCGCCGAGAACGCGCGGTACTCGGCGGACCTGCTCGCGCGCCGGGAGATCGACGAGGTGGTGCTCGTCACGTGCGACTGGCACATGCGCCGCGCGCGCGCCGCCTTCGAGCGCGCCGGGGTCCGCGTCGTCCCGTCGCCGGCCGCGAGCCCCCGCGCGCCGTGGACGACGCGGGCGTACCGCGCGATCCGCGAGCGGCTCAACGCGGTCGTCACGTCCGCGATCGTGGCCGCGGCGGCGGCCGGCGCGACC
>Ga0105247_10003345_pt1 | contig 10493 bp, 10 predicted proteins | sample KBSS24metaG_FD_81519 | JGI IMG/M metagenome (GOLD analysis project Ga0105247, IMG submission 81519) | Switchgrass rhizosphere microbial communities from Kellogg Biological Station, Michigan, USA - KBS S2-4 metaG | ecosystem: Host-associated > Plants > Roots > Rhizosphere > Soil | place...
ATTTCACAGAAATTATGAGGTAAAATTTTTGTAGATAACCCTACAGCAATACCATCGGCGCCTTGTGCTAATAACAAGGGGAACTTCATAGGTAATGTTACCGGCTCATTTTTTCTCCCATCATAACTCAATTGCCACTCTGTTGTCTTTGGATTAAAAGCTACCTCCAATGCAAACTTGCTTAGTCTTGCTTCGATATATCGTGCAGCTGCCGCATCATCGCCTGTTCTTACATCACCCCAGTTACCTTGCGTATCTACGAGCAATTCTTTTTGACCCATGTTCACTAAGGCATCACCAATGCTTGCATCGCCGTGCGGATGATATTGCATGGCCTGGCCAATTATATTTGCTACTTTATTGAAGCGGCCATCATCCATTTCTTTCATGGCATGAAGAATACGCCGCTGTACTGGTTTCAAGCCATCTTCAATGGCAGGTACCGCCCTTTCAAGAATTACATAAGAAGCATAATCAAGGAACCATGTTTTATACTGTCCATGCAAACCAGCGTCATTATTTTGAACTTCTATTGATTTACTTTTTGCCATTCTTGTAATTAATTATTCAATTTTCTATCTCGCTTTCGATTGTTTTTTCTTCTAATTGTCTTCCTGTTAATCTTACATCAAACTCTTTCCAGCCTTTGCCTACATCACCTAGCACTTCAATTTTTCTCTCATTGATCAAATGCTTCATTCGCCACATCAGGAATACATCACCGGTTTTTATTTTCATTCTGTGCAATGTATTAGATAATACTCTGGTTGCTTTTTGCCATTCGCCAGTAAGATTTTTCAAAATTTCTTTGTCATAAAAACTTTCTTCTTGTCCCACTATCTTTTTACCGCCTTCTAATATTCTCACCATAGCATTTTCTTCAGCGATTTTTTTCCATTCATCGGGATCAACTTCAAATTCACTTAAAGTGATTGGCCTCGCAAGCTTTTGGGCTTTCACCACTTCTTTAGGCAGAATTTCATGAACAGTATTGGGATAAAACAGTTGTCCTTTTTCGTTTATAAAAGGAAGATTGTTGAGATAAAGGATCATTAATCTTCCCTGGTATGCTCTTAACTGTGGCATTAGCCAAAAATATCCTGTTACATCGTGCTGATTTTGTCCCATCCATATCCAAGCTTGCAATTCAGGATCGGCATCTAATTTTTCTTTTAACTCTTTTACTGTTTGACGATCATCAAAACTTCCAACTATTTTTTCGCCATACGGAGAATCTTTTAATAAATCTCTCCACCAATCCAGCCTTTTATTCCAACCCTCATAAGTATCTATGTCTCTTAAAGGGCCAACGCCCCATTCATCTTTGATCTCGACTATGTCCCCCCTTAAATTTTCATCAAGCTCCATTGCCTGTTTCAGTACATAAACATCGTCTTGTTGAAATACTATATGTAACATTATCTAACTGTTCTTTACTGGTTGAATAATATAATAAACGCAGGTTGTAAAAAAATCTCTTACAAAAGGAATTGCTTTTATCAACCCAATTTGTTTTTTTGCCTTCCAGCCAAATTTCCATTCATAGATCGGGTTTATTAAATAATGGCGTTGGTGAAAAATATTATAGCCCTCCTCTCTGCATATTTTTTCAAACCTTTCGATGCTGATTCCCGTATCTCGTATTTCCATTAATTCATCCACTGATTCTTTTTTCTTTCTAAGTATCCATCTATACATACTTCGTGGTAATAAGTGGATATAAGGCAGTCTCGATATTTTTGAATGACATATCTGTTGATGACCTCCAAATGGCATATACCACGGTGGAAAGCCAAAGAACACAATGCCACCGGGTTTTAAAAAATTTTTCATCCAGCCGATCAACTTTGCCTGGTCATGAATATGTTCAATCACATCTTTCAACACTATAATATCAAAAGGACCACCAAAATCTCTCCCTATGTCAACCTTGTAAATATCCTTTATTATAAATTTGATCTTACCGGTCCCAACATCATCCGGCAAAAATTTTTTTGCATTCTCAATTCTCGGTGCATCCATTTCCACTCCCACCCCTTCACATCCTTTATTAATAAATGCTTTTAATACTCCGCCTTCACCGCAGCCAATCTCCAATATTCTCATTCCTGGTTTTATTGAAAACTTTTCTTCAATAAAAGGAATTACATACTTCTCGGCGTTTAATAATTGTATCTGGAAATATCTTTTTCTATCAACGTGAAATTCAAACATGAATAATTATCTTTCACTATTAAATTAAAAGGCTCCTGTTTCTTAATTTTTCCAAAAGATCTTTGTGGTCCTCATGAATAAAAATAATGTCGCCCGAATTTGGATCAGAAGGAGAAATTTTTTTTAATTTTTTCCCCCGCAGTTCATAACAGCTATATCCTAATTCGCTTGTAAACTTTTCCACTCGTTGTCTTTGTTCACCAAAAGTTTCCACCTGTATAATAGGTTTATGTTTTTGAATCACTTCTCTGATTTCAGGAATTACAATTTCCTCATACCCTTCTATATCGCATTTTATAAAATTAACTTTTGAAAGATTTTTGAAAAGATCGCTTCCTTTTTTCATTTGCGTTGGGAAACTAAATTCATAATTATCTCCATCATCTGCTTTCTGCACCTGTGGCAAACCTGTACGTAAATACCCATGTTTGCCCAAAATCACCATATTTATTTGCCTTTCTTCATTGCCTAATGCGTAAGGCAATATTTCAATATTTTTTCTACTACCTATTGCCCAGTTAATAATATCAACATAATCCCTGATAGGTTCCACTGCATAAACCTTTCCTGCAATCCCAACCCACTCAGAAAAAAGTTTGGTATAATATCCAAGATTGGCGCCAATGTCAATTACAGTATCTCCTTTTTTGATAAGGTTCTTTGCAAAATAGTGATACTTATAAATAGGGTTATTTTTAAGCAGCCCTGCATTATACGATAAAAAAAATCCCCGATTAAGCCACTTAAGATATTGGGTTTTACCCAGTATTTTAAAAAATAAAATCTTAATCTTTCTCTTCATAATTGAATGTTGGACCCGGCAAATATCTAATCAAATTATAAGAATACGGATATTACTGCAGCATAACAGTATTGGCTCAAGCTGATTCTTTCGCCATATCAATTTCTATTTTCAAATTCTCAATAATAAATTCCTGTCTTTCCATTGTATTCTTACCCATATAATATTCGAGCATTTGCTGAATATGATCTCCATGTTCCAATCGCATTAACTGTTTGCGAATGCCTGAACCAATAAATTGTCCAAATTCATCAGGACTTATTTCACCAAGACCTTTGAATCTTGTTATCTCCGGCTTGCCTCCCAATTTCTTTATTGCAGCTTGTTTCTCATTTTCATCAAAGCAATAAATAGTTTCCTGTTTATTACGAACCCTGAATAATGGGGTTTCCAATACATAAACTTTTTCATGTTTTACCAGGTCAGGAAAGAATTGAAGAAAGAAAGTCATCAACAGTAATCGAATATGCATTCCATCGACATCGGCATCAGTAGCTATGATCACATTGTTATATCTCAATCCATCCAAACCGTCTTCTATATTCAACGCATGTTGCAATAAATTGAACTCTTCATTTTCATATACCACTTTTTTTGTAAGGCCAAAACAATTCAAAGGTTTACCACGTAAGCTGAACACAGCCTGTGTTTCAACGCTTCTTGCCTTGGTAATGGAGCCACTTGCACTGTCACCTTCAGTAATAAATATCGTAGTTTCTTTTTGTTTAGCGACAAACTCCTCTTTGCCTTTTGAAGGAATCTCGTCATTTAAATGATAACGGCAATCACGAAGTTTCTTGTTATGAAGATTGGCTTTCTTAGCCCTTTCATTCGCCAGCTTTTTAATACCTGCAAGTTCTTTTCGTTCCTTTTCACTTTGTTCAATACGTTTTTTCAGCGCATCAGCAGTGGAAGGATTTTTATGTAAAAAATTATCAAGCTCCTTTGCAAAGAAATCGCTTACAAACTGCCGCATGCTGGGGCCATCTATATCCACATTCACTGACCCAAGCTTTGTTTTGGTTTGTGATTCAAAAACCGGTTCCACCACACGAACCGAAATAGCAGCCACAATACCGGTACGAATATCAGCAGCATCATAATCCTTTTTATAAAAATCACGGATAGTTTTTACATACGCCTCTCTGAATGCCTGCTGATGTGTGCCGCCTTGTGTTGTATGCTGACCATTTACAAAACTGTAAATATCTTCTCCATAATCATTGTTGTGTGTTATCGCAACTTCAATATCATCGCCTTTTAAATGAATGATGGGGTAACGGATCTCATCTTCATTAGTTTTTCGCTGCAACAGATCAAGCAATCCATTCCTGCTGATGAAGCTCTTTCCATTAAAGATGATCTTTAGTCCTGCATTAAGAAAACAATAATTCCATATCTGGTCTTCAACAAATGCAGCATGAAATTTAAAATTTTTGAAAACAGAATCGTCGGGAATAAAAGTTACAATAGTTCCATTTTCTTCTCCCGTCTTTGCTTCTTTATACTCTTTTATTAATGCGCCTCTTTCAAATTCAGCAGATTTTTCTTTGCCTTCACGTACTGCAGTTACTTTAAAATAATTACTTAATGCATTTACAGCTTTGGTACCAACCCCATTTAATCCAACACTTTTTTGAAATACTTTGCTGTCAAATTTTGCCCCGGTATTTACTTTACTTACCACATCAACCACTTTCCCCAATGGAATGCCACGGCCATAGTCACGAACGATAACGGTTTTACCTTCAATAGTCAGTTCAACCGTCTTACCATGTCCCATTGCAAACTCATCAATGCAATTATCTATCACTTCTTTTATAAGCACATAAATACCATCATCAGGAGACGATCCATCGCCAAGCTTGCCGATATACATACCTGGCCGTAGGCGGATGTGTTCTTTCCAGTCAAGTGATTTAATGCTTTCTTCGTTGTACTCGAAGAGATTTGTTTTTGACGAATCTTTTGAAGATGGTTCTTTTGCAGCCTGTTTGCTCATTGAATATTGAAAGTCTTTTTAGTTCCGGATGATCATTTATGCATTTCTGCTAACCGGCAAATATACCAAAACCGATCCTGTATGAAACTTTGCGAGTTGTTAACCCTTGTGGAAAAAAAGTGATGCGGGATTTAAGGATTTCTTTCTTCATCTTTTATTTCAACATCAAACACTTTCTCAAAATTCTCTCTGAGTCTTTCCTTAACTTCTTCAATATCTATTTTGCACCCTAATTCTTTTCCCAATGAAGTGACTTGTTTATTATTAATACCGCAAGGAACGATATAATTAAAATGACTGAGATCCGTATTTACATTAAATGCAAAACCATGCATGGTTATCCAACGGCTTGTGCGTACGCCGATAGCGCATATCTTTCTTTCCCTTCCTTTTATTTCGGGATCGATCCAAACACCTGTTTCTCCCGGCGAACGATCTCCTTTTATTCCATAACCAGCAAGGGTAAGAATAGCCACTTCTTCTATATTGCGCAGATATTTACCAATATCAGTGTAAAATTTTTCAAGATCAAGAATTGGATAACCAACGATCTGTCCCGGTCCATGGTAGGTTATATCTCCACCCCGGTTGGTTCGAAAAAATTCAATTCCTTTTGCCGACCTCATTTCTTCATTTATCAATACATTTTCAATATTGCCGCTTTTGCCTAATGTGTATACGGGAGGATGTTCGACGAAGAGAAGGTAGTGTTCAGTCGTGAGTGGTGAGGCGTGAATGGTGAGTGGTTTAAAGTCTGAAACCTCAATTCCTGCTTCCGACATCCGACTTCTGACCTCCGACTTCCGTCTTACATTCTCCTGCAAAAGCTTTTCCTGGTAATCCCACGCTGCCTGGTAATCCATTGAACCAAGATCTTTGAATATTACTTGTTGTTTTAGCATAACTGCTGCAAATTTAGTAACAAACCGGCCTCAGCTATCTTTGTATTTATGGAAGAGGATCTGAAAAAAGATAATACAGAATTACCGGATAATAACGATGAACTCTATGAAAGGTTTAATCTTACTATTGATAAAGGCCAGGAACCGTTGCGTATCGATAAATTTCTCGTGAATCGCATTGAAGGAGCGACAAGAAATAAGGTGCAGCAGGCTATTAATGCAGGTATGGTATTGGTAAATGGAAAAGAGATCAGGCCAAACTATAAGATAAAGGCATTTGATGAAGTGATCCTGTATTCTGACATGAGCCCGGAAGAGACAGATGTAGTGCCTGAAAAAATTCCATTTGACATTGTGTATGAAGATGCGGACCTGATGATAATAAACAAAGCTGCAGGTATGGTGGTGCATCCCGGCAGTGGAAATTACACAGGCACTTTATTAAATGGTGTAGCCTGGTATCTTCAGCAAAAAAATCCCGGTCTTTCCGAACAAACACTTCCGCGGTTTGGGCTTGTACATAGAATTGATAAAAACACCAGTGGCCTTTTGGTGCTGGCCAAAAATGATAAAGCGATGCGTCAGTTAGCCAAACAATTCTTCGATCATACAATTAAAAGAAAATATGTAGCATTAGTTTGGGGTGATTTGGTAAAAGATGAAGGAACTATTATTGCACATGTTGGTCGCCATCAACGATTCCGAAAATTGTTTGAAGCATATCCTGAAGGTGACCACGGCAAAGATGCAATCACTCATTATAAAGTAATAGAAAGGTTTAATTATGTAACACTGGTAGAATGTATTTTAGAAACAGGCCGCACCCACCAGATAAGAGTGCACATGAAATATATCGGGCATCCGCTATTCAATGATGATTTTTATGGCGGCGATAAAATTGTAAAAGGAACTGTATATGCCAGGTATAAACAGTTTGTTGATAATTGCTTTGCTATTTGTCCACGCCAGGCTTTACATGCAAAGACATTGGGTTTTACACATCCCTCTTCCGGCGAGGAAATGCTTTTTGATACTGAATTACCTGTTGATATGAAGCAGGTTATTGAAAAGTGGAGAGCTTATTCTCAAAATGCAGGCAGTACAAAGAACTGAGATCGGAAGTCTGAGGTCTGACATCAGGCTTCATCTATTTTTCGTCATTCCTAAAATCGAATAGTGTTGCTGTAAACATCCCCCTTTCCCGCTTTTTAAAAACAACATCCCAATTGCCGGAATAACGAAGAAGTTTTGGAACAAGATAATTGCCAAATTTTGTCATCTGCACTTCCATGTGTACATCGAAATCATATACACCGGCATCATAGCTCATATCGTAATTGCGGGCTACTACTTCCATCGTCTTTGTACTAAACCATGTTATCATGCTATCGATAACAATCTTATTTTTTTCTCCACTTGACAGATCTGATTTGGCCTTTACTAAAAAAATATAACAGGGTTGATCTTCGTAATCGCCAAAGTCAATAAGAAAATCATAGTACTGCGCTTTGTCCGGATCGAATATGTTGATCTTATCGCCGATAAAAGGAATGCCGGGAATTTTTTTACCAGGATTGAAAAAAAGCATTTTCAATTGCTCTTTATTTTTCTGAATACCACTTTTTGATTTGGGGTTAAAATCAACTCCCTTTACAATATTACTCTCTCCACAAACTTTTCCATTGGTAAAAAACAAACCAGCATATAACTCTGCTGTATAATAATTGTAATTGTGGTTTTCATCATAAAAATTGCCGGTCGTATTTTCATCCAATACTTCCATTGTGCGGCAACCATTTTCTCTTTTTTGTTTTGTTTTACTTTGAAGAGACGCTTTCAGTTTTCCTTTTTTATCATTGATACGAATATCATTCCAGGCGGAAAAACCAAGAATATGAAGATTTCGAAATGCTTTGTAAAAGGTTGTATCATTTTTTACTCTGTCTATAAAAGTAGCTACGTTTAAATCTGATCGTATCACTACTTCCGATAGCTGGATCATTTTTGCCAGCCTCTCGTTGTCAAGAGAATCTTCATTCTGCGCAGCTAAGTGAAGAATTGAAAAAGTGAAAATAGCCAATATAAAAATTTTAAGCATAGGTCTTTCATCCTGGAAAGAGCATTTTATAATCTACATTCACATTGCCTTTGGAAATATCCGTGAGTTTTCCCTTCATCAGTTTTCGTTTTATTGGGGGAAGATGGTCTATAAATAGTTTACCTTCTATATGGTCGTATTCATGCAGTATCACTCTTCCTGATATACCGGTGAATGTCTGAATATGCGATTCGAATTTTTCATCCATGAACTTCAATGTCACAGTTTCGTGTCGCAAAATATCTTCCCTGATCTTTGGTATGCTAAGGCAACCTTCATTGTATAGCCATTCTTCACCATCGGCTTCTACAAGATGCGCATTAATAAAAACCTGTTTAATGCCAGGCAGATCAGAATATTGTTTTTTTTGTTCTTCCTCCATATTCTCAAACATCTGTATTGTATCGACAACAAAAAGCCGGATACTTTTATTTACCTGCGGCGCCGCAAGGCCTACCCCGTAGCTGCCATACATCGTTTCCCACATGTCTTCGATCAGCTTATCCAATTGCGGATGATCAGGGGTTATGTCAACAGCAACCTTCCTTAAAGACGGATGACCGTATGCCACAATGGGAAGTATCATTAACTTTTAAATTATTTGAATTGCAAATTTAAACCAACCAACTCATAATTCCTTTTCAGGAGTTAGTTGCTCTCATATATTCCTGCAACATAATAGTAGCGGCGATCTCATCAACCAGTGCTTTATTACGCCGCTGGCTCTTTTTCAATCCCATTTCAAGCATGGAATCCTTTGCCATTTTGGAAGTAAAACGTTCATCTACTTTTTTAATTGGGATTTGGGGGAAATTTTTTTGCAATTCTTTTATACATTTTTCAACCAACGGAGTGGCATGAGTATCTGTATCGTCCCAATTTTTAGGTTCGCCAATTATGATGAGTTCAACCTGTTCTTTTAAAAAATAATTTTTGAGAAACGGTATCAGTTGTTTTGATTCAACGGTTGCGAGGCCCGTTGCAATGATCTGCAAAGGATCGGAAACAGCAAGGCCGGTTCGCTTTAACCCATAATCTATTGAGAGTATTCTTGCCAAAAGAATTATTGATTACTAATTATTAATTATTGATAAAAAGATCAACGATCACAAATATCGCAAACACTACACTGGCAATTCCATTGGCCGTCATAAAAGCGAGATTCACTTTCCTGAGATCATTTGGTTTTATAATTGAATGTTGATAGACCAGCATCCCAATAAATAGCACGCAGCCTATCCAATATAACCAATGAAAGTTTCCATACCATCCCGCAGCAATGACACATGCAGCGCTTAGTAAATGAAGCGCTTCCGATACTCTTAATGCTTTCTTTTTGCCAAGCCATGCCGGCATTGAATATAATTTTTGTGACTTATCAAACTCCTCGTCCTGTAATGCATAAATAATATCAAACCCGCTAACCCAGAATATAACAGTAAATGAAAAGATGATGGGTAATAAAGAAAATTGTCCTGTGATAGCAAGATAAGCTCCGATAGGCGCAAGCGATAATCCCAGACCAAGGATCAAATGACAAAGTGGAGTAAATCTTTTTGTATAACTGTAACCAAGCACTACCAATAAAGCAACTGGTGATAAATAAAAACAAAGGCGATTGAGAAAAAAACTACAAATCATAAACAACAAACTACAAACTACGGTAAACAACAATGCACTATTAGCCTTAACAACTCCTGACGGTATTTCTCTTATGGCGGTTCTTGGGTTCTTTGCATCAAAGTTCCTGTCGAGATAACGATTAAAAGACATCGCTGCGCTACGGGCAAAGATCATGCAGAGAATAACCAGAATTAAACTATTTAAAACATAGTATGGTGGATAAATGGTAGTATGCCAGCCAGGAACCACTGAAACTGCAAAATCAGTATAAAAAAAACCAAGAAAAAATCCAATCAATGCAAAAGGCATTGCAAAAATGGTATGGGAAAATTTAATTAAGCTTAGATAGTTCTTTACTTTACTCATTAATGTTCGATCCTTCCTTTTAATGGTGGCGAAATTTTATTTCTAATCAATTCCCAAAGTACTACACCCGCAGCCGTTGCAACGTTTAATGAATGTTTCATCCCTAATTGTGGTATCTCGATACAGCCATCACACATATCGATGGTATATTGCTCCACTCCCGTTACTTCATTACCAAACACAACAGCTATCCTTTCATTCTGTCTAAAGTTTGCCGCATGAAGCTTATAGCTTCCTTCTGCCTGTTCTACCGCATATACCTTATAATTTTTTTCTTTTAACTCTTCAATAGCTTCTTTGGTTGTTTTAAAATGTTTCCACAAAACCGTTTCCTCTGCGCCCAGCGCTGTTTTTTTTATTTCCTTGTGAGGTGGTTTGGCAGAATAACCGGTGATATAAATAGACTCGATCAAAAAAGCATCGGAAGTACGAAACACACTGCCTACGTTATAAGCGCTGCGAATATTTTCCAGTACAACAATAATA
>Ga0105247_10003348_pt1 | contig 10489 bp, 11 predicted proteins | sample KBSS24metaG_FD_81519 | JGI IMG/M metagenome (GOLD analysis project Ga0105247, IMG submission 81519) | Switchgrass rhizosphere microbial communities from Kellogg Biological Station, Michigan, USA - KBS S2-4 metaG | ecosystem: Host-associated > Plants > Roots > Rhizosphere > Soil | place...
CCTGGCGCTTCAAATCCATGTCTGCGCGGGTCACGACGATCGATGAGTTCCTCGGCGCAATCGAGCCTTGGGGAACTCATCATGACCGACGTTAGAGTAGTGATTGTCTATCACAGTGGACGGGGCCATACCGCGAAGCAGGCCGCTGCCGTGCGCGCAGGCGCCGAACGGGTTCGAAGTGTTTGTACCCTGCTCCTTTCCGCTGACGACGTGCAACCGCATTGGACTGATCTGCACAGCGCCGACGCCATCATATTCGGCGCGCGCAACGACCCGCCCGTGAACCATTTGCTACCCAAAGTGCTGCCCTTTCATCTCAGAGGAACGATTGCCCTGGGGGGGATCAATTGGCCGTGTTTCGCTTTACACCTTCGTCAATCTGATGACGATCGGAGAGGCCGCCGCCCGCATCGTCAGCGAATGCAAAGAGTTTGCGGTGGCACACCCCGAGCGCGACCATGATCGACCAGTGCTCGCAAGTTGTCTCGGGTCCACGCGATGCCCTGCTCGAATGCTGCGATGCCCCAGCGCACGCGGTCCAAATTCCAGAGCTCCGTCCATCCATCCGACGCGAAGGACCAGTGGAGCGCGTCGCTGTACGGTCAGAACATCTCGAACGCAAACGTCAGTGTGTACACGAACTCGAATCAGTTGGGTCAATTGCTATGGCCTGTGCGCGCTTTGCATTGAGTCTGCAACACTGCATCTCTGCCGCGATCAGTTCCGACACCGGGTACACCGCCCCAAACGGCGTGCTACTATCCAACACTGTCGGCCTGACGTGCAGGTTAGCTGTGGCGGTTATGCAAAGATCGATCCGCAAGAAACGGACACCGCCGGTTACTGCACCCGCCCGATCGCGCCGCGAGGAGCCCCGATGGGCGCCAGGCCGCGCGCTCTCCGCGACGGCCATGATCGAAGCTCAGCTGGGTCCGGCAAGTGAGCCCGTTATCGGGTTATTCCTACATGTGGCATACATGTACGTCATGTCGACGTTCGATGAGCAAATAGGGCACGGTGAGATCACTCCCAATCTCATCGGAGTTCTCGCTCTGGTGAATCGCCAGCCTGGCACCAATCAAGCCGAGCTCGCAAGGCTGATCGGATTGGAGCGTGCAACGGTCGGCGAACAGGTCTTGCGGGCGGTCGAAAGAGGCTTTCTGCGCCGAGACCCCTCACCTCATGATGCACGCAGCTATTCCCTTCATGTTACGTCGCGCGGCACGGCGATGCTCGCAGCATTACGCCAACGCATTCCTCTCCATGAGCGAGCCGTTGGCGCAAAACTTACGCTCGATGAGCGCAAACAGCTGCGAACCCTGCTTGATAAGCTCGTGTACGGCTGATCGATGCGCCTGCTGGCTTGCATAGTATAGTAATCCCCCGTTACCATCGGCTTCAACAAGAGCCGGGATGTAACACCGGGCGCTTCGGCTGCGGCCAGCTGCGCCCAGGTGAATTTGGATCTGGAGGTGGATCCGATGAGTGCTCGCGGCGAGGGTATCGAGGCACTGAGCACTCGTGGGCTCGGTGGGGCGAAGCGGCTTGAATTCTGGAACGATGTGGTCTGCAAGACGTTCACGTCCCTCACTGTCGATGTTCCGAACGAGCAGATCGATGCGCGGATGCGGTGCCAGAATGCGGGCGAGTTGCGCTTTGCTATCGCCGATTCAACTTCAGCCACGGTGACGCACTCGCGCGAACAAGTCAGCCGATGCTCTGACGCCTACTTTCTTCTACATCTTCAGTTAACCGGTAACAGCATTAATCAGCAAAGCGGGCGCGAGGTCGTCCTTTCACCCGGTGATCTGACGTTGTTTGACAGTACCCGACCGTACCGCGTGGCCTTCGAGAGTTCGACATCCATTCTCGTCGTACGCATACCGCGCGCCCGACTGCGCGAGCACGTGGCTTGTGTCGAGGATCTCGTCATGCTGCCGATGTCGCGCTCGAGTGCGACAAACCGGCTTGCGGCTCGGTTCATCCGGGACTTGTGGAGGAAGCTCCCGGAGCCTGAAGGTGAACGGTCCGAGCACCATCTAACGGACGCGCTGATGAATGTGACCGCGGCAGCCTGCGCGACCATATCACGAGCAAGGATCGAATGTTCGACACACGCTGCCGCATTACGCATTCGTCTCATCGAGTTGATCGAGGCGAATCTGTGGGATGCAGATCTCGATCCTGGGGCCATCGCAAGGAAGGGACGTATTTCACTACGCTATCTGCACGCTCTGTTTCAGGAGCAAGGCGAGAGCGTATGCCGTTATTTACAGCGCCGGCGCCTGGAGGTATGTGCTCGCCTGTTGAGAGATCCGTGTCGGGCCTCAAGCAGTGTGACGCAGATCGCATGTGAGCACGGATTCAAGAGCAGCGCGCATTTTTGCCGTGTCTTCAGGGAGCGCTATGGCCTGACGCCAAGCGATTTCCGTTCTGCCAAACTCGTTGCCGAGTCGCCAAGCCCCAGACTTAAGTAGCGTGTGCACCACGGCTGCTGACCGCCAATAAAGCGGTGCGCTGAGCGTCAACGCTGAGTGCACTCCGGAATAAATACATCCCCAACGGCACCACTAGGATTGAGGCATCGGGAGTGCTCGTTGGAGTACCTGATTCAGGGGGGCTCAAATGAACTGCTGGCGAAACCTGCTTTCGCGCATTTTGCATCCTGGACCGTCTTGGGGCATCTCCTTCGTCGGCTGGCTGTGCGTGTTCGCGGTTGCACGGGCGTCAGTGGCGGCCGTACCCACGATGCCCTGTGCGAAGCTCGCGGCTATCAGCATTCCCAATGTGCAGATTCTCAGCACGACCGACCATGCGGCGTCGGGAGATTTACCGGCCTACTGCAATCTGGTGGGCGTGATCAACAAGCGCATCAGCACGCAGGATCCCGATCACTTCACCTATGGCATCGTATTCGAGCTCAACCTGCCGGACACCTGGAGCGGAAATTTCGAGTTGACGGGGGGAGGTGGCCTCGACGGTTCGGTGTCCAATCCCACAGGATTTTTCGGGGTGGAGTTGGCGCAAGGCTGGGCCGTCGCAAGCGACGATGGTGGCCACGAGAATGCAGCCGGGGGCTTTCCGCCTTACACGCCTCCAGCGGGAGTGAACTGGAGCGATGAAGATGATAACGCCGGGGGTGCTGCACACTTTGGCATGGGTGAGCCGGCGCGCGAGGACTACGGGTTCAACGGCATCGAGCGTACGGCCCAGACATCCAAAGCGCTGATTCAGTATTACTATGGCTTGAGGCCGCAGCACTCGTATATTTGCGGTTGCTCCAACGGCGGTCGCGACGCGATGCTGGCGGCACAACGCTTCCCAACACTTTTTGACGGCGTTGTGGCGGGAAATCCTGGGTTCAATTTGCCGCGGGCAGCTATCGCGGAGGCCTGGAACGAACAGACGCTGGCCCCGCTTGCTACAACGATCGACGCAAACGGACAGCCCTATCTACCATCCACTTTCACCAATGCGGATCTCGAAGTCGCCTCTGCCGCGATTCTCAGCGCCTGCGACGCGTTGGATGGTCTGGTAGACGGTATTATCGACGACTTTGCAAACTGCACGAATCAGCGCGTCTATCCGGCGTTGATCCGATTCACATGCAGTCCGACTGGTACTCACGGCAATGTTCCGCACGGCGGATCCTGTCTCACAACCCAGCAGGTTTCCGCACTGAAGCAAATTTTCGCGGGCCCGCGTGATTCCGCCGGTCGAGAGCTGTATTCGCGATGGTACTGGGACGCTGGCATTTGGGATCCGCCGACGGCCGCTGCCGCTCTCGGCTGGCAGGCGTGGAACGTGTCGTTTCTGGGTAACCCTGTGTATAACACCGCGATCAATCTGACGCTGGGCGCCTCGGCCGTGCCGATGGTCTTCACGACTCCGCCCGTGCCGACCCCCGTCAGTGGACCGAACGGCCAGGAGGCCTTCATCTTCTCCTATAACTTCGATACCGATGCGCCGAAGATCTTTGCCAGAACGCGTGACTATCCGCTGAGTGCGATGCAGTTCATGGCAGCAGGCTCGACCGATCTCAATGCCTTCCGGCGCCGTGGCGGCAAACTGATCATCTACAGCTCGGTCAATGACGGCATCTTCTCCGGTGCCGACATCGTGAACTGGTATCGACACCTTCTGCAGGAAAGCCGATCAGCGCCGTATTTCGCCCGCCTCTTCATGGTGCCCAACATGGCCCACTGCGGTGGCGGCCCCGCAACGACCAGTTTCGCCGCAAATATGTTGACCGCGATTACCCGTTGGGTGGAGCAGGGTGCTGCGCCTGAGCGCATCGTAGCGAGCAATAACGACGTTGTTTCGCCATTTCCAGGCGGTGGCCTATTCGATCCTCGAGTGGCGGAGAACTTCCCGACTGGCGGTAGCCGCCCGCTGTGCGCCTATCCACGGCATGCTCGATACGTAGGTAACGGAGCAACCAATGACGCTACGAGCTTCGAGTGCGTCGGCCCGACTTCGCGCGAATAACAAATTATCCTGAAGGGGGAATGATGGGCGACTTAACCAGGTATGCGCGCGGGTGCGCCCTTGCAGTGCTTGCAACGATGCCGATTGCCAGGCCCATCGGTGCGCAGGCTCAGGCCGTGGCCGCCAACACAGGCACTGGTCTGGAAGAGATTGTGGTAACTGCACGTCGCCGAGAAGAGCGGCTCCAGGACACGCCGATCGCCGTCTCCGCATTTAGCGCTGAAACACTCGAGCGCCAACAGATATTCAACACCGAGGACCTTGGTCATGTGACCCCGAGCCTGCAATTTCATAGCTACGCGCCTTTGTCGGGCAACAACTCTGCAGCACAGGTTTTCATCCGCGGAATTGGCCAGACTGATGCGTCTCCCAGTGTTGACCCTGGTGTGGGCCTATACATCGACGATGTCTATATGGGGCGTGCCGTTGGTGGAGTTATGGAGTTTCGCGACGTTGCGCAAGTGCAAGTGCTGCGTGGTCCTCAGGGTACGCTCTTTGGGCGCAATACCATCGGCGGCGCGGTGCTTCTGAGCACAGCGGCTCCCGGCGATGAGTTTGGAGGTACGGCGCGCGTCTCGCTCGGTGATGATAACCTGCGCGAAGCGTTCGCTGCCGTGGACATTCCGATCGCCAGCCACGTCGCGGCACGTGTTTCGGCAGGCTTTCGCAAGCGCGACGGTTATGTTACGCGGGTATCTGATGGCGTCGATTTGGGCAACGAAAACAGCTACACGGTCCAGTCGTCCTTGCGCTGGCAACCACTGGAGCAGCTGAAAGTGACCTTGCGCGGCGACTACACGCATGCGAACGAGCACGGCTCGCCGTTTGTGTTCGCAGCGATCAACGGGCGGCAGGCATTTCCCGCGGTCGTGAGCGCCGCCGCGGGATGTCCGGGGGCGACGTTTCCACCGCCATTCGTTCCGACCGGAACGGTCGATTCGCGGTGCGCCAATTCTGTGACTTGGAACCTCGGGCCCTTCCGGAACGGCGGAACCGCTCCCGTGGGCAGTACCTTGGAGAATTGGGGGGTATCCACCGTGGGTGAGTGGGCCATCAACGAGTCGTTCAAACTCAAGTCGGTTAGTGCCTATCGACAGCTCAACTGGACTGGAGAACGTGACGCGGACAACACTCCGTTGCTGATCCTGCAGACCGATTACCGGAGCAGGGGACACCAGGTGAGCCAGGAGCTGCAGGCGCTGACCGAGGCCGGTCCGTTGCATGGTGTCGTCGGCGCGTTCTACTTCAAAGAAAGCGTCGATGATCTGCTGCAGGTTGCGGTCCCGACTCCACCGCCGCTGGTGGCCTCTCGGGGTTCTCCGGGCTCACGAGACTATGACGCCGCTCAGCTCGATAACGACAACTGGGCGCTGTTCTCGCAATGGACATACGACATCACCAAGGCGCTCAGTTTTACGGGGGGCGTGCGTTATACCAACGAGACCAAGAAGATTCGGATCGTAGACTTCAATGTATCACCCTACACGAATCCAACGCCTGATCCTTTGCCGTCGCTCGTGCCACCGCTGTACGTGCAGCCTATTTCGTTCAAACAGGAGTTTACCGCGACGACAGGATCGGCCAGCCTGCAATATCGCTGGACTAAAGATTTGATGAGCTACTTCAGCTGGTCCCAGGGGTTCAAGAGCGGTGGATTCAACCAACGCTACAATGCGCCGCCACCTGGAAACCTGCCGATACCGTTCAAAGAAGAAAGGGCCAGGACCTACGAGCTGGGCCTCAAGAGCGATTGGGGTGGTGTATTGCGCGCGAACGCCGCTATCTTCAAAACATACTATGACAATATGCAGCTCACGTATCGGCTGGGCGTTGTTCCGTTGCTGTTCAACGCCGGTAAATCGACTATCGAGGGCGCGGAGCTCGAGCTGACGTACGCACCGATGCGCGATCTGAACGTAAACGCCAGCGGAAGTTATCTTCGCAACACCATCGACGAGATCGCGACGATCGTGGTGCCTGGTTCAGCGGTCACCGCTACCGTTGGGCCGTCTAACTCCCTGCCTTTTACACCGAAGTGGCAAGCCAACGCCGGTGCAGGTTACACGCTGCACCCGGGCGGGCTGCTGCTCACTCCGCGCCTGGATGTTTCCTTTACGGCAGCGCAGTTTTTCGATGCGGCCAACTCGCGGGAGGTGGCGCAGAGCAGCGGAGTTACCGTGATGAATGCCTCGCTCACTCTCGAGAATTCGGCCCGCGCATGGCGCTTGATGTTCGGTGTGAATAATCTGACAGATAAGGTGTATCCCGTTGCCGGGAACTCATCACTGTCGACATCGTCCGGCTACGCCGAGATCATCTATGCGAGGCCGCGCAACTACTTCGTAAGTGGAAGTTACAGCTTCTGATAAGTGGGGTGCCATCCAGTGAGTGGTGGCACCTTGCGCGCGTCTCTGGACCCGGTGGCACGGTTGTTGACGTGTGGAAGGATGTGATCGTTGATCGCGCGCAGCACCGGCGAGAGCTCAACCACGCGCTGAATGACATGCCGAGCGTTTTTAAGACTCAGGTCGTCATTCACAGAGTCACAGAGTGGCGATCGGCGTTGACTGAACACGACCCGGTCGAGGGGGTTCCTTGAAGAAAATAGACCTACAGACCGCGTCTCGCGCTCAGGTGCAGTGAACCATGATTCCTCCGGTCGCTTCATTCCTTATCGGGCTTCCAGTATTTGGTGTTTTTAATCTTCTTGCTCAGACGTCGCATATCGTCCAGTGTCCGTCGTTTTGCTGCGTCCTCCGCGGATGGCCCGGCCGAGATTCGGTCGTAAGGATCGCAGCTCGGCGCCGGGTTGGCCGAAGATTCGAGCGACAGATCCTCGCCCAAGGCCCGCACGAGGGCGGTGTCGATCTTTGAGTCCGCCTTCCAAGTCTGGTTTCCCCTCTCGTCCGTGACGGGACGACCTGCGGGTTTTCGCTCTGGTGGTTTGGACATGCATGCACCCTCGTTACTGCCATGGTTTCGCAAAACGGGGCGGACATGATGTGAGATACCTCGCAGCGCTACGGCATCAGCCTTGGACCGTTCGGATAAATAGCGGTGATGCAGTGCGGGATGCGAAACAGACTCAATGCCGCGCGCCGGATTGGCGCCGGAAACAAGGAGGGAAGGTCGGGGAGCTGGGAACCAACGGTGCGTAGAACATAACAGCCGCCAGTATGCAAATGCGAGCGCAAGTGGTGCATCCTGCCGCCTAACAATCGCCGGTTGTCGCACTTAGTCGCATCCGCGTACCACCGCGGGTTCACGGAGGCCTATCGGAAGCGCCTGGCCGTATGCACAGCTTCCGTGGAGAATTTGCAGCGATTGCCGCAGCTCGCAGGGATACCTTGACCTTCAGCGCCGGGTTGAGCATGCTTTGCGGCGCTGCGGCAAAGGATCCCGAAACGGACATAACGATCTCTCCGCAGTATTGGCGCCTTGATAGAGCTTTCGAGCACCTGCCCAGCGGCGGATACAAGTGCTCAGTGGGCCACTGGCGCCGGCCATCGCTTAGATGGCGTGTAACAAAACGGGCGGGCCAACGCGCGATCTCGCACAGAGGCGCGTGCGCGATCTTGCATGTTCAGTTTCATGAGGGCTGGCGCTCCGTGCATCCAATCGACCGCCGCATGCTGTCATTCGTGGCATGGCATGGGGAAATTCCAGCGGAGGCGACCCGGCTCGACGAGTTCTCGGCTCGGGCGCATGCCGCCCCGTGGATCCGTCGCACGATCGGGCGCGGTGTCGCCTCCAACGACGTCATCGGTTACGAGCTGGCGGGACGCTGGTGGACACTGTTTTTTGAACGTGACGCCACCAGCGCGCCCGAAGGTGCCGAGGCGTGGTGGGTCGAGGCGTACAACCACGATGGGAAAGGATGGGCGAACCGTTATTGCTATTGGCCAGCCGAACATCGTTGGCGCCACGCTCTACACGCGCAGCATGGAGATGACTACGGCCGGTTCGCGAGCCAGATTCGGTGAGATTGGGGTGGATCGCACCAGTTCCTCAAGAACCTGCCGCGCGATCTGCTCGATGGGCTGCCCGAGTGACGGGGACGTGCGGACCTTCGCCCGCCACAGCACATTCACGATCCCGGAATCTGCGTCGTACCAGGCGCCCTGTTCTTGACCATCGACTAAGTGCGTGAAGAACGTCAAGCCCACACTCACGGCCTCCTGTGAGACAGGATCCGTGTCGGGGTACGAGGGCTTTTGAGAGAGACCGTGGGGTAGTTGCGAGTCGATCAAATGCGATTGCCGTGGGCCACCATAGCGGGTTCGAGTGGAGCAACTTACGTACCCGAAAAAGTCATCCGGGGCTCAGGACTGGGACTGCCTCCGGCGGCATCAGGGCAGGAACTGTCCAGCGGCGGTTCGTATAGCTAGCCCGTTTTTTTCGTGACGGGTCGGGCACTACCCGGACTGCTGGTGACTGCGGTGGGGAGTCGATGGGAGTGGAGGGGACTGGTCGGTACGCAGGATCAATAACATACTGATTACGCTAGGGGTGTCAGCTTTTGATCCCGCCATTCGGAGGTTCGAGTCCTTCCACCCCAGCCAGATCAGAAGGCACCGAGCCACAAGTAGCGTCCGCGTGTGGCTCGAGGGCAGCGCTACGACGGGAAGGACAACGCCCGTAGGGTTCGATTCGTCGCAGTGAGTCTCCAGAAGCGCCGCATCGTGGTTGCTCGGCTCGAGACATTTCGCGATGTAACACCCGGAGGGCGGCCCCGAAGGGGTGAGGCCGGACCGCTGTCGCCGCTTTGGATGTGGCGAGCGCGCGGTTGGCGTTGAGTGGCGCGGTCGCTGGAGATCACCCGTACGCGAGAGCAGGCGGGGCTCGATACCAACGTGGAGCTGCGGGAGGCTTCAGCGGCCGTGCCCCAGATCTCGTACTGATGCACTCAATGGCGCCGCGCCGCCAGCACGGCTAGCTTCACGCGATCCACGACTCCGATCTTGCGGAAGATCGCTGTGAGGTGATTCTTCACGGTGCGTTCCGTGATCGCCAGATACCGTGCGATATGCTTGTTGCTCTCGCCCTTCGCGATCAGCCGGGTAACTTCCACCTCCCTGGGCGTCAGTATCGCGAACTGGCCTGTGCTTCCCGTCGCGGCATTCGCCGCCTCTGCGGCGACGCTAGCGAGCAATTTCGGCACCAGCGCACGGCGAATCCAGAGCTCCCCGGCCAGCACCGCGGCCACGATCTTGAGGAGTGCCTCGCGAGAGACATCCGCTGTGCAGACGCCCCGGATACCGGCACGGAATAGGGCAATCTCGAGGTCCTCGTGGCACTCTGCCGCCATGGCGACCGCGCACGTGCCAGCACACATTTTCAGTAGATGCGCGAGGTCCCGCAACATGCCTGCACGCAACAGCCGCAGGTCGAGCAGCAATAGCCGCGGCTGTAGCCTCATGAGACATTCCGTCAGTGCTTCGATACTCCGCACCTCTACGGACGAACCCTCCTTGGGCAGCCATTCGCGCCAGCGCTCGAGTGCTTCCGCGTCCGCGCTTGCGACCACTAGCACCTGTTGTACCTCATCAGCTGTACCTAGCGCTCACGCAGCGCAGTTTGTTTGGCACGAAGTATCGGCTTGAGAATGTAATGCAGAACCGTCCGCCGCCCGGTCCGGATATCGACGCTCGCCTGCATTCCGGGAATGATCTTGAGGTGCTTATCGCCGCCTCCCCGGCTGGTACGGGCGGTGCGAACGCGAACCAGGTAGTAGCTCTCAGGCTGTAGCCCGGGTCGCTCGTCTACGATGGTATCGGCGCTGATATGCTCTACGGTTCCCTCCAGTCCCCCATAGATCGAGAAGTCATACGCAGTGAGTTTGACCATCGCCTGGAGCCCGGGTCTGATGAACGCAATGTCTGCCGGGCGTACGCGAGCCTCCACCAGTAGTGTGTCTTCAAGCGGCACGATTTCAACCAGATCCATGCCCGGCTGAACGACGCCGCCAACGGTGTTGATCTTCACCTGTTTGATCGTCCCC
>Ga0105247_10003350_pt1 | contig 10484 bp, 8 predicted proteins | sample KBSS24metaG_FD_81519 | JGI IMG/M metagenome (GOLD analysis project Ga0105247, IMG submission 81519) | Switchgrass rhizosphere microbial communities from Kellogg Biological Station, Michigan, USA - KBS S2-4 metaG | ecosystem: Host-associated > Plants > Roots > Rhizosphere > Soil | place...
CTCGTAGATGCGGAGCGGCTCGAGGTTGATCGCGACGAAGTCGTGGGTGACGGCCGGCTTGCCGACGCCGCGATCGGAGAAGAACAGATCGTTTTCGTCGAGGTTCGCGCGCTGCTGCGCGATGAAGAGGATCGGGTCGGCGTTCCGCGTGTAGCCGAGCTGCACGAGCGTCCCCTTCGGCCACGATCCGCCGTCGAACACGAGGTCCTTCTTGAGCATGTAGAACCCCTCGGCGAGCACGGGGCGGAGCCCGTCGCTCGCCCACGACAGCCCGCGGAACGCGATCCCCGCGCCGTGGAAGTGCCAGCGGTTCAAGATGTTGTGCTCCGGCGCGATGACGACCGGCAGCCCCGAGTCGGAGTGGTTGTGAAAGTACACGAGGGTGTTCGCTGGGATCGAAGCCTCGTGCTCCGGGAGGGACTTCGTCGTGCGGTACAAGCCGCACTGCGGAAGGATGCTTTTAATGCTCGCCATGCGCGGCATCCTAGTGGAGTTCGGCCGAAGTCCACCAGGGCACGTCGCCGGATTTCGGGACGTCGCGGTTCGGTGTTTCGCTACTCGGCGGGCGTGACGTCCGAGACCGGCGGGACGGAGCGGTGGGTCCCCGAGCTCACGACGAACTCGACGCCGACGACGACCCCGTCGGCCTCCTCTTGCAGCCACACGACCCGGCACTGCCGGGTCATCGGCGACGCGCCCTCTTCGCCGATCGTGATCTCGTACTCCTCGCCGAGCTCGACGCGCTCCTCGAGGATGCACCGAACACCGCCACGGCTCAGGTTGAGCGCCCACCCGCCGAACTCGCGGTCGTCGTCGCCGTGCCCGTCGCCGCCGATCCGACGCAAGCTGACGCGATCGCTCACCTCCCGACGCGGCTCGCCGCGGCGCATCGGGCGATCGCCCGGCGCCACGGGCGTGCCCAGAGGGGTCAAACTCCTTCGATTTTTCACAGCCTCCCCATGATAGCAGCCACACGTTCGTCAGGCCCATCCGGCCGAACCGGTGGCCCGCCCGCCCCCCATGCAGGGACGCCATGACTACGATGGCGACGGCCGGCGCCTGGATTCGGTCGCGCACTCGTTCTAGCTCATCCGACAGGAGGCGACGCGTGCGTTGACTTGGCGGATGCGTCAAGGAATGCTCGCCTCTTGACGTGCCGCCACCTTTTCAGGACTATTTTTCCAGTGCATAAGCTCCGGGGCCGGGAGTACGCTATTTCACCACGTCTAGCTGTAGTGGGCGTCGTCGCACCGGCCTTTTCGGGGGTTTCGGAATGGCGTTGACGCCCCAGGAGCTCAAAAAAGCCCTGCAAGCCGCCGGGTTCGAGGTCTATCGAACCGCGGGGAACGAGATCATCCTCGCCGACCGGGTCCGCGAGAACTTGATCCTCGACTCCGGTGTGCGGATGCGCGCCGCGAGCCCCCTCGAGATCCGCCTCATCATGGGGATCCGCCGCGCGCAGTACCCGGGCGACGACGAGACCACGCTCTTCGACCGCGTGCGGCAGCTCGCCGCCCCGCTCCTCTCCGAAGGGTTCTCGGAGATCGAGACCGGGATCGCCCCCGTGAGCGACCCCGCGGACGACGCGCGGACGCTCGACACCTTTTACGAGGTGGTCTTCTCGAAGCAGGAGCCCCTCTTCGACGGCGCGCTCCCGCTCCTCACCTTGGCGCTCCGCGTCGCCAAGACCGCAGAATCCAGGCACTAGGGGCGCGCGGCGGCGCCGCTTTCGCGCTCGCCGGGCGGACGGGGGCGCGCGGACGGCCGGAAAGGCCGCGAAGGGGGCCGGCCGGCGCGGAGCGCCAGCAAAGCGCTTCTCACGCGAAAAACGTGCTATTCGGCACGTCGCCATGCTCGACCTGTTCCGAAAGAGGGGGCTCTCCTCGATCGTCTACGGCGTCATCATCGTCGCCACGATCCTGGTCTTCGTCATCCAGTTCCGCCCCAACGCCGGACAGAAGTCGGCGTCGCTGAGCCAGGCCTGCGTGGCCACGGTGCGCGGGTCGTGCATCGACCCGAAGGACCACAAGGCCGCCTACCGCATCCTGATCCCGCGCGACGGCCAGGGCGGCCTGATGACGGCGCGCGCCAAGCAGATGGGGCTCCTCCGCATCGCGCTCGACGGCCTCGTGGAGCGCGAGCTCCTCGTCACCGAGGCAGAGCGCCTCGGGCTGACCGTCACCGAGGCCGAGATCATCGACGAGCTGTACGACGGGTACATCCACGTCAGCGTGCCGAGCGACAACCCGCAGCTCGGGTTCCAGCTCCGCGTCGGCGACGGGCGGATCTACGCCGGCTTCCGCGATCCGAAGACGAAGCAGTTCGATCTCAAGGTGTACGAGCGCAGCGTCCGGAACCTCACCGGCCGCTCGGCGCCCGAGTTCCGCGACGAGCAGGCGCGCGAGCTCCTCGCCTCGAAGATGCGCGACCTCGTGCGCGCCCCGGTGCGCGTCAGCGAGGTCGAGGCGCTCGAGAGCTACGTCGCCGAGAAGAGCTCCGCCACGGTGATGTACGTGCCGGTGAAGCAGAGCTTCGTCGCGCGCTACGGCGTCGCGGTGAACGACGCCGACGTCGACAAGTGGGCCGCCGAGAAGGACAACGCGAAGGCGATCGCGGACCTCGTCGAGCAGCGCAAGGCCGACGCGACGCCGAAGCCGAATCACGTCCGCCACATCTTGATCAAGGTGGAGCCGAGCGCGACGGCCGACGCGAAGGCCGCGGCGCTGGCGCGCCTGTCGGAGGCGGTGCAGCGCGTGAAGCGCGGCGCGGCGTTCGCCGACGTGGCGCGCGAGGTGTCGCAGGACACGGGGAGCGCCGCCAAGGGCGGCGACGTCGGCGACAAGACCGACGGCTTCGTCGCGCCGTTCAAGAAGGCGGCGGACGCGCTCAAGCCCGGCGAGATGACCGCCGCGGCGATCGAGACCCAGTTCGGCTACCACGCGATCCTGAAGGACGACCCCGCGAAGGCGGCCGACCTCGAGCCGGTGCTCAAGAAGGACGCGGCGCGCGAGCTCTACACGAAGGCCAAGTCGGTCGACGTGGCGAAGGGGATCGCGCAGAAGATCCTGGGCGACGCGAAGGCCGGCAAGACGCTCGACGACGCGGCGAAGGCGTCGCTGTCGATGCTCAAGAACGGCCCGACGACGGTCACGCTCCTCCCGGTCGAGGCGGAGCCGCCGCCGGCCGAGGCCGCGACCGACGCGGGCGCGCCCGACGGATCGGCGCCCGACGGCGGCAAGCCTGGCGCGGCGGCGAGCAGCCCGGCCGCCCCGAAGAAGCCGGCCGTGACCACCGCGACGATCTCCCCGGACACCGACCCGGACCGCCCGCAGGCGCAGACGTCGAACGCGGTCAACAAGGGCGGCGATCCGATCCCGATGCTCGCGTCGGAGCCGTCGCAGAAGGTGACCAAGTTCGCGTTCGACGGGAAGCCGGGCGACGTGATGCCGGAGCCGCTCCGCACCGACGACGGCTTCATGGTCGTCGTCGTCAAGGACCGCAAGACCGCGACGCGCGAGGAGTTCGACAAGGACCGCGAGACGTACGTGCAGACGCTCCTCGCGGCGAAGCAGGCCGAGGCGCTCGCGCTCTACGTGAAGCGCCTGCGCGAGACCGCGAAGGCCGAGATCAAGATCAACGAGGCGTACCTCGAGGAGCCCGGCGCGAAGGACGGTGGCGCGCCGATGCCCGAAGAAGAGGACGAGGGGTTCTAGCGGGGCATGACGGACATACGGACGACGGTCCTCTCGAGCGGGCTCCGCGTCATCGCGGCCCCGCAGCCTCAGCTCCATCGCGCCCACGTGGCGCTCTACGTGCGCGTCGGCTCTCGGTACGAGGCGCCGCGCACCAACGGGCTGTCGCATTTCCTCGAGCACATGCTCTACCGCGGCACGCCGCGCCTCCCGAGCGCGCACGACGTGAACCTCGCGTTCGAGCGGCTCGGCGGGTTCCTCTACGCCGCGACGCAGACCGACTTCGGCGTCTTCTCGGTGACGCTCCCGCCCGAGTCGCTCCCCGAGGCGACCGCGCTCTTCGCCGAGATCCTGATGCAGCCGTCGTTCGCCGACATCGAGATCGAGAAGGGGATCGTCTGCGAAGAGATCCTCGAGGACCTCGACGACGAGGGGCGGCAGGTCGACGCGGACAACATCTCGCGCGCGCTCATCTACCCGAGCCACCCGCTCGGGTTCACGATCACCGGCGACGCGGCGACGGTGAAGAGCTTCGACAAGCCGATGCTCCGCGCCCACCACGCGCGCCACTACACGTCGGCGGCGAGCGTCCTCGGCTTCTCCGGGCCGGTCGACGCCGACGCCGCGTTCGCGCTGGCCGAGGCCGCGTTCGCCGCGTACCCGCGCGGCGAGGCGGTGAGCGCCGAGGCCCCGCCCCTCAGCCAGCGGAAGCCGCGCCTCAAGATCGTCGAGAACGTCTCGAGCCAGACCGAGCTGCGCGTCTGCTTCCGCGCGATCGGCGAGAGCTCGCCGCACCGCGCCGCGATGGACATGCTCATGCGCGTCATCGACGACGGCATGTCGACCCGGCTCTATCACCGCATCTGTGACAGCCAGGGCCTCTGCTACGACGTGAGCGCCGGCTTCGACGGCTACGAGGACGACGGCGTCGTCGACTTCGCCGCCGGCGTGCAGCACGGGCGCGTGACCCGCGTGACCCGCGAGATCCTCCAGCTCGTCGCGGAGCTCGCCGAGCACGGGCCGACCGACGACGAGCTCGGCAAGGCGAAGCAGCGCTACGCGTGGGAGCAGACGGCGATGCTCGACTCGGCGGAGGACCTCGCCGGGTTCCACGCCGGCGGGTACCTCTTCGGCCGGCCCGAGGGGCTCGCCGATCGGCGCGCGCGCCTCGAGGCGGTGACGCGCGAGGAGGTCCGCGCGATGGCGGAGGTCCTCACCGCGCCGAGCCGGCTCAACGTCGTCGCGGTCGGCCTGCTCGAGAACGGCGAGGACAAGCGCCTCACCGATCTCGTCAAGGGCTGGGGGTCCTGACCGCGCCGCCGCCCTCGCCGCGCCAGAACGCGACGAGCGCGCGCCCGAGCTCGTCGGGCTTCGTCCAGTGCATCATGTGCCCCGCGTCGGCGATCTCGGCGCGCTCCACCCGCGCGAACGCGCCGGCGCGCTCGTCGTAGTCGGGCGCGGTGTACCCGGTCTTTCCGCCGCTCACGATCAGCACCGGGCACGTCGCGCGCGACGCGAACGCGCGGAGCGCCGCGGCGTAGAACGGGAAGGGCGACGTGGTCTTGTGCATCGGATCGAAGAGCCACGCGACCTCGGGCCCGTCGCCGACCGGCGCGACCAGGTGCCGCGCGCGCGAGACGAGCACGTCGCGCGCGATGTGCGGGTGGCTCACGCCGAGGCGGCGCGCCGCCTCTTCGACGCCGGCGAGCGGGCGCGTCTGGGCGGCGGGCTGCCGCTGGCGGCGCACGCCCTCGATCCACCTCCGCATCCGATCCGGCGCGACGTCGAACGGGTTGTCCGGCGGGCCGAGCCCCTCGAGCACGGCGAGCCGCGCGACGCGCTCGGGGTACGTCCCCGTGAGCATCGTCGCGACGGTGCCGCCCATCGAGTGCCCGACGACGAAGAGCGGCTCGCCCGGCGCGACGGCCGCGTCGACGATGTCCGCCACGTCGGCGACGTAGTCGGGGAAGTGGTAATAGCTCCCGGACGGCGCGCGCGGCGCGCCGCCGAAGCCGCGCAGATCCGGCGCGACGACGCGGAGCCCCGCGCGCGCGAGGTGCGGCGCCACGAGCTCCCACGACGCGGCGGCGTCCTGAAATCCGTGGAGGAGGAGCGCGGTCCCTTCCTGGCCCGCCGCGCCCGATCCCGGCGGCTCGGCCGGCCACTCGACGACGCGGTGCAAAAGCCCGTTCGCCTCGACATGAGAGGAATGCATCAGTCGCTCGCGAGCCCGAAGCCGCCGAGGACGCCGTCGTCTCCGCGGAGCGCGCGTTCGAGGACGAGGCCGCGAAGGATCTGGCTTCCTGGAGAAGAGCCGGTATAGGGTCGCATTTGGACTCCCTTCTTCTATCAGGCTCGTGAATGGCGCACACGATCACGCTCATCCCAGGAGACGGCATCGGACCCGAGGTCTGCGCCGCCACGCAGCGCGTCCTCGAGGCGGCGGGCGTGAAGATCGACTGGGAGGTGCACAACGCGGGCGCCGCGGTCGCCGAGCAGCAAGGGACGACGCTCCCCGCGAGCGTGCTCGACTCGATCCGCAAGAACAAGGTGGCCCTCAAGGGCCCCATCGGGACGCCCATCGGCAAGGGCTTCCGGTCGGTGAACGTCACGCTCCGGCAGACGCTCGATCTCTACGCGAACGTGCGCCCCGTGCGGAGCCTGCCCGGCGTCGAGCCGCGGTTCGCCGGCACCGACATCGTCATCGTCCGCGAGAACACCGAGGACCTCTACGCCGGGCTCGAGCTGATGCTCATGCCGGGGATCGCGCAGTCGATCAAGCTCATCACCGAGAAGGGGTGCACGCGGATCTGCGAGTACGCGTTCGACTACGCCGAGCGCCTCTCGCGCAAGCGCGTCACCGTCGTCCACAAGGCGAACATCATGAAGCTCTCCGACGGGCTCCTGCTCGAGTGCTTCCGCAAGGTCGCGCTCAAGCACCCGCGGATCGAGCCGGCCGAGATGATCGTCGACGCGTGCGCCATGCAAATGGTCAAGGACGCGAACCGCCTCGACGTCATCGTCACCGAGAACCTGTACGGCGACATCCTGAGCGACCTCGGCGCCGGCCTGTGCGGCGGCTTGGGGATCGTCCCCGGCGCGAACATCGGCGCCGAGGCCGCCGTGTTCGAGGCGGTGCACGGCAGCGCGCCGGACATCGCCGGCAAGGGGCTCGCGAACCCGACCGCGGTCCTCCAGAGCGCCGTCATGATGCTGCACCACATCGGCGAGATGGACGCGGCGCGGAGGATCGAGAACGCGCTCCTCGCCATCTACGCGCGCGGCGAGGTGCGCACGGGCGATCTCGGCGGCACCGCGAGCACCGCGCAGCTCACCGACGCGATCTGCGACGCGATCACCGCGTAGCGGCGCTCACCGCGCGGCGCGGCGTCAGTAGCGCTCTTTCGGCTCTTCGGCGGTGAGCACTTCGACGCGCGGGAGGATCTCCTTCGCGAAGCGATCGCGGACGGCGCGGGCGCGCGGCTCGTCGTCGCGCGACGGGACCGCGACGCCGACGATGAGGCACGCCCCCTTCCACGCCGGGTACGCCGCGTACGCCGCGGCGTAGCTCTCGTGCTGCGCGAGCGTCGCCGTCTTCGCGAAGATCGTGTCGACGTCGACGAGCGCCGGCGCCTCCTGCGGCGCGCCCCTCCCCTGCTTCGCTCGCCACATGAACGCGGACGGCGCGTCGTGCGTGAGGTCGACCTCGAACGCGTCGATCCACGGCGTGGCGTACGCCTCGAAGCCCTTCGCGCACGCGCCCGAGGCGGCGTTGTCGTCGACGTGGGTGACGAACGCCGCGACGATCGCGTGGTGCTCCTTGCCGTACCGGAAGCCGACCAGGCTCGGCACGCCCCAGAACTTCACGCGCATCCAGTGCGGCGCGTCGGGGAGCGGGACGCGCACGCTCGCCTGCTTGTCGACGCGCCCCTCGGCGACGCCGACCTTGAGCTGCTCGAGCGCGGCGGCGTGGCTGCTCCCGCCGCTCCCCCCCTCGGCCGCCTTCCCGTCGTCGTGCGGCGGCGGCGCCGCGGCGACTTGCAGGTTCGCGGTGGACGTCGCCGGGCCGGAGCACCCGGCCATCGCCGCCGCGGCCGCCGCGACGAACGTGACCGCCGCGGTCGGCGGGGCGGGGCGGCGCGGCGCGGGCGCGCGACACGCGGCGGACGCGCGAGACGCGGACGCGACGCGCGGGGGGTGCAGGCGGGGTGCGGGCGCCATCGTGGGTCGAAGTGTTGGACGGATCGCGCCCGTTGGCCATCGGTCGTTTTCGCGTCCCTGCGGCAACGTATGACACCAGGATCAGTGCCCCCGTGGGGGATCGCGCGGCGCGTGCCATGGAATCCATGGTCGCCGAAAGGTCGAAGCTGTATGGCACGAGGTGTGCTCCAACGCCGGCCGACATGGCTCCGCGTTGGCTCCTCGCGCTCCCGGTCCTCATCGCCGTCTCCGCCGGTCTCGGCGCGTTGAGCGGCAGCTTCGAGCAGCCGCTCCCCCCCGCGCTGAACGGGGTGAACGCGCCGCGCGCGCCGAAGTCGCCCGCCGCCCCCTCGTCGCCGCCCGCGCAGACCGCGCCGCACGGCGGCGCACACGACGAGCCGATCCCCGCCTGAGCCCTGGCGCTCGGGCGCCCCTCGCGATCCTCTCGGCCTCGCGCCGCCCTTTCCTCGTTCCCCCCCTTTCCCCGGCGTTGCTCCCGGTGGAGGCCGGCGCCGCGTCGACCGCGGGTCACACGCCCCGGTGTTGCAAGGAGCGCACAGGTCAGGACGGGACCAGCGTGCGCGAGGGGCCGCGCGTGCCGTGTCGACGAGGGTAACGACGAGAGTCAACGGGGCCGCCGCGTAGCGCAGCGCGGCAGGCGCGGAGCGGCGACGCCGCGTACCGCGCGATCGGCTCGCCGGCGCTCGCAGGCGGCGCGATTTTGCGGTAAAAGCGCGGTCCAACCCATGAGCACGACGCCGATCTCCTCCAGCACTTCTCCGATCGCGGGCTCCGGCACGGTCGCGGCGACGAGCGCCGCCGCGAGCAAGCCGTTGTCGCAAAACCCTCACCTCCTGAAGTGGATTCAGGAGATGGTCACCCTCTGCAAGCCGGACCGCGTCGTGTGGTGCGACGGCTCCGAGGACGAGAAGCGCCGGCTGACCGAGGAGGCCGTCGCCACCGGCGTGCTCGAGCCGCTGAACCAGGAGAAGCTCCCGGGCTGTTACATTTCTCGGTCGAACCCGAACGACGTCGCGCGCGTCGAGAACCTGACGTTCATCTGTACGCCGACCGCGGAAGAGGCGGGCGTGACGAACAACTGGATGGCGCCCGGCGAGGCGTACACGAAGCTCGGGAAGCTGTTCGACGGGTCGATGAAGGGCAAGACGCTCTACGTCGTCCCGTACATCATGGGCCCGGCCGGCTCGCCGATGGCCAAGGTCGGCATCGAGCTGACCGACAGCGTCTACGTCGTCCTCAACATGCGGATCATGACGCGCATGGGGCAGATCGCGCTCAAGATGCTCGGCGACTCGAACGAGTTCAACCGCGGCCTCCACTCGACGCTCGACTGCAACCCCGAGCGGCGCTTCATCTGCCACTTCCCGCAGGACAACACGATCTGGAGCGTCGGCTCCGGGTACGGCGGGAACGTGCTCCTCGGCAAGAAGTGCCTCGCGCTCCGCATCGGCAGCTACCTCGGACGCAACGAGGGCTGGCTCGCCGAGCACATGTTGATCCTCGGCGTGGAGAGCCCCGAGGGCGAGATGACGTACGTCGCGGCCGCGTTCCCGAGCGCGTGCGGCAAGACGAACTTCGCGATGATGATCCCGCCGGCCCGGTTCAAGGGCTGGAAGATCTGGACGGTGGGCGACGACATCGCGTGGATGCGCGTCGGCGAGGACGGCCGGCTCCGCGCGGTGAACCCGGAGTTCGGCTACTTCGGCGTCGCGCCGGGGACGAACTTCCGGTCGAACCCGAACGCGATGAAGACGATCGCGAAGGACACGATCTACACGAACGTCGCGCGCACGAAGGACGGCGACGTGTGGTGGGAGGGGAAGGACGGGCCGATCCCCGACGAGCTCACCGACTGGAAGGGGAACCCGTGGACGCGCAAGGGGTCGACCGAGAAGGCCGCCCACCCGAACTCGCGGTTCACGGCGCCGATGACGAACAACCCGGCGCTCTCGCGCTTCGCCGACGATCCGGACGGCGTGCCGATCAGCGCGATCATCTTCGGCGGCCGCCGCGCCACGACCATCCCGCTCGTCATCCAGTCGTTCCACTGGAACCACGGCGTCTACTTCGGGTGCGCGCTCGCCAGCGAGACCACCGCCGCGGCGACCGGCCAGGTCGGGGTCGTGCGCCGCGATCCGTTCGCGATGCTCCCCTTCTGCGGCTACAACATGGGCGACTACTTCGCGCACTGGCTGGAGATGCAGGCGCTCATCACGAACCCGCCGAAGATCTTCATGGTGAACTGGTTCCGGCAGGACAAGGCCGGCAAGTTCCTGTGGCCCGGATACGGCGAGAACATGCGCGTCCTCAAGTGGATCGTCGACCGCGCGCGCCTCCGCGTCGGCGGCCAGGAGACGCCGTTCGGCTGGGTGCCGCGCGCCGGCGACCTCGATCTGTCGGGGCTCGACATCACGCCCGAGCAGGTCGACGCGGCGACGGAGGTCGATCTCGACGAGTGGGAGCGCGAGGTCTTGAGCTACGGCGACTTCTTCGAGAGCATCGGCCCGGCGATGCCGCGAGCGCTGAAGCTCCATCGTGAGCTTTTGCTGGCGCGGATCGAAGCCGTCAAAG
>Ga0105247_10003353_pt1 | contig 10480 bp, 8 predicted proteins | sample KBSS24metaG_FD_81519 | JGI IMG/M metagenome (GOLD analysis project Ga0105247, IMG submission 81519) | Switchgrass rhizosphere microbial communities from Kellogg Biological Station, Michigan, USA - KBS S2-4 metaG | ecosystem: Host-associated > Plants > Roots > Rhizosphere > Soil | place...
GATGGGTGCAGGCGGGCGCGCCGTGCCCGACGTGAGCGCGCCGCGGCTCACGGCGATCGTCCTCGCGGCGGGTCCGTCGACGCGCCTCGGGAGGGCGAAGCAGCTCCTCGCGTGGCCCGCGACCGGCGAGGCGCTCGTCCGCCGCGCCGCGCGCGTCGCCCGATCCGCGGCGGGCCGCGCCGTCGTCGTCGTCGGGGCGCGCGAGGACGAGGTCCGCGCCGCGCTCGACGGGCTCGACGTCGACGTCGTCGTGAGCGAGGCGTGGGCGCGCGGGATGGGCGCGTCGCTCCGCGCCGGCGTCGCCGCGGCGAGCGCCGAGGACGGCCCCTCCGCGTGCGACGCGGTGCTCGTGACGACGTGCGATCAGCCGCTCGTCGGCGAGGCGGAGCTCGCCGCCCTCGCCCGCGCGCACGCCGCGTCGCCGTCCTCGCCCGCCGCCGCGGCGTACGGCGGCGTCGTCGGGCCGCCCGCGATCTTCCCGCGCCGCCTCTTCGAAGACCTCCTCGCGATCCCCGACGGCGCGGGCGCGCGCCGCGTCCTCGACGCGCACGCCGCGTCGCTCGTCGCGGTCGACATGCCGGCCGCCGCGCGCGACGTCGACACGGAGGACGCGTACCGCGCGCTCGTGACGCCGCGCCCGTGAGCCGCGCGGCGCTCCGGCGCCGGACCGCGCCGCGCGATCAGTCGGTGACGGTGAGCGTCCCCTTCATCGCCTGATAGTGCCCGGGGAACGTGCAGATGTACGGGTAGCTCCCCTTGGCCGGCGCGGTGAACGTCACCTCGACCGTCGCGCCCGGCTGCGAGAGCGGCGTCGCCGCGAGCACGTTCGCGTCACCCGCTTTCACGTACCCGGCGGGGACGCCCGCCTCCATCCCGGCCGTCGCGACCGCCGCCTCGGCGCCCGGCTTCACGAGCACCCAGTTGTGTTGCATCGCCGGGTTGTCGCCGTTGTTCTTGAGGATGACGTGCACCTTCTCACCCGTCTTCACGGTGAAGGTCGTGACGTCGTAAGCCATCGTGTTGCCGACCGTGGAGATGTTCTGCTCGAAGCCCTTGCTACACCCGGCGAGGGCGAGCGAGGCGACGGCAGCGCCGATCCATAGCGTCTTCATGCGGACTTTCTGGGTCGATCCGGCCCGCGCGTCAAGGCGCGCGCGAGGCGAACCCTTGGGAGCCCAAGCATCGGCGCCGGCGGCGCCGCGCGCTCCTCTCGCCCCCCGCCGAACGGCGCGGCGGGCGCGGCGCTCAGTCGACGTTCGCGCCGGCCAAGAACCAGCGGCCGAGGAGGTCGCGCTCGTCCTGCGTCATGCCCGTCTTGTTGCCGAGCGGCATCGTCTTCGAGATGACGGCGCGCGCCTTGATCCGCTCCGAGTACATCTTCACCTGCTCGGGGCGGTCGAACATGATCCCGTTGGGCGCGGTCTTCCACTGATCGTCTCTGGGCGCCGCCGAGTGGCAGGGGACGCACCGCTGCTTCAGGACGATCTGCACCGACGAGAACGCGATGTGCTCGTCCGGCACCGGCGCCGCCGAGGCGACGGCGTTCGAGCGCGTCATCAAGAAGAGCGCGCCGGCCGACGCGGCGAAGAACGTGGCGGCGAGCGCCGGGAGCCACCTTCGGAACGTGAACCGGATGTTCATGACGTGGCGGAAGACGGCGCCGCCGACCATGAGGACCATGAGGATCGCCCAGTTGAGCGAGCTCCCGTACGTCCCCGGGAAGTGGTTGCTCAACATGATGAAGAGCACCGGGAACGTGATGTAGTTGTTGTGGATGGACCGCTGCTTCGCGTGCGCGCCGTAGCGCGGGTCCTGCTCGCGCCCCTCGATCGTCGCCTTCACGAGCTCGCGCTGCGACGGGATGATGTGGAAGAAGACGTTCCCCGCCATGCACGTCCCGAGGAGCGCGCCCACGTGGATGTACGCGGCGCGCCCGCTCAAGAGGTGCGTGAGCGCGTAGATCTCGACCGCGAGGATCGCGAGGCACAGCGCGCCGGCGAGCGCGTCGTTCCTCCGCAGCGGCGAGCGCCAGACGAGGTCGTACAGGGCGAACGTGCCGAGCACCGCGGCGAGGCCGATCGCGACCGCCGTCCCGTGGCCGATGTTCGCGACCTGCGGATCGACGAGGAACGCGCTCCCGCCGCCGAGGTAATAGACGGCCCAGAGGAGCGCGAAGCCGCTCATCCAGGTGGTGTACGACTGCCATTTGAACCAGTGGAGGACGGCCGGCATCCCCGACGGCGGGAGGAACTTCTTCTCCACCTGATAGAAGCCGCCCGAGTGCACCATCCAGATCTCGCCGACCAGGCCGGGCTTCGCGTTCGGGGGGACGACGAGGTTGCGATCGAGCCAGTTGAAGAGGAGCGAGTTGCCGATCCACATGATGCCGGCGACGAGGTGCAGCCAGCGGAGGAGGAGATCGACGAGCTCGTGCAGGGTCGGGTCCACGATCAGCTCCCGCGGTAGGTCGAGTACCCGTACGGGCTCACGAGGAGCGGCACGTGGTAGTGCGCCGACGCGTCGCGCACGTCGAAGAGGATCGACACCTCGGGGTAGAAGCCTTCGACGCCGCGCGCGGCGAAGTACGCGCCGGTGTCGAAGGTGATCCGGTACACGCCGGCCGCGAGCGGCGGCGAGCCGCCCGCGATCAGCGTGCGGAGGCGGCCGTCGGCGTCGGTCCGTCCGGCGCCGCGGCGCTCCCAGCCGCCCGGCGCCTTGAACTCGAGCACGATCGGGATCCCGGCCGCGGGCTCGCCGCGCGCCGTGTCGAGGACATGCGTGGTGATCGTCATCCGGTTACCAGCTTCTCCAGCCGCAAATACGTGATCTTCTCTTGCTCGGCGGCGGCGCGCGCGAGCTCCTCGGGGCCGTCGTTCTCGAGGCGATCGCGCGCGATCGCGAGCATCTCGTCGGCGCTCTTGCCGGTCGCGCACACGATGTAGATGTGGCCGAACTTCGCCTCGTACGCGCGGTTCACGTCGGCGAGCGCGTCGAGCGTCGCCTGCGACGCGTCCGCGACCCTCGACTGCTCGCTCGACGACCAGACCTTGGACGCCTGCGACGCGTGCGCCTCGGCGCTCTTTCCGCCGATCTTCGGGTGCGCGCGGAACGCCTCGAGCCAGTCGTCTTTGCCGAGGTCTTCGAACGCGCGCGCCGACGCGCCCTGGAGCGCGTCGAGGCTCGCCACGGGGCGCGCCGCGGTCATCGCGGCGGCCCAGCGCGTGGATCCGCAGCACGCGAGGAACGCGGCGTGGAGCGCGCCGTCCGAGAGCGACGCGAGGTGGCGGAGGCGCGCGGCCTGCCGCGCTTCCCGCGTGACCGCGCCGACGACGCGGAGGCGGCTCACGCCGCCGTCGGGGTAGATCCGCAGCCGCACCCGCGCGAACGGGCCGCGCGCGGCGAGCTCGCTCGAGAAGACGTGGCGCGTGTCGGGGAGGAGCTTGGTGCGCGGGAGGACCTCCTCCCAGACCGCGGAGTCCGCCGCCGGATCGGCGCCGGCGTCGCGTGTACCATGCAAAGAACAGCTCTCGGGGTAGTTGCCCTTGAAGTGGCGCGTGTCGACCTCGACGTGCTCGAGCACGCCCTCCGCGGCGAGGCGCACGACGACCCAGTCCGGGCCCTCGCGCCGGCTCCTCTTCGTCTCCCAGCCGTCGCCCATGTTCACGCCGCGCCCCGGCATGATCAGGTTGTGGCGCGATCCGAAGAACATGTCGTTGCACGCGAGGACGAGCCCGCCGTGCTCGGCGGCGGCGAGGTCGACGTCGCTGCCCGGCTTCCCCATCCACCGCGGATCGGGGACGACGTCGCCGTGGACGCGCAGGCGCGCCACGCCGCCGTCCGGATAGATGTGGAGGCGCAGGTGCGTCGCGCGGACGCTCGCGTCGATCGGGAACCGGTTCTTCGAGTCGCCGGCGAGCCTCGACTTCGGCAGGATCTCGAGCCATGACGTGCGCTCGCCCTCGAGCTCCTCGGGCGACGCGTGGCCCGACGCCGAGCACGCCTCGATCGACGCGTGCTCGGGGTAGTTCCCCTTGAAGAAGGCGGTGTCGATCACCACGCCGCGCACGATCCCGGGGAGGCCGAGGCGGACGATGGCGCGGTCGTGGCCGGGCACGCGGCGCCGGCGCGACTCCCAGCCGTCCATCCACTTGCCGCGATCCGTGTATTTTCCCTCGATGAAGACCGCGGGCTGCGGCTTCAGGAGGTTCTCCTTCTCCGCGAAGAAGTCGTCGTTGGCGAAGACGACCGCGCCGCCCGTGCGCTCGGCCGCGAGATCGATCAGCTCTTCGAAATCGGTGTCGGTCATCGGTCCCCTCGGAGAAGGAGCTCGCCCCGCGGCCGGCCCGCGAACGCGCCCTGGTCGTAGACGCGTTCGCCGCGGAGCCACGTCGTCCGCACCCGGCCGACGAGCTCCTCGCCGTGGTACGGCGTCACCTTGTTTTTGTGCTCGAGCCGCGCCACGTCGACGACGAACGGCGCGTCGGGCGCCCACGCCACGAGATCGGCGTCGCGGCCGGCGGCGATCGTCCCTTTGCGGCGCTCGAGGCCGACGAGCGCGGCGGGGCGCTCGCCCATCCACCGCGCGACGTCCACGACGGTGCGCCCGCGCGCGCGCGCCTCGGTCCACACCGCGGCGAGGCCGAGCTGGAGCCCGGCGATCCCGCCCCACGCCGCCGCGAAGTCGCCCGAGTCGACGCACTTGAGCGGAGCGGTCGACGGCGAGTGATCGGTCACGACCTGATCGACCAGCCCTTCGCGGAGCGCGTCCCACAGGAGCGCGCGGTTCGCCTCGCCCCGGATCGGCGGCGCGCACTTGAACGCCGTCGCGCCGTCCAGGATCCGTTCGGCTGCAAAGTGCAAGTAATGGGGGCACGTCTCGGCGGTGATCGCGACGCCGGCGTCGCGCGCCCGCCGGAGGAGCGGCAGCGCGCCGGCCGACGACAGGTGGACGACGTGCGCGCGGGCGCGGAGGCGGTCGGCGAGGCGGATCAAGAGCTCCACCGCCTCGTCCTCGGCGCGGGCGGGGCGCGACGCGAGGTAGGTGGCGTACGCGCGCGGGTCGTCACCCGCGATCGCGGCGGCCGCGGCGGCGAGCGGCCCGGGCAGCTCGGCGTGGACGAGGAGGGGCGCGCCGGCCGACGCGAGGAGGGGGAGCGCCGCCTCGAGGTCCGCCTCGCCCACGTGACGGAACTCGTCGACGCCGGAGTCGGCGAGGAAGCATTTGAAGGCGAGCGCGCCGGCGCGGAACATCGGCGCGAGCTCGCCCGCGTTCCCCGGGACGACGCCGCCCGTGAGCCCGACGTCGACCCAGCATTTCCCCTCGGCGGCCCGGGCCTTCGCCTCGAGCGCGCGCACCGACGTCGTCGCGGGGACGCTGTTCAGCGGCATGTCGACGATCGTCGTGACGCCGCCCGCCGCGGCCGCGCGCGTCGCCGACGCGAACCCCTCCCACTCGGTGCGCCCCGGCTCGTTGACGTGCACGTGCGTGTCGACGAGCCCCGCCATCAGCACGAGATCGTCGCCGACCTCTTCGATCGCCGCGCCGGGCGGGACGTCGTCGAACGCGGCGACCCTCGCGACGGCGCCGCCCACGACGTGGACGCTGCGCGGACCGAGCCCCTCCGGCGTCACGACGCGGCGCGCGCGGACGACGAGCTCCCGCGAACCGCCCACGCCGCCCCCTCGTGTCTGGAGCATGAAGGCCAGGCTATACGGCGCGGCTTCGCGCCGTGTCAACGGAGGGGAGGGTTTGCTACAGTCGGGGTGCCCGTGGCCCCCCCCGCTCGACCCTCACCGGCGCCGAAGGCGGCGGCGTTGCCCGCCCCGCCGCGGCCGACGCGCCTCGGGCCGTACGACGTCGGGGTGAAGATCGGCGGCGGGGGGATGGCCACCATCTATCTCGGCCTCGGGGCGCGGAAGGACGCGCTCGAGAAGCTCGCCGCCCTCAAGGTGATCAAAGACGAGCTCGTGCACGACGAGCAGCACGTCGCGATGTTCCTGGACGAGGCGAGGATCCTCTCCCGCCTCGCGCACCCGCACATCATCCGGACCCTCGAGTTCGGCGTGAGCGGCCAGGACCGCTTCATCGCGATGGAGCTGCTCCTCGGCCGGCCGCTCGAGGACCTGTGGCAGCGCACCGCCGACCGCGGCAAAACGCTCGATTTCACCGTGTCGGCGTGGCTCGCGGCGCGCGTCGCCGAGGGGCTCCACCACGCGCACGAGCTCCGCGACGAGAACGGGACGCACCTCCAGGTGATCCACCGCGACGTGAACCCGAGCAACATCTTCATCACGTACACGGGGCAGGTGAAGCTGATCGACTTCGGCCTCGCGAAGTCGATCCGGAGGCGCGCGAAGAGCGCCGAGGGGATCGTCAAGGGCAAGGTGCCGTACCTGTCGCCCGAGCAGGTGACCGAGGCGTCGATCGATCGGCGGAGCGACGTCTACACGCTCGGCACGACGCTCTGGGAGCTCACCACCGGCAAGCGCCTGTTCAAGCGGAAGAGCGACGTCGAGACGATCATGGCGATCCGCCGCGCGGAGATCCCCGATCCGCGCGAGGCGAACCCGGAGTACCCCGACGCGCTGTGGGCGATCGTGAAGCGCTCGCTCGCGCCCGATCGGAGCGACCGATACCCGACCGCCGAGGCGATGCGCGCCGACCTCGACAAGCTCGTCAAATCGCGGCTCGGCGACGCGCCGGGGAAGCCGCGCGCCGGCGCGGTCGTGAAGCGCCGCCTCGAAGAGACGATGAACGATCTGTTCCCGGGCGAGCGCGAGCGCCAGCTCGCGTGGCTCCTCGCCGCGACGGATCACACGACGCCGCCGCCGAGCCACACCGTGCGCCCGCCCGCGCCGCTCCCCGAGGTCGAGGCGCAGCGGGACCCGCCGAACGAGCCGCCCCCGCCCGAGCCCGGCGCGCCGAGGGAGGCCGAGGTCGTCGTCGCCCCGGACGCGCTGGACGGCGGAGAGTCGTCGAGCGAAGCGTCCGCGGCGCGCGAGACGCAGGCGCGAACGACACCCTCCGCCGCCGCGTCGAAGACGACGCTCAAGACCGCCCGGCCGCGCGCGAAGCGCACGAAGGACGAGGCGAGCGCGACGAGCGCGGCCAAACGAGCGAAGAGGGGCTCCGGCGAGGCCGGCGCGGGCGCCGCCGCGTCGGGCGCGGGCCGGGAGGGTCGCAAGGCCGGCGACCCGGACCGGATCGCTCCTTCGCGATCCTCCGGCGCGACGCGGGTCGGGATCGCGCTCGTCGTGGCGCTCGTGGTCGCGCTCGCGCTCTACGCCGCGCTCCGTTGAGAGGCGCGCGTCCGCCGCGCGCGGATCGCCGCCGCCGCCGGCGGGTGCGCGAACGTCCACCGCGAGGGCGCCCGATGTGGTCTCATGGGCCTCGTATCATGCGGATCTCCACGCTCGCCGTGCTCCTCGCGACCGCCCTCCTGGGGTGCCCGTCGTCCGCGCCGCCGAAGTCGCGGCCGCTGGCGGAGGAGCCGTTCACTCTCTCTCCGAAGGCACCCGCGCCCGACCCGTCCGCGGAGATCGCCGCCGACACGACCAACGACGCGCCGCAGCCGACGGGCGACACCACCGAGGTGCCCGATCCCACGCCGCCCGCGGTGTTCGACGCCGGGCCGGGGCGCGACTGTCCGCGAGGCAAATCGGTCCCCGTCGATTTCGACGTCGCGCCCGCCGCGTTCGCGGGATCCGACGCCGGCGCCGCCCCGAAAGAGGTGCGGCTCACCGCGACCAACCGGAGCGCCGTGCCGCGCGCGATCCAGGTCACGGAGATCGATCTCCTCGCGTCCTCGGGGAACGCGCGGGGGTGGCAGAGGTCGACGACCACGCCGATCCGCCGGGTGTCGCTCGAAGAGGGCGGCGGCGGCCTCGCCGACAACAAGGTGAACGTGTTCCCCAAGGCCACGGTCCACATCGTCGTCGAGTTCGACGCCGACACCGCCGCCGCCGGCCGCCGCGGCGCGCGCGTCCACTTCACCGTGGACGAGAAGCACGCCTGCGTCGAAGCGTCGACCGGCCGCCGCTGACCGCGGCGCATCACGTCACGTCACGTCCAGTGCCGCTCCGCGGCGCCGTTCGGCGCGAAGGCGGTCGCCCGATCGAAGCACCGGCGACGGCCGACGCGCGCGCGGCTTTTACGCGACGTCCGCCTCGAGCTGCACGAAGAGGGGTCGGAGCTCCGGCCTGCGCTGGAGCGGCTCGCAGAAGCGCGCCGCGATCCGCTCGAGGTCCTCGTCGAGGTACTCGGCCTCCTTCGTGCTGCGCGTGATCCGGATCTCGAGCGCCGCTTCGCCGGCCTCGATCTCCTGCTCGTGGCTCGCGAGCGCGGCGCGGAGCGCGCGGATCTGGAACTCGATGTCGCTGACGGCCTGCACCGCCGCGTCGAGCCGCTCGCGCGCCTCGCGCTCCACCGCGCGCGCCTCGCCCCACGCCTCGACCTGCGCCGCCGCGGCCCGGTACGCGATCGCCAGATCGAGGTACGGCTCGGAGAAGCCGCTCCGCCCCTCCCACTTCAGCACCTCGCGGTGCGCGTCGGTGTAGCGCTCGAGGAGCGCGCAGCGCGCGATCTCCGCCGACTCGAACGCCTCGCGCGAGCTCCGCTCGTCGTCCTTCGCCTTCGACGCGTCGACGCCGAGCGCGTCGACCGCGAAGCCGAAACGCTGGCGCCCCTCGCGGCCGCGCTGGACGATCTCCTCGAGCTTTCGCTGCGCCTCCATGTAGATGTCGCGGAGCTCGGCGATCCGCGCCGTCTTCGCGCGGAGCTCCTCGAGCATCCTGCGCTGCTCCGCGGGCGGATCGGTGCCGAACGCGCGCACCAGCATCTCCTGGAAGAGATCGGTCCGGCGCCGCCACATGGCCGGCTCCTTCGGCGGCGTGAGCTCGCTCGTGCCGCGCGAGCTGGTGCTCGCGATCGTGTCGTCGACGACGTCCTGCGGGAGCGCCGCGCCGACCTGCTCGGCGATCGCGATGAGGTCCTGGTGCACGCGGTGCGCGTCGACCGGGCGCGCCTTCGGATCCTTCGCGAGCAGCCGGAGGATGAGCGCCTCGAGGTCCGGCGGCACGTCCTCGTTCATCGCGCGCGGCGACGCGGGCGCCTCTTTCAGGTGCTTCACGAAGAAGCCGGCGACGTCCTCGGAGTGGAACGGCAGGGCGCCGGTGACGAGCTCGAAGAAGATGATCCCGAGCGCGTACAGGTCGGCGGGCGGGCCCGACTCGGTCGTCGAGATCCGCTCCGGCGCCATGTACTGCGGCGTGCCGAAGATCTCGCCCTGGCCGGTGAGGCGCGTGTCGTGGAGCGATCGGGCGATCCCGAAGTCGAGCAGCTTGACGAGGTCGCTCCCGTCCTCGCGCTTGCAGATGAAGATGTTCTCGGGCTTCAGATCGCGGTGGATGACGTCGAGGTCGTGCGCGCGCGCGATCCCGCGGGACATCTGGATCATGAGGTTGAGCGCGCGGTGGATGTCCACCGGCCCGCGGCGGATCAGCTCGAAGAGCGATCCGCCGTCGAGCCGCTCCATGACGATGTACGACGTGCCGTCGCCGGTCTCGCCCTGATCGAAGATCTCGATGACGTTCGGGTGCGCGAGCTTCCGCGCGCTCTGCGCCTCGCGCCGGAACCGCTCGCGCACCACGCTGTCCCGCGCGAGCATCGGGTGCATGATCTTGATCGCGCAGCGGCGGTCGACGAGCGTGTGGCGGCCGGCGTAGACCGTCGCCATCCCGCCCTGGCCGAGCACGTCTTCGAGGAGGTAGCGCCCGGCGAGCACGGCGCCGAGGCGCGGGTCCTTGACCGCGTGGAGATCCGCGCCGTCGACGAAGCAGAACGTTCGCTCGTCCGGGTAGGTCAGCTTGCACTGCGGACAAGTCTTCATATCCAGCCGAACGGAGCGCGGCGGCCAGCGCACCCCGAGTGCAGCAAGGTAGACGGTTCTCCGGCCGTTGTCGCGACTGCGGGATGCGGCGATACTCGGTCGGCGTTCCCACGCTCGAGCTCACGCATGTCCCCGCCGCCCAAGCCTCTACCTTCGTCGCCGACCTGGTATCCGAGCGCTCGCCGCTGGTTCGTCGTCGCGTCGCTCGCCGCGCTGGTCCCCGGGGCCACGTTGGCGGCGAGCGCGCGGTTCCTGCCGCGTGGCGCGCTGGTACCGGGCCTGACCATCGACGGGGCCGCGCCGCCGGGCGCCCTCTTCGCCCCCGCCGACGCGCACGGCGACGAAGGCGGAGCGGGCGCCGACGCCGTGCGCGCGTTCGTCGCCGAGCGCGCCGCGGCGCTCACCGGCCGGCAGGTGGTCGTCGCGCTCGGCGGCGAGGAGCTCTTTCGGGCCACGCTGGGCGATCTCGGCGTCGTGGTCGACGTCGATCGCGTCGCGGCGCGCGCGATGTCCGTGGGGCACGACGGCGACGTCCTCGCGCGGGTCGACGCCGCGCGCCGCGCGCGCCGCGGCGAGCTCGACGTGCCGCTCGC
>Ga0105247_10003360_pt1 | contig 10472 bp, 10 predicted proteins | sample KBSS24metaG_FD_81519 | JGI IMG/M metagenome (GOLD analysis project Ga0105247, IMG submission 81519) | Switchgrass rhizosphere microbial communities from Kellogg Biological Station, Michigan, USA - KBS S2-4 metaG | ecosystem: Host-associated > Plants > Roots > Rhizosphere > Soil | place...
CCCGCGAATCCCGGGCATTCTAACCCGTTTCACGACCGTCTGACGAACCTTCGGCCTTGAGGTTCGCGTTTGGTTAAGGCCGTTTCGAGGCGGGACGCGCCGGCCCCGACCGGCGCGGCGGGGCGCGCTCAATAATCAGGCGGCCTCCGGCCAAGGTCACGACTGCTCCGGCCAGGGTGCGGCGGAACCGCGCCGCGCCCCGACGAGCGTCGAGCCAGGCTTCAATCGCCTCGGTCAGCGAGTGAAACAGCGCCTCGAGCTTGCCGAGTTCTTCCGGTCCCTCGTCCCCGACCCTGGCCATGGCCCGGCCGAGCAAACGCAATGCGACTTCCGCGGGCAAATCGGTAAAACGTCGCGATTCAATCGCAACCGCAGGCGCGCCAGGCAATTCGACGAACAGTTCCACGACGGCACGATCGACAGCCTGTTCGATCGCGATATCCGCCCGCTTGAGCCGGCGCGCGAGCCGCGCCAACTGCGCGGCATCGAGACCTTCTTCCGCAAGCAAATGCATCAGTCCGCGCAAGCGCACGCGCGTGTAGCGCGGATCGCGATTGGATGGATCGTCGGCATACGAAATTCCCTCAGCGCGCAATGTCGCGATGAGCCGACTCTTTGAAATATCGAGAAGCGGACGAACAAGGAAAAGGCTTTCGTCGTGCGGGACGGCGGAGATCCTTTGCATTGCCCCGAGACCGGAGAGACCGCTGCCGCGGCTCATGCGAATGAGAACGGTCTCGCTTTGGTCGTCGAGCGTGTGCGCCGTGAGAATATGTGTCGCGCCTGCCCTGCGGGCGGCTTTGCCAAGCAATCGGTACCGCGTCAGGCGGGCAGCTTCCTGCAGACCGGTCTTCGGCTTGCGGCCGGTCCAGCGCGATGTGCGATGCGAGATATCGAGCTTGTGTGCGAGACGCGCGACCGCGGCCGCCTCCGCCTTGGATTCCTTCCGCAGACCGTGGTCGACTGTAACGGCCACGAGCTTCGGTTTGGCCTCAAGTGAATCGCGCCACTGCGCGGCCATGACCATGAGCGCGGTGGAATCCGGCCCGCCCGAGACCGCGAGCACGAGGACGGGCAAGGATTGCAGCCCGGAAAAAAGTGATGTGACTTCCGACGCCGAGACGGCTTTCGCCTCAGCAGTGCGCACGCTTCTGTTCCTGCGCGACCCCGCGCTTCACTCCGGAAGAGGCGCGCGGAAATTTACGCTCAACCTCGGCGAGCGTGGCGCACGCCGCCTCTTTCTGGTTCATCGCAGCGAGCGATTGACCAAGCCGCAACAGCGCGTCCGGCGCCTTGCCCGAGCGCTCGTATCTGGTCGAAACGTTCAGGAATGATTCCGCAGCATCCCGATAGCGTTGCTGCTGAAACAGACTCTCGCCCAGCCAATAATTTGCATCGGGCACGAGCTGCTCGTTCGGGTACTTTTTCAGAAAATCGCGAAATGACTGCTCGGCCAGCGAATAGTCTTTATGCAGCACGTAGCCATAGGCCATGTCGTATTCATCCTTCGGCGAAGCTGAAGGCGGCAACGTAGCCAGCTGCTGGCCGGCGGGCGCAACATTGCGGACCTGCGGCGGTGGCGTGGCCGGCACCGGCGCGCCACCGGCCGACGCCACGGCTCCGGGTGGCGGGGATGGAGGCGGTGCGTCATTGTTTCCCGCCACGGTCGCAAGATCGAGCGGAGCGCCAGCCGCGCGGCCGCCAGGAGCACCAACCGGACCGTTATCGCGTCCTTGCTCTGGCGCAGCGATCGCCGCCTGGTTGCCGAGGACGCGCGGCGCGCCGGGCGCACTCGGATGTTGTGACGGATCGAAGACGTCGGAGCGGCGCCCGGGATTGGTGGGCGGGCCGCCAGGTGCATTGCCCGGATTCATTGGCACGGCCTGTGCGGGCGGCGGCGCGCTGCCTTTCGACCCAAGCTGCTGGAATCGATATTCGGTGTCGTCCTGCATCCGCTTGAGCTGCATCTCAAGCTGCTGGTTACGGTACTGAAGACTCTCGATCGTGCCGGTCAGTTGGCGCAGCGCGTTCTCCATGCGGTCGAGGCGGACCGAAAGGTCGCCAGGATCAGCCTGTGAAACGCGGCCGGTTGGGGCCTGCTGAGGCGGAGCCTGACGCTGTTGCCCCTGTTGCTCGCCGCGATTGAACAGATTGTCGAGGAAGTTTCCGGACGAGCCGCGTTCCTGCGCGACCGCCATCCCTGCCGGCATCCCCGCCGACAAGAGCAAGGCTGAAACCAGGATCGTTGCGGATGCGAAGGAGAAAAGCGTGCAGGGCCGTGTGCGTGTCATCGGCAAGGTTGAAGCCCGTTGGATGTTTTTTTGTGCATGTCTGGTTCCGAAAACCGTTCCCCAGGTCTCGGAAATCTGCGCTGGTCTTGGTGATCGCAGCGGCTGCGTAGCATAGCATAGTGAGTACGACCAGATTGTGGCCGGTATTACCGAAACGCCTGCAATAAGGGGATTTTCGGGTAGGTCCGCCGACCTCAGTGTCCGCCGAAAACCAGCGTCTGGAACGGAAGTATCAGCGCCTGCAGCCGCAGGATCAAAGCGTGCACGAGCCCGAGCGCATCGACGGCGTGCAGTGCAAAGGCTTTCAGCGCACCAGTATCTTTGGCGACGATCGTATCGTGATTGCTGGAATAAGCGTTGGCGATGCAGCTGCTGCCCGGCGTCACGCCGTCGAGACCGCCCTTGAACAGAGGCTCCAGAAACACGAGAAGCGTGCCGGGCTTGGTCACCTGCTGTGCTTCGAGCAGCTGCTCACCGCCCCGAAACTGGCCGGCGGCGATGTAGTCCTGCACGTTCGTCACCACCATCGGGATAACTCTGAATGGCTTGGAGACGCAGGTGGCCTCGGCGACCATTCCAACCTTCATGATCTGCGCTTCGATCTGTCCGAAACCCGCCGACAGGACCTGCCGGCCCGCACCGTCGGGAATAAGTATCCCGGCTGGGCGCATCATCGGATTGACGAGGTCGCCGGCACGCAGCAGGAATTGCTCGAGGCGCCCATCGACGCCCGCGCGGATTACGGTCTTGTCGAGCTCCACTTGTGCTTGATCGAGCGCGGCTTGAGCGCTGGCTTTCTCCGCCGGCAGCAATGTCGAGAGGCGCTCCTCTATGCCCTGTTTTGACGCCGTCGCCGCCGTGATCGCGCCGAGCTGTCCTCGCACCCGTTCCTGCAGACGCTCGATCTCGCGGAAAGGAACGTTGCCGGGGTTGCGCCGATAGAGTTCCTGCTTGGTCTCGAGCTCATCCACGGCCTGCTGATGCGCGCTCTTGGCCTCCACCAACTGGCCGTCGGCCTTTACCACATCGGCCCGCGCCACCATCATCTGTGCATCGAGTTCGAAAATCTTGCGCCGCGCCGCCTCGACCGCGGCCTCCTGCCTCGAACTATCCAGCCGGAAGAGCGGCTGGCCTTTCTTGACCGTTTCGTTGAAGCCCACATTCACCTCAGCGACCCGCCCAATCGTCTCGGGAACAATGGGAACGGTACGATAGAAGAGCGTGACGTTGGTCGTGGACGGGTGATTGTAAAAAACGGTCGTTATCAGAAGCACAGTCAGAATGAGGCACCCCGTGATGCCCCAACGGAGCTCGAACCAGACCGAGTAGAAAGTAATCTCCTTGCCGAACCGCTTTCCCTGCACATAACGGCGGTAGAGATAGTCAGGCAGAAGCGTCACCAGCGAGCAGAGGAGCATCTCAAGCATGGTCGAGCTCCTTCCTGCCTGCGACGACGCGCGGGGGTTTGCGTGACGCGGACGCTTCGTCTTCGGTGTGACTGGCGTCTGCCCCATGTATTGGCTTCGCGCGGTCCGGCACGCCATACGCGCCCGTGCCCGGCTTCACGCCGGCCATCCTCTCAACCGAACCCGCGATGCGACCAAGGAAGCCGCCAAAGTCGGGGAATTCGATGAACGCCAGCAGCAGGCCCGCGATCCAGAAAATGTGCATGTGCGTAAACAGAGCGATCAGGCACAGAAGCGCGACAATCTCGAACTGTACTTTTTGCCCCTTGTGCGCAATTTGCTCAGGCAGCGCATGCAGCCGAAAGTACAGAACGCCAAAGCCTATGACGGAGACGCCAAGCACAATTGCCATCACCACCATCAGAACGTCGGTCTGGCCCGGTGCGGTGATGAACATCGGCAGGTGCTGGGTCGCGGCAGGGTGCAACGGTTGAGTCGCTGGGGCATCGGCCGCGAAGCTAGGCGCCGAAGCGAGCGTCAACAAAACTGGCAGCACTCGATGCATGGCCAACCACGCTTCCGTCTAGCAGCCCTTGTTACAAGGTACCTCAGAAGAGCTTGTATGAGAAGCAGCGGAGCATCGCCCCGCGGCCGGGTATTGATCTACATCAAAAAGGAATCCCTATTTCGTCGCAACTTATTCGCGAGACCGAACCCCGAGGGACCGACTACCGGACGCGCGACAGGAGAACCGAGAATGAGGCAAATTCTGCTTGTGCAAATTTGCGCTTGGGTTCCTAATATTCATTGCGCGCCAGTCAAAATTCGATTTGCGTGGTCAGGCTAGGGCGAGGCCGGTAAATGTCGAGTTCATTACCTGACGCAAATGAAACCACGTCGCAAAAGCGACGCATGGAAATTTACGCCTTTCTCATTATCACCGCAGTTCTGATGCCGGCGATCGCGGTCGCGACCGTCGGCACGTGGGGCCTCACTGTCTGGATCTACCAGGCGATCATTGGGCCCCCCGGCCCGCCATCGAAGTGAGGCACACCATGCCTGAACCTCCGATACCGAGCAGTATCGACCGCCGCAAATTCATGAATGGCGGATGGACGGACCGGGACGACGAGCGATCGTCGGACACTGTCGAAATCGCGAGTATCCTCGTACGGGCACGACCTGAACACCTCGATGAAGCCGCGCGCGCAATCGAAGCGCTGCCTGGCGCGCAAATCTACAGTCGCGATCCGAAGGGAAAACTCGTCGTGGTGATCGAGGCCGCAGACACCGGCAGCGTCGGCGCGACCCTCAATGTCATTTCCTCTCTACCTCATGTGTTGACGGCATCACTGGTGTTCCAAGGCACCGATGGCTGAACACTCCACGCGAATAGGAGACCGGCGATGAAAAAGAAACCTCTCGACCGCCGAGAATTCCTGAAATTGGAGGCGGCCGCGTTGGCGGCCGCCGCCGGCGGACTCCCTGCTCCGCTTGCCGCGCAAAATCTCGTTACCGATCGGTCGATCACCGAGCTGAAATGGAACAAGGCCCCTTGCCGTTTCTGCGGCACAGGTTGCGGCGTCATGGTCGCAACGAAGGAGGGCCGCGTCGTCGCCACGCATGGCGATACGCAGGCGGAGGTCAATCGCGGTCTCAATTGCGTCAAAGGATATTTTCTCTCGAAGATCATGTACGGCCACGATCGGCTGATGCATCCGCTGCTGCGCAAGAAGAACGGCAAATACGACAAGAACGGCGAATTCACCCAGGTCTCATGGGACGAAGCCTTCGATGTGATGGCACAGCAGTTCAAAGCCGCGCTTGCAAAGGGCGGGCCGACCACGGTCGGCATGTTCGGCTCAGGCCAATGGACCATCTGGGAAGGTTACGCGGCCAACAAGCTGTTCAAGGCCGGTTTCCGCTCCAACAACCTCGACCCGAATGCACGTCACTGCATGGCCTCAGCCGTCATGGGCTTCATGCGCACATTCGGCATGGACGAGCCGATGGGGTGCTACGACGACTTCGAGGTCGCCGACGCATTCGTGCTGTGGGGATCGAACATGGCGGAGATGCATCCGATCCTCTGGAGCCGGGTCACCGACCGCCGTCTGAGCGCACCGCACGTGCGTGTGGCAGTTCTGTCGACATTCGAGCATCGCTCGTTCGAACTCGCCGATGTCGAGATCGTGTTCACGCCACAGACCGATCTCGCGATCCTGAACGCGATCGCCAACTACATCATCACGACGAACCGGGTGAACAAGGATTTCGTCAGCAAGCATACGGTCTTCAAGCGCGGCCAAACGGACATCGGATACGGTTTGCGACCGGAGAACCCGCTGGAGAAAAAAGCCGCCGGGCGATCCAAAGCCAACGAAGCGAGCGACATCACGTTTGAGGAATACGCGAAGTTCGTATCGGAATACACGCTCGAAAAAGCATCAAGCCTGTCAGGCGTGCCGGTCAATCGCCTTCGCGAGCTTGCCGAGCTTTATGCCGATCCCAACAAGAAGGTCGTGAGCTTCTGGACGATGGGGTTCAACCAGCACACGCGCGGTGTCTGGTGCAACAATCTCGTCTACAATATTCACCTGCTCACCGGAAAAATTTCCGAGCCGGGCAACAGCCCGTTCTCGCTCACTGGCCAGCCATCCGCCTGCGGCACGGCACGCGAGGTCGGCACGTTTTCGCACCGGCTGCCGGCCGACATGCTGGTGGCCAACAAAGCGCATCGCGAGACAGCGGAAAGAATCTGGAAATTGCCAGACGGCACGATCATGCCGCAACCGGGCTACCACGCGGTGTTGCAGAACCGCATGCTGCGCGACGGCAAGCTCAACGCCTATTGGGTGCAGGTCAACAACAACCTGCAGGCCGCAGCTAACTTCGAGGAAGAGGGGTATCCCGGCTACCGGAATCCGGAAAACTTCATTGTCGTCTCCGACGCCTATCCGACCGTCACCGCGCAGGCGGCGGACCTTATCCTGCCAAGCGCGATGTGGGTGGAGAAGGAAGGCGCTTACGGCAACGCCGAACGCCGCACGCATTTCTGGCATCAGCTGGTGAATGCACCCGGGGAGGCACGCTCCGATCTCTGGCAGCTGATGGAATTTTCCAAGCGCTTCAAAATCGAGGAGGTCTGGCCGGCGGATCTGATTGCCAAGAAGCCGGAATACAAGGGCAAGACGATGTTTGAGGTCCTGTTCAAGAACGGCCAGGTCGATCAATTTCCGCTGTCAGAAATGGCCGCCGGCTTTGAGAATCATGAATCGAAGGCGTTTGGCTTCTACGTGCAGAAGGGACTCTTCGAGGAATATGCCGCGTTCGGCCGCGGTCACGGGCATGACCTCGCGCCTTTCGATCGCTACCACGAAGTGCGCGGGCTGCGCTGGCCTGTAGTCGACGGCAAGGAGACCCGTTGGCGCTACCGGGAAGGCCTTGATCCTTACGTGAAGCCCGGCGAGGGCGTGAAGTTCTACGGCTTTCCGGATGGCAAGGCGCGCATCTTCGCATTGCCGTACGAGCCGCCGGCAGAGTCCCCGGACACAACCTATCCTTATTGGCTGGTCACCGGCCGCGTGCTCGAGCATTGGCATTCCGGCTCGATGACACGGCGCGTCCCCGAGCTTTACCGCGCGTTTCCGGATGCCGTCTGCTTCATGCATCCCGATGATGCGGCCAAGCTTAATATGCGTCGCGGCGACGAAGTGAAGGTGGAATCCCGGCGCGGCTCCATGCGCACGCGGCTCGAGACGCGCGGACGCAACAAGATGCCGCGTGGCGTGATCTTCGTGCCATGGTTCGATGAGAGCCAACTCATCAACAAGGTGACGCTCGACGCGACGGACCCGATATCGCTGCAGACCGATTTCAAGAAATGCGCGGTGCGCATCACGCGCGCATAGGGAGCGGCACCATGGGGCACAATTTTCGACTGCTCGCCGCCGCGATGGTTGTTGCGGCATTTTCGACAGTGGTCATGGCGCAGACCTTCTCGGCGCTACGCGGTGCCACGCCTCTCAACCAGGAGGGACCGCCGCCTGCAATGACTCCCGAACAGAATTCGTCGATCCGCGAGCCGCGAAACTATCCGGAGCAACCCCCGGTCATTCCCCATTCGACCGAGGGCTATGAAATCAGTACCAATGCAAACAAGTGCCTGTCCTGTCACGCGCGGACCCGCGTGCACGAATCGCAGGCGCCGATGGTCAGCATCACGCACTTCGCTGACCGCGACGGGCAATTTCTGGCGTCGATCTCGCCGCGCCGGTATTTCTGCACGCAATGCCACGTTCCCCAACACAATGTACGGGTTCCGGTCGAGAATGATTTTGTCGATATCGACAGCCTGCTGAGGCGCGGGGGCCCTGGGGGGCAACGATGACGACGACTGAAGCCCCGCAGCCTTCCTTCTGGCAGCGTGCACTCTCTTTTGCCCTCAAACTCTGGGACGTGCTGCGTCGGCCAAGCTCCATTTTCAGCCTGGGCTTCCTGGTGCTGGCCGGCTTCGTCGCTGGAATTATATTTTGGGGCGCCTTCAACACCGCCCTGGAGTTGACCAATACGGAAACCTTCTGCACCTCGTGCCACGAGATGCGCGACAACGTGTTCGAAGAACTCAAGACAACCGTGCACTACACCAACCGGTCAGGCGTGCGCGCGCATTGCCCCGATTGCCATGTCCCTCACAACTGGACGGACAAGATCGCCCGCAAGATGCAGGCGTCAAAGGAAGTGTGGGGAAAGATTTTCGGCACGATCAATACACGCGAGAAGTTTGTCGATCATCGTCTTGAGCTTGCAATCCATGAGTGGGCGCGGATGAAGGCAAACGACTCGCTCGAATGCCGCAACTGCCACAGCGCCGAGTCGATGGACATCACGCGTCAAAGTCCGCGTGCCGTGGAAGCTCACCAACGCTTCCTGTTCACGCGCGAAAAAACCTGCATCGATTGCCACAAGGGCATCGCGCACCATCTACCGGACATGCGCAACGTTCCGGGCTGGCAATAAAGCGACGGCGGCCCCGGAGGGCCGCCGTGCCACCACCCGAACATTCCCCCTAAACTCTATGAACTGACACCGAGCACGGTGACGGCGCGGCGATTCTGCGACCAGCATGAAATGTCGTTGCAGACGGCGACCGGGCGTTCCTTGCCGTATGAGATCGTGCGCATGCGCTGCGCCTGGATGCCGCGGGACACCAGATAGTCGCGCACTGCCTGCGCGCGCCGGGCGCCAAGCGCGATGTTGTACTCGCGCGTGCCGCGCTCGTCGGCGTGACCCTCGACGGTGAACTGGCTGTATTGGCTGTAGTTCGTGAGCCACTGGGCCTGCTTGTCGAGCGTCGCCCGCGCCTGCGTTGTGAGCTCAGACGAGTCGGTCTCGAAGAAGACGCGGTCACCGACATTGACCACGAAGTCCTGCTGGCTGCCGGGCGTTGCCTGACCCGCGGCATTGGCCTGCGCATCCTCTGCATTCTTCGCACAGGCCGATATAGCCAAAGCTGCCGCAAGAACGGCCGCGAAGCGAGCAACGTGCAGGGTTTTCCTTATATCGATCATATCCGGTGCCTCCATTCACGCGTACCAACCGGAGCTTGCGTGAGGGTCTAGCAGGTCGTTCGTTAAGCGAACGTTCCATCAACCTTGATGGAACCTTGCGTGGACCCATTAAAACTATCCGAACCCCTTAAACCGTTTCTGATGGTTAAGACACAGTGAAAATAAGGCCGGTTCACGACAATCAGGACAAAAGCGGTGACCAAGCTGGATCCGAAGCGTAACTGGGCGTCGGAACCTTCAGCTCGTTCCGTCCGGTGATGTCGATGGTATAGAGCGACGGCCCCTGCCCGACATCACGGAAGAACATCAGCACGCGTCCGTTGGGCGCGAATGTCGGACCTTCGTTGTGGAACCCTTGCGTCAGCACACGCTCGCCGGAACCATCGGGCTTGAGAATGCCAATCGAAAAATTACCGCGCGCCTGGCCCGTGAAGGCGATGTAGTCAGCGCGCGGCGACCAGACCGGCGTCGAATGATGGCCTTCGCCAAAGCTGATGCGCTGTGCCGCACCGCCGTTTGCTGACATCACATAGATCTGCTGGCTGCCACCACGGTCGCTTTCAAAACAGATGCGGGAGCCGTCCGGCGAGTAGCAGGGCGCCGTATCGATCGCCGGCGTATCGGTAAGACGCGTGGTCTGTTTCGAGCGCAGGTCCATCACGAACAAGTTGGCATTGCCGCCCTGCTGCAAGCTCATGATCACGCGCTGACCGTCAGGCGAGAATCGTGGAGCGAAAGTCATGCCCGGAAAGTTACCGACAATCTCGCGCTGGCCTGTTTCGATGTTCAGAAGGTAGACGCGGGGATCACCCTGCCCATAAGACATATAGGTGATTTCCTGCGTCGACGGGTTGAAGCGCGGGGTCAGAACGAGGTCGTCGCCGCGCGTGAGATAGCGCACCACGGCGCCGTCCTGATCCATGATGGCAAGACGCTTCACGCGATGGTCCTTCGCACCAGTCTCATCGACGAACACGATCCGGCTGTCGAAATAGCCTTTCTCGCCGGTAAGCCGCTCATAGATCGCGTCTGAAATGATGTGCGAGATGCGCCGCCAGTTGTCGGGTGTCGTGAAATACTGCTTGCCGTCGAGTTGTTGGCCGGCAGCCACATCCCACAGGCGAAATTCGGCTTTCAGCCTCCCGTCGCCCTGGCGCGTGATGCGGCCGGTAACCAGCGCCTCCGCATTGATCGTTCGCCAGTCG
>Ga0105247_10003362_pt1 | contig 10464 bp, 8 predicted proteins | sample KBSS24metaG_FD_81519 | JGI IMG/M metagenome (GOLD analysis project Ga0105247, IMG submission 81519) | Switchgrass rhizosphere microbial communities from Kellogg Biological Station, Michigan, USA - KBS S2-4 metaG | ecosystem: Host-associated > Plants > Roots > Rhizosphere > Soil | place...
GCGTCGCGCCGAGGCGCGCCCACGCGATGAGGACGACGGCGAAGATCGCGAGCGCCGTCGCCGCGAGGCCGGCGAGCACGCGCCGCGAGACGCGCCGATCGCGCGCGTCGATCGGCGCGCTTGCCGCCGAGTTGGCCGTGGCGGCGAGCGTCCGCGCCACGGCGTCGTCCCACGTCACGACGGGTCGCGAGATCGTCGAGGGCGCGCCGAACGGAGCGCCCGCGAGCGCGGCCTGCGCGCCCGCGATGGCGGCCTGCATCTCGCGCGCGGTCTGAAAGCGATTCTCCGGCTCGAACGCCAGGGCGCGCGCCGCGATCTCGATCGCCGGGCGGTCCGCGTGCGGCGCGACGGTGTCGAGCGACGGCGCGCGGCGCGTCGCGGCGAGCACGAGCTGCTCGTTGACGGTCCGCCCCTCGTGCACCTGCCGGCCGCTGAAGAGCGCGAACATCAGCGCGCCGACCGACCAGAGATCGGTCCGTGCGTCGATCGCTTCGCTGCGACCGAGCGCCTGCTCCGGCGCCATGAACGCGGGCGTCCCCACGACCGAGCCGGCGTGCGTCGCGACGGACGCGAGCTGCGACGCGCTCTTCATCCGCGCGACGCCGAAATCGAGGAGCTTCACGCCGCCCCCCGCGACCAAGAAGACGTTGGCCGGCTTGATGTCGCGGTGCACGACCCCGGCATCGTGGGCGGCCGCGAGCACGTCGAGCACGTCGTGGACGATGCCGTAGCTCTCCCTCGTCGAAGGCAGCGTCGCGCGCGCGAGCCGCTCCTCGAGCGACTCGCCCTCGATGAGGTCCATCATCAAGAACGCGGAGCCGTCCTCCAGCACGTCGTCGTCGATGACCCGCACGACGCCCGGGTGCAGGACCGCGTTCGCCGCGTACCCTTCACGCCGGAAGCGCCTGCGGATCGTGACGTCGAGCGACAGCTCGACGTGCAGGATCTTGATCGCGACGCGGCTCCCGTTGCGGTGGGTCGCGGAGAAGACGGACGCCATCCCGCCCGAGCCGAGGAGCCCGTCGATGCGCCATTTGCCTTTGACGACGGTGCCCAGGCGCTTTCGTGCGCGGGCCGCGAGCGCGTCCTCCTCCTCGGTCATCGCGGGTTCAGTATATATCGATGCGCGCTCCAGCCCGATGGGCCGCGGCGCGGCGGGCGATCCTCCACGACTCCCGAAGCGCCGCGCCGGAAACTCGAGGACGATCGAGGGGGAAACCGCCGAGGTCGTCGTGGGTGGTCAGCGCCGGGACCGGCCCGCGCCTCCTCGGTCGGTGCTCGCGCGCCGCCGCCCGCCGGGCGACGAGCCTCGGCGGCGCGGCCGAGGCGGCGTTCGGAGCGGATTCATCAAAGCCTGGCGTCGGTCGGCTCCTGGACCCTCGGCGCGACGGCCGCGCTCTTCGTCGTCACCGGCGAGCCGCGCCGCAACATCTCGGCGATTTGCTCGTGGAGCCGGGCGCCCACGTCGCGCCAGCTCCCGTCCATGTCGTCCGGCGAGATCGGCGCGCCGATCTCCACGCGGATCTCTCCGCTCCGCAGCAAGAGGCCGCCGCGCGGCATCAGGCGCCTCGTGCCGTGTATCGCCACCGGAACGATGGGCACGCGCGCGTCGATCGCGAGCTGGATGCCCCCCCTCTTGAACTCGCCGAGGGTGCCGTCGCGGCTCCTGGTCCCCTCCGGGAACACGAGTATCGAGTGGCCACTACGAATGCGCCGGTGCGCCTCCGTCATGCTGCGCCGCGTGGTCTTCGGGCTCTTCCCTCGATTGTCCACGAGGATGTAGCGGCCCGCCCACAGGGCCCAGCCGAACACCGGTATGCGGGCGAGCTGCTTCTTGGCCACCATTCGCACACGGACCGGCAGCGTCGCGTACACCGCCCAGATGTCCGCCGCGCTCTCGTGGTTCGCCAGGAACACGTACGGCTGGTTCGGATCCAGCGGGGCGCGCGCCTCCGCCGAGACCTTCACCCCGCCGACATACAGAATGAGGCGCGACCATAGACGAGCGAAGTCGATCACGCTGTCGCCGCTTTTGTCGAAGGCGCGGAGGAAGACCGTGATGAAGCCTCCGGCGGTCGTGATGACGACCACGAAGGCGCTCGTCGCCAGGGATCGGGCAGAGATCATATTCGTTCCTTTCGTCATAAGCCGGCGCCACGCCCCGCCGCCGCGTGACTGAATGACGTTCGCTTTTCGAAAGATGACGCGCGGGCATGAAAGCGCTCGCTCGCTCCGTCGGCGCGCGTTCGAATATTGGAAATATTCATCGGCCCGCTCACCCGGACGAGCCGCCTCCGCCGGGCGAGCCGGCGCTCCGCCACAGCCGGCGCAGCGCCGGCGCTGGACGAGATATTTCGGCCGTACACACCGCGCTGTACGAAAGAGGAATAGGTAGTCGTAGTGAGCGGGTCAGGTTGACCGGGGTAGCGGTGCGCGCTATCCCGGACGAAACACCCGGTCCGCGACTCAATCGGGTTTACGCCTCCGGATCATCGTAGAGACGGCGCTCCCGCAGCGAGGCGCTCGTGGCGCGAGCCGCCTCGTGGTTCGCGGCGGCGGCGCGGGCCGTCTCGCTCGGCGGAACGTGGTTTTTCGTGAGCCGGCTCTGGTGGCGCGGCTCTGGCGTGCGCGCGGCGTCGGCTCGACCCCGAAGGTCGGATGAAATCGGAGGCTAAACCTTGGACGTCTCAATCCAGAGCGAAACTCTATATCAACGAACCGTGCGTCACATATCTGAATACCTGGAAAAGGATATGTCGCACTTGCAGCCGGGCACGCCGCTGAACGCGGCGGGCCCCGGCCTCGACTCGCTCCGGCTCTACGAGATGATGCTCTATCTCGAGGACTGCTTCGGCGTCTCGTTCGAGGAGAGCGCGCTCGCGAAGCTGACGACCGTACAGAGCCTGGTCGACCTCATTCGGTCCACGTCGACGTCGCGGCCCGACGGCGCCGCCTCCGCCGGCGCCCCGGCCGCCTCGACGACGGAAGAGTGAGCGCGCCGTGTGCGATCGTCGCCGCGTGGTGCTCACCGGGATCGGTGTCGTGTCGTGTCTGGGCGCCACCTTCGGCGAGCTCGCCTCCGGCCTCGTCGAGGGCAAGAGCGGCGTCCGCGCGCTGACGCGCTTCGACGCGACCCGCTTCCCCGGCAGCCTCGCCGCGGAGGTCCGCGACGGGTCGTTCGCCGCCGCGGAGGGCCCGTATTCGTACGAGATCCGCCGCGCCGGCAGGTTCGTCCAATACGCGGTCGCGGCGGCCGAGTCGGCCGTCGCCGATCTCGGGATGCCGTGGCGCGAGCTCCCGCCGGACCGCGCCGGCGTCTATCTGGGGGTCAGCACGGGCGGCCTCGACGAGATGGAGGCGGCCGTGCTCCGGCAGGAGCAGCGGGGCCCCGGCAAGATCAGCCCGTACCAGATCACCTCCATGCTCCCGAACATGGCGGCGGGGCTGATCGCGATGAGGCTCGGCTGCTCGGGGCCCCACTACACGTTCAACGCGGCGTGCGCCGGGGGCACGCAAGCGATCGGCGAGGCGATGCACGGCATCCGCGCCGGGCGCCTCGTGTCGGCGCTCGTGTGCGGCGCGGACGGCGTCCTGACGCCCATCGCCTACTCGTCCTTCGGCGCGATGCGCATGCTCGCCGCGAGCGCCGACGTCGAGTCCGTGCCGCGCCCGTTCGACGAGAGCTCGAACGGCATCGTGCTGGGCGAGGGGGCCGCGGCGTTCGTGCTGGAGGACCGAGAGCACGCCGAGGCGCGCGGCGCGACGATCTACGCGGAGCTCCTCGGATACGCGGCGACGACGGGCGGCGCGCGCGTCGCGCTGCAATCGAAGGACGACGTCTGGCGGTGCATGGAGGCGACGCTCGAGGACGCCCGGCTGCGCGCGGCGGAGGTCGACGCCATCTACGCGCAGGCCGCCGGGATCCGCCAGGGCGACGAGTGCGAGCTCGAGGCGATCGAGGCGGCGTTCCCTCCGGATCGCATGCGCCCGGCGATCCTCTCCATCAAAGGACACATCGGCCACACCTTCGCCGCGAGCGGGCCCTTCAACGTGGCCGGCGCCGTGGCCGCGCTCCGGAGCGGCAAGCTGCCGAAGACGCGCAACCTCCGCGCGCCTCTGGCGCGCTTCGCGCACATGAATTTCGGCCCGGATTACCGGGTCCCACGCCCTCGAAATATCCTGATCAACACGTACGGATTCGGTGGATTGAACGCGAGCCTGTGCGTCGCCGGCGCTCGACCGACCCTTCAATCGTAAGGTGACCATGACCATCGCTAGCGTCCGCCCGCTGAGGCTGCTCTGCATCCAGTTGAAGTTCCACGACGACTTCAAAGACGCCTCTGCGCTCGCGAGCACCTACAACGACGGCATCTACTACGTCGCGTCGTTCTTGATGTCTCAGCTGCCGAACCTCCAGGTCGACGTGTGCCAGATGTTCTGGGAGGAGGACCCCGAGGACTTCCCGATCGAAGAGTACGACTACATCTTCGTATCGTGCCTGGCCGCGATGTTCGGCGCGAACCTCGCGGCGCTGAAGGCCATCCGGACGCGCGCGAAGCCCTCGGCGAAGATCGTCTTCGGGGGGCCGCACGCCTCGTTCGCGCCCCACGAGGTCCTTCGGTTCGGCGACTACGCGGTCCTCGGCGAGGGCGAGATCCCCGCGCTCCAGCTCGTCCTCGCGCTCGAGGGGGACGGGGACGTCAGCAAGGTCGACAACCTCTGCTACGCGCGGGCCGACGGGACGCTCGTCATGAACCCGACCAAGCGTTACGGGAACATCGACAACCCGATCAACACGTCGCTCCTCCGCTCGCCGCGCCGCGGCCGGATCCAGTGGGCGGCCGTCTCGATGTCGCGTGGCTGCCCGTACAACTGCTCGTTCTGCTACGCGATCCGCCTCCTCGGGCGGGAGTTCCGCACGAAGAACGTGAGCACGATCCGCGGGGAGCTCCAGGCGCTCGGCGCCGAGGTCGACGGGCGGCGCTTCTACGTCTCCGACATCAACTTCGGCACGAGCCGCGAGTTCTGCCACCAGGTCGCGGACACCGTCGCCGATCTCGACTTCCGCTTCATCGCGATGACGCGCATCGAGCTCGCCGACGACGTCGCGCTCCTGCGCCACCTGAAATCGGCGGGCTTCGAGGAGTACTACGTGGGCGTCGAGTCCGAGCAGCCCGAGGTGCTCAAGTCGTGGAACAAGAAATGTAGCGTATCGAAGCAGGCGGCCAGGCTCCACCGGTTCGCCGAGGAGGACATCTACATCCAGGCCGGCCTGATGTTCGGGCTCGACAGCCAGGACGAGGACACGATCAGGAACTCGGCGATCTGGGCGGCGGAGGCTCGGATCACGCACCCCATATTCATGTGCGTGGCCGAGTATCCGTTTCAGACCACGCTGTTCGGATCCCACCAGGACATCGAGGACCACCGGATCATCGTGGGCGGGCCGACCTACCAGCACTACTCGTACGTCGGCATCTTCCCCCGGCACATGCGGCCGAGCGTCCTGCAGCGCCGCATCCACGAGTGTTATCGGATCTTCTTCGAGCGCGCCGCGGAGATCGAGACGCGCCCGCAGCGCCGCGCCCGCCTGAAGAACCACGCGCGGTGCGTCGGGCCCGGCGTCGACGGCATGCTCAAGCACGCGCGATACCTCGAGGACGTCGAGCGCCCGTACTACACCGCGGAGGGGACGCTCCGAGAAGACCTCTTGCGGTCCGATTTCGAGTCCCGATACGGCCTCCTCCGGGCGCGGCTGGCGAAGACCATCCACGTCCAGGGCGAGCTCACCCAGTTGAAGGCCCAGTGAATACCCGTCACGCGACGATCGCCGACGCCTTCCAGGACGTGCTGGCGAGGGATCCGGAGCGCCTGCTGTTCCGCCTGGTCGTCCATTTCGACGACGTCCGCGAGCTCTCGTACGCCGCGGTCTACGACCTCGCGTGCAGGGCCGCGGCCGGGCTGCGGGAGCGCGGCGTGCGGCGCGGCGACCGCGTCGTGCTCGGCCTCGGGACGAGCGAGGAGCTCCTCGCCGTATACATGGGCGCCGTCCTCTCCGGCGTCATCCCGGTCGTCGCGCCGGGGCTCTCGTTGTCCGGCGTCGAGCACCACGCGACCCGCCTCCTCCGGCTCGCCGGCCAGATCGACGCGCGCGCCGTGGTGATCGCCAACGACGCGCCGCTGGTCGAGGTCGGCGCCGCGGGGTCGTCCTGCGCGCGAGGGCCGTGGTGCCGCGCGCGCGCGCTCGTCGGCCCCGAGCGCGCCGAACTCACGGGCTCCGTCGACCCGGACGCCGTCTGCCACCTCCAGCTCACCTCCGGGTCGACCAGCGAGCAGAAGATCGCGGTGGTGCGACACCGCAACATCGTCGCCAACGTGGTCGGGATGGGCGCGCGGGCCGCGCTCCAGGACGACGACCAGCTCTTCATCTGGCTCCCGCTGTTCCACGATATGGGGCTGATCGCGACGGCGTGCACGCTGTACTGGCAGCGGCCGATGACGCTCACGCCGCCGTCGAACTTCATCACCAATCCGATTCGCTATTGGTGGAAGTTGATGAGCCGCTACCGCGCCACGATCACCGCGGCGCCGAACTCCGCGTACCACGCGTGCGCGCGCCTCGCGTCGCGCCGCAAGCCGGCCGATCTCGACCTGACGAGCTGCCGGCTCGCGTTCTGGGGCGCGGAGCCGATCCGGATCGAGACCATCGAGGCGTTCATCGCCGCCTTCGGGCCGTGCGGTTATCGCCCGGAGGCGACCTTGCCCGTATACGGGCTGGCGGAGGCGACGCTCGCCGTCACGATGCCGGACGTCGGGCAGGCGCACGTGGTCGACGAGCTCGACGCGTCGGCGCTCCAGGACTTCGACGAAGGCGCCACGCGCGTCGCCTCCGGCGCGCCGGGCGCGGCGAGCCTCCGATCGGTGGGGGTCGGTCACCCGCTCCCCGGACACTCGATCTCCCTGGTCCGCGGGGGCCGGACGATCTCCGGCGAAGGCGAGCTCGGCGAGATCGTCGTCTCCGGACCGAGCGTCGTCGACGGGTATTGGGCCGGCCCGGACGAGGCGCCGGAGGCCGGCGCGGAGGGGCGCTCGGGGCGAGCACCCTCGTCGCCGGTGGGCGCGCTGCCGACGGGAGACCTCGGTTACGTGCGTAACGGCCACCTGCACATCGTGGGGCGTCTCAAGGACATCATCATCGTCGCGGGCCGCAATTTCCTGCCGACGGAGCTCGAGGCGCAGGTCGACGCGGTCGTCCAGAGCGGCATCCCGAAGGGCGTGGCCGCGGTCGGGATCGCGAACGCCGACACGAAGACCGAGGCCGTGCACCTCCTGATCGAGGCGAGGACCCTCCCGGTCCCGGACCAGGCCGCCGTGGAGGACCGCGTGCGGTCGGCGTTGAAGGAGTGCTTCGGGATCTCCGGCGCGTTCATCCACTGGGTGCCGAAGGGGACGATCCCGAAGACGACGAGCGACAAGATCCAGCGGTATCGCTGCGCGCAGATCGCTCGGCAGGCGAGCGCGCCCGGGCCGCACGTCGCCCGCGACGGCGCGGCGAACGCGCCGGCGAGCGCGGCAGCGAACGAGACCGCACGTGCAGCGGGTGAGGGTGCCGAATGAGCGAGCCGATCGTCGTCGTCGACTGCGACTGCATGACCGCACTCGGGCTCGACCTCGAGACCACGTGGCGCGCGATGGTGGCGAACCGGAGCGGCGTGCGGAGCGTGACGCGGTTCGTCCCGGCGGCCGAGCGCCTCCAGGGCCTCGAAAAGCTCCAGTACGCGGCCGAGCTGCCGGCCACCTACGAGGAGCTCGCCGGCTCGCCCGCCGCCCTGGAGAAATGGCAAAATCCGGCGCACCACGCGACGGTCGCGCTCGTCTCTCGCGTATTGAAGAGGATCCGATACGAGCCGTCGGATCACGACTCGCATCGGGTCGCGCTCCTCGGCGCCACCGTGCTCGGCGCGCCTCACTCGCGCGACGTGCTCGGCCGGACCGGGAGCGCGGACTCCAAATTCATCCTCAATCAGTGCGCGAACATCCCGCTGGCGGTCGCGGCGAGCCAGCACGGCATCAAGGGGCCCTCCTTCAGCGTCAGCAGCGCGTGCGCGTCGAGCGGGCACGCCATCCTCATCGCTTCGCAGCTGATCCAGTCGGGCCTGCTCGACTGCGCGCTCGTCGTCGCCACCGAGTTCCCCATCAGCCCGTCGCTCCTCGGCGGCCTCGACTGGATCGGCGCGGTGTATCGGCGCGACAGCGAGCGCGACCGCGCCTACGACGACCCGTCCGCGTCCAGCCGCCCGCTCTCGCCCGATCGCCGCGGCTTCGTCCTGGCCGAAGGCGCCGGCGTGGTGCTCCTGGCCTCGGCGAGCTACGCCGAGAGGCACCGCTGGCCGAGGGCGGCCGTCCTCCGCGGCGGCTACGCGAACTCGGACGCGGATCACCTGACGCGCGTCTCCATCCCCAACGTCCTGCATTGCGTGCGGCGGGCGCTCGAGAGCGCGCGGTGCGCGCCCGAGGACGTCGACTGCATCAACGCTCACGCCACGTCGACGCCGGTCGGAGACAAATGCGAGATCGTCGCGCTCTCGGAGCTGTTCGGGCGGCGCCTGGAGCGGGTGCCCGTCGTCGCCAACAAATCGCAGCTCGGACATTCGCTCGGCGCCGCCACGATGCTGGCGTTCGTGTGCGCGGTGAAGGCGCTTCGGACGGGCGTGATCCCGCCCACGCTCAACTACGTCGTGGACGCCGGGCTCCCTCCGGCGTTCGTGCCCGCGCGCTCGCAGGCGCACCCGCACCAGACGACGGTCGTGAGCTCGTTCGGGTTCGGCGGTACCAACATATGCCTCGTTCTGGGCGCCGGCGCCGCAGAGTGAGCCAACCATTGGAGTGGTCTCATGCAAGAGCACAAAGACGTATCCGTCGGGCTGGAAGACATCAAAGGTCTCCTTTTTCGCGCCATGCAGGGCTCGGTCACGGACGTCGGCCACCTCCGCAGCGCCCTGACGGCCGAGTCCAGGTTTCAGGACGCTGGGATCGACAGCCTCGATCTCGTGGAGTTCTTCGTGCGCCTCCAGGAGCGGTACAAGATCGCGATCCCGCAGGAGGAGTACGCGGATCTGACCTCCCTCGACGCCGTTCAACGCTACGTCACGATGCGCCTCGAGGTGGTCGCGCGAGCGGAGCCGGCATGAGCCTCACCGAGTTGCTCGAGGTGCCCGCGCTCGGGGAGCGGTACGCGAAGCTCAAGAGGTTCTTCTTCATACGTGAGTCCACGTACGACGTGACGAGCGCGTGCCAGCTGTCGTGCGACGGCTGTTATTATTTCGAGGGCGACAAATACAAGGTCAAGGACAACCGAAGCCCCGACGCGTGGCGCGCGTTCATGCAGAAGGAGAAGGAGCGCGGCATCAACTACGTCATCCTCGCCGGCGCCGAGCCCGCGCTCGTGCCCAAGGTCGTCCGGGCCTGCCACGACGTGGTCCCGTTCGGTACGGTGGCGAGCAACGGGCTGAAGGCGCTCGATCGCGACCTCCGATACCGCGTCCACCTCTCCGTCTGGGGCGACGGGACCGGCGACCCGAAGTACCGCAAATACGCCAACGGCAAGCCCGGCCCGTACTGCTTGCCGGTCCAGCTCAAAAACTATCGGAACGACGATCGCGTCGTCTTCTCGTACACGTTCAACAACCAGAACATCGACGAGGTCGACGAAGCGCTGCGCTGCGTGGACGGGGAAGGGCATCGAATCACGTTCAACGTGTTCAGCGCACCCGACCGCTCCACCTCGCAGCTTCAGATACGCGACACCATGGCTCGCATGCGCGAGAAAATGTTCTGGGCGATCGAGACGTATCCGCGTTCGGTCCTATATTCCTACTACAATGCCGTCGTCCACACGAGCAAGCACAGCCTCCATAGCCTCTTCGTGTGCCCGTATCCCCGGGCGCTCCAGGCGGCGCAGATGAAGGGCATGGGCGTCAGCAAGACGTTCCGCAGCTACCGCGCCGACCTCACCTTCACCGAGGAAGCGAACTGCTGCGTCCCCGACATCGATTGCAGCGATTGCCGGCACTACGCGGCGGGGAGCGTCATCGTGACCTCCCGGTTGAACCTGCACGTGGCGTCCGAGGCTCAGTTCCGCGGGTGGCTCGACTACGTCGACACGTACCTCGCGGTGTGGGTCCCGGGGTACGAGCGCGGCCAGAACCTCTACAGGTTCGACGGCAAAGAGCCGGCACCGGTGCTCCCTCTCCCGCAACAGGCGGCGGCGCCCGCGCATCGCGCGCTCCCGCTCGTGAGCTGAACGAGTCAGGTCGAACCATGTCGCAGTCGAGAACCCGCGTCGCCCCGCCGCGCTCTTCCGGTATCGCCGTCGCGAGGACGGTGCCGTTCGCGCTGGTCCACGTCGCCGCGGTCGCCGGCGTGGCCGTCGTGGGCGTGACGCCGGAGCTCGTCGCGATCGCC
>Ga0105247_10003364_pt1 | contig 10462 bp, 9 predicted proteins | sample KBSS24metaG_FD_81519 | JGI IMG/M metagenome (GOLD analysis project Ga0105247, IMG submission 81519) | Switchgrass rhizosphere microbial communities from Kellogg Biological Station, Michigan, USA - KBS S2-4 metaG | ecosystem: Host-associated > Plants > Roots > Rhizosphere > Soil | place...
GACAGCATCCATCCCGGCGAACAGGGCAATGCCGAATGACGCAATGCCGAATGCGACCAGTGTTTGTTGCGCTTTGCTACCGTCCATCGCGCGCCTCTAGCGCATTTGCGCGCTCTTGGTCGTCTTATTCGGCGGCTTGCGACGTCGCGATCGCCTCGGCCTCGATTTCCGCGGCCTTTGCTTCCACCAGCTTGACGATGTGCTCGACCATGTCGGCGTCCTGAACATGGTGATCGGTTACACCCGAAAGATAGACCATATGCTTCCCGTTGCCGCCGCCGGTAATCCCGATATCGGTTTCACGGGCTTCGCCGGGGCCATTCACCACGCATCCCAGCACGGACAGAGACATCGGTGTCCGGATATGCGCGAGACGCTCTTCGAGTGCTTCCACGGTACGAATCACATCGAAGCCCTGCCGCGCGCATGATGGACAGGACACGACACGCACACCGCGATTCCGAATGCCCAGTGCCTTCAGTATCTCGAAACCGACGCGTACTTCTTCCTCAGGCTCTGCGGACAGCGATACCCGGATAGTGTCGCCGATGCCGAACCACAGCAGCGAACCAATACCGATTGACGATTTGACCGTGCCGCCGATCAGCCCCCCTGCCTCCGTAATACCCAGATGAAGCGGGCAATCCACCGTCTCAGCCAATTGCTGATAAGCAGCGACGGCCAGGAAGACGTCGCTGGCCTTCACGGCCACCTTATATTCGCGGAAATCATGGTCCTCGAGCAGACGAATATGGTCGAGCGCGCTTTCGACCAGCGCCTCTGGACAAGGCTCGCCGTATTTTTCGAGCAAATCCTTTTCCAGGCTGCCGGCATTGACCCCTATGCGAATCGCACAGCCATTGGCCTTGGCGGCGTTCACCACCTCGCGCACCCGATCGGCGGACCCGATGTTGCCCGGATTTATGCGCAGGCATGCCGCACCCGCATCGGCCGCTTCGAGCGCACGCTTGTAGTGAAAATGGATGTCCGCCACGATTGGAACCGTTGCCGCGCGGACAATCTCTTTAAGCGCAGCGGTCGATGCCTCGTCGGGACAGGAAACCCGGATGATATCTGCCCCCGCATCTTCGCAACGCCGTATCTGTTCGATCGTCGCCTTCGCATCCGCAGTTAGCGTATTGGTCATCGTTTGCACGGTAACAGGCGCATCACCACCTACGGGAACGTGGCCCACCATGATTTGACGCGAAGTGCGACGTGAAATGTCACGCCATGGACGTAGGGACATTCAGGAACCTCTTGAAAACAACAGCATCACCCGATCGACTTTGCGGCAGGGCGGCACCATCTTTGTCACGCGATTGCGCGCTATCGTCATGTGCTAGAACGGCTCCTTATGCCTCGCCTTAGCCCCTTACCACAACATAGTGACGATAAAAATCTCGATGCGCGCGCTAACATTTGGCCTGCAAATACTGGCAATCGATGGTGGAGCGCACGGCCAACTCGTTCCCACCTAACCAATCATATTGCTCTATCATCGAGCATCCGCTTTAGAACAAACGAGGCGCCTTCGCTCGTGAGGTGATCCTTGTCCTGATACATGGGATCGTCTCCCAGCATCGTCATGCACTTGGAGGCCTTGCACATAACTTGAATCGGCGAAAGATAGATGACGTCATGCTCAGCAGCGACGCCACCGAGTTTCGATTCTATTTTCCTATTCAAGATAAGATGTTTGTCCGCAATGTGGGGATTGGCCTTGATCGCTCCCATTGCTAGGAGTTTTGGCAAGGACATGTCATATTCCGGTACTGGCCCGATCAGGTAGACGGGCCCGTAACGCTTTAAGTTTTCGACCAGCATGCCAAGCGTGTTCGTATCGAGATCATGCCAGCGTGACGACAGGACGATCCCCCTCAGCGGCCCCATGCTGGGAAGTGTCGCCATCACTTTTTTCATGAGGGTCGCGCATTTGCTATCGCGCCGTCCCGTGGCGTCTATTTCCAGATGGCATCCGACTGCTGCGGCTTCCAATATCGGGGCATCTATGGTTCCCGCCAACGCCTGACGGTACATCCCCGCGTGACTGTCACCCAGAAGCAGGATCGGACGCGTGCCCAAAGGTGAAACGAGGCAATCGCGCCCGAAAGTCGACAACGGCTCTTTAAGAGAAACGAAGCAGTTTCCGTAGTTGAACTGATTGCTCGGGTAGTTATCTCCAAAATGATCGAACGCCAACGCCGCGACCGGCACTCTTTGGGGAAAACCATTCGCTCCCGATATGACTGCGTTCATGCCGATCAGCGCGATCGAAAATGCCGCCGCCAGCGAAAATACCGTGCGGCGACCAATATGTTTTGAACGAAAGGGCCGTTCCACGAAACGCCAGGAGGCGGTCGCCGCAATGAACGATAGTGCCAGCGGGATGGGAAGGTACTTCAGCGGCATCCCTGCAATCACGAAATATTGCCGGACGAATACGATCGCCGGCCAATGCCAGAGATAAAGAGAATAAGAGATCAAGCCAACAAAAAGGACCGGTTTGAACGACAGAAGTCTTCCCAAAGACGTTTGGCCCTGCTGCCCCGCGCCAATGATAAGAGCGGTCGAAAGGCAGGGCAGCACCGCAGCATAACCCGGAAATCCGTCCGAAGGTCTGGTGATGATAAACGATATGGCGAGGCCCGCAGCGCCCAGCCACACCGCGATCTCTCTGGCGCGGTGCACTCTCAAGAAAGTCAGGGGAAACAGGTTCAGCAACACTCCCACGAGCAGCTCCCACGCCCGACTATGTGGAAGATAAAATGCGCCAGTAGGAGATTCACCCACCTCCCAAACACTAAATGCGAAAGACACCGCTGTAGCGATGCAAAGCGCAACCTTCATATACTGCGGCGCTTTTCGCTGTATTGTCATAATCAGCAACGGGGCAATTAAATAGAATTGCTCTTCAACTCCGAGTGACCACGTATGCAACTGGGCGATGTCCGCTGCTTTGGTGTTGAAATAATCCGCGGTCTGCCAAAAATAAAAATTTGACGCAGATAATACAGCAGCGATGGAAGCGTTTGATAGGACAATAAGATCGCTTGGCAGTAGAAGACCTAAACCAAGACCAGTAGTTATTGCGATCATAACGAGGAAGGCCGGCGCTATCCTGCGGACGCGACGCTCGTAGAATCGAACGAGCGAGAATTCTTCGTCGCGAGCTTCCCGGAGAAGAATTCCGCCAATCAGAAAGCCCGAAATGACGAGAAATACATCTACGCCGATGCCGCCGGCCGGAAAACGCTGCGGATATAGATGGTACACGAAAACGCTAAGAACAGCGACAGCGCGTAATCCATCAATATCTGGCCTGTATTTTTCCATCCCGGCCCCAACGCATTTCAGAAATCACACCGTGAATGTAGCCATCTTACGCTGCGTCGCAACAAGGTAAATCATAAAGTGGGATTTGCGTGCGTTTGGCTATCAGCACCGTTCAATCTCCATGCCTGCCCACGTTGCAGCATATTGCGCTGCACTTTTTGCGTTGCAGGACTTTCGATGAATAAAAAGAAGATTTGTGCGCCGCGATAACACCATCCGCGAATCTACTTCGCAGGCGCAGCAGCAACCCGTCTCAAATCGAGACTCTCTGTTAAAAGTTGGCTGGCATTATCCTTTATACAAGGTTAAGAGCGACATCCGGAGCCAATCTAGGGTCTTTGGAGGGAATCAGGTATGCGTAATATTTTCAAATTGGCAGCATCGTTGGTTGCTATTGCTGCAGTGCCGGCATCCGCCGCTACGATTACCAATGTTGCAAACACGCTCGGCTCATTGACAGTTGGCACTGTCGTAGCAGGAGATAATTTCAACAATGACAGTCCTGCTTTCTCGAACGCGACTCAAACAGCGTTCATCTTAAACGAGGGCGTGTACAATTCGGTCCAGTCATTTTTGCTGCATTATGATCGCAATGGCGGCGATGGCACCACGGTTATAGGCTCGTTCGACATCATATTGGGCGCAGGCGAAACATTCCTGGGTCTCACGAAGACGCGGGCGGGATTGCTCGCTAGTGATCCAGCGAACGGTGCGATCTATTCGGCATCGCAATATCGCGGCCTCGAAAATGATGATTTCATCATTACAGAGCTGAACTCCGTGGTTTCGGTTTCGTATAAGCTTGTCAACGGAACGACTCTCGCGCTGGACGAAGGACGCTTCAAGATTGGCGTTTCATCGGCTATTCCTGAACCCGCGAATTGGGCGATGATGATCGCAGGCTTCGGCCTCGTCGGTGCTGCAATGCGCCGTCGTCGGACTATCGCTACCGTAACGGCATAACTGTTACATCTATTCTAAATGATTTGGGCCGGAAGGGTTCTTCCGGCCCTTTCTTTGTCGAAAACGGAGCGCAAAATCGAACATCTCGCGCTCTTGTGCGCGTTATTCCGATCCCGGTTCACCAAAATAGGCTGATCGGATTTGAGGAGTGAGCCAGCGAAACCTCAAGAGGTTTGCGCAGAACAAAATTGGCTTTCGAACGATCGATTTGTTGAAGAGATACATCTTCAAAAGGCCAGGTGATGTGCTATGCGCCCCAGGGTGTCCGACTCTGTAGATTGCGCCGCGAAATGGAAGGCTCCCCAAGGGACTACCGCGCTCTGCCAGTATCTTTCCGATTTGAATGTGGCTCCCGAACATCGTCTTGATGAAATTCGGTTGCGCATCTTCGAACTTGGCGGGCAGCGTGTAGAGATCGGCACGAATGATCAATGAGGTGCCGCAAAAGTTCGCGAAATCGTCATGAGCAAACAGCAGTGCGCCACCATCACCCCACACATAGCCTTTATCGATTTTCCAACCATTTGCGGAAACGTTCGCCGCGGCGAACGCCACGATATTGCTACTGACAAAATCGTCATCGTCTACGATCATGTAGAACTTGGTATCGACGGCATGCAGCATGCCAGACAAAACACGCCGGCCCTTGTCGATCCTAAAAGCATCGTAAAAATCCTCCTTATCGCGAGACTGTTGCCGCTCGTGCATTTCATTTGGAGGAAAATGCACGCGAACATGTTCGCATTGTTGCGGCAAAATAGGCAGATCGGCACCTTCGTTTGCTACTACAACCGCACGCCAACGCGAATCCGTTTGCCCAGATATCGATCGTAATGTTTGGGTCAGGTTGGCTTTGAGCCGGGGCCAGTCTTTGGCGTTGTCCTGATGGCGGACCGGGATAATGAAAGTGACTATTGTTTCCATACTGCCTTCGCTTCAATTAGCTTCGACGCGTCGCGGAGGAATTCATGCGCTGGAAGGAATTACGTTCGATAGAGGCTGTGGTACCGCAACAGGATTAGTCTCTGCCTCTTTTCCAGAATCGGCCTTCGATTTTGTCCATGGCCTCGACTTGAACCAGCCAAACATATGCGCGCAGGCGAGCATGATGAGGATCGCGGCGGAAAGCGCGATCCAATATCTGAAAGAAGACTGCGGATCCAAGGAAATGTAATGAGCTCCCATATAAATCAGGAAGTTAGACAAGCAGAAACATTCGAGCGAGTTTTGACCGACCTGTACAACGGCGCGTACAATTCTGCTGCGCGCGAGGGTATCCGAAGCAGGCAAAAGGAGCATTGCTGTCCACATTGCTAGGCAGAAATGGACAACGCGAAGCGGGCCAATACCGGGTTTGCTTGCCCACGGCACATGCTCTGACGGTATCCCGTGAAAGAACCACTGCCTTGCAATGCACAATAACAGCAGAAGCAATAAACAGACGACAATCTGGCGGGTCCGATTAGGAAATGTCCAAGTTGTCAATGGACGTACCATCGCAGCTGTTACGCCCATAAAAAAGATCAATTGCCAGGCATAAGGATTGAAGCTGCCGTATTGCGGACCTGGAATGAGGTGGAACTGAAATAGAAGCCACACACATATACTAATCGAAATCGGCAGCCATTTATTAACTCTGCTAAGAGCAACAGCCGATGCCACGAGCGGAATAAAGAATATGTAATTCCGTAATATTTCGAAAAATGTCAGATTATTTCGGAATATAAGGAAGTCGAATATGAAATTTATAGGATCCGCCTTCATCTCGCTTATATGCGTAATGGTCAATAAAGATGGAGAGCTCGTAAATAAAAACCTGCTGCACCCGACCACAATTGCGAAAGTGAAGACATTGAGAATGTAGAGGCTCGCCGATCGATCCAGCGCCCGCATTTGCAAAAGCCAGAAGCCCGTACGGTTATAATCACGTCCCAGGACCAACGTCAGCACGTAGCCGGAAAAGAACACGAAAAACTCGGCCGGGCTCGAGAATCCGAATGGCTGCATATCGTAAAAGCGAATCGGCGATTGGAACCCAGCCGTATCGGCGAGCCAGGTGAGATGCGAACCGCAAAGGCTAAGGATGAAAAACCCGCGCAGGAAATCTATTCGCAAATCCCGCTTTGAGGACGCCGCTTGTTTCATCTCACGATCCACAGATATGTCCCGAGCATATTTTGCATCCTTAGAAATTTTGAATTGCGCTGTCGATGCTGCAATGCAAAATATCTGCCGGGAAAGCGGCAAGGATCAGATCATATTACGGAAACGAGCCAGTATGAGTTCCCAGCATAAACTTTCCCCACGTTGGGCAGACCGTCCGCACACAGAAAATGGTTTGGCGCATTCCATCAGTTCCGTCGAACGGGCTAACGGCTTCATGCAATATAATCATTTTTTCGATACGAGCGCGAAATGAGCGTACAAGCCAAGGGCGATAAAACCATTCGTTGCCTTCTGATCGACCCCTCCCTGTTTACAGCCCCTTATGACGCAGAACTTTCCCGCGGGCTGGTCGCGTCAAATGTAGAGGCTTCGTGGGCCACGCGGCGGCTTAGAAGCAATGAGCGCGCTGAGCTGGACTACGATAAGACACCACTGCATTTTTACCGTCTAACCGATGGCCCCAACCGCAGAACCACCGGTTTCTGGCGGGCGATCAAGGGATTGGAGCACATTTGGGGACTCTATCGCCTATTGAAATTCGTCGCGTCCCAAAAGATCGACGTCGTTCATTTTCAATGGGGAGTTCTGCCGTCAATTGACCGGCATTTTATTCGAAAAATAAAGCGACTTTGTCCCGTTGTTCTCACCGTCCACGACACCACGCCCTTCAACGGTAAAGCGGTCAATGCTTTGCAAAAGGACGGCTTCGAATCATTGTTGCAATCTTGCGATCATATCATCGTTCACACGGCCGGCGCGAAAGCGGCTTTGTCAAAATTAAACGGCCTCCCACCGATATCCGTCGTACCACATGGCCTCTTGCCAATCACTACTGCTGAACGAACGAACGTTCGAACCGATGAGAAATGGCACGTCGTGATGTTTGGGAAAATCCAACATTACAAGGGCGCGGATATCCTCGTGGATGCTTTAGGCAGGCTTAGTGGCGCCGATCGAGAGCGCATCAGAGTGATTATCGCAGGAGAGGCGCTGATCCCGTTACAACCAATACGCGACCGCGCCATGGAACTCGTCCTTTCGGACTGTCTCGATATAAGAGAAGGGCGGTTGTCGGAGGAGGAAATGGCAGACCTGTTTGCCCAAGCCGATTGTTTTGTTTTCCCCTACCGAGAAATTGAAGCCAGCGGGGTATTGTTTCTGATAGCAAACCAACAAAAATGGATAATTGCCAGCGATCTGGGTGCATTTCGGGAGACAATCGCGGATGACGACATGGCCGGCGAGTTGATCCCCCCGGAGAATCCTGACGCGCTTGGGGTTGCCCTGATCAACTCAATTGGGCGTAAACCAACACGAAGCATCTCCAAATCTGTCCCTAGCTGGGAAGATATTGGTCGACGCACACGCACGATCTACGAAAACGTGATCAACGCGCATCCTCGTTTCAAAAACTAGAGGAGGCCTCGGCGTGACCAATTCTCAACCGACATTGCGCCCTCAGGTAGCGGTGATCATACCGACGCTTAATGAAGAACAGCATATCGATCATCTGCTCACCCAGATGGTGAAAACGCCTGTCCACACATTACGTAAAATCATTGTGGCGGACGGTGGAAGCACGGACAAAACGGTCGATATCGTAAAGATAAGGTCCGCGGTCGACGATCGAATTGTGTTGCTCGACAATCCACATAAAATCCAGGCTGCCGGGATCAATTTAGCAGTTGCTTCTTTGCCTCCCGAAATCAATGTGATCGTCCGTATTGATGCGCACGCGGGATATCCGGACAACTATATCGGTCTGCTCACAGAAACGCTTGAGAAAACTGGCGCAGCCAGCGTCGTTGTACGACTGGAGACATCAGGCGGGAACTGCCTGCAAAATGCAATAGCCGCCGTATCGAACGGATTGATTGGAACGGGCGGGTCCGCTCACCGGATGGGAGGTCAATCGCGTTTCGTCGATCATGGGCATCATGCAGCCTTCAAACGCGAAATATTTGAAGCCGCCGGAGGTTACGATCCCTCCTTCAGGGCAAACGAGGACGCCGAGTTGGACTACCGGATTCGTCAGTCCGGCGGGCTCATCTGGCTTGATACCGCTATCTCCGTGATATATTTTCCCCGGAAGACATTAACTTCTCTGGCAAAGCAATACTGGCGATATGGCATTGGGCGTGCGCAAAATTTTCTAAAGCATGGGGAGAAGCTACACCTGCGTCAATTACTGCCCCCACTCATGACCATTATGGTTTTATTCGGAGCTTTGGCAGGGTGGCTATTTGCCCCGCTTTTTATTTTTCCCGTGGGATATCTGGCGATAGTCGCAGCTGTTGCCCTGATACTGACGGTTCGCAATCGCCAACCATGTCTGCTTTGGCTCATATTTGCTTTGCCTGCCATGCATATTGCGTGGGGCAGTGGGTTTATCGCTAAACTTGTGCGCAAGCGCTCCGAATAAATATTAAGTCATCGGCGTGGAAATGCTGCAGTGCAAAATCGGTTTGCTTGTTTTTGGTGCCGGCGCTAGGGTTAATTTGCGTGTGCGAACGGGATAACAAACGGAGATGATTCGATGCGCCCATCCCTGATGGTGATATTTGCCTCGCTGATATGCCTTGCTGGATGTACTAACGATATTGTCAGCCAGCCTAAGCCGGGCACATTGGACAGGTCTTACGATGACCCCGCAACGTATAAGCTGACGGCGGAAGATAAGGTAAAAATTACCGTTTTCGGTGAAAATGATTTGTCCGGTGAATATGTAGTCGGTGCTGATGGTACCATTGCCTTCCCCCTGATCAGCTCGATCAAGGCGGCTGGGTCGACTCCTGACGAGTTACGAAATCAACTGGAGGCCCGTTTGGGCGAAGGCTTCCTTACCAAGCCCCGGATCACTGTTTCGATCCTTGAATATCGACCTTTCTATATATTGGGAGAGGTCAATCAGGCGGGACAATATCCATGGCGTCCCGGTATGACGGTTGTTACGGCGATCGCTACCGCGAGGGGGTTCAGTTACAGGGCGAACAAGTCCGAAGTGCTTATTCAGCATCTCGGCGAAACAGAGGAGAAGGTTTACCAGCTGACCCCTTCGCTGAAAATTCGCCCTGGTGACACGGTCCGTCTCAAGGAGCGCTTCTTCTGAACAAGAGCGCAAACCTGTCTCGCTTTTCGGTCGGAGCTTTTTTGTGCTTCGGCTTAATCGGTGTCGTTCATTCAAAAGCAGCGCGCGCGCAAATGGTCTTGCCATATGAGGTAGGTCAGGTTTTGATGGAGCGTTATGTTGCCGTCCGCGATCGCCGGCAGCCCGATTTTAAGACCGAAGGCATCGCGCTTGGGGCATTCCAGCTCTTTCCGTCCCTGCAGTTGAATTCGGGTTACGACGACAATGTTTTAGCGGAGAAGACGGACAAGAACGGCGACGCCTTCGTAGAAATACAGCCATCGTTAAACGTTCAGTCCCAATGGTCACGGAACAGCTTGTCGTTTCGCGCTCGCGGCACATTTGATCGCTATTTCACCCAGAGCACTGACAATACCGAAGCATGGGACATCGGTACGGCTGGAGAAATCGACATCGATCGCGCCACACGTATTCGTGGTGGTCTGATATGGCAGGGCAATATTGAATCTCGCCAGTCCGCTAGCGTTTTTGCGACTACAGTTAAGCCAGTGACCTACCAGACATATGGAGCGGGAGCAGGTTTCACGCGCGATTTTGTTAACCTGCGCTCATCAACTGAAATCACATATTTGCGAATGCGATATAAGAACTCGCAGCTGGATGACGGATCGTTCTTCGATCAGGGCTATCGAGACAACAACCTGTTGCGTATCCTGGAACGCGTTTCGTACGCGCAAAGCCCTTCGTTAGCCTTTTTCGTGCAAGCAAAGATCGACAAACGCGATTATTTCGAGGGCAGCCTGGGTAAGCCTCCGCGAGACTCTTCAGAGCTGGAGATTCTCACTGGCGCGACCTTCGAAGCATCTTTTCCAATGCGCGGGGAAATCGGCGTTGGCTATGTTCGTAGAA
>Ga0105247_10003367_pt1 | contig 10458 bp, 4 predicted proteins | sample KBSS24metaG_FD_81519 | JGI IMG/M metagenome (GOLD analysis project Ga0105247, IMG submission 81519) | Switchgrass rhizosphere microbial communities from Kellogg Biological Station, Michigan, USA - KBS S2-4 metaG | ecosystem: Host-associated > Plants > Roots > Rhizosphere > Soil | place...
GGTCGTGGGCGGAGACGAGGGGCTGGGCGAGGCGGTGGCCGAGCGCCTGGAGCAGGCGGGCGCGTCGAGCGAGTGGGTGCGCGGCGACGCGTCGGCGCGGTGGATGGAGCGCTTGCAGAGGGGGGGCTGGGCGGGGGTGGTGCACCTGGCGAGCCTGGACGGCTCGCGGGGGCCCGAGGAGTGGACGGCCTCGGAGCTGCAGGCGCGGCACGTGAGGCTGTGCAGCAGCGTGCTGTCGGCGGTGGGCGCGCTGCGAGGCGCGGCGCTGGCGTCGCTCTGGGTGGTGACGCGAGGGGCGGTGGTGACGCGAGGGGCGGTGGTGACGCGAGGGGCGCAGGCCGTGGGCGCGGAGCGGGTGGATATCGCGTCGAGCGGCGTGTGGGGGCTGGGGCGCTCGGTGGCGCTGGAGCGTCCCGAGATCTGGGGAGGGTTGCTCGACCTGGCGGTGCAGGGCGAGGCGCTCGAACGGGAGGCGGCTCGAATCGTCGACGAGCTGCTCGACGGCCAGGAAGACCAGGTGGCGTTGCGAGGTGCCGAGCGGTACGTGGCGCGGCTGGTGCGGCGACCCGAGGTCGAGTCGGAGCCGTGGCGAGGCGCTGGGACGTACCTGGTGAGCGGCGGAGTCGGCGGCTTCGGGCTGGCGCTGGCCGAGGCGCTGGCGGCCGGCGGGGTCGAGCACCTGGTGCTGGTGAGTCGCCGCGGATTGCCGCCGGGGGAAGAAGCGTGGATCCAGCGAGCGCGAGCCGCGATCGAGGCGATCGAAGCGCGGGGTGTCCGGGTCGAGGTCCGCGCCGGCGACGTGAGCGACGAGCGTTGGGTCGCGGAGCTGGTGAAGGAGCTGACGACGCAGGGGGAGCGGGTGCGTGGGGTGGTGCACGCGGCGGGCGTCTCGGAGGTCCGAGCGCTGGAGCAGACGGACGAGCCGGCGCTCGAGCGCGCGGTGTCGGGCAAGGGCGCCGGTGCGTGGGCGCTGCATCGGGCGACGCTCGACTGCGAGCTGGACGACTTCATCGTGGTGTCGTCGGCCGCCTCGGTGTGGGGCTCCCGAGGCCTGGCGGCGTACGCGGCGGCCAACGGGGTGGTGGACGCCGTCGCGCACCTGCGCCGGCACGAGGGGCGCCCCGCGCTGTCGATCAACCTGGGGCCGCTGGACGGGCCGGGTATGGCCGCGGGCGAGGCTTCGCGGTGGTTCGCCCGGATGGGAGTGGGCACCCTCGCGCCGTCGCGGGCGACCGGGCTGGCGCTGGGGGCTTCGCGGGGCGAGGTCGCTCAGCTCACCGCCGCGCAGGTCGACTGGACGACGTTTCGCCGTCTCTACGAAGGTGAGCGCAAACGCCCGCTGCTCACGGAGCTGGCCCTGGCCGGGGCCGACGAGCCCGTCGCGCCGTCGGCGGAGGCCACGGCCCTGGTCCGCTCGCTGCATCAAGCGCCCGGCTCGCGGCGCTACCAAACGTTGCTCCCGCACGTGCAGCAGGTCCTCCGCGGCGTCCTGAGGCTGGCGCCCGACGCCGACGTCGCCCGGCAGCGCGGCTTCTTCGATATGGGCATGGACTCGCTGATGGCCCTCGACTTCGCCCAGCGTTGCCAGTCCCTGCTCGGTCGGCGCGTCCCCGTCACCGCCGTCTTCGAACACCCCAACCTCGAAGCCTTCACCGGCTTCCTCCTCGAGCGCGTCCTCGGTTTTCCCCGCGCGCTCTTCGGATCGCCGGCGGGCATGAGCGACTCCTCCCTCTCGATCGACGCGATCGCGGAAATGTCGAACGACGAGGCGGAGCGCCTCCTCCTGGAAAGGTTGGCGAGCCTTGGCGAATAGGAGCAGCAGGGAATCCGCCACCGGCGTCGAGGCGCTCACGCCGCTCAAGCGAGCGCTGCTCGCGCTCGAGGGCCTGCGCGCGAAGGTGGAGACGCTCGAGCGCGCCGCCGAGCAGCCGATCGCCGTCATCGGCATGGCCTGCCGCGTCCCCGGCGCCGACGACGTCGAGTCGTTCTGGCGTCTGGTCCGCGACGGCCAGGACGCTGTCGGAGAGATCCCCGGCGAGCGCTGGGACGTGAGCCGATTCTACGACGCCGATCCCGAAGCCTTGGGGAAGATGTATACGCGCTCCGGAGGCTTCCTCCGAGACGTCGACAAGTTCGACGCCGGCTTCTTCGAAATCTCGCCGCGCGAGGCGGCCGGCATGGACCCCCAGCAGCGCATCCTGCTCGAGGAGATCTGGCACGCGCTGGAGGACGCCGGAGTCCGTCCTGCCGACATCCGCTCGACGGCGGCCGGGGTGTTCGTCGGGATATGCAACCGCGGTTACGGCGACGCGATCGAGCACCCGTTCGATCCGACGCTCATCGACGCCTTCAGCGGCACCGGCGGCATGTTCAGCGTCGCGGCCGGACGGGTCTCGTACGTCCTGGGCCTGACCGGACCGTCCATCGCGCTGGACACCGCGTGCTCTTCGTCGCTCGTCGCGGTCCACCTCGCCTGCAAGAGCCTCCGCGCCGCGGAGTGTGACCTCGCCATCGCCGCCGGCGTGAACGTCATCCTCTCGCCCTGGGGTCACGTGTTCCTCTCGCGCGCCGGTGCGCTCTCGGCCGACGGGCGCTGCCGGAGCTTCGACGCCGGCGCCGCGGGCTACGGGCGAGCCGAGGGGTGCGGCGTGGTCGTCCTGCGCCGCCTCTCGGACGCGATCGCGGCCGGCGATCGGATCCAGGCGATCATCGCCGGGTCGGCCGTCAACCACGACGGCGGAAGCGGCGGCCTCACCGTGCCCAGCGGCGCGGCCCAGACGAGCGTGATCCGGCAAGCGCTGGCCTCGGCGAGGATCGCGCCGGAGGCGGTCAGCTATCTCGAGGCCCACGGCAGCGGCACCCGCCTCGGGGATCCGATCGAAGCGCGCGCAGCCGCGGCGGCGCTGCGTCCCGGGCGCGAGGGCTCGCCCGCGGCGCCCCCGCTGCGGATCGGTACCGTCAAGACCAACGTGGGGCACCTCGAGGCGGCGGCGGGCGTCGTCGGCCTGATCAAAATGGCTTTGGCGCTCGAGCACGGGAAATTGCCCCCTCAGATCCACTTCCGGTCGCTCAACCCGCTCATCGCCGAGGCGCAGTTACCTCTCCAGGTTCAGGCGCAGCTCGAGGACTGGCCCGAGGCCGATGGGCGCCGTATCGCGGGGGTCAGCTCGTTCGGTATCGGCGGCACGAACGCGCACGTCGTCCTCACGAGCCCTCCGCCGATCACCCGGGAGGCCGGCGTCGTCGAGGATGGTCCGGCGGTCCTCTACCTGTCCGCCAAGACCGAGGCGGCCCTTCGAGAGGTGCTCGTTTCCCATCGGCGCTTCCTCGCCGCGTCGCCCGAGATCCCCTTCGCGGACGTGTGCTCCACGGCTGCGTGCGGGCGCGCCCATTTTCGATATCGTGCCGCGGTCGTCGCCTCCTCGTCGGCCGAGGCCGTGGAGAAGATCGACGCGCTCCTGGAGGGCGAGGAGGGCGAGCGCGCGCCCGGCGTATTTGTCGGAGTTGCAGGCGGAGTCGCGGAGGCCGTCGCGGGGGCACCCGCCTGCCTCCCGGCCCCGGCGGACGGGCGGGGGGAGCTCCTGCCCGCGGCCCAGAGCTCCGCCGCGGAGCTCTACGTGCGCGGCATCGATCCTGATCGGACCTCGCCGACGCAGGCGGGCTATCGCAGCAAAGTCCGGTTACCCGGCTACCCTTTCCAGAGGGATCGGCACTGGGTGCGCGCCGAGGTCGCCGGTGTCGCCGCGGGCGCCGACGAGGCGCCGCTCCTCGGTAAGCTCCTCGACCTCGCCGTGGACGAGACGGTCTATCAAACTCGATACGCCGTGGCCGCGTTGCCGTGGCTCGCCGATCACACCTTTTACGGCACGCTGATCATCGCCGGGGCCACGTACCTGTCGGCGGTCTTCGAGGCGGTCCGTCGCAGCGAGCTCGGGGCGGCGGTGGAGCTCTCCTCGGTCGCCTTCCCGGAGCCGTTGATCTTGGACGACCCGGCGCGCTCGACGCGCCTCGTGCAGGTGGTCCTCAAGCCGGAGCGCGCGGATTCGATGTCCTTCCGTGTTTCGGGCGCGGACGACGACGCCGCGGTCCGCTGGAGGCTGCACGCCGTCGGCGGCGCAGCGGCGCTCCCTCTGGACGCGCCCGCGAAGCTCGAGGTCGACGGTGAGCCGCTCCGTGCGCTGCCCGGGTCCGGATGGGAGGATCTGCCGATCCGCGCCTTCTATGAGCTCGGCGCGGCTTGCGGCATGCACGCCGGGCCCACGTTCCGGTGGATAACCGGAATTCGGCGGAGACCCGGCGAGGCCGTCGCGGAGATGGTCCGACCGGACGCGCTTCGAAACCACCAGGCGATGGCCGTCCACCCCGGCCTGCTCGACTCGTGCTTTCAGCTGCTCGGAGCGTGCTTGCCGGCGGATGTGTATCCCCCGCCGAGCGGGAGCGTCCCGATCGTCGCCCGAGTCGACGCGATGCGGATCTTCGCGCCGGTCGGCGGACGGATGTTCGCCCATATTCGCCTGCGACCCCGCGACGAGACCGGACGACCGTCCCGGCTCACGTCGGACATCCGCCTGATGGACGAAAACGGCGAGTCGCTCATCGAAATAGAAGGCCTGCACATTCACGTCGTGCGCCACGACCGCCTCTGCGCCCGCGGCGAGGCCCCGGAGGGGCCGGCGACGTACCAGATCGAGTGGAACGCCGTCGTGCACGAGCGCCGCGAGGCGCCGACTTCGCATGGTGACGGGGTGTGGATCGTCCTCGTCGACGACGGGACGATCGGCGAAGACGTCGTGGCCACGCTGCGTGCCCGGCACGAGCGCTGCCTCATCGTGAGGAAGGGGGCGACCTTCACCTGCGACGCGTCGCGCGAGGCGTGCACCGTCCACCCGGAGCGGACCGAGGATTTCCGGCGAGCCATCGACTGGGCTTGCTCGATGGGCGCGCACCTCCGCGGGCTCGTCCACCTCTGGACGCTCGACGTGCCCGGGACGAGTGACGGCGCTTCGGGCCCGCACCGCGACCTCGCGTTCGAACGCGAAGGCGCGAGGGCGCTCGACGCCAGCCGAGTCCTCTCCCTGGGATCTGCGCTCCTCCTGGCGCAGGTCCTGGCCGGCGGCGAACGATCGCGACGCGGACGGCTCTGGCTGGTCACCCGTGGCGCCCAGGCAGCGGACGCCGCGGAGGGAGTGTCTCCCGAGCAGGCGCCGCTCTGGGGCTTCGGCGCGGTGCTGAGCGCCGAGCACCCCGAGCTCGCGTGCACGCTGGTCGACCTCGACCCGTCCTCGGATTCCCGTCCGGGACGGGATCTCGCCGAGCTCTTGATGACGCCCGCCGACGAAGACCGGCTCGCGCTGCGCAGAGGGACCCGATACGCGCCGCGGCTCGTTTATCGCCCGGTCGCCGACGGGTCGGTCGCCGGAGACTTCGATCGGGGCGCGGCGAGGCAGATCCAGCTCGACCCGAACGCGTCGTACGTGATCACGGGGGGGCTCGGGGCGCTCGGCCGTCGCGTCGCCCGCTGGATGGCGGCGCGAGGCGCGCGCCACCTCGTGCTGGTCGGCCGCAGGCGGGCGAGGCCGGACGAGCTCCGAGAGATCGAGGCCATCGAGGCAACGGGCGCCGACGTCCGCGTGGCCATCGCGGACGTGTCGCAGCGCGATTTGCTGGCGGACGCGCTGTCGACCATTCCGCCGAACCACCCGTTGCGCGGGGTCGTTCACGCGGCCGGCCGCGTCGACGATGGGGCGGTCGTGCAACAGACGCTCACCCGATTCTCCAACGTCCTCTCGGCCAAGATGATCGGCGCCTGGAATCTGCACGTCCTCACCCGGGACCTGCCGCTCGACTTCTTCGTCATGTTCTCCTCGACGACCTCGGTCCTGGGCGCTCCGGGGCAAGCGAGCTATGCGGCCGCGAACGCCTTCCTCGACGCGCTCGCTCACCGCCGGCGCCGGGAGGGGCGCGCCGCGGTCAGCGTGAGCTGGGGGCCGTGGGACGTGGCCGACGGGATGATCGGCGCGCTCGACGCCCGCTCGAAGGAGCGGTGGGAGCAGGCGGGCGTCGGCCTCATTCCACCTTCGCGCGCCCTCGCGCTCCTGGAGTCCATCCTCATGGACGACTGGACCCACGTGATCGCGGCGGCCGTCGATTGGCCGAAGCTCTGCGCGCGCACTGGCGCGCGAGCGGACGCCGGGCTGCTGGCCGGCTTCACGCGCCTGGCCCGCAAGACGCGAGGAGCGCGGCGGGCGGCGCGTGGGGCGCCCGCGCTACGAGGTCGACTGAGCGAGCTCGCCGCGCCCGAGCGGGAGCGGCTCCTCCGAGACCACGTCCGCGCCGAGGCCGCGCGCGTGCTCGGCCTCGCGAGCGACCAGGCGATCGATCCCACCCTCGAGCTCGAGTCGATGGGCTTCGACTCGATGATGGCGATCGAGCTGCGCAACGCCTTGCAGGCGTCGCTCGACTGCGCGCTCCCCGCGACTCTGCTCTTCGACCACGTCACGCTCGCCGCGCTATGCGAGTACCTCGCGGGCGCGATCTTCCCAGAGGAGGCGCCATGAGCGAAGGAGCGCTGCATCACACCGTCATCGAGAGCATCGGGGTTTACTTGCCCGCGCGCGTGGTGACCGCGCGCGACCTGGTGAAGGGCTGCCGCGCGGCCGTGAAGTTCCCCATCGAGGAGGTCACCGGGATCCACTCGGTGCGCCTGGCGGGAGGCGACGAGTTCTCGATCGACCTCGCGAAGAAGGCCGTCGCGGATTGCCTCTCCCGCTCGAGGCACGGCGCCTCCGACATCGACTTGGTGGTCTGCTGCAACATATCCCATCATGACGGTCCGAGCTTCCGCTACTCCTTGGAGCCGGGGACATCGTCGGCGCTGCGGGATTATTTCGGCCTGCACGGCGCGGTCGCCTTCGACGTCAGCAACGCGTGCCCCGGGATGTTCACGGCGCTCGAGGTGGTCGACGTCCTCATCGCCGCCGGCGCCGTCGAACGGGCTCTGGTCGTGAGCGGCGAGTACATCTCCCACCTCGGCAGGACGGCGCAGCTCGAGCTGGAGAGCCTCCGCGATCCTCGCCTCGCGTGCCTCACGCTGGGCGACGCGGGCGCCGCGGTGATCCTCGAGCGGGCGTCGCAGCCGGCGGTGGGCTTCGAGGCGATCGAGCTCTACACCGTCGGACGGTACAGCGGCCTCTGCACGGCGAGGGCCACCGAGCGGGAGCACGGGGGCGCGGTCATGTTCACGCACGCCTTCGAGCTCACCAAGGCGGCCGTGAAGCACGCGACGGAGCACGCGCTTCACCTCATCGAGAGGCACGGCTGGTCGATCGACTCCATCAGCCACATCGTTCCGCACCAGATGTCGCTGAAGGCGATGAAGGACGCCGCGAGCATCACGGACCGCATGGTGGGGCGCGCGGGCTGGGCGAGCGGGGTCACGATCAACAACCTCCGCGAGCGCGGGAACACGGCCACCACGAGCCATTTCGTGGCGCTCATGGACAACATCCGGTCCAGGCGTATCCGCTCGGGCGACCGGATCGTGTTCAGCATCGCCGGGTCGGGGCTCACCGTCGGGACGGCGCTCTGCACGCTCGACGACCTGCCCGATCGCGTCCTCGCGGCGGCGGCGCCGGCGCGACGGACGAGCGACGTCGGGTCCGTCGACCCGCCGCTCTGCTCGATCCCTGGCGTGCCGATAGCGATCGAGAGCATCGGGGTCCTGCCGCGCCAGTGGGAGGGCACGCGCGAGACGGTCGAGATGGCCCGGGCCGCCGGCGAGCGATGCCTCTCCGGGAGCGCTGTCGATCGGTCCGACATCGGTCTCCTCGTCTTCGCCGGCGTCTACCGCTCCGGCTTCATGTGCGAGCCGGCGACCGCGTCGTTGATCGCGCGGGTGCTCGGCCTGAACGAGGACGTCCAGCCCGTGCGGGACAAGAAGAAGACGTTGGGCTTCGACCTGACGAACGGCGGCGTCGGGTTCCTCCAGGCCTGCTACGTCGCCGCGCATTTCGTCGCGGGCGGCGGCTGCGATCGGGCCCTCGTCGTGGCGTCCGAGGTCGAGAACAACGACGCGCGGTGTCCCGTCCAACCGCGGGGCGTGGCCGAGACGGGGTCGGCCGTCCTCTTGCGACGATGGGCGGGAGGGGGAGGCTTCCGCCGCTTCGCGTTTCGGCACGCACCGGGCTCGCTGGACGAGCTCACGACCATGATTCAGCAGCAGGGCGGCATCTCTTTCGTGCGGGCGCGCGAGAGCCCTCGCGCGGAGGATCGCTGGCTGGAGCTCGCCGTCGCCGCGGCGCGCGAGCTCTTGTCCGCAGAGTCGCTGTCGCTCGGCGAGGTCCGCTGGGTCGTCGCGTCCCAACGATCGCGCTCCTTCCTCGCGAGGCTGCGCGAGGCGCTGGGGGTGCGCGACGAAGCCATGCTCGACGTCTCGTGGCCCGGGACGGACCTGTTCACGTCGTCGCTGGCGTATGGGCTGCATGCCATTCAGGTGGACCCACGAGGCCGGCCGGGCGACCTCGCGCTGCTCAGCGAGGTGGGGGCGGGTCTCCAGGTCGCCTGCGCGCTCTATCAGCTCTGAACCCGCGGCTCTTGAACCGGATCTCTGCCCATGACCTCCCATCGTCCCATACCCCGGAGAGACCTGCGACTAGTGACGAAAAGGGTTTTGCCCGCCGTGCGCGCGTCCATAAAAGTCGGCTACTTCTCGCTCGCGGTCGAGGGGGCCGAGCGGGTGCCTCGCGAAGGACCTGTCGTGTTCGTGGCCAATCACTCGGGCTGGTTCACGGTCGACTCGTTCTTCTTCGCCTTGGCGGTCGCCGATCACGTCGGCGTCGATCGCTTCCCGTACGGAGCCACCCACGACAGCATGCTGGCGCTGCCCTGGCTGGGCTCGTTCCTGGAGAGAATGGGCGGGTTCCCCGCCACCTGGTTGAGGGAGCCGTCGCTCATTCCTAAGGAGATGCAGCGCTTCCTCGTGTACCCCGAGGGCGCGGCGGGGAACACAAAACCGTTCTGGAAAGCTTATCGGATGCAGGCGTGGCGATCGGGCTTCGCCCGGCTCGCACTCGAGCGCCGAGCCATGGTGGTCCCCGTGGCCATCGTCGGCGGTGAAGAGGTCATGCCCGTGGTGTGCGCGCTGCGGTGTCTGGAGTCTCGCGTCCACGCCGCTATACCCGTCCCCGTCGTCCCCTGGCCGCTGCCGGCGCGGTGGAAGGTGGTCTTCCACGATCCGGTGGCCGTTCGCGACCTCGAGGTCGACACCGGCGATCCCGCCGAAGCCGCGCGCCGGCGCCACGAGCTCATCGCGCGCGTCCGATCGACCGTGCAGCGTACGCTCGATCACGAGACCCAAAGCCACCGACTCACGCGCTGGAGCCGTTTCTTCGCGCGGGGGCTCACGAGGGCGCGCGTCGCGCTGACCGATGACCGATGACGCGCGCCGCGGCAGGTTTGGGTCCAATCGAAAGTGGGAGTGATCCGATGCTCGAATCGAACGACACGCAAGAGAGAGAGCCGGCGGTCGCTGGCGCCGGCTCTCGGTCGGCGCTGGAGTCGAACGACGACGTGGCGCGCCGCTACACGCCGGTCCCCGGGGTGCGGCGGGTCAAGCAGGCGATGGTCAAGAACGAGGCGAACCGCACGGCCGTGACGTGGGGAACCGCGGACAGCACGCGGCTCTCGTCGGCGCAGCTCGACGGCGTCCACACGGTGGTATCGTCCCTGCTCTACGCAGAATCCCACGGCAACGACGTCTGCAGCAACCTCATTTGCCACGTGCCGTACGCCGATATATCGGACGCGTTCGCCGTACAGGTGCTCGATGAGTCGCATCACGCGTGGATGCTCACGCGATATCTGAAGCAGGAGCTGCGTCGCCCCATCATCCGGCGGCCCCTCGTGCCGTGGTTGATCGTCGAACAGCTCAAGCTGATCCACGATCCGCTGCTCTGCGCCCTTTCGGCGAGCTTCTTCATCGAGTGCGCGGCCGCCGAGGTGCAGGCGGAGATCATCCGGAAGGTCGACGAGCCGCTGCTGGTCGAGATCTTCCGGACGATCTCCCGGGACGAGTCGCGGCACATCGCGCTCGGCCGGGAGGTGGTCGCCTTTCTGCTCGATGATCCCGCTCAGCGCCGGGGCTGGAGGCGAATCCGGAATCGAGTATTTCGAGACTTCCTTCGCCTCAGCGCGGAGCGGACGTTTCATCACTACGCGCCCCTCGCGAAGCTGTTCGGCATCGACGTACCCCGGGCCCTGCGCCACACGATGGAGCGCCTCGACGGCGCGGTCGGCCTGTGAGCCTCGCGACCTCGTAGCTGCCGTCGTCCTGCTGCGCGCCGGAGAGACCTCGGACCGCCGCTCACACCTCGACGTGGATTCGGAAAAGGGGGTGCGCCGCTCACCCGTCGCGGCGGGGCCGCAGCGCGTGACGCAGATAGCCGATTCGACTCTTGGCGA
>Ga0105247_10003370_pt1 | contig 10454 bp, 12 predicted proteins | sample KBSS24metaG_FD_81519 | JGI IMG/M metagenome (GOLD analysis project Ga0105247, IMG submission 81519) | Switchgrass rhizosphere microbial communities from Kellogg Biological Station, Michigan, USA - KBS S2-4 metaG | ecosystem: Host-associated > Plants > Roots > Rhizosphere > Soil | place...
CCCGATGTTGGTGGTGACGCCGGCGGCGTCGACACCGTTGATCTGGCCGTTCGGGTCGACCGTGTAGCTGACGTACGTGCCGTTGATCAGGCCGCTCAGGACCAGCGGCGCGCCGGTCGGGTCCTGCAGCATCGCACCGTCCGGCAGGACGAGGTGGCCGATGTTGTCCAGCTTGAAGGATCCGGCGCGGGTGTAGAGCTGGTTGCCGTTCTGCGCCTGGACGGTGAAGAAGCCGTCGCCGTTGATCATCAGATTGCTGGCGACGCCGGTGGCCTGCGCCGAGCCCTGGGTGAAGTTCAGGTCGGTGCCGGCGAGCTTGACGCCCAGGCCGACCTGCATCGAGTTCGTCCCGCCCTGGGTGGCGGTGGCCGAGCCGCCGCCGGAGAGCGTCTGGGACAGGGTGTCCTCGAAGACGGAGGAGCTGGCCTTGAAGCCGGCGGTGTTGACGTTCGCGATGTTGTTCGAGGTGACGTCGAGCATCTGCTGGTGTGCGGTGAGACCGGAGATACCGGTGAAGAGCGAGCGAAGCATGACTTTCTCCTTAGGTGGTAACGCCGGTGATGGAGCTGAGGGGGACGGTGACCGAGCCGATCTGGACCTGGGCGCCGGTGGTGAGGGAGGTGGCGCCGGTGACCAGGCCGGTCTGGAAGGCGCCCTGTGCGTCGGTATAACTGACCGTCTTGCCGAGCATGCTGGTGGCGGTCTGCGCCTGTTCGGTGGTGAGCAGGCCGGTCAGTGCGGTCTGCATGGCGCTGATCGCCTGTGTCTGGCTGAGCGTGGCGGTCTGGCTCATGAACTGGCCCATGTCGGCGGGGCTGGTCGGGTCCTGGTACTGCAGCTGCGCGACCAACAGCTTCAGGAAGGCCTGCGGGTCGAGCATGCCTGCGGACGGGTCGGTGACGGCCGCTGCGGTGGGCAGCTGGGTCGACGGGATGCCGACGGCGGCAACGGGGTTGGTCATGCGGTAGTTCCCTTCACAGCATCCGGTCGATGGCGTCTTGCCGGAGGTCGAGTCGCGCGCCGGCCGGCCTCGGCACCGTCAGCCCTGGCGCCGCCTTGTGGTCTGCCGGCGTTGCTGCGTGCAGACCCCGAGCTGACTGACCGGGTGCACCCTGGCCCGACGGTCCCTGGCCCGAAGCGCCCTGCCGTGGGTCGTCCGGCTGTCCGCCGGAGAGGTTCAGGTCCAGGCCGCCGTACCCCGACTCGCTCAGGTGCTGGTGCAGCTGGGGCAGCGCCGCGGTGACGGCGTGCCGTGCGGCCGGGTCGGCACAGGCGACGGTCACGGTGAGGCTGTCTCCGGTCAGGACGGCCCGGACGTGCACGGCGCCGAGTTCGGCCGGGTGCAGCTGGACGGTCAGTTCGTGCGTCCCGCCGCCTCGGTTGCGCAGGTGCACGAGGGCCTCGGCCAGCTGCGGCTGCGGGGCGGCCGCAGCGCTGCCGGCCGGGGCGGCGTCGCCTGCGGCCGGTGCCACCGTGACCGGCTGCTGCGGCACGGGCTGGCTCGGGTTGACCGTCGCCGCAACATGATCGAAGTAGGCGGCCGGTCGATCGTCGACCACGCCCGTACTTTGAGCATGCGCAGGACGGCCCGCGGCGTCGGCGTGCGCCACGGGAACCATGGATTCCCTATCGGCCGCGATCGCTTGTGGATCAAGGGCATTCGTCGCCGCAGTGGCCGCGATCGCGGGCGTGCCGGGGCTCGCCTCGGCAGCGGAAGACAATGCCCCGGAGGACGGGGCGGGTTGCGGCACGACGGCGGCCGGCAGGGCGCTTGGGAGGACGGCCGCGACGGCGGACTGCCCGGCCAGGTCGACGGCGGCAGTGCCTGCGGGCTCGTCCGGGACGTCGTGGTGGGCCGCCTGCCCGTGCCCGGGCGCCGGTACGGACGCGGGGGTGCCCGCCGGCAGGACCGCGGGCAGCGGGATGGCCGGACCGGCCGCGGGCCCGGCAGGCCCCTCGAACGTGCCGCCGGGCACCGCGGGGTCCGCACCCGGGGCCAGGGGCCCAGGGTCGGTCGTGGTGAGGGAGAAGGGCAGCGGGGCCGGAGCCGGTGCCGCGGCCCCCGGCCCGGTGGGCGTGGCGACGGCGGCGGTGAGCACGTCCGCGAACGTCCCCGAGGGTGCGCAGGCGCCGTCGCCGGGGGCGGCCGGTGCGCCGCGTCCCGTCGCCGGGGTCGTCAGCAGGGCAAGTGGGCTACTCATGAGGCGGCCAATCGCGTGGTGATCTTCCGGACGTACTGCTGGGTCTCGGCGTAGGGCGGGATGCCGCCGTACTGCTGCACGGCTCCGGCGCCGGCGTTGTAGGCGGCCAGGGCCAGCGGTACCGAGCCGCCGAACCTGCTCAGGTTGCCGGCCAGGATCCGCCCGGCGGCGTTGATCGCCTGGTTGGGGTCGAACGGGTCGACGTCCTGCGCCGCGGCAGTGGCGGGCATGAGCTGCATCAGCCCCTCGGCGCCGGCCTTGCTCACGGCGCGCGGGTTGCCGGCGGACTCCTGCTGGGCAACCGCCGACAGCAGGCCGGTCGGCAGGGCGTACTTGGCCTCGGCCGCGGCGAACTGCCGCGCGTACCCCGCGACGGCGGCGTTGACGCCCGCTGCCAGCGACCCGTTCGCGGACGGGCTGGACGCGAAGGTGGGCGCGGCGCCGGTCGGGGCGACGCGGCTGATCGAGGCGGGTGTCTCGTAGACATCGCGGATGGAGACGGTCTGGCCCGCCTGCGGCGCCTCGATGAGCTGGTTGTTGCCCAGGTAGATGGCGACGTGGTGCGCGGGTTTGCCGAAGAACAGCAGGTCACCGGGCTGGGCCTGGGCGAGCGAGGCGACCGACGTGCCGACCCTCTGCTGTTCGGCGGCGGTGCGGGGCAGGTCGATGCCCAAGGCCCCGAAGGAGGACTGGACGAGCCCGGAACAGTCGATTCCGTCGCGGGATTCGCCTCCCCAGACGTACGGCACGCCGAGGTAGCTCTTGGCCTGCGCGACGGCAGCGGTGCCGGTGGCGGTCCCCGTGGCCGTCCCGGACGCAGGGCCGGTCACCGCGGCGTCGACCGAGGCGAGCGTCCTGGGTGCGATGGCCGAATTGGCCTGGGCGAGCGCCTCGCTGAAAGCGGTTGCCGTGGCGCTCGGGCTGGATCCGCCGGTGGATCCGGTCGGGGCGCTGCCCGTCACCCCGGTGCCACCCACCGCGAATGGCGTGGATCCGGAGGCGAGCGAGGCGATCATGGACTGGATCGCGGCCATCCGGCCGGTGACCTCGGCGATGCCCGACGGTGTGGCTGTCACGACCCGAGCCGCCCTTCTCGGGCGACGCGGGCCGCGACCTCGTCCAGCTCGCGCTGCTGCGCGAGCAGGGCGCGGCGCCGCTCGGCGGCGGAGACACGCTCGTTCAGCTCCTCGGCGGTGCGCCGGGCGCGGGCGGCCTCGCCCAGGTCGTCGGTGCGGTCGACCGCGACGGCGGCGGCGTGCTCGGCCATCCGGATGGACGCCGAGTGCGTCGCGGCGGCCGCCTGCAGGGCGACGGCGGCGGCGACGAACGCCGGGGCAGAGTCCTGCGCCTCGGCGGCGACCAGGCTCTCCAGCCGCTGCTCGTCGTACCGGATCCGGTCGCGCGCACTGCGGGCGCGGCGCTGGGCCACGGCCAGATCGAGCTTGGCCGCGTCCTCCTGCAACTGCCGCGCGCGCAGCAGGCTCACCAGCCACTTCGTGGTCATGCGGTCTCCTCCGCACCGTTCGGAGCCAACACCGATTCCAGCACCGATTCCAGCGCCGCCCACGACTCGTCCGCCGGGGACAGGCCGTGCAGGTCCTGCTGCAGGAACGCCTCGAGCTGCGGCCACAGCGCGATCGCCACGTCCGCGTCCGGGTTGGTCCCCGACACGTAGGCGCCGATCTCGACCAGTTCCTTCACGTCGCGGCGGGCATCGATCAGCCGGCGGGCCGTCCACATCAGCGCCTTCTGCGGCGGCGTGGTGACCGCCCCGGCGACGCGCGAGACGGACGACAGCACGTCGATCGACGGGAAATGGCCGGCGTTGGCGAGCTTGCGGTCCAGGCTGATGTGCCCGTCCAGGATCGAGCGGGCGCTGTCGGCGATCGGTTCATTGTGGTCGTCGCCCTCGACCAGCACGGTGTACAGCCCGGTGATCGACCCGCGGTCGGACGCGCCGGCGCGCTCGAGCAGTTGCGGCAGCATCGCGAAGACGGACGGCGGGTAGCCGCGGGTGGTCGGCGGCTCGCCGGCGGAGAGGCCGATCTCGCGCTGGGCGGTTGCCAGGCGGGTGACGCTGTCCATCAGCAGCAGCACCTCGCGGCCGGTGTCGCGGAACCACTCGGCGATGCGGGTGGCGACGAACGCGGCGCGCATGCGCACCATCGGCGGCTGGTCGGACGTGGCGACGACCACGACGGCGTTCTTCAGGCCCTCGGGACCGAGGTCGTCGTCGAGGAACTCGCGCACCTCCCGGCCACGCTCGCCGACCAGTGCCAGGACGGTGACGTCGGCAGTCGTGCCGCGGGTGATCATGGACATCAGCGAGGACTTGCCGACGCCGGACCCGGCGAAGATGCCCAGTCGCTGCCCGCACCCGACCGGGATGAGCGTGTCGATCGCCCTTACGCCCAAAGGCATCGGGACGTTGACGCGGCGTCGGGTCATCGCATCCGGCGGGACCGCGTCGAGCCCGACCCGGTCCAGGCCGGGGGGCAGCGGGTGGCCGTCCATCGGCCGGCCCAGCCCGTCCAGCACGCGACCGAGCAGCTGCTCGCCGACGGCGATCTGCAACGCGCCGCCGGTCGCGGTGACGCGCTCGCCCGCGCCGATGCCGGCGAGCGGCCCGAGCGGGAGACAGGTGAGCTCGTCGCCTTGCACCGCGACGACCTCGGCCGGTGTGGCGCCGTCGCCGACGAGCACCTCGTCCCCGACCCGGGCGGGCAGCCCGCGGACGACCACGGAGAGACCGCGCACCTCGGCCACCTCGCCGCACAGCCGCGGACGGGCCGCCGCCACCGCATCCGCCAGCGCGACACCCACCCGCGGCATGGTGAGGGTCATGAGCCGAGCACCTCGCGGACGCGGGCCAACCCTGCGGACAGGCGGGCGTCGACGGTGGTGACACCCCAGCGGGCGACGGCGTCGCCAGGGGCCAGGGACGGGTCCGGGACGATGACGACCTCGCGCCCGCGCCCGGCCGGCAGCTCCTCGGTCCCCGACTCGGTGAGTACCACGTGGTCCGACGGATTGACCCGAACCTCGACCGATTCCCCCGCCGGCGCAAGGGAAAGCGCGCGCCGCACCGCCGCTGCCCCACGCAGCGACGAGTCCCGCAGCGCCGCACCCACGAGCGCCTCGGCGATGGCGAAGGCAGTGTCGACGACCAGCGTCTCCAGCTCGCCCGCCTCGATCTGCGCACTCTTCTCGACCCGTGCGGCCGCCCGGTCCAGCGCCCCCACGGCCCGGGTCGTGCGAGTGCGGCGGTCGGCCGCGAGCTGGATCGCCTCGGCCTGCGCGGCGAGCAGCTGCACCTCGGAGGCCTCCCGCGCCTCCTGCAGGCCGGTCGACCAGCCGACCGCGTACCCGGCGGCGTGCGCCTCGTTGATCGCGGCCTCGAGCTGCTCGGCGGGCACGCCGTGCGACGGTGCGACCTCGAACAACGGCGGCTCGTCCGGCACGGCCATGGTCGAGCGGAAGACGGGCAGCTCCGGCACGACTGGCACGGGCATGGATGCCGACAGGTCGTCCAGCACCCACGGCCGGACGGCCGTCATGACCTCAGGCGACGAAGGCATCTTCATCACCGCGTCCGACCATGATCTGGCCGGACTCCTCGAGCTGGCGGATCACCCGGACGATGCTGGCCTGTGCCTCCTCGACGGTGTGCAGCCGCACCGGGCCCATCACGTCGATCTCGTCGGCCAGGGTCATCGCCGCGCGCTCGGACATGTTCTGCATGACCTTGCGCTTGACGTTGTCCGGTACGCCCTTCATCGCCGTGGCCAGGTCGTTCGTCTGCACCTGCCGAAGCACCAGCTGGATCGCCCGGTCGTCCAGGGACGCGATGTCCTCGAACATGAACATCTGCGACCGCACCTGCTCGGCCAGGTTGGGGTCGATCTCCTCGAGCCCCTCGAGGATCATCTTCTCGGTGCCGCGGTCGGCGCGGTTGATGATCTCCACCAGCGGCTTCAGGCCGCCGACCGCCGAGAGGTCGGCGGCAACCCCGAGCGAACCCACGCGTCGCTCGAGGTTGGCCTCGACCGCGCGGATCACGTCCGGCGAGGTGCGGTCCATGACGGCGATGCGGTGGGCGACATCCGCCTGCAGGTCGCGTCCCAGCCCCGCCAGGACGGACGAGGCCTGGCCCGCGGGCAGGTGCGCCAGGACGAGCGCGATGGTCTGCGGGTGCTCGTCCGACACGAACGAGACGATCTGGCGGGCGTCCAGGTTCTGCATGAACGCGAACGGCAGTTCGACGAACGCCTGTGAGAGCCGTTCGAGGATCTCCGAGCCGCGCTCCTCGCCGACTGCCGCGTAGAGCAGCTCGCGGGCCAGGTCCAGCCCGCCCTTGGCACCCATGCCACCGGCGGCGAGAACCCCTGCGAACTCACCGATGACGGCTGTGGCGATCTCGGGCTGGACGGTCCCGATGCGGGCGATCTCCGTGGAGAGGTCCTCCAGCTCGGTCTCGGTGAGCCGCGAGAGCACCCGCGCGGACTCCTCCTTGCCCAGCTGCAGGACGAGCACCGCCGCCTTCTGCCGCCCGGTCATCCCGCGCAGCACGTCCGGCGGGGGAGGGGTGGACGGGACCGGCGCCACCACCGGCAGCGCCGCGACCACCGCGTCGACGGGGGCCTCGAGAACCTCGGTCATGTCAGCTCAACTCCTTGATCGGATTCACGAGCTCAGCCATCCGGACAGCACCCGGGCGACGTCGTCCGGCTGCTCCTCGGCCAGGGCGACCAGCGCCCTCCGGCGGGCGGCGGCCTCGGCCAGTTCCAGGTTGGGTTCGGCCTCGAGCTGCACCGGGGGCGCCGGCGGCACCGGGTCGTCCAGGAAGAACGGCTCCTCCAGCTCCGGCGGCTCGTCCCCGCGCTTGCGGCGCTTGAACCAGACGAAGGCGATGATCGCCGCGATCAGCAGCACGCCGCCTATGACGCCCTGCTTGATCAGTTCCTGCTGCTGCTTCTTGGCCGCGGCCGCCTTGGCGGCCGCGGCCGCGGCGGCCGCCTCCGCCGCAGCCTGCTGCTCGGCGGTGGTGTCGAAGGCGATGGCCCGCACGTCGATCGTGTCGCCGCGCTTGGTGTCCAGGCCGAGGGCGCTGGCGACCTGCGCCTGGATGCCGGTGATGTCCAGGTTCGGGACGTTCTTGTCCAGCAGCACCGACACGTACTGCGTCTTCAGCGTCCCGGGCGCGGTCTCGGTCGTCTGCGTGATCTTGCCGAGCGCGTTGTTCAGGACGTCGTTCTTCTTGTCGTACGTGCCCTGGTTGTTCGTCGCGGACTGGCTCGGGGCGGGCGACCCGGCGCCCAGCGTCCCGTTGTTCTGGGCCTGGGTTCCGGTGTAGGTCTCCTCGCTGTGTGACTCGTTCACCGGAGGCGTGCCCGGCTTGTAGGTGTAGTCCTCGGTGGTCTGGCTCTTCTTGTCGAAGTCGAAGACCGGGTTGTAGACGACCTTGCTGTGCCCGGCGCCGACCAGCGGGTCGATCAGGCCCTGCAGGGCGGCGGTCTGCCGGGTCGCGTACGCCTGGGTCTGCTGGGTCTGCGTAGCGGTCGAGTCCAGGCCGCCGGCGTCCTCGCCCGGCGCGGCCAGGACACGGCCGGTGGAGTCGCTGATCGTGACGTCGTTGACGGCCAGGCTCGGGACGGCCGAGCTGACCAGATACCGGACGGAGGCCACCTGCTGGTTGGTCAGCGCGGTGGCGGCGCTGACGGTGAGCAGGACGGACGCGGTCGGCTTCTGCGTGTCGTCGTTGAAGACGTCGTTCTTGGGGATGGCGAGGTGGACGTCCGCCCGCTGCACTCCGTCGATCGACTGGATCGTCTTGGCCAGTTCGCCCTCGACGGCGCGCTGGTAGTCGACCTGCTGCTTGAAGTCGCTGGTGGTGACGCTCTCGCCGTCCAGCAGCGAGTAGCCCGAGTGCCCCGAGCCGGGCAGGCCGGCGCTGCTCATCGTCAGGCGGCTCGCGTAGACCTTGTCCTTCGGAACGGTGATCTCGGTGCCGGCGCTGGTCAGCTTGTAGGGCGTTCCCGCGGCGTTGAGCTTGTCGATGATCGCGCTCGCGTCGGCCGGGTCGAGGCTGGTGTACAGCGGCGCGTACGCGGGCTCGGACTTCCAGGTGCTGAACAGGAATCCGCCGACGACCAGGGCCAGGACGGCCGCCAGGGTGACGGCCTTCTGCCCCGGCGTGAATGCCTTGAAGTCGCTCCACAGCTTGCCGGCGAACGCCTTCGCCTTGTCCTGCGCGCCTGCTGACGCGGTGCGTGGCGCGCTCATGCCTGCAGGTTCATGATCGTGTTGAACGCGTCGACGCCCTTGTTGGTGAGGGTCGTCATCAGTTGGGTCATCAGCTGTGCCTGGGTCGCGGCGATCGTGTACTGCGCCGGGTCGACCAGTTGGCCGGTGGCGGCCTGCACGGCCATCCAGTCGGCGTTGTACTGCGCGGACTGGACGCTGTCCATGCCCTTGCCCAGGGCGGTGGCGAAGTCGGTGGCCGAGGTGGACGGGACCTCCGGCGCCGCGGCGACGGCGGGCGTCAGGTTGACCCCGCTGATCGCGCCGACGGGGGCGATGGGCGCTGTCATCGAACCTTGGCGCCGATCGCGATGCCGGCCTCGTACACCGAGGTCGCGCGGTCCACGACGGTCGCGTTCGCCTGGTAGGCGCGCTGGGCCATGATCAGGTTGCCCATCTGCTCGGACAGGTCGATGTCCGGTCGGCGCACGTAGCCCTGGCCGTCCGCGAGCGGGTTGCCCGGGTCGTAGGTGACGATGCCGTTGGGGTCCGAGCCCGGCAGGCCGGTCGCGCGCACACCCCCACCGACCCCGTCCTGCCCCGCCGGCAGGGCCTGCGCCTCGACGAACTGCGCCTGGAAGGCGTTGCCGGACGTGGGCGTGATCGTGTTGACGTTCGCGATGTTGTTGCCCAGGGCGTCGATCCACAGCTGGTAGGTCTGCAGCCCGGTGCCCGCGGTGGTGATGGCGTTGAACATGTCCGTCAGCCCTTCATGACCGTGTTGAGCAGTCCGTACTTGTCGTTCAGCGCGCCGGTCATGAGCTTTTCCTGCAGGACGGTCTTGGTGGCGGTCACGATCTCGTCCGCGAGGCTGACGTTGTTGCCGTTGACGCTCGCCATGGCCGTCGTGGTCGAGGTGGTGATCTGCGTGCTCGTCGGGTCGTTGACCGCGAGGGCGTTCGCGAGGCTGGACTCGAAGTCCACCGTGCTGCTGCGGAAGTTGGGGGTCTCCAGGTTCGCGATGTTGTTCGCGGTGACCTGCTGACGCGTGCTGAGTCCTGCGACTGCCGTCTGCAGTGTCAACGAGGTGACGTCGTCCAGCACGGGGATAGACCTCCGGTGAGGGTGGCCGGTCCGTCGGCCGCGTGGGGGTGAGCTATCCGTGCTCGGAAGATCAAATCGGCCCGTGGGCCGTCGGCTTTAGCCGCTACTTAACAGGTCCTTTACGACCGAATTGATCAAGGAACCATCGATTGACGGCGTTGACGCGCACTTGATCAGGACAGGTGGCGCTTGTGGGCGCGGTCGAGCAGGTGGCCGACCAGGGCGCCGGCCAGGACGGTCGGGATCCAGAGCCAGATCAGGTAGACGTCCGTCCGGCTGATGATCACCAGTACCAGCGTGTAGAGCAGGAACGGGACGATCAGGGCCGCCAGGCACCGCGCCCGCAGGCTCGGGTGGAGCCGGAGGAGGCGCAGATCCGAGCGGGACGAGGAAAGCGGGGCCGCCGGTGCGGCCAACGGCAGCGGCCCGAGCGGGGACGTGTGTTGGGACGGGACGGGCAGCGGGTCGGTCGCGGCAGCCTCGAGCTGCTCCTCCTCGTCCGGTGCCGAATGCCGTCCCATCTGAACAGTCTGTCAAAGCACCCTAGGATCCGAGGTGTGGCACGACGGCGGGGAGCGTGGTTCGTGCCGATCCTGGTCCTCCCGTTGGTCGTCGCCGGCTGTTCCGGCTCGGGCGATCCGGCGCAGAGTTCGGGGCGCCCGTCCGTTCCCGATTCCACCCTGGCGGTGGAGGGCGGCACGTCCGGCCACTTCGACACGACCGTCCGCAATGCGCTCGATGACGTCTTCGCGTTCTGGCGCGCCGAGTATCCGACACTCTCCGGCGGCACGCCGCTGCCGCCGCTGTCCGGGGGGCTGTTCTCGGTCGACGCGTCGTCGGTGGTCACGACCCACGTCGTGCCGGGCAAGGCCGGTCAGGTCGCCTGCCTGAAGAAGAGCCCCGACTTCA
>Ga0105247_10003372_pt1 | contig 10452 bp, 8 predicted proteins | sample KBSS24metaG_FD_81519 | JGI IMG/M metagenome (GOLD analysis project Ga0105247, IMG submission 81519) | Switchgrass rhizosphere microbial communities from Kellogg Biological Station, Michigan, USA - KBS S2-4 metaG | ecosystem: Host-associated > Plants > Roots > Rhizosphere > Soil | place...
CGTGCTCGACGGCGCTTACAACCCGGTCAAGATGCTTCTTGTCGAAAACTTCTACTGTCACTTCGATCAAACCTCTGTCTTCCTTTGAAACGATGGCACGTGCATCACGAATGCCGGTCTTGATCTCGGCTATCGCGTTAGTGATCCCGGCCAGCATGCCCGTTCGATTTTCAGTGGTCGCGAGGATCTGAACCGACTGCACTTCCTTCTTCTCGCTTTTCGCCCATTCAACCTCAACTATACGGTCGCGGTTGATCATAAGCTGCGTCACGTTCTTGCAACGGCGATTGTGTACGACGATTCCCTTTCCCAACGAAATGTATCCGATGATCTCTTCGCCACGCAATGGATTGCAGCACCGTGCACGCGTTGTCAGAAGATTGTCGACCCCTTTCACAATGATGGCGTCTTCACCGAGTCCAATAAATTTCTTTACGGCTTTCATCCCGGTTGAAAGCCGGGTCTCTTTACGCTTTTCAGGATCAAGCTCTTCAAATTTTTCGGCACCGAGGAATTTTGCAAGGACGTTTCGCGGAAGGGTCTTGCCGTAACCGATCGACGCGAGCAGGTCTTCGGGGCGCCCGAGTCCGTACTCGTTGGCGATCCGCTTCATTTCCACATCGTTATTAAGGAACTTTTTGGGTGAGAGCTTGAATCGGTCAGCCTCCTTCTCAAGCAGCTTTCGACCGATGTCGATCGATTCGGTTCTTTGCTGTTCTGATATCCAGTGACGAATTCGATTACGGGCCTTCGCGGTAACAACGTAGTTCAACCAGTCACGTGACGGTTTGGAATTCTGAGTTGTTAAAATTTCAACTACGTCGCCGTTCTGCAGTTCGGTCTTGATGGGAACGATCCGGCCGTTTATTTTTGATCCTGTACATGTATCGCCTACCTCGGAATGTATCGCGTAAGCGAAATCGAGCGGAGTCGACCCGCGCGGCAGCTGTATGACCTTACCCATCGGCGTGAACGCATATACATCCTTCGGAAACAGGTCGAGCTTGAGGGATTCGATAAAATCCTCAGAGTCGACATTTTGCTCCGTAGTCTCGACCAGGGGCAGGAGGAGTTTTTCAACCGTTTTTCTAAGCTCGTCGAGACTTTCATCGTCGTCGCGAGCACCCAGCTTACTCTCTTTGTATTTCCAATGTGCCGCCACACCTTCTTCTGCGATCTGATGCATATCCTCCGTTCGGATCTGCACCTCAAACGACTGGCCGCCGTCACCGATGACCGAAGTATGAAGCGATTGATACAGGTTATCCCGTGGTATGGCGATCCAATCTCGAAAGCGTTCGGGTACGGGGGTCCAAATGTTGTGAATTACGCTTAGCGCTAGATAGCAATTCTTCCGATCATTGGCCGTCACTATTCGAGCAGCGATAAGGTCATAGACCTGCTCGATCATAAGCTTTCGCTTTTTGAGTTTTTTCCAAAGGGAATACAGCCGCTTCACTCGCCCCTGGACCTCAACGAACGGCACCTCGTTTGCGGTGAGATTTTCAACGATCGTGCCCTTGATCTTTTCAAGGATCGCCTCAAGTTCGGGTCGGCGAGCCTCGACCTCTTTCGAAAGACGTTTGTATTCTTCCGGGTGAAGATTTTGAAAAGCGAGGTCCTCTAGCTCGCCGCGGATCTTACCCATACCAAGACGGTGTGCGATCGGCGCGTATATGTCGAGTGTCTCCTGTGATATGCGAGCGCGCTTGTCCGGCTTTAAGTACTGCATCGTCCGCATGTTATGAAGGCGGTCGGCAAGCTTGATCAACACGACGCGAACGTCGGTTATCATCGCCAATACCATCTTGCGGACATTTTCCGCCTGCTGCCTTTCCTTTGAAAGGTCGCTAATATGAGCGATCTTAGTTAAACCGTCGACCAGCCGGGTGATCTCAGGGCCGAAATAGGAATTTATGGTTTCAAGGTCGACCAGCGTATCTTCGACCACGTCGTGAAGCAACCCAGTTGAAACACTAACCTCGTCAAGACGCATATCCGCAAGGATCTCGGCAACCTCAAGAGGATGTACAAGGTAGGGTTCGCCCGAAGCCCGGGTTTGTCCGCGGTGATGAAGCGCAGAAAAGAGATATGCCCGCCGGATCAGATCTATGTCTGCCTTTGGCCGGTTAGCCTCTACTTTTTGGATAACATCTTCAATGCGAATCATTGGATTCTCTTATCCATTCTACATTCTTTATAAGGAGCGTCGCCAAAAATTCTCTAAGGTGAGGTGTCGGCAATTTGAAGAAAACAAAAGGTGATGTGGAATCCGGACTTCACACATCACCTTCTCGATCCTTTCAACGGAGCATTTACTTCTTATTTGCGTTTGCACCCTTTTCGGCTTCTTCTTTCGCAGCCGTACGGGCGTCTATCTCCGTCTGTATGTTTCGAACCACATCGCTGAGATCTTTGAACTTGGTCTTTGCCGTTTCGGCATCTTGCTTATATTTATCCGAGTCGGCTGTTCTTCCATCCATTTCAGCAGTACGCATCGCCTGGATAAGCAAGCTTGCGCGATACGACCTGACGGACTCAAACGACTTCAATATTTCACTGTAAAGCGCCAATTGCGCATCGCTTGCACCCTTGATATCCAGACTGGCCGCATTCTTTACCGGATCCGGCTCCAGCGTTAGGGCCTGATCGACGAGCTTTGTTCCCTGGTCGACACAATCCTTAAGCTTGGTAAAGTCAGCGGGATTTTGAGGTTTGACGAATTGAAACGCATCTTTCCCGTCTTTCTTGATCGTCTTTTTCGTCTGTTCAGTATCGGTCACTTCATTCGCACACGTGTTGAATTTCCCGGCGAGAGCGCTATAAGAACGCGCGCGCGCCGTTTCCGGATATTTTGCATCCGCTGCAATCGCCGCCAACCAATCCTTAGCCGCATCCGGCTGTTCAAGATTGTCATAGAGGCTCGCGATCGCACTCGTCGTGCTGTCCACGGCATTAAGCGCCGCAAGATACCTACCCTGTTCCTGAGTCCCCTTTGGCGTCTTGTCATAATCCGCCTTGGTTGTGGCAAGATCATTCAAAGATTGCGGTAGACTCTTCTTATACTCAGCTAACGCCTGCTCGGCCCAGGATTTATTTTCTCGCTTTCCGATGTACATTGAGTGAAGCGTACGTGCGAGGGACAGTTGAGCTGTTCGTCCTTCGAGGGTTGTCCCTTCGGGATCCCTCTTTGCGGCAGACCTGAACAGTTCTTCCGCTTCCTGAAACTTTCTGTCTTTGTAAGCCTTAGATCCATCGACCAGGTCTTTCCTCGCCATGACCCGATTGTATGGTCCGCAGCCTGATCCCATTAAAAAGGAAAACGATATTAATACAAGTATCCCCAAACGAGACAATCTCATTATTTGACTCCATTTACCGCCAAAAAATAACAGAGACATGGTAAACCACGACGCCTGTCAACTCTTTGGCCCAAACTTAATTCTCCAGAGAATCTACCTGCAAGCCGATCGGACTCGCGCCAGCCTGCTTGGCCGCATCGATCACCTTCACGACCTCACCGTATTTTACCGAAGGAGAGGATTTGATAAAGATGGTTTTCTCGATCTCATTAGTACCCTCACGAAACACGCCGTTAGATTCACGCTGCTTGAAAATATCGGCCAGCTTTGCCGTAAGGTTACTCGCGTCAGACACATCCCCTGCGTCCTGGTTGTTAAGTGTGACCTTCTTGGTATTCTTGTCGATCGCCACGACCAAGGTCAACGGATTAGGCTTCACATCGACAAGCGGCTGGTCCTTTGGTTCAGCCGGAACCTTTGCCTCAAATCTATGCGGTTTCAACGGTGTAATGACCATGAAGATGATCAAAAGCACCAGTAACACATCGATTAACGGCGTTACATTGATCTTCGGTACAGCGCCCTGATCGCCACTTGGGCCTGACATTGCCATACAATTAACTCCTTAAAAACGCCCCTGCATATACTCCACAGGCGATTGATCACTTCGGCTTATCAACACCTTTCTTTTGATCGGCAACCAGGCCGATCTTATCGATATCCTGTTTCCGTATCGTCTTGATCGCCTCGACTACTCTGCCGTAATCGACTTCGACTCCGCTTTTGATATACACAATTCTCTTATCGGGCGTCTTGTTCTCCATCATCTTCTTGATCTTTTCGCCAAGCGCGTCGAGCGGGTACTGCTCTTTGCCGATATAAAAATTGTTGTTATCCGGAATTGCGATGACAACGGAAGTATCCTTTGCGATATCTCCGTCTTCATCGGGGCTGATCATGTCACGCGGAAGGTTAACCGAAACACCTTGCTGAAGCAGCGGCGTTACGATCATAAAAATGATCAGCAACACCAGCATCACGTCAACCATCGGCGTTACGTTGATCTCCGAGTTATATTCACTCGCGCCGCCAATTTCCATTCCCATAGCAAATTATCTCCCGTAAAACCGATAACGGTTCACAAAATTAGCCGCGAAGCTGTTTCGAACGCTGTTTGATGAAATAGTCGACAAGTTCTGAAGCGGAGTTTTCCATTTCAACACCAAAGCTCGTCACCTTGTTCGTGAAATAGTTGAACAACCACACGGCCGGAACGGCAACAAGAATACCGAACGCCGTAGCAACGAGTGCTTCCGCGATCGCTCCACCAACAGCTCCAATTCCCGCTGATTCATTATTCTTCAACGCCTGAAACGCGCCGATGATGCCCACAACTGTACCGAACAAGCCAACGAACGGAGCAGTTGAACCGACCGTTGCCAAACCGGCCAAACCGCGCTTCAATTCAGCGGTTTTAACGGCTATGGCACGCTCAAGAGCCCGCTTGGATGCTTCCATCTCATCGGCTGAAATGTCACTATTGCCCTCGTGAGCCTTAAACTCTTTCAGGCCTGACGAAACAACCATCGCGAGGTGCGAATCTTTGTGACGGTCACTGATGTTGATGGCCTCGTCGATATTGCTGTTCTTCAAAGCCTGGGCAACTTTCGGAGCATACTGCCGCGACTGCGCTTTAGCCTTGTTGTACGTCAACCAACGTTCGATCCCGACCGCGATCATGTAAACCGACATGATCAACAGAATAATGATAACGCCCCAACCCGGAAGGCTTAAGCTTCTGGCGATATCGTAAATCCCAAACGAAGGTCCCTCGCCGGCAAACATCAAAGGCATGCTCGAGGCACTTGTTCCAAAAAGGCTGACTAAAAAGGTCATGATTTTTCCTCCAAAGAAATCAAAGAATTTTATGATTGCAAATACTTGTGTATGTGTAACTGAGAAACGGCCTTGATTCTCGGCCGTTTCCCAATCTCTCGCCCGTTATGGAACGAAGTTATATGTAATGATGCCTGAAACCTTCACGGCTTGCCCCGAAAGAAGGGTCGGACTAAAGCGAGCTCCCCTGGCGGCCGCTTCTGCGGCACCTCGAAGCAGCGGATGGCCACTGGCAGCATTTGCCGAGACAACACGTCCGCTCTCATCGATCAGCACCTGAACACTTACGGCACCAGAAGCCCGTACCGCTCTGGCAGCCGGCGGATACGGCGGTTTCGGGAGACTGATCGCCCGGCCGTTAAGAACACCACCGGAAATAGTCTTCGGAGGTTCTTTCTTTTTGATCTCAGGCGGCGGAGGTTCATCACCACCGGTCGGCGCCGTTCCATTACCGGTTCCACCGCCAGCCGTCAAACCTTTCCCATCGACTACCTGCGTTGGGTCACGCGAAACATTCTTGGAATCGTAATCCTCATTGCCGATCGCGACCTTACCGAAATTCGGAATAGTCTTTTGCGTCATTTTTTCGACGCTCGGCTTATCCGGCACCTTCGGCGGCGTCATATCCATGTTCGCGATGAGTTCCTTGCGAAGCGTTACGTCCGGTTTTACCTCTTGCTTCTGCTCCGGCTTTGGTGGCGGCGGTTCATCTGCGGGCGGCGGTGGCGCGACCAAGGTCGAAAGCTCAAGGTCGTCTCCATCCATGCCGAACGAATGCCCATAAAGGTCCTTCGTCCATAAAGCCAAAACAACTACCACAGCAATCACCAGCGTAACCAGCATGAATTCGCTTCGTCTGGTATTCTCCTTGGCATTGCTTTTTGATTCTACTAATTGGTCAAGCATTTTAAAATTTCCTCCCTTTTTCCGGTGCCATTCCTAGGTCAAGGGCTACGAAACCTCATTATTTTGATGTAAAAATCCGATCGACAAGTTGTAATCGTATACCGCGGACACAACCTCAGCGTCTTCGGTCTTCCAATCCGATTTTTCGTCGTTTCGTCAAAAGCGGGGGACTCGGACCTTTGCCAGTCGAACATACAAAAGTTCCACGAATTCCGCTCTTTTTAAAGAAACAGAAAACCGAACAACCGAAAGAGACCACTAAATTGACCAGCAACGTTATGAAGTCTAAAAGCTAACTCAACGAAAGTCAAGAATAACTAGCTCTAAATTCAAGCAAAATATTGATTTTTCAAGAGAAAGTGATTTGTCGGAACAGATCCACACATCTAATTTCGCCCAACTTACCCGACCCCACAAGATCCAATACGGACCCTACCTCGTTACCGGTCGGCGAGTAACGGAGCGCCTAGCAGCGGAGGCCATTTTTTGATCGGTTTGCGGTACGAGAGCGTCTTTCGCTTTTGCCTGCCCGATCTTGCCCTGCCACCAGATCGCGATCGGGCTTGCGATCGCGACTGTCGAATAACATCCAAGGGTTAATCCAACGAGCAACGCCAGTGAAAAGCTTCTAAGTACTTCGCCGCCAAAAAGCACCAGCGACAGCACTGACAGAATGACCAGGCCAGCGGTAATGATCGTACGCGACAGTGTCTGGTTGATGGAATCGTTCGTAATGGTAAAAAGCGAACCCTTGCGATCGACGCCAAGGTTTTCACGAACGCGGTCAAAAATAACGATCGAGTCATTAACCGAGAATCCTACGATCGTCAATATCGCAGCGATCACGGTTAAATTCACTTCCCACTGAAATATCGAAAAGAATGACAGCACCATCAGCACGTCATGAAAAACAGCTAGTACGGCCCCCGCCGCATACGTCCAGTCATAACGAAATGCGATGAAGAACAATATTCCTACGAGTCCCAAAAGTGTGGCAGTAACAGCCTGATTGCGAAGCTGTGAACCCGCGATCGCACCGACCGAATCCGTACCAATGATCTTATATGAGGTGTTCGGATCAGTATCGAGGGTCACGTCGCCCTCCGCTTCCTTACCGAAATTATCCAACGCTTTTTTGACAAGCGTGCGGCCGGCCTGGACCTGGGCCTGCTGATTCTGCTCACCCTGATCCGGCGAACCGGTCGGAGCCTCCATCAAAGGCGTTTTTATCAAAACCTCATCTGGCTTGTTGGTCGAAGCCTGAATCACCGGATCGGCCACGCCGACACCATTAAGTGCTGCACGAATCTCGTCGTCAGACGGGCGTTGGCGGAATTTCGCTGTAACCACCGTTCCGCCTTTGAAATCAACACCGAGATTAAACGCATCCGTTCCTTCAGGTGTGTATTGCCGTCCGATCGCCGAGACAAGACCGGCCAGCATAATGGTAATGGAAACGCCGATAAAGATCTTGCGCTTTCCTAGCCAGTCAATGTGGATATTCTGAAATAAATTGAACATTTCCTAAAAATTAGCTGTTCGATCCCGAGACTACTAAATACTCAATTTCTGCAGATTTGGTCGCAGGCTTATTTCCCACTTGAAGATCGTCCTTGAGACAAAAACTGCCGTAAAAAGATTGATCAGCAAGCCAAGAATAAGAGTCACCGCGAACCCGCGGATAGGGCCGGATCCAAAGAAATACAAGATAAGTGACGAAATGATCGTAGTGATATGCGTATCGATGATCGTAACGAACGCGCGGTCGAAGCCAAGGCCGATCGATTCAACGACCCCTATCCCAAGCCGAATCTCTTCACGTATTCGCTCAAAAATAAGTACATTCGAATCTACGGCCATACCGATGCCGAGGATCAAACCGGCGATACCTGGCAGCGTCAGCGTCGACTTTATCAAAATCAACATTGCCATTGTCAGAATCATGTTCAGCACGAGTGCTACAACCGCATTGATACCTGCGCCGCGATAGTAAAAAAGCATGAATACAACAACCAAAGCGAGGCCGCCCAGGGAGGCTTCAACACCCGCGCGAATCGAATCCGCTCCCAAGCTCGGTCCAACCGTGCGTTCTTCCTGATAGTCTATCTTTGCAGGAAGGGCTCCTGACTTAAGCGTCAAAGAAAGATCTTCCGCGTCGGACTTTGTGAATTTTCCCTCGATCGTTCCGGTGTCGAAAATCTGTCCCCTTATCACAGGAGCCGACTTCACCTCGTCATTCAGGACGACAGCAAGATATTTACCGATGCTCTTGCCGGTCCATTCGCCAAATTTCTGCCCACCGGCCGGACTTAAGTGAAATATGATCTCGTAGTCCGCTCCGGTTCCGGTCCGGGATACTGCCGAGGCCTCGCGCACCTCACTTCCGTCTATGATGGCCGGATTCTCGAGAATCATCCACTGAGTTGGCGGCTTATCCTTTAGAGCTGAATCTCCCTCGTCACCTTTTTTCTCTGTGAGCGGAAGAACCAGCCTGCTCGGCGGAACGGTCCCCCCCAGCGACTGAACGGCAGCTTCCTTAGTAGGGAATGAATACTGACCATCCGCTACCTTCATCAGCATTAGGTGCGATTCTGCCCGGATCAATGCCTTTACTCGCTCCGGGTCATCAACACCCGGCATCTGCAAAAGTATCTGGCCTGATGTAGAAGAACCCTGCCTCTGAAGCGTCGGCTCTTTTACACCAAACTTATTGATACGGTCACTAATGATCTGCAAGGCCTGACTGGTGGCCTGATCCTTCAGAATATTTTGCTGCTGCACGGGCAGCGACCAGGTAATCGAATTACCCGGCTGCGAGAGCGTCCAATTCGCAAAATCGACCTTGTTCTTTACTGCGTCGATAACGGCTTGAGCCTTTGAGGGATCGGTAAGGTTGAGCGTGACCTGGTAGCTGCCACTTTCCGCAACAAAGGCCCCATCAGCAACCGGCAGTGGTGCGCCAGCCTCATCCTTGGCGTCCTTGGCCGCGATCAGCGCGGCATTTTCATTATTCTCTGTAAGGGTTTTTAGATAGTCGTCGGTGTTGACCCGCATTACAAGGTGCGAGCCACCTTTTAGGTCAAGCCCAAGATTGATATTCGCGGCGAGATTGTCCTTAACGCCTTGCCAGGTAAAATCGTGCGAGTTCGGAACCCGACGGGGTCCAAAAACGAGATACACTCCGACCAGGGTTATCGCGAGAATGATCCCTGTCCTGATCCACAATCCAGTATTTTTCATTACTTCCCAATGTCAGCAGCGAGAACGCGGCAATCAGGCCGTTCACTTCTGGCCGCAAACTGCCGTCTACTACTCAGGTTTTTTACCAATTACTGCGCTTTTACCGATCTCAAGAAATGATTTTTCCGCGCTTTGAATGATGAAGCTGGTATCTTTTACTTCCTTTATCTTTCCGATAACCCCACCGTTGGTTACGATCTCATCATTGATCTTAAGGCCCGAGATCAGATCCTGGAGCTGCTGGCGCTGGCGCTTCTGAGGAAGCATCACAAGGAAGTAAAATATCCCGACCATTACGAGGATCGGCAGAAAGATCCCAATGGAGCCAAAGATGCTGCCGCCGGCGTCCTGGAAAAATAACAGTATTATACTCATTCGATTTAGCGTCGAAAATAAAAACTCAATGATATACATTCACGTCCGCTTTATCAAACGTCCGCCGGTTCTTCCGTTTTGAGTTTGTTAAGAAACTTCTTTCTGAAAAGGCTGAATTTGCCAAGTTTGATAGATTGCCGGACTTGGCGCATCGTGTCAAGGTAGAATGCGAGGTTGTGGTGTGAGATCAACGTCGCCGCCAGCATCTCGCCGGCATTGTACAAATGCCGGAGATACGCCCGCGAGTATCGCCGACAAACGGAACATTTGCATTCCGGGTCAAGCGGGCCTCCATCTTCGATAAAACGCGCGTTTCGAATGTTGAGCTTTCCGGTGGATGTAAACACGCCGCCCGTACGGCCATTTCGCGTCGGCATAACGCAATCGAACATATCCATGCCGCGGTAAACTGCTTCGATCAGATCTTCAGGCGTACCGACGCCCATCAGATATCGGGGTGCGTCTTCCGGCATTTGCGGCGCGAGAAATTCGACTACGTCGTACATCACGCTCTTTTCTTCACCGACACTCAATCCCCCGATCGCACAACCATCAAAACCGATCTCAACTGTACGGTCGAGGCTTTCCTTTCTCAATTCTGGGTGTCCCGCACCTTGAATGATGCCGAATAGTGCCTGTCGACCGCTCAAACCGTCGGCCTCGTGGAATCCCGAATCCGACCCAGAGTTTTGAAGCTCGTCGAAGCGAGATCTTGAACGTGCAGCCCAACGAG
>Ga0105247_10003379_pt1 | contig 10434 bp, 8 predicted proteins | sample KBSS24metaG_FD_81519 | JGI IMG/M metagenome (GOLD analysis project Ga0105247, IMG submission 81519) | Switchgrass rhizosphere microbial communities from Kellogg Biological Station, Michigan, USA - KBS S2-4 metaG | ecosystem: Host-associated > Plants > Roots > Rhizosphere > Soil | place...
AATCAAACTTAACATCGTGCATGAGATTGCGAGCTGTAAATAGTTGAGACAAATACGGTTATTTGAAAATCTTTCGGCGTAGTACTCCGCAAAAATGGCTCAAAAACTGTAAGTAAATTCATTTTTTTTAATCTTTTTGCCGCATTTTTTAATCTTTTTGGCATACTTCTTAATCTTTTTGTCTCATTTCTTAATCTTTTTGCGGCATTTTTTAGTCTTTTCGTGGCATTTTTTAGTCTTTTCGGCTCGTTTTTTAATCTTTTGGAGGTATTTCTTAATCTTTCTGCCGCGTTTATTAATCTTTTTGTCGTCCTTTTTACTGTTTTCGTCGCAAAAAAAGGCGATCTTTGCGAATCGCCTTTTGGTCTGCCTGGTGGAACTGCGAGTTAAAGCCGATTGGGTACGCAACTTGTCATCACCTTAGCCCTGCCAGTTCGTCTTTGTCCGAACCCCGTTCGCTCAGATAGAACAACACAGGAACCGCCATTCGCGAAAGCACAAGCGATGCCACTTCACCGGCCATCAACGAGACCGCGAGCCCCTGGAAGATCGGATCGAAAAGCATGACCGACGATCCGACAATGACTGCCGCGGCGGTGAGCGTCATCGGCCGAAAGCGCACCGCTCCCGCATCGACCACCGCATCTACAAGCGACATACCACTCGCCAGCCGCAGCTGGATAAAATCAACCAGGATGATCGAATTTCGCACGACGATGCCGGCCCCGGCAATAAAGCCTATCATTGACGGCGCCGTAAAGAATGCACCCAGCAGCGCATGCGCCGGTAATATTCCGATTAGCGAGAACGGGATCGCCGCCATGATCGTCAGCGGTATCTTGAAAGATTGAAACCACCCGACAACCAGAATGTAGATCAGCACCATCACAACCACGAATGCGATACCCATATCGCGAAAGATCTCGTAGGTGATATGCCATTCGCCATCCCATTTCATCGAGTATTTGTCGGTCAGGAATGGCTGTGTCGCAACATAGCGCTCAAGGGCATACCCTTCCGGAAGTTTCATTGCCTCGATCTTTTCGTTTAGGGCGAGGATCGCATAGACCGGACTCTCTATCGCCCCTGCAATATCGGCTGTGACATAAACCACAGGCAACAGGTTCTTATGATAGATACTCTTATCGTTCGTTAGCTCCTGTACCTGAACGAGTTCGGAAACGGGAACCAGATTTCCATGATTCCCGACCACCTTTATCCGCTCGATATCTGCGATGCTCGAACGCTCTGATCTTGGAAGGCCTAAGTTGATATAAGTGTCTTCCTTCTCATTTGGAAGGTGGAGCAGCCCGACGTTCAAACCACCGACCGCAACCCGCATCGTCTCAGTGATCTGCTCGGCCGTGATGCCGTTGAGCGCGGCCTTTTGTTTGTCGATCTTTAGGCTGTACTTCGTCTGGTTGTCCTCGACGTACCAATCGGCGTCGACTACGCCGTCGGTCTGTTCGAGGATGCCGCGAATGTTCCGGGCGATCTCGATCTGCCTTTCGTAAGTGGGGCCGTAAACTTCGGCAACTATCGTTTGCAGAACCGGCGGGCCGGGCGGCACCTCGGCGATCTTGACGTTCGCACCATATTTCAGGGCGATCTGCTGGAGAGCGGGCCGAACACGTTTGGCGATGTCATGGCTCTGCAATGAACGTTCGTTCTTGGATAGAAGATTGACCTGAATATCCGCAACATTCGAACCGCGCCGCAGAAAATAATGACGGACAAGTCCGTTGAAATTGTAGGGTGCCGCGGTGCCGACGTACATCTGATAGTTGACCACCTCGGGCATCGTGCCGACGTATCCGGCAAGCTCGCGGGTCACTGCTGCCGTTTGCTCGAGTGTGGAGCCTTCGGGCATATCGACGATCACCTGAAACTCGCTCTTGTTGTCAAACGGCAGCATCTTGACCTTAACGAACTTAAAATACACGAGCGACATTGCCCCGAGCAGCAATAGAACGACTCCTCCTAGAAATGCGTATCGCCAAACGGGCCGGACGATTATCCGGTTCATTACCTTGCGGTAAAGCCGCGTTGAAAAACCTTCTTTACTCTTTTCGTGTTTTGCGTTTCGCTTGAGCAATTTCAGGCTCGCCCACGGTGTGACGATAAATGCGACGAGCATTGAAAAAACCATCGCAGCGGACGCTCCCACGGGTATAGGCCGCATGTACGGCCCCGTCAAACCGCTGACAAATGCCATCGGCAGCGTGGCCGCGATCACGGCAAATGTCGCCAGGATAGTCGGATTGCCAACCTCATCGACCGCCTCGATGGCAATATCGACCAGCGGCCGCCCCTTATTCGCGGGCAGGCCATAATGGCGCGTCATGTTTTCGACGACCACGATCGCATCGTCAACCAAAATGCCGATCGAAAATATCAGAGCAAAAAGCGTGATCCGGTTAAGCGTATAGCCATAGAAATAAAAGACCGCTAAGGTGAGCGCGAGCGTAACCGGTATTGCGATCGCGACAATTCCCGATTCGCGGATCCCGAGCACGAGCATGATCAGTACCGAGACCGATACGATCGCTATCAACACGTGCAGCAGCAGTTCGTTCGATTTCTCGGCGGCGGTCTCGCCGTAGTTTCGTGTCGTCGTTACGCGAACATCGCCGGGGATAAACGTTCCTTTGAGCGATTCGACCTTTTTGAGGACGTTGTCAGCGATCTCGATGGCATTTGTTCCCTTTCGCTTGGACACGGCGATCGTAACGGCGGGCTCGATGCCGTTAGACGGCGGCTCACCTTTTGTTTCCTTATTGTTCGCCGCAACCTGTCCGTACATTACATAGTCAGACGGTTCTTCAGGGCCATCGACGATCGATGCCACGTCGCGCAGAAAAACCGGCCGATCGCCAAACACTCCGACGACCACGTTGCCGACGTCCTCCGCCGACGCCAGAAAGCTTCCCGTCTCAACTATCGCTTCGCGATTCTGCGCCGAAAGATTTCCCGACGTCTGCTGCTGGTTCGATCGCTGAAGCATCGCGATGATCGCCGCCGGTGCGATATTGCGCGACGACATTTTTGCATCGTCAAGCAAAACACGGACCTGCCGCCGCTGGCCGCCGATCAGCTTTACATCCGATACATCGGTGACCTCTTTGATCTGATCGGTGATCTGCGCAGCGACCCGCCGGAGCGTGAAATGATCGTAATTCGCGCTCGAAAGCGTCAGCGCAAGAATTGGCACATCATCGATCGAACGCGGCTTGACAAGCGGCGGACTCGCTCCCTGCGGGATCAGGTCCATGTTGGCAAAAAACTTTTGATTGAGGTGAACTATCGCCTCTTCCTGATTCTGTCCCACCTTGAAGCGCACGATAGCGATCGATGCCCCCGGCGACGAGGTGGAATAGATGTACTCAACGCCAGGGATCTCCCAGAGCAGTTTTTCCATTGGCTTCGTGACGCGCTCCTCGACCTCTTTTGACGAGGCACCCGGCATTTCAACCATCACGTCGATCATTGGCACAATGATCTGCGGCTCTTCTTCACGTGGGAGCAATACGCCGGCACCGATGCCGAGCAGGACGGAAGCCGCGATGATCAGCGGTGTCAGCTTCGACCTGATAAATGTTCCGGCAAGCCTGCCGGCGAACCCAACGTCTCTCATTTTCTACCTCACTCTCGTGCCGTCACTCAGTCCTTGCGTATCCGAGCTGGCTATCTCGTCGCCCTCGGAGATGCCGGACAATATCTCGACCATTCCTTCCGATGTTTTACCGGTTGTGACAATTCTGAAATGGACCGTTCCCTCCGATCCGACAACATATACGCCTGCCAATTGGCCGCGCTGAACTATCGCCGTTTGCGGCACGGTTATCGCCTCTTTTTGTGCAACAGGAAATCGGGCAAGGCCGTAAAGCCCGGTCCTTAAGATCTGGTTTGCAGGCAGATCGATCTTGACAACGTAGCTTCGGCTGGCGGCATCGGATGTTGGCAGGACCTCGGCTATCGTTCCCACGATTTCACCCTGACCGACCGCATCGATCCTGACATTTACCCGGTTGCCGACATGGATCAATTTCGATCGCGATTCCTCAACATTTGCTTCGAGCCGATATTGCGAATTGTCCTCAATCGCAAGCAGCGGCGATCCCGGTGCCGCGGTCGCTCCGGATTCCGCGAATTTCCTGACGACGATCCCCGAGACAGGCGAGACTATCTTCGAATAACCTGCATACACATTCGCGCTAGCGATCTCGGCCTTTGCCTGCCCGATCCGGGCATTGATCTGTTTGTTTTTTGCGAGGATCGCCTGGACGCTCGCCCGGGCCCGATCAAGCTCGGACGTCGCCGAGTTTACTTTCGACCTGGCCTCGTCAAATTCCTGCGCGCTCGCCGAACCGCGGTCAAACAATTCCTTGTATCTGGCAAATGTCGCCTGAGCTAATTGTTTATTCGCTTCGGCCGTACGGACCGCGGCATTTGCACCCTCAACGGATCTCTCGAGTTCTGCCAGAGACGCCTGCGCTTCGTCGAGACCCGCCTGGGCCTTTTGAAGCTGCGCTTTACTCTCGCTCCCGTCGATCTCGACAAGGATCTGGCCGCGCGACACGGTGTCACCCTCCACAGCCGGAAATGAAATGATCCGGCCCATCATATTGGCGGAAACTTGGGTCGTCGTTTTGGCCCTTACGGTCCCGGTCGCTTCGTAATAATCCTCGATCGATGATCTCGCAACTTTCACGACCGCAACATTCTTTACCTCCGGCGCCGGTTGCTTATGCGTGTCAGAGGCACTTACCCTGCCGCAGCTCGCAATGAAAGCCGCCACTATGATTACCGCCATTAATAATGCAAATTTCATTTTCATATCGATATCCCTCTCCTAATTGAACAGCCGCACATCGCTCAGCCGCCCCGTCGCCAGCAACACAGAAGCGTAACTGACGTAATAGTCATAACGTGCGGTCAGCAAGTTATGCTTTGCACGCACAAGCGCAGCCTCCGATCTGATAACTTCATTGAAAGTGGTCAACCCGGACTTATACCTGTCCTGTACGATCTTCAATGCCTCGTCCGCCTGGGCGATACTTTTGATCGAGACTTCGATCTTTGCCCTGGCCGTTTTGTAATTTTGAAATGCCCGGATGACCCCGAGCGTGATCTGCCTGCCAAGCACTTGCTTTTCAGCATCTGCAGATGTTTCTGCTTCGGCCGCCTCAGCGATGCGCGCCTTGCGTCCCGGATCAAAGAGCGTGTATGTCAGGCTGACACCGACTGTGTAATCCGAGCTTCCGTTGGCTATGTATGGCGAGCTGTATCCTACGTTTCCAAAAGCATCGACCCGTGGAAGCCTTAGGTCACTGATTGCTCTTGTCTGTCGTTGGCTGTTTTGGATCGCTAGTTCGGCAGCCAGATAGTCCGGACGATTTTGAAACGCCGTCCTTATTAATTCGTTCTGATCGTCGAGCGGGAAATACCTCTCCTGCAAGTCGCCAACAATCTCGTGCTCGAGGTCCGGTTTTTCGCCGAGTAATAAATTCAGGGCTGCGACCGTTGTCGTCAGCTCGCCTTCGCTCTCGAGCTTCTGCTGACCCACGTTTGCCCGCTCGACCTCCGCCGCCAGAAAATCTGCATCCGTCGTCATTCCGACGTCTGCCATGTCTTTTGTTTTCCTCTTATTGGCCTCTGCCGACCTTGCCGCCTCCTGGTTGACCTTCAGCATTTCCTTGTCGAGGATCGCACCGTAATATGTGCGGATAACCTCGAACCGTAATTGCTGCCGCACGCCTTCCGCCTGCAGTTCCGTCTGTCGCCTTCCAATATCCGCCTGATCTAACCGCGCACGTGTCTGACGCTGGTCAAACAGCGGCATCTGAGCTCCCACTGACGACCGGAAGTTGAATAGTCCCTTCGGATCATTGAGCGAATGGAGCTCAAACCTCGACGCCGTAAATCTGCCCTGCTCAAGCAGCGATCCGAAAACAAAGACCGGGTTATTGCTGCGAGTTACCGATTGCGTAACCTGCACGAAGGGCTGCTTTCCCGAATTTGCTTCTTTTATCTTCAGTTCGGCGATCTTTATCCTGGATTCCGCCAGCCTGGTTCGGGGATCGTTGTTCAGGGCCTTTTCAACGGCGTTTTCCAGGCTTAGTTTCGCGGGAAATATGCTCTGCGCGAAAACGGCGGACGCCGAAAAGGCGATCATCCCGAGAAGGACAATAATACGCAGTCCGCCAATGTAACTGTGATAGCGCCATTGATAACTGAACACAGGAATACCTTGGAACCACCCGCCGGGGAAGCTATTTCGCACCCTACTTTTTCTTTGATCACTACTCATCTCACAAAATGTCCCATTAAGATGATGATGGTCATCTTATAAAAGCAAAAAAATGTATTCATCGACAGAAAGCGCCCAAATAGAATTTTTTTGCAGCCTCCAGAATATCTTTCCGCATGCCTGTGTCTGTCGTCGCTCTGGCCAGGGTTACTGTTCCGACCATTCCGGAACCAAGCACCATTGCATTGTGTATCCGCTCAGTTTCGGTCGCTCCTGGAAGCCGTTTTGCTACCTCGCTGATATGGTGCTTCAAAGCCGCGTCTATCTTCGATCGCACCGATTTCGGGCAGCGGCCGATCTCGGATGCAAGAGCGGCCATATGACAACCGTCCGCCGGGTTCGCGCAATGTGCAAGACTTAGATAGTCTTCAATTATGGCCCTTAGTTCTTTGCCCGGATGCTTGTCAGCGGCACCTTTCATCCTGGCCCTGACCTCCTCGAGGCCTATTTCGAAAGCCTCGACAAATAATTGCTCCTTGCTCCCAAAGTGCCTGTAGAAACCACCGTGAGTGAGGTTGAGTTCGCTCATCAGATAAGCGATCGGGACCCCATACTTGCCGCTGAGGCGAAACTGCCGCGCCGCTGCCTTCACGATGCGTTCGTGTGTGTCTTTTTTGTGTTCAACCGGATATCGCATGTTAGTAATGTAGGTGACGTCTAAAAAAATCGGTCAACGATTTGTGAATTCGAGCTCAGACCTGATCTGGATATCCAGCCTCATGTAATAGCCTTGCCCCCAGGACCTCCGTTATTTCTATAGAAGGCGGTGCGGCCAACAGATCTGTCGCGTTGACCGTTAATGCTTTTGCAATGAACCCTCTGAAGTGAGTTTGTCTTCCTGTGTCGTCGGCAACTGCATCGAACACGACGAACGTGGATGGGCCCAATCTTAGCCCGAACCACAATGGTGTTGTCGCTTCCTGATTTGCCGTTTCCAGGGCCTCCATCAGTAGGTCGGCGACCTCGTCCTCTTTCCCTGGTTTTGCCTCAAGTCGTACAAACAGCCCGAGTGAAAGCTTTTCCAGTTCCCTTTTATTGGACGTTTCCAGTTTCCCTTGTGTAAAAAACATTTCCAATTCTCCTTAGGCAACAACTGCGGCCTACTCCGAGACTACTTCCCTGCGGATGTTTATACTAGAGGCAGGAATGCCATATTTGATATCATTGTTGCCAAGTAGAAAAGCCCTGCTGTTTCATATCCACTGAGACGCATGAACGGGCACCGGTTCACAAAGACTCGACGCCCTCATTGCGCCAAAGTCTTCCTATACGCTTTCGTAGATCCGGATCTCTGGATCTGCCGTGAGGTAAGGCTTCAACCCTTCAACAACATCGTTGCCGAAAAGCGGACTCGTCAGATAGTTCTCTGCAGAGGCCTTTGAATCAAAGCCGTGAAGCACCTGTACGTCCTCTTCGCGGAGGAGGAGGTCTTTCGATTCTGCGCCGGTGATCGTCGCAAGAAACGGCTGTTTGTATTTTGAGTAAACCGCCCCGGCCTTGGGGCGATCTGTCGCGGACACCTTCAATGTAATTTCGAGATATGCTTTTGCCATTTTCGTCTCCTGATCTTTTGCGCGGAACCGCCGCGTCGAGGCACCCGAACTGAGTGCTTGAACTGTAATATGACAGGCTGAAAGGATGTCGTCTGTCATCTATATGACAGTTTTGGAAGGAATCAGGAATCGATCAGATCTTCGAGGTCTTCGATCCGGCGAACGCAGACATATTCGCGGTTGTACCCGAGCACGCCTTTTTCCCGGAATCTGTTTAGGATCGAACTTACAACCGGTCGGCTCGCTCCGACGAGGTCAGCCAGCTCCTGCTGCGTGAGGCGAAGATGTTGTCCGAAGCCATGCTCGCAGCGCGTTACGAAACCGCCTGACAAGTCACGGAAAGTTTCGGCCAACCGTGCCTCGGTCCGTTTGAATGCGAGGCTCTCCAGCCTGCGTTCCATTCGGGCCTGGCGCTGGGAAAGTATCGAGACAAAGTCCAAAGCGGCTGTAGGGTGCCGGAGTAATAAATTCCGAAATTCACCAATGGGCGCTCGCCAAATCGAAACCGCCCCCTTCGCTCGAGCAGTGTCTTCGGCCTCAGCAGCACCGCTCAGAGCGGGACCAAAAAAATCGCCCGCTCCCAATGCGCCTGTCGTAAGAGTTTGGCCATCGTACGTTACTCGCGCGACGGTCACCTGGCCGTCGAGCACACAGAAGACCGTTGTCGCGGGATCGCCCTGCCGGTAGATCGTGCCGCGATGACGAATGGCGACGATCCTGGCCGTCGGACAGTCGCGCCGGATATCTTCCGGTGGTATCGCCGCCAGCAAAGGGCACCCGCCAAGTTCATTTTTTTTGTTCATTGCACCTACAGATTTTCAGTCGAGTGTAGACCTGCTCCCGTAACGAAATCACCTATAAAGAAAAACACCCACACAATATCACCCAGTTCGACCCTTGACAACAACCAACCACTCCCGGATTCGTCCGAAATACGACCTCGCGCTATTCTTAATGTTCGATTCCGATACTTCCCGAGGTATATGAATGCGTAGGATCATTTTATCGACTATTCTTCTAACAACTTTTTTCTTTTTTCAGAACATGTTCTCAATTGAAGCCCAACAACAATCAAAAGCTCCCGAGTCCACTTTCCTGTTGAGGCCCGCGTCAATTTTTGATGGCGAGTCGGCGGAGCTGCATAAGGGGTGGGTCGTTCTGGTGCGAGGCGAAAAGATTGAGGCGGTCGGACCAGCCAGCGATGTCAAAGGTCCACCCGAAGCGAAAACGATCGATCTGCCGAATCTGACCTTGATGCCCGGTCTTATTGAGGCCCACTCGCACGTGCTGCTTCATCCATATTCCGAAACGTCATGGAATGATCAGGTCGCGCACGAAGCATTGAGTTTGCGCGTCGCGCGTGCGACAAACCATTTGCGGAGTACGCTGATGGCAGGATTTACAACCATCCGCGATCTCGGCACTGAAGGCGCGGGTTATGCTGACGTTGGATTAAAACAGGCGGTGAATCAGGGTATCATTCCGGGTCCGCGAATGTTCGTTGCCACGCGCGCAATAGTCGCGAGCAGCACATACGGTCCCAAGGGTTACGTTCCCGAATGGGACGTGCCGCAAGGCGGTGAGGAAGCGGACGGTGTGGACAGTCTTACCCGGGTGGTTCGAAGCCAGATCGGAAAAGGCGCCGATTGGGTAAAACTCTACGCCGATTATCGCTGGGGAGCAGGCGGTGGGGCACATCCGACATTTACTCTCGAAGAACTAAAACTCGCTGTCGAGATCGCGCACAGTGCTGGCATTCCCGTGGCTGCCCACGCAACCAGCACCGAAGGCATGCGCCGAGCGATCCTCGCCGGCGTCGATACGATCGAACACGGCGACGGCGGCACGCCTGAGATATTTCAGCTTATGAAAGAGCACGGGACCGCACTCTGCCCGACGCTCTCCGTAGCGGGCGCCAATGCCGAGAAGAAAAAAGCCGTGTTTCAAGAAGCGCTAAAGGCCGGTGTGACGATCGCCAGCGGAAGCGACGTCGGGGTCTTTGCCCACGGCGACAACGCGCGCGAGATCGAAGCGATGGTTAATTTTGGAATGCCTCTCATCGACGCCCTTCGGTCCGCAACTTCCGTCGATGCAAAAGCTCTGAAGCTCGAAGATAAGATCGGCCGGGTACGCCTCGGCCTCTTCGCCGACCTGATTGCCGTCGAAGGCGACCCAACCCACGACATCTCCGCCCTTCGGCGCGTCCGCTTCGTCATGAAAAACGCAATGATCTACAAGCAGCCATAGAACACCCCCTCCGCGAAAGCGTTTGTGCATTCGTCAAAAAAAGCAGCATTAGGGCTCTGCCAATCGCATTTTTGAATCTAAGTGATAGCAAACAAGTCGCTTAATGGAATAAGGAAAGTCTCTCAAGCAGGGAATCCAGGCTAATTTCACGTGAATCTGGTCCTTTTTCACGTGAATCTAGCTTCTTTTCACGTGAATCTAGTCTCTTTTCACGTGAATCTGGTCTCTTTTCACGTGAATCTGGTCTCTTTTCACGTGAATCTGGTCTCTTTTCACGTGAATCTGGTCTCTTTTCACGTGAATCTGGTCTCTTTTCACGTGAAT
>Ga0105247_10003390_pt1 | contig 10420 bp, 13 predicted proteins | sample KBSS24metaG_FD_81519 | JGI IMG/M metagenome (GOLD analysis project Ga0105247, IMG submission 81519) | Switchgrass rhizosphere microbial communities from Kellogg Biological Station, Michigan, USA - KBS S2-4 metaG | ecosystem: Host-associated > Plants > Roots > Rhizosphere > Soil | place...
AAGCGTGGCCGGGTATTTCGAGCCGTCCTCCATCGTCACCGTGATGTCCTCGGCATCCTCGACCACGTGGTTGTTGGTCACGACGTACCCGTCAGGCGAGATGAAGAAACCGGAGCCCTGAGCGAGGCTTGGCTGCGACTTTGGCTGCTGCGGCATGCCTTTGCGAAACTGCTTAAAGAAGTCGTAGAGCGGGTTGTCCTCGGGAAGATCGGGAAGGCCTGGGATCTGCTCGTTGTCAGCGACCTTGACGTCGCCTTTGACATTGATGCTGACCACTGCCGGCGTCACCTTCTGCACGATATCCGCGAAGGTCAAAGGCGCGCGGCCATATGGAGTCTCAATGGTCTGCGGCTGGGTGGTGGTAGTCTCGGCGGCGGCGAACGGCACACTGTTGCCGAGCGTAAGCCCTAATGCGCTTGTCGCGAAAAGGGCTGCGGCTACGAGGAGAGCGGGTTTGCGGATAAGCTTCCGCCACCGCGGGCTCTCGTTCGTAGCAGAGCTCTGGTCTAGTTTCATTGGGAGGAACCTCTCTCCTGAAAAGAAATCCCGTGGATAGAGCCTTGCATCAACGAAGGAGCGCGGCGTCTAGGTCCAAGATATAGGGCTTCGCCAATTACGCTGCGGTTTCGGCGGCATTAAATTTCAGTAAGGTTGGGTGCGGAAACCGGCTCCGAGCAACGGTTTTTTGCCGCACAGTTTCGGGCTAGCCGTCGCCGATGAGCCTCTTGAGCTTGCGCCTTTCGGCAACGCTTAGAGGCGGAGGATTAGTGGCCTCCGCCCTCCGCCGCCGATAGGCAAGCGCGATGATCAGCAGCGCAACAAGAAACACCGCTGGCGTTGCCAGCCACAACACCAGCGTGTGTGTCTCGAAACGGGGTTTGAGCAGCACGAACTCGCCATAACGCGCGACGATGAAGTCGACGATCTGCTCGTTGCTGTCGCCCGCTTTCAGCCTCTCGCGCACCAAGAGCCGCAAATCCTTGGCGAGGGGCGCCTCGGAATCGTCGATCGATTGATTCTGGCAGACGAGACAGCGCAGCCCTTCGGAGATCGTGCGCGCGCGAGCCTCGAAGGCTGGATCTTGCAGGACCTCGTCGGGCTCCACGGCATGCGCGGGACAGGCCGCAAGTAGCGCCATCGCGAGCGACAAGATGAGAGACGAAAAGCTAACGCGCATGGTTACTCGGCCGCCGGCACCGGGGTAGCCTTGGTTTGTGCGCGCCGCGGTGCTCCGACGCGCAAGCGCCGGTCAGACAACGAGACCGCGCCGCCGATGAACATGACCAGCGCTCCAAGCCAGATGAGGCGGACGAGCGGATTGAAATAAAGGCGGATGCTGTAGGCCCCACCATCCTTGAGCTGGTCGCCGAGCACGGCATAGAGGTCGCCCCGCCAGTTCGGGTGAATGCCAGCCTCCGTGGTGCCGCTTTTCTCAAGGGTGAACTCGCGCTTTGACGGGGTGAGTTCGGTCACTTCCTCGCCGTTGCGCGTGACCTCGAGCAGCGCCACGCGCTCGCGGTAATTTGGGCCCTGACGCGGCGCGACGCCTTTGAAGGTGAGCGTGTAGCCGGCGATGCTGGCCGTCTGGCCAGGCTTCATTGCGAGGATTGCTTCGGAGCGCCAGGCAGTCGTAGCGACGATGCCAATCACCACGATGCCGAGGCCTGCATGAGCGAGCGCTGTTCCGTAAGCAGAGCGAGGCAGACTGCGCAGCCTGCGCCAAGCCTCCGACCAAGAGGTGTCAAATAGCTTCACTCGATAGACCAGCTCAGTCACCGCACCGGCAATGAGCCATATGCCAAGCCCGATGCCGAGCGGCGCAAGCCACGGCCCGCGCTGGCGGAAGGCCAGCACCAAGACGATCGCGGCAAGCGCCAGGCATGCGGCTGCCATGAGTCGCTGCGCCGCAGCGAGCAAATCTCCCCTCTTCCAGGCGAGCAAAGGCCCGAACGGCACGGCGACAATAAGCGGTACGATGAGGGGCGCGAAGGTGAGATTGAAGAATGGCGCCCCGACTGAAATCTTGTCGCCGGTCAGTGCCTCGAGCGCGAGAGGATAGAGCGTGCCGACGAACACTGCGGCACACGCAGTCGTAAGCAGGAGATTATTGAGGACGAGGCTTCCCTCGCGACTGATCGGGGCGAACAACCCGCCTTGCGCAAGCAGCGGCGCCCGCCAGGCGAACAGCGCGAGCGCGCCACCGATGAATACACCCATGATGGCCAGGATGAAGATACCGCGCGCGGGATCGATGGCGAAGGCATGCACGCTAGTCAGCACGCCCGAGCGCACAAGGAAGGTCCCCATCAGGCTCAGAGAGAAGGTGATGATGGCGAGCAGGATGGTCCAGACTTTGAGCGCGTCGCGCTTCTCCATCACCACCGCCGAGTGTAGAAGCGCCGTGCCGGCGAGCCACGGCATGAAGGAGGCGTTCTCGACCGGGTCCCAGAACCAGAACCCACCCCAGCCGAGCTCGTAATAGGCCCACCACGATCCCATGGCGATGCCGAGCGTAAGGCACATCCAGGCGGCAAGAGTCCACGGCCTCACCCAGCGCGCCCAGGCGGCATCAATGCGGCCGTCGATCAGTGCAGCGATGGCAAAGGAGAATGCCATCGAGAAGCCGACATAGCCCGTGTAGAGGAAGGGCGGGTGGAAGGCTAGCGCCGGGTCCTGCAACACCGGATTCAAGCCCTGGCCGTCGAACGGTGCCGGGTCGAGACGGACGAAGGGATTGGACGTGGTAACGATGAAAAGCAGGAAAGCCGCGGCGATCGATGCCTGAACAGCAAGGACATTGGCCTTGAGCTGATACGGAAGATTAGTGCCGAAGATCGCGACCGCCGCGCCGAACAGCGCGAGGATCAGCACCCACAGCACCATCGAGCCCTCGTGGTTCCCCCATACGCCGGAGATTTTGTAGAGCAGCGGCTTTGCTACCGCCGAGTTTCGCCAGACATTCTCGACCGAGAAGTCCGAAGTGATATGCGCAGTCATCAGCGCGATGAAAGCGATGGCGATGAGAAGGAACTGCAGCTGCGCCGCGGGACCGGCGACCGCCATTAATTGCTGATCGCGAATGCGCGCGCCGACGAGCGGCAGGACCATCTGCACGATGGCAACGCCTAGCGCCAGGATCAGCGCGTAATGACCGGTTTCGGCTATCATCTCGCGGCTCTCGTGCTCTTCTAATTCACCTTGGCTTGCGGCTCCGCGGCGCTCGCCTTGGCATCGCCGCGCCATACACCCTGCTCTTTCAGCTTCTTTGCCACTTCGGGCGGCATGTAGTTCTCGTCATGCTTGGCGAGGACGTTATCGGCATGGAAAACGCCGTCCGCGCTTAGAGTTCCTTCGGCCACCACGCCTTGGCCTTCGCGGAAAAGATCGGGAAGCACGCCGGTATAGGTCACCGGCAGTGTCTTAGATTTGTCGGTGACAGCGAAGCGGATGGTCGTCCCCTCGCCCCGCACCACGCTGCCCGTTTCGACAAGACCCCCAAGCCTGAAGCGCTGGCCTGGGGCGATTTGCATCGAGGTCACCTCGCTCGGCGTATAGAAGAAGACAATCGAATCCCGCATGGCGTACAGCCCGAGGCCGACCGCCACCCCGAGCACTGCGAGGCAGGTGCCGATCAGAACGCCTCTCCGCTGCTTCCGCGTCATGATTTCAACCCAAGCTCGGCAGCAAGCGCATCGAGTTGCTCGATCGCCTGCGTGTTGCCGCTGAATTGGCTCTTGGCCCGGGCAAGCGCCTTTTGCGCGTCGTCCTTGCGGTCAAGCACGCTATAGGCTCTGACCAGCTTGAGCCAACCGGGTAGATCGTCGCCTTGCTGATCGAGCCGCGCAGCAAGTCCCTCCACCATGCGCTGGATCATGGCCTGGCGGTCGCCGGGACTCATATTCTGCGCTGCGGCGATCTCTTCGGCACTCGGACCACGCTGAACCTGCTGGCTCGCCTCTGCAGGCGCGGCCTGCGGAGCTTGTGCGACAGGCTTGCCGGAAAGATGCGCCTCGTCCTCGGCAATCCTCTTCTCGACCATCTCGCGCCAGGGCTGATCGCCGGTCTCTCTGGCAAGAAGCGCCCGCCAATCGGCGATGGCGGCTGCGAATTGGCCATCCTGCTCTTTCGCGATGGTGAGAAGGATGTGAGGCTCGACGAGGCTTGGATCGAGCTCGACGGCGCGCTCGAGCGCACGCCGGGCCTCCTCGGTCACCACCCCACTATTGGCAAGTACCAGGGCCTGACCCTGACCCGAAAGGCGCTTGGCCGATTCGCCGAGAAGCCTGATCGCCTGCTCGTAGGCCTCGGCGGCATCGTTATAGCGGCGCCATCCAAGATAGACCGGAGCGATCACGTCCCAGCCTTCGCCTTCTTCGGGGTGCTCGCGGAGACGCGCCTCGACGCGGGCAACGAGGGCTTCGAGGTTTCGGTCGCTTGCAGGGTCCTCGAGGCGTGCAGCGAGCGGTTGATCAGGAAGCCGTGGCGAGCCGTAAGAAAGATAAAGGCCGAGCGCGAGAATCGGGAGCACAAGCGCCACGACGATCGCTGCAACAAACTTGGCCGTGCTCGGCTTGGCAATGCGGTCTGACGCCTGCTCGTTGCTGTCGGCCCGAAGCAGCCGGCGCGCGATCTCGATGCGTGCCGCCTCGGCTTCCGTCTCGCCGATCAGCCCGCGGGCGCGATCGCTTTCGATCTCGCCGAGTTGATGGCGATAAACCGCGGCGTTAAAGGCCTCAGGTGCCGGACCTTTGGTGTCGGCGCGCGCGAGCGGCCGCAACAAGACGAGGAGCACGATCGCTGTAAGGCACCCAAGAACGATCCAGAGCAGCACGGGACGGGCCGGCCTCCACTAGATAATGACGAGCCTAGCCATAGGGGAAACGCGCTAGCCGGGGCAAGGTCTGGGTGGCTCGCCAGGATTAATTCTGGGCAACGCGAAAGTAGTGAGAAAACCCGGCCTCTGACGTTAGCCGACTGTCTTCCAGGTGCCATCGGGCTGGCGGCAGGCTGTGCCGCGGGCCGTCTGTGGCTGTCCGCCAATATAGATTGTGTGGGTGTAGGACCGGCAGAAGAGGCTCCCCTGCTGGTAGGGCTTGCCCGGGACGATTTGCCCACGATGCTGCGATGCGGGATTATCCCAAGGCGTGGCAGCGCCGGGCTGGCCATACTCAAGCGCCTGGTACTCGGCCGCGGCGGCCATCTGCCGGTCGCGCTCGTCGAGTTGGCGACCGACCTCGTTGCCGACGATGCCGCCAACCACGGCGCCGATGGCAGCGCCCGTAACAGCCCGGCTTCCATTGCCGCCAGCGATGGCGGCACCTGCGGCACCGCCGGTGACGGCGCCGACGATCGTCCCTGTGCCTTGCTTATTGCCGGGTCCGCAAGCGGCCACGATGGCCGGCAGCATTGCGATCATAACGATGGGCGCTAGTCTCATCGCTTCCCCCTTCGACCCGCGGTACCAACGCGCAGGGCCCCGGCTAGAGACCGGGACCGAGTGTAGCAGTCCCAATTACTCTTTACGAAAACAATTCGGGCCGAATTAGGTTAACAACCTGTAAAATGGCGGAATCCGGCCGATGGCGCGGCCGGAGCCAGCGCGGGACTTTGTTCAGGCCTTAAGGCCTATTGCTTCGGCGGCTGTGCCGGCTCTACCGGCGCGGCAGGCTGTTCTGCTGGCGGTGGGTTTGGCTGCGCAGCCGGCGGCTGCTGTGCCGACTGGTCGCTCGAACCAGAGCACTTATTGGCCGACAATCCAGCCAAGGCAATCGCCGCGACTGCGGCGACCAAAAGCAATCTCTTCATGGTCGTCCTCCTCTGCCCGGGGAAGAACGAGCAAAGAGGCGTTTGGTTTCAGGGTCAAGCGGCCGGTAGCTCGAGTTTCGCGCGCAATCCGCCCTCTGGCGAGGGCTCGAGCTCGAAGCGGCCTTTATAAAGATGAGCGAGGTCGGCCACGATCGAGAGCCCGAGACCCGAGCCTGGCTTGCTTTCGTCGAGCCGCTGTCCGCGTTTCACGCCCTTGGCCAGCTCGACCTTGCTCAGACCAGGCCCGTCGTCATCAACGATGACGGTGAAGCGGGCGGGGCCGTCAGCCTGCTTGGCATCTGCCCTCACTCGCGACTTCGCCCATTTGCAGGCATTGTCGAGCAGGTTCCCGACCATCTCCTCGAAGTCGTGCCTCTCACCCTGGAACTTGAGACCGGTGCTCGCCTCCACGATGAGATCGAGGCCGCGGTCCCCATAGATGCGGTCGAGCGTCCGCTTCAGCGCCTGAAGCACCTGGTCGACGTCGGTAATGTCGCCGATTACGCTCGACCGCGCCGCCACGCGCGCCCGATCGAGATGATGCGTGATCTGGGTGCGCATGATCTCGGCCTGCTCCACGACCTTGTCGGAAAGCGGGCCCTTATGCGTGCGCGCTTCATTGCTGATCACGCTCAAGGGCGTCTTGAGCGCGTGCGCGAGATTGCCGACGTGGGTGCGCGCCCGATCGACGATCTCGCGGTTCGATTGGATCAGCGCGTTAAGCTCGCGCTGCAACGGCCTGATCTCATCCGGGATTTCTCCCTCGAGCTTTTCCGTCTCGCCTGATCGGATCTCGGCGAGCTTCTGGCGGATGGCGCGCAAGGGACGAAGGCCGAAGCGGACCTGAAAGAACGTCGCGACGAGAAGCCCAAGCCCGAGGATGCCGAGCGCCGCGATGAGCAGGCGGGTGAACTCGGAGAGATCGCGGTCGATCTCCGCGGCGTCTCCAGCCACGGCATATGAATAGGTCGTGCCATAGTCGCCGTCAGGCCTGATCTCGCGCTCGAGGACACGCAAGCGCTGCTGTTCTGGCCCATCGGCATAAGCGCGCCGCGTGAGGGTCTGGTCGGGGGGGATTGCGCTCTGGCTGGGCAGCTTGAGCTGCTGATCAAGCAGGGAGTCTGAGACGAGTAGCGGACGAGCCGAGCCGTCCAGCGGCTTGATCTGCCAGTACCAGCCTGAGAAGGGGAGGTGGAAGACGGCCTCGCCGAGATTGGCTGGCGCTTTGGGCTGGGTGCCTCCGGCTGCCGTGGTCGCTGCCACGAGGCTGGTAAGATAGACATTCAGGCGCGCGTCGAAGTTTCGCTCGACGGCGTTGCGGTAGAGGGAGGTGAGGAGAATGGCGGTGGCGGGGAGGACGATAAGGGTCCAGGCCGCGGCCGAGGCGAAAAGCCGGAAGGCGAGAGAGTTAAGCCTCATCGCCCGCGTCCGAAAGGCGGTAGCCGAGCCCACGGACAGTCTTGATGAGATCTTGGGGAAGCTTCTTGCGCAAGCGTCCGATGAACACCTCGACGGTATTCGAGTCGCGGTCGAAATCTTGCTCGTAGAGATGCTCGACTAGCTCGGTACGGGAGACCACGCGGCCCTTGTGCAGCATGAGATAAGAGAGCACGCGGTATTCGTGTGAGGTGAGCTTCACCGCCTGGCCGTCGACCGTCACGCGCGAAGTCCGAGCATCGAGGCGGAGCGGCCCGCATTCCATTTCGTTGCGTGCATGTCCAGCCGATCGCCGAAGCAATGCGCGCAGCCGCGCCAGCACCTCCTCCATGTGGAAGGGCTTGGCGACATAATCGTCGGCGCCGGCGTCCATGCCGGCCACCTTATCGCTCCACCGCTCGCGCGCAGTGAGGATAAGCACCGGCATCTTGCGCTCGTCGCGCCGCCATTGCTCGAGCACGGAAAGGCCGTCCTTCTTGGGAAGGCCGAGATCGAGCACCACAGCGTCGTAGGGCTCGGTATCGCCGAGAAAATGCCCCTCCTCTCCGTCGAAGGCGGTATCGACGGCGTAGCCCGCATCGCTCAAGGCGGTGACGAGCTGGCGGTTGAGGTCTGGATCGTCCTCGACGACAAGGAGCCGCAACCCGCTATCCCTCCCTCGGGGGCATGGGGCCTCGATCCCTCCTAGAACTGGCCTGTAGAAGCGTCAACGGTAACATTGGTCACCTCGCCCGTGGCGCCGAGCACCACGAGCTTATAAACGAAGCGGCCGCCGGCTTGGCAAAGGGCCTGGTTGACGATTTTTCCACCCATCCGCTTTTGCACTTTGTCATAGATGACGTTTGCAGGGAGCAGCGAGTTTTGCGCGATCACCGAGCCAGCTTTGCTCCAGTCGAGGCAGTCCGGCTCACCGGCGTGACCCGCTGCCATAAAGAGGGCGGCGAGCGCCGTGATCATCGTTGGCATCAGCGCCCGCATCGTTCAGCCCCGTAATGCATATTGGGCGGCACCTTAAGGCAGAGCGCCTGAATGTGGCATGAACGCGCGAGGCCTTGAGGCGTTATTTTGCCTTTGCAGGCTTGGCTCCCCCGGCCTTTTTGGCGTCATCCACCTTGGCGCCCAAAGCAGCAAGGCCAAGGCCGCCGAGTGCAATGGGAAGATTGCCCAGGAGGTTGGCGAGCGTTCCTTTCCGACATGTCGCCGACAGCCCAGAGCGCCACAGCCGAGAGGCCGGTTGTCACGCCGAGTACCTGCGTGCGGTAGCCCTTGGCAAAGCCGCCGCTAATGAGCCAAGCGAGATTTTCCATTCTTTTCTCCTTTCAGGATCAATGTGCAGAAGGTGTGCTGGAACTGGCCTGATACGCTCGGCGCGAGCGCATATCCCGGCGCTGCTGCACGAGCTTCATCACCACGATCGCAAGCGAGACGAGGCCCGTGAGCAGGCCGACGGCGAGCGTGGCGACACGCAGCCATGGCGTCAAAGCGAGTGGATCGAGGGAAATGACCGTCGCAATCGAAATGCCGGAGCCGATTCCTCCAGCCGCGGCGGCTTGCCCTGCGCTTAATTTCTCGATGGTGTGAATCATGGTCGCACTCGAAGGCGTTCATGCGGTGCTCGATGGCACGCGCATGCCTGCCGCTAGAGCTCAGCTCCCGTGAAGATGAGATAGGCTCCCGGCGTGGCGGTGTTTGAGAAAAACTCAAGCGCGAAGCCGGCGGTCGATCCGGAGGCCAAGGTTATGTTCACCAAGCATGCGTGGACGCCGCCTTGGTTGAAGGTGATGGCGGTAGGCGTGACTGTGCCGCCTGGGCTCGCCCTCACTCGAAAATCGCCGGCCGCGCTCACCACGGCGCCGGCGACCGCGACCCTGGCTGGCCTGAAAAACGGAACGGCAGCAAAGGTATTGGTGGAGCTGTCCGAGTAGCCAAGTGCGATGATATTGAAGCTGGCCCCGTCGGCGCGCCAATGCGGCAGGAAGCGCCCGCACATGACCCGCTGCTGGGCAAATGCCCCGGGCATGTATGAGGTCGCGACCGCGCCAGGCACGAGATTGATGTCGGCAAGGTAGACGATGTCGTTGACCGTCGCGTTCGTGTCATCGGTCCAGATGAACACGCCGACATTCTTGGCGCTCGCCGTGTCGATGGCCACGTTCTCGATCTTGAACTCCTGATAGGAGGTGGTGAGCGCGAGATTCGATGGAGTGTTCTCGTAGTTCGCTGCGAGGGTCGGATTTGTGCCAGCCGCGCCCCAGCTCGTGCCGCTCACCACATCCCGGGTAATTACATCCTCGGTCCCCGACCAGGATATGATCGCTGCGCGCAGCGAGCCGAGCGTCGCGTTGCTACCGCCCTTGCGTGCTTTGAACGACAGCGAGGCTGTGCCGCCGATAATCTGTCTGGCGTCTCTCGCTTCGATGGGAAACAAGAAGCCGAATTTCTTGTTCGCGGTCGCCACCGTGACCTTGGCCGCTGCGTAGGCGCCGAGAGGAACGGTGGTGAGCTCTTGATCGACATTGGCGACGTTGTTGCCGTCCGAGAGCAGCACGCGCCGTCGAGCAGATAGGCTCCGTCATTGTTCGGAAAATTGCCTGAGCTGGTGAATGACGTGCCGCGCGTCGCGATACGGAAGTCGGGATTATGGAGGAGGCTGTGCCCTGCGCTTGAGCCGCCGCTTCCTGAGCCGAGCACGGTCTCCGTCCCGGCATGGTCCCTGAAGGCGAGCTTGGTGACGCCCGCCACGTCCTTGGCGTAGAGTCGGCCCTCGTCGGCCCCTGGGCTCGACGGCGGAGAGATCTCGGCAAGGTCGATATATTGACCAAGCTGAGGACCGGCGACGACCCAATTGGTGCCGTTGAAGGAATAGAGCGCGGCTTCGTCGAAATGACCCAGGCGAGTCACCCGGAGCCCGAGCCGGCACCAGGCAAATAGGAACGCCACTCGCCATCGATGTAGCGGGCGACGCGTTTCTCCCAGCCTGCCCACGCGCCGGTTTCCGTGCCGCCCGAGCCTACCATAATAGCACGCTGTCAAGAAAAAAATCCTAGGCTTATTTTCCGCGCAGCGTTATCGCAGCACGGGCCTTTACACGGTGATGCGCCCTCCCCAGCTAACACTCAAGGAGATCCCGCCATGTATATCGGCGTTTTCGATTGGTGGAGGGAGCATTTCGGCAGGG
>Ga0105247_10003391_pt1 | contig 10417 bp, 7 predicted proteins | sample KBSS24metaG_FD_81519 | JGI IMG/M metagenome (GOLD analysis project Ga0105247, IMG submission 81519) | Switchgrass rhizosphere microbial communities from Kellogg Biological Station, Michigan, USA - KBS S2-4 metaG | ecosystem: Host-associated > Plants > Roots > Rhizosphere > Soil | place...
CGAGGCGCGCGACGACCGCTACGACGGCGCGCCGGCGCTCGCCGCCGACGTCGACCGGTTCCTCGACGGCCTCGCCGTCGAGGCCCACGCCGAGACGATGATCGAGCGCGCGGCGCGCTTCGCGGCGCGCCACCGCGTCGTCCTGTCGCTCCTCGCCGCGTACGTCGCGGTGCGCGTCGCGCTGATCGTCCTCGCGCGCTGACGCCGGCTTCCAATGCATCCTACACGTCATATCGCGCGCGCGGGCGCCGCGCGGCCTCGGGTCACGCGCGCGGGCGCCGCGCTGGCCTCGGGTCGCGCGCGGGGCGTCAGCCGCGCGTCACCCGGAAGCCCCACAGCTCGTGCTTCTGCGGCCGCGTGAGGAGCTGCCGCATCGTGTCGAAGAGGGGCCGCCCCTCGTGGAGGACGAAGTAGACCTGCTCGGTGATCGGGACGTCGACGCCGTGCTTCTGCGCGAGCTCCCACGCCGCCTTGGCGGTCGAGAACCCCTCCGCGACGGTGCGCTGCGACGCGAGGTACGCCTTCGGGTCGAGCCCCTCCGCGATCTTCACCCCGAGCTGCCGGTTGCGCGAGAGCGGGCCGGTCGCGGTCAGCATCAGATCGCCGACGCCGGAGAGCCCCATGAACGTGAGCGGCTGGCCCCCGAGGGCGACGCCGAGCCGCGCCATCTCGGCGATGCCGCGCGTGAGGAGCGCGGCGCGCGCGTTGGTCCCGAGGCCGAGGCCGTCGCAGACGCCGGCGGCGATCGCGAGCACGTTCTTCAGCGCGCCGCCGAGCTCGACGCCGATGACGTCGTCGGACGTGTAGACGCGGAAGGTGGGCGCGTGGAACGCGTCGGCGACCGCGCCCGCGGTCTCGTCGCTCGACGACGCGACGACCACGTCGGTGGGGAGCCCCGAGGCGACCTCGCGCGCGAAGCTCGGCCCGGAGAGGACGGCGAGCGCGTCGGGCGCGACGCCGGCGAGCGCGTCGGCCGCGACCTGCGCCATCAGCGCGTGCGACCCGTTCTCGATCCCCTTGGTCGCGATCACCACCTTCGCCCCCTCCGGCACGTCGGGCGCGATCGCCGCGGCCACGCGGCGCAGGTGCGTCGACGGCGGCACCAGGAGCACGATCTCCGCGCCGGCCAGCACCTCGCGCGCGTCGGTCGACGCGCGGAGCGACCTCGGGAGCGGCACCCCTTCGAGGAAGAGGCGGTTCTCGTGCCGCTCGGCGACGTCGCGCGCGACCTCGGGCTCGCGCGCCCACAGGCGGACCTCGTGCTCGTGGCGCGCGGCGTGCGCGGCGAGCGCCGTGCCCCACGCGCCCGCTCCGATGACGGCGATGCGCTTCATGGCCGCGATCTTATCGCTCCGCGAACGAGCCGTGCGGGGCGATGCGCTCGCGGCGGCTCCTCCGCCGTCGCGCGGCGCGGCGCGCGTGATCGTCGGCGACGAAGAGCCATCCGTCGCGCCTGACGACGTCCTCGTCTCATGGCGCGTGGCGCGCCCGACTTTGCTCCGAGCTCGTCCGAGCCGGAGCGCGAATGATCAGCCGACATGTCACGCCGGACGTGCCAATCACCCACCCTACCCGACGCGTTTGACCGCGCCGAGGCGTGTTTTTCGTCCTGCTCCGTTCGACTCGGTACTCTCGGCGACGCCGCGACGAGGGTCGCGCCTTTTCCACGACGAGGGGACGTCCATGCGCCAGAGGATATTCGTTCATTTCACGATTGCCGCTTTCGCGTTCGTGGGTATTTCGACCATCGCCATTCAGGGGTGCAGCAAGGACGACTCGAACGATCGTCGCCTCTCCCAGAAGGGCGAGACGTGCCAGACGACGAACGACTGCGCGGGGGGACTCTCGTGCATCCCCGCCACCACCGGCCCGAGCGGCGGGGTCGGCGTCTGCGTGACCGGCGAGTTCAAGATCGCGCAGACCACCAAGGAGTGCGCCGTCATCCAGTGCGCGCAGCCCGTCGACTGCTGTCCGACGCCGCCGCCGAGCTGCCAGCTCCTCCAGGCGGCGTGCGCCGACGCGGGGGCGACGTCCTTCGCGTGCGAGGAGTACGACGCCGAGTGCAAGTGCGACGCGTCGCGGTACGACTGCACCGACGGCCAGTGCAAGGGCCGCTGCCAGGCCGACACCGACTGCGGCGCCGGCAAGTGCTCGGGCGGCCGCTGCGTGCAGTGCGTGGACGACTCGACGTGCACGAACGGCAAGACGTGCGTCAACGGGGCGTGCCAGGCGCCGTGCACCTCCGACGGCGACTGCCCCGCGTTCAACCGGTGCAACGCCGGCAAATGCGTCGACTCGGGGTGCAAGAGCGATCGGGAGTGCGTGGCGGCGACGCGCAACGTCGAGGCGACGTGCGGCACCGACGGCAAATGCATCATCCCGTGCCAGACCGACCTCGAGTGCGGGAGCCCGAAGGCGTACCAGTTCTATTCGTGCATCAACCGGCAGTGCGTCTACGTCGGCTGCGCGAGCGACAAGGACTGCGAGCTCTATCTGACCGGCGGCTCGGACGCCGGCATCCCCAGCAGCGGCTCGGTGCCGACGCACATCGTCTGTCGCGATCGCGCGACGACCAACACCCACTGAGCGAGCGGAGGCGACCATGCACGTTCGACAGATGGGACCCAGAACGACGCGGCCGCGGTCCTCGTGGCGCAGGTGGAGCGCGGCGACCGCGATCGCGGCGGCGCCCGCGGTGGTCGTGGCGGTCGGGTGCACGAGCTCGGACAGCGGCTCGTCGGGGCTGCAGCCGCCCGATCCGGGCGGCACGTTCGGCTCGGAGATCACGGTGCGCGTCGTCGGCGCGGGCCACGTGACCAGCGCGCCGCTCTCGATCGACTGCCCGACGCGCTGCTACTCGACGTTCCTCTTCGACCCGGCGGCGGCCTCGGCGAAGACCGGCGTCGCGCTCGCCGCGTCGCCGTCGCCGGGGTGGACGTTCACGGGGTGGAGCTTCGACGGGGCGCCCGTGCCGGGGCGCGCGCGCCAGCCCGACGAGTGCCAGCCGTACTCGCGCGCGGGCACGGTGCCGAAGACCGACACCGCGAGCCCCACGCTGACGCTGATGCCGGGGCAAGGTCCGGGGACCGCGCCCGCGACCAAGGGCGCGGGGTGCAGCCCGACCAGCGATCTCCCGCTCGCCTACCAGGTGACGGCGACGTTCACGAAGGTCCCCGACGCGGGCGGCGGCGGCGACGCGGGCACCGACTCCGGCACGCTCGAGGGCGACCTCGTTTACGACACCCCTTCGCCCGGCGCGGCGGGGCGGAAAATCTTCGCGCGATCGGGGCGCCTGTACTGGCAATGGGACGTCGCCGGGGCGTCGGGCATCTCGTCGGCGTCGTCGCTCTCCGGCTCGTTCCGCACCGATCTCGCGTCGCCCACCGTGTCCCTCTCCGGCTTCGACGTCGATCAGGAGGTCGTCTACCAGGCGACCGCGTCGCTCGCCCTCACGTCGTTCACCCTCGGATCGACCTTCGCGACGACGCTGCCGAGCGCGCCGTCGTGCGCGGCGCTCGCGAGCGACTTCTCGTACGTGTACTGCCGGCAGGCCGCGGCCACGGACTCGATCCTCCGCTGGACCACGGGGGGCACGGGCCCGACGACCATCGCCAGCAAGCTCCCGACCGGGAGCGATCTCTCGGTCGACGCGACGTCGATCTACTACTCCGACGGCGCGGTGAACGGCGCCGTCTACGCGATCCCGCTGGCCGGCGCGGCGGACGGCGGCGCGCCGACGCCGACGCTCATCGCCGATCTCCAGACGCTGCCGAGCAACGTGCAGGTGAACAGCTCGTACGCGGTGTGGATCAACGGCGCGGGGTCGGCGTCGAGCGCGCTCTCGCAGGCGCTGCGCGCCGGCGGCGGCACCGCGTCCACCATCACCACGCAGAGCTATATCCGCGACTTCGTGATCGACGGCACGAGCTCGGCCGCGAACGTCTATTTCACCGTGTCGCCGTCGAACGCGCCCGGCGCATCATCCATCCTCCGCGTATCGATCCTCGGCGGCGCCGTGACGACCGTGAAGTCCGGGCTGTACGCGCCGGGAGGCGTGGCGGTCGACGCGTCGTACGTCTATTGGACCAACGGCGAGGGGAAGGTGCTCCGCGCGCCGAAGTTCTAGCGCGTCATCGCCGATCGCCCGCGAGCGACGACGCCGCGCGAGGCGGGTCATCGCCCGCCGAAGCGACGGCTCGGTCCCGCGGACCACGGCAGGTCGACGGTCTCCCCGACCGCCGGCAGCTCGAAGCGGCGGAGGCGGTGATCGCGCCACACGAGGAGCGCGACCTCGCCTTCGCCGCCGCGACGATGGACACGCGCGCGCCGCGCCCGGCCCCCCGGCTCGCTCGCCGCGTCGCGCCGCGAAGGGCCCCGAGGCTCGAGCGCGGCGGTCCGCGCGATCCGCTCGGCGGCGCGCGCGATCCGCGCGAGGCCGGCCACCTGCGCGAGCGGCGCGATCGCGCCGTGCGCGGCGACGAGGAGCGCGGCGAAGGCGCGGGCGAGCCAGGGGCCGCGCTCGACGGCCCGGTGAATCACGACGCCGACGAGCGCCGCGAAGCCGAGGTCCGGGGCGACGAGGACGCGCCCGCCGGCGAGCCCGGTGGCGCCGAGGACGGTCGCGGCGAGCGCGCCCGAGACGAGCCACGCCAGGCGGTCGTCCGCTTCGCGGCGACCGATCGAGCGACGATGCTCGGCCTGGTCGAGCGGGCATGGGGGTCGCGCTCCTCGCGGCGACCGCCGCGCGGGCGCCGGCCGGGCCATCTCCGCAAAGCGCAAATCGCCAAATGACGAGCCCGTTCTTCGATTGAATAAGGCATTCCCCGGGGGCAACTGCCATCTTGCTTAATCATCATTCGATCGGCAGCCTGCGATGTCGTGTCCAATCGAGGACACGACAGAGAGGCCATCATGACGAATGAAGACCGAGTGACGATCGACTCCGCCGAGCTCACATTTCGCCCCGTGCGGCTCCGGGTCGACCGCGAGGAGCTCCGCGTCCTCCGCGTGAGGACGCGGGTCCGGAGCGGCGAAGCCAGCGGCGGCTGCACGACCAGCGGCGGAGGTTTGACGACCGCCTAGTGCGCCGCCCGCGAGCGCCGCACGTATGAAGATCTCGACGGCGCTGTGCTCGTCGTAGCCGGACTCCCAACACGGCTTCAACGACACGCTTCGAAGACACGCTTCGAAGACACGCTTCGAGACACGCTTCGAGACACGCTTCGAAGACACGCTTCAAAGACACGCTTCAAAGACACGCTTCAACGACACTTGAGAACGGACCATCGCTCCCGCGCGCGCTTGGCACTGCGCGACGCGGGGGCGGCGCTCCAGCGGGCGATCACGACGTGGTACGCGTCGCACGCGCCGTCCACGTCGGTCGCCTCGAGCGCCTCGCCGAGCTCGAGGTTCGCCCACGTGTGGTGGAGCGGGTCGAGCGCGGCGCCGCACGACGCTGCGGCGCGCCGCAGGAACGGGAGCGCCTCCGCCGTCCGCCCCGCGAGCAGGTACGTCGCGCCGATCGCCTCGTCGATCTCCGGCGTGCGCACGCGCTCCGGCGGCAGGGGCAGGTAGTCGGGGAGCGCTGCGAGGGCGTCGCGCGCGTCCTCCGGCGTCACGGCGGCGCTCGCGTACGCCGTCACCCAGCGCCCGCCCGCGCCGCGCCCGATGCACGACGACGCGTGGCCGTGATCGCGCCGCAGCCACGCGTCGCGCGCCTTGACGAAGTCGCGGCGAGAGACCGCGAGGCCGCGGTACAGCGCCACCTCCCCGTCGATGCTGCTCCCGCCGGCCGGATCGGGCGTGAGCGCGGCGCGGCGGGCGAGGAAGGCGCGCGCGTGCGCGGCGAGCGACGCCGGGTCGCCGGCCTCCCGCTCGAACCAGGCGCGCGCCAAGAAAGCCTCGACGTGGTCCTCCTCCTCGACGCTGCGGCCGACGACGTCCTCCCAGACGTCGAGCTCGCGGCGCGCCTCGTCGAACGCGCCCGCGAGGATCGCCTCGTTCACGCGCGCCCGCGCGCGGACGAACGGCATCGCGTCGACCGGCGAGAGCTGCCACGAGCGCTCGAACGCGTGGTGCACCTCCCCGAACGGCCTGTCGCCGGCGTACGCCGCGGCGCCGAGCGTCTCGAGCCAGACCTCGCTCTTCGGCTCGAGGTCGACGAGGTGCTGCGCGCCAGCGAGCGACGCGGCGCATCGCCCCTCGTTCGCGTCGAGCTGGACGAGGTCGTTGAGGCACGACGGCGCCGCCGGCGCGACGCGGAGGCACGCGTGGATCGCCGCGATGCCCGCCGCGGTGTCGCCGTGAAGGAGCCCCGCGAGCCCTTCGAGCCAGAGCGCTCCGGCGTGGGTCGGGTCGATCGCGCGCGCGGCGCGGCACGCGGCGATCGCGCCCGCGAAGTCCTCGGTGCGCAGGCGGAAGCGACAGAGCTGGTACGGGTAGTCGACGTCGGAGCGGGCCGCGGCGAGCGCGGCGAGGCGGCGCTCCGACTCGCGCGCGTCCTCGGGGATCGCGAGCCACGGCTCGATCGCGCGGAGCAGATCGCGGTCGTGCTCGCCCAGCATGTCGCGGAGCTGCGTCGCCTTCGACAGGTGGGCCCGCGCCGTGGCCGACACGGACCGACTCGCGAGGACGGCGCGCAGGTGCGCCGCGGCGAACGACGGATCGAGCGTCGTCGCGCGCTCGAAGCTCCGGAGCGCTTCGCCGGCGGCGGCGTCGTGCGTCGCCCGGAGGCCTTCGCGGTACGCGTCGGTCGCCTCGACGTTCGATGATCGGTACGACGCCTCGAGCGCCCCCAGCGAGCGGGACCGGCCGGAGGAGCCGGACGAGCTCGACGACCCGGAGCCAGACGAGCCGGACGCGTCGGACGCGACGCCGACGGCCCGCGCGTCGCCCGGCGCGCCTCCCTGATCGAGGGGGCGACCGAAGCCTCGTCCGAGGTCGTGGTCGAGATCCTGGCCGAGGTCCTGACCGAGGGCGCGGCGAAGGTCGTGCCCCCCGAGCACCGCGACGCTCGCCAGCGCGACGAGCGCGACCGGCCCGAGCGCCGCGGTCGCGAGGCGATAGCGACGGAGCGACCGACGAAGCTGCTCGGGGCTCGCGCCGTCGCCCCGCGGTCTCCCGCGCGCCGTCTCCCGCGCGCCGTCCGCCGGATGATGGCCGGCCTCCTGCCCGGCCGGCTCCGCGCTCGACCCCGCGGAGCCAGACCGCTCGCGCGCGCTCCTTCGCCCGCCCCGCGCGCCTTCGCCCCTCGCCTCCTCCCGAGACCGCTTCTCCCGAGACCGATTCTCCCGAGACCGATTCTCCCGAGACCGATCCTCTCGGGACCGCTCGCGGGCTCCGTCGCGGGGGCGGGATCGCGACGCGACCGGCCCCGTCCGCTGATCGGCTCGCGCGTGGCCCGCGTCCAGAGGGAGCGGCGGCGGCGCCGCGCCGTCGAGGATCGCGACGATGTCGCCCATCGAGGCGAAGCGCCGGTGCGGCTCCTTCGCCAGCGCGCGCAGGAGGACCGCGTCGAGCCAGCGCGGTACGTCGCGGTACCGGTGGCTCGGAGGCTCCGCCGGCTCGGTCCCGATGCTCTTGAGGAGGTGCAGCGTCCCGCCGTCCGAAGACCACGGGAGCGAGCCGGTCAGGAGCTCGTACGCGAAGACGGCCCACGTGAACTGGTCGCTCCGGGCGTCCCCTTTTTCGCCGAACGTCCGCTCCGGCGCCATGTACGCCGGCGTGCCGCACAGGCCGCCCTCGATGCTCGTCATCCCGGGCGCGGAGCTGCCGCTCGCGTTGACGCAGCGGGCGATCCCGAAATCGACGACCTTGATGACGCCGTCCGCGTCGCGGCGCATGACGTTCTCGGGCTTGATGTCGCGGTGGATGACCCCCTTGCCGTGCGCGGCGGCGAGCGCGCTCGCGACGTCGCGCGCCCACCGGAGCTTGATCGTCAGGGCGACGCTTCGATCGCCGACGAAGTGCCGGAGGGGCCTCCCGTCGATGTACTCCATGACGATGTGCGCGCCGCCGTCGTGCTCGGCGACGTCGTAGATCGCGACCGCGTTGGGGTGCTCGATCTTCGCCGCGGCGCGCCCCTCGCGCAGGATGCGCGCGACGCTCCCGCGCGCGCCGCCGTGCAGCATCTTGAGGGCGACCTTGCGCTTTAGCACCGTGTCCCACGCGAGGAACACCTCGCCGATGCCGCCGGCGCCGAGCGACTCGCCGACCGCGTACCGATCGATCGCCCGCCCCCCGAGGGCCGCGAACGTCGGGCGCGACCCGTGCGACAGATGCGGCGCGGTAGAGGGGTTGGTGCAGCGCGCGTCGGCGCGCCTCGGCGTGAGGCTCATCGAACTCCATCGACTCGCTCGTCGACCACGACGGCGCGCGTTTCGGCGCCAGACAATCATGCCCCGACGACCGATCGCAATATCGATTCGCACGCTCGCTTCCCGGTTGAATAACCAATTCCTCACTTCACGTTCACGCATGTTCGCGCCACGTCACGCCGAGACGTCAATCGAGCATTGGATTCGTCGGCGACGATCGCTCGGCCCCGAGGAGAATATTCGTCATTCGATATCTTCGGCGCCCGTATCGAAATCGGTATCGACATCGGCGGCGCGACCGCGGCGTCATCGCCGATCCGCCGCCCACGGACGCGGTATCGATATCGGCGGCGCGACCGCGGCGTCATCGCCGATCCGCCGCCCACGGACGCGGTATCGATATCGGCGGCGCGACCGCGGCGTCATCGCCGATCGCCGCGCATCGACGACGGCGCCGCGGCTGGGCGCGCGCCGCTCGGCTCGCCTTGCGCTCTCGCTGGGCGCGGAGAACGCGGGCGCGGGGACGCGCGGGCCTACGAAGTCGGGCCGGCTCGGACTACACTCGGCGCGTGCCCATGACGACCGAGGATCCGGCCACGACGGCGCTCGACCACGCGCGCACCGCGGCGGGCGTGCTCACGACGCGCCTGTCCGGCGGCGTGACCGCGTACCGTGTCCACGGCGATCACGGCCCGTGGGTCGTCCTCGTGCACGGCCTCGTCACGCCCATGTACGCGTGGCAGCTCCTCGCCGACGCGCTCGCCCATGCGGGCTTCCGCGTCCTGCGCTACGACCAGCTCGGGCGCGGCCTGTCCGACCGCCCCGCGGTCCGGTACGACCTCGATCTGTACGTGCGCCAGCTCGACGAGCTGACCCGGGCGCTCCACATCGAGCGCGCGCACTTCGTCGGCTGGTCCATAGGCAGCGTGATCACGAGCCGCTTCGCGCTCGCCTCTCCGGATCGCGTCGAGAAACACGTCCTGATCGCGCCGGGGATGTTCATCGAGCCGCCGCTCCTCGTGCGCGCGCTCGCCCACGCGCCCTTCGGCCCGAAGATCCTCGCGTCGCGCGCCGCGGCGTTCATCGACGCGCTCCCCGCCCAGCACATGAGCCGCCCCGAGCGCTTTCCGATGTACGTGGAGGGGATGCGCGAGCAGCTCCGGTACCCGGGCCTCGCGGAGTCGTTCGCGTCGACGATCCTGAACTACCCATGGCGATCGGGCCCCGAGTTCCGCCCCGTCGGCGAGCACCCGCGCCCGACGCTCCTGATCTGGGGCGACGCCGACCCCGCCACGCCCTACGCGAACGTCCGCCGCGTCCGCGCCGTCTTCCCGCGCGCCGAGCTCCTCCGCTTCCCCGGCGCGCGCCACGCCCCGCACGTCGAGCGCCCCCGCGAGGTGAACGACGCGATCACCCGCTTCCTCGCCGCGGAGCCCGCGACCGACGACGCCGGGCCCGCCGCCGCCGCGCTGTGAGGCTCGACGCGTCCACGTCGCCCATGAGCGGGCCCTGCACGAAGCGCGGCGCCCCTCTCTGCCCTAGGTCCGCCCGCTCGTGACGGGGGCGAGCGCCTTCGGGCGCTTGTCCGGCGTGCACATGTCGTTGTCCGCGGGGCGGAGGCCGAACGTCAGCCCGCCGTCCGCGACCCGCACGATGTCGTAGTCGGCGGGGCACGCCGCGACGGGGCGCTGGCCGAGCCCCGCGCACCCCGCGTCGGAGACGTCCGTCGGCGCGCCGGTGACGAAGCCGTCGCGCGCGCACCCCTCGGGGCTCGCGAGGAGCTGCGTCGCGGCGTCGACGTGCGGCGTGACGACCTTGCGGGTGAACGCGAAGCGGGCGTCGTACGCGCCGGCGACCGCGCTCGGCGCGCCGATCGCGTAGGTGCCCTCGATGTGGACGGTGAGGAGCTTCTCCGCGCACGCCGCGTCGGCGTACACGGCGTAGTCGACGCTCCACGCCGGATCGGCGATCGTGAAGTCGAGCGTGAACGCCTGCGGCGCGGTCGACGGCGTGCACGCGCTCTTCCAGCGGCCCGCGACGTCCGGCGCGGCGGCGGCGGGCAGAGCGCCCGCGTCCTCCGCGGCGGCGACCGGGGCCGGGGC
>Ga0105247_10003392_pt1 | contig 10416 bp, 7 predicted proteins | sample KBSS24metaG_FD_81519 | JGI IMG/M metagenome (GOLD analysis project Ga0105247, IMG submission 81519) | Switchgrass rhizosphere microbial communities from Kellogg Biological Station, Michigan, USA - KBS S2-4 metaG | ecosystem: Host-associated > Plants > Roots > Rhizosphere > Soil | place...
CACGCCGATCGCTCCGCCGCCCGGGAGCGTGACGCGGGTGATCGATCCCCACCGCTGCTCGTCCACCGGCGAGCACGCGACGCCCTTCGCCTTCATCGTCTCGATGAGCGCGTGGACGTCGTCGCACATCAGATAGAGCTCGTGCGCGCCGTTGGCGTCGGACGGGTGGACGGCCACCTCGGCGGGCGGGAGCGCGAAGATGAGCCAGCCGTGCCCGGCGTCGGCGAATGGGTATTCGAGGACGTCGCGAAAGAACGCGCGATCGGCCTCTGCGTCCTTGCTGTACACGATGACGTGGGCTCCATGAATCATGACGGCCTCCGGATGTTCCGGACGCGAACGTAGCAAATCTCCGCGTGAGGAGCGCCCCTGCGCCGCCTCGAGGCCCATCCATGCGCCCGGTCGCGCGGGCCAGCCAGGCGCGCCCCCCCAGGTCAACGGCGAGCTCCCGCCCGGTCGCGTCGAGCTCGTCCACGACCGATCGAAATGGCGTGAAGGAGATCCAAGGCCGGAGCAAGTGCCCAATGGCTGGCTGTGCTACGCTCGCGAGCACCGTACATCGGCCCCCCGAGGCGCAATGGTCTGACGCGAGGAGCGACCTCTGCCCTCGGGCAGCAAGAGCGGCTACGCCGAACGATCCGGCGAGATCGCGAACGACCTTGTGGAAACCGTGGGAGCGGCCGAAAGTGATGCGATTCAATGGCCGAACCGCGAGACACGAGCGCAACTCCCCAGCACCTTTTCTCAGCGTTCGAGCTGGGCGACTCCGCCGCGCTGGGCGGCGATGTTCGCTTGGAAATGCACGAGCGGACGACCGTGCTCGTCGGCCGAAACGGAGCGGGCAAGTCCGCGATCTTGGAGAAGCTCCGTGCAGGGGCGTGGGGGGCCATCGGAGTCGTCGATGACGTGTCGCCGGATCCGGCGAGGTTCGCCTGCGAAGTGCGTTATCGGAGCACGCCCGACGTCGGCGTACGCTACGAGTGCCGCTGGCAACCACCGGAGGATCCTCCAGGAGGAGACGAGCCTCGGACGAGATCGCCAAAATCGGAGGCCGACTTGGCGCCGATCGCCGAGACCTGTCGCCTCATCGATCACGGTGAGCTGCTGTGGCAACTCGACGGCGGCCGGCTCACGCGGAACGACGGGACCGTCGATAGCCTCCCGCGAGGGAGAGGGCTACTCAACTGGTGGCTGGCGGCAAAGACGGCTTTTACCTTCAACGCGATGGTAGGCCCGCTACACGACATGCTCCTCCAGACGGGCCCGTATCTTCGAGCGGGCGTCCCACGGGGGCCCAAGGATCGTGAGGCCGCGATCGTCCCTTATCCATGGCCGCACAACTCGAGCCGCCTCGAACGTCGTTATGAGTTCCTCTCGCTCGATCTCATTCGGCTGACGCACAATCTGGCGCGGGATTTCGACGAGCGACACGATCAATTCGACGAGTTCGTCGAGCTCGGACGGCGCGTCCAAATATTCGATGACGTGCACGTATCGATAGTCGCCAACCCGGAGCACGCCGCCGATCCAAAGTTGCCAGCGCGCCTTGCCGCGAGCTCCGTGGACGGCGTGAACCTGGGTCTCCTCTCCGACGGCACGCTGCGCGTCATGGCGATCCTTTCGGCGCTGATCTCCCCGAAGGCCACCCTCATCTTGATCGAGGAGCCCGAGATCGCCGTGCACCCGGGGCTACTCGGGCGCCTGCTCAAAGAGATCGACGCCTACTCCACCGATCGCCAGATCCTCATGTCGACGCAATCACCCCAGGTGGTCAGCTGGGCGCGACCAGACGGGCTGCGGCTCGTCTCGCGCGCGGAAAAACGTACCACCATCCGCAGCATCCACGCCGAGGAGCGTGCGCGCATCGACCGTTACCTGAACGACGAGGGCACGCTCGGGGACTACGTCTACGAGGGAGGATTGGATGGCTGAGCTCGTTCTCGGCGTCCTTGGAGAGGATCGCAACGATTGCGATGTTCTCCATACGTTGATCCAGCGAATCGTCGCGGAGCGCAACGTCCCTACGGAGAAGCTGAAGGTTCACAAGCGTGGCCAAAACGGCTGCGCAACACTTCGCCGCAAGGCGGAGCCATGGATGCGCGAGCTGGCGGAGCGTGGTTGCCGGAGCGTGATCATCATCCACGATCGCGATCGGAACGACGAGACGCAGCTCCGTCAGAGGTTGTCCGGCTTGGCGGTACCCGCTGGGGTGCAGAGGCACGTTTGCATACCGGTCGAGGAGATCGAAGCTTGGTTCTTCTCCTGCGGCGCGGCGATGCACCTCGTCTCGCCGGAACGCGGCGGCTCGAAGGTCCACCCGTCGCCCCACCTCATCGTGAGTCCGAAGGAGCGGCTTCACGAGTTGTCGCGTGGCGCCGACAAAAAGCCGCGGTACTCGGAGAACGACAACGTCAAGCTCGCGGCCGTGCTGGAGCTGGAGACCTGCGCCAAGCGTTGCCGGGCCTTCCGAGAACTACGAGATTTCGTTCACGACCTCATCAAAACCGATATCGCGCCGTCATAGCGATCCGGAGCGACATCGTCCCGGCGCCCGACGTGTGCACGGCGAATTTCCACGTGGGCAAACGCCCTCAAGAGCGGCTCCCTGGAGCTGATTTCCGTGGCCAAATGCCCCGAGGAGCGGCTCCCGGGAGCCGCTGCCCCGAGGAGCGGCTCCCGGGAGCCGATTGTCGGTCGCCGTCGATGCAGCGGCGGCTCTTGGGAGCCTCTGGGGCTGCTACGAGCCCGTGAGCGAAGCCTCCGGCGGCGCCGCGGCCTTCACCGAGACCTTGGAGATCGCGGCGGGCGGCCGGTCTTCGTGCCTCACCTTCGTCAGCGCCTCGACGCGATCCAGGTACGCGTTCAGCGCCGGGTGATCGAGCAGCGCCTGGTGGTACGCCGGCGTGATCGCCGTGCGCATGCACTGGAGGAAGGCATAGAGCGAGATGTCGCACGGGGCGAGCTTCGGCGTCCCGAGCCAGTAGCCCTCGCGCGGCGCGCGGCGCTCGAGCATGTCGAGGACCATCAGGTAGCGCTGCCACTCCTCCTCGGCGCCGCCGCGCCCCACGTCCATGCTCTTCATGCCGCGGAGGATCGCCTTGCGGACATTGGGGATGATGATGGGCCGGAGGACGACCGGCATGTCGACGAAGTACGCCGCCTTCGCGCGCTCCCAGTTCTCCTCGTCCGCCCAGCGTGAATAGGCGACGAAGCCCTTCAGCGTGTTCTCGGAGTACTCCTCCCAGAAGTGGTTCTCCGCCTCGTTCTCGGGCGAGAGCGCGGTCTCGTAGACGTGCGGCGCCCACTCCGCGCAGCGGCGGACGATCGCCCGCGAGCCGCAGATGATCTCGTCACCGACGATGAGCACCGGGAGCTGCCCCTTCGGGTTGAGGTGCTTGTAGTCGCCCGGCTGCGTGCTCCGTCGCGTGATGTAATCGACGCCCGCGGCGAGGAGCGCTTTGTGCGCCTTCAGCGTGAACGGCGACGTCGTCTCGACGACCACGAGCTTCGGGTCGAGGACGTCGCAGAGGATCGGCTTGCCGGGCGCCGTGTTCTTCTTGGTCCGCGCGAGATCACGCGCGCGCTTGCGCTCGCGCATCGCCTCCTGGGCGCGCGGCCAGACCGGGACGAGCCCGGCGATGGAGAAGCCGATGAACGCGGCGAGCGCGATCGCCCACCCCGGCTTCGTGATCATCACGAACGCGGTCCCGAGCGCGTTGCCCGAGAGCGCGCTCGGCAAGAGCGCCGCCACGGGATCGCGGCGCGCCGCCGAGGCCTCCGGCGGGAGCGGCCCGTCGGGCAGCGCCGCGAGGCGCCCGTAGATCGCGCTCGCCCGCGGGTACATGACGGCGAAGCCGAGGAACGCGCCGACGACCACGAAGCCGAGCGACATGATGATCCAGGGCGCGGTGATGCTCCACGCGGTCAGGCCCATGTAGAGCCCCGACCCCACCACGAAGACGGTCGCCGTCGGAAAGAGGACGCCGTTGTCGAGCACCAGCTTGCAGTTCTCGAGGGCGGCCTCGCGCGTCGTCGCCCGCTCCATGAGGGCCACGGCCCGATGCGCGACTCCCATCGCGATCGCGAGGACGAAGACGGACGAGATGTGGATGAAGAGGCAGACCTGATACGCGGTGATCATGTGCCCTTGAACTCGCTGCCGGAAGCGTACCGCGCATCTCGCGCGGTACGGGCCGGAAACTCGCCCGCCTCGTCGCGGACGGGGCGCCCATGTCGCAGCGCGTCGCGAGGGCCCGCCGCCGGCGAACGGACGCGATACGCGCGGCGGGGCGAGGACCGAGAGAGCGGCCGCGCGCGGCCTGCGCCGCCGCGGGGGGCCGTGATAGCGTCGCCGAGCATGAGTCCATCCACGTCGACATCGCCGCGCGTGCTGGTCGTCGGCGCAGGCCCGGCCGGCCTCACGGCGTCCGCGGTCCTGGCGCGATATGGCGTCGACGCGTTGACCATCACCAAGCACCCCGGGCTCGCGAACTCGCCGCGCGCGCACATCACGAACCAGCGCACGATGGAGGTCTTTCGCGACCTCGGGTTCGAGGAGCGCGTCGTCGAGCGGTCCACCGCCAACGAGCTGATGGGAAACCACTGCTGGATGACGTCGTTCGCGGGGAAGGAGCTCGCCCGCGTCATGGCGTGGGGCACGAGCCCGACCCGCCGCGGCGACTACGAGCGCTCGAGCCCGACCCGCATGTGCAACATGCCGCAACACATCCTCGAGCCCATCATCAGGGACGCGGCGATCGAGCGCGGCGCGCGGATCGAGTACCAGCGGGAGCTCGTCGCCATCGAGCAAGACGCGCTCGGCGTCACCTCGACGATCCTCCGCCGCGACACGAACGAGAGATACGAGATCCGGTCCGAGTACGTCGTCGGGTGCGACGGCGGCCGCAGCGTCGTCGCGAGCGCGCTCGACTTTTCGCTTTCGGGACAGGCCAAGCTCGCCACGCGGGCCAGCGTCTGGTTCGGCGCCGATCTCACGAAATACTGCGAGCGCCGGCCGTCGGTCCTCTACTTCGTGACGAACCCCGACACCGCTTCGTGGCAATTTCCACACGCCTTCATCTGCGTGAAGCCGTGGACGGAGTGGGTCGTGTTCTTCAACTACGAGACGGCCGACGGCCCGCTCGACACGTCGCCGGAGGGGCTCTCCGCTCGCCTGCGCGGCCTGATCGGCGACGACTCGGTCGCGGTCGACGTGAAGGGCGTGTTCCCCTGGGAGGTGAACCACGTCGTCGCCGGGAGATACCGGAACGGCCGCGTCTTCCTCGCGGGCGACGCGGCGCACCGGCACCCGCCGGCGAACGGGCTCGGGACCAACACGTCCATCCAGGACAGCTACAACCTGTGCTGGAAGCTGGCGATGACGCTGAAGGGATCCGCCGGCGACGCCCTCCTCGACAGCTACCACGCGGAGCGCCAGCCCGTCGGGCGCCAGGTCGTCGATCGCGCGAACAAGAGCGTGCGCGGCGGCGCCCCGATCGCCGAGGCCTTCGGCGTCCAGAAGAACCAGACGCCCGCGGAGGCCTGGAAGGGCCTCTCCGTCCTCCACGAGGCGTCGGCCGCGGGCCGAGATCGCCGCCGCGCCCTCGTCCACGCGTTCAACGAGGTCCAGCAATACAACTTCAACGCGCACGGCGTGGAGCTCAATCAGCGCTACACGTCGGGCGCGATCGTCGACGACGGCACGCCCTGGCCGGCCTTCGAGCGCGACGCGGAGCTCTATCACCAGCCGACCTCGCACCCCGGGTCTCCGCTCCCGCACGCGTGGATCGAGCATGAGACGAGGCGGATCTCGACGCACGACCTCTGCGGGCGCGGGGCCTTCACCGTCCTGACCGGCATCGGCGGCGAGTCGTGGCTCGAGGCGGCCAGGCAGACCGCGAGCGAGCTGCGCGTCGAGCTGAATGCCTATCTCGTGGACATCGGGCAGGAGTATCGCGACATCTTCCAGGAGTGGTGTCGCCTCCGCGAGGTCGAGGACGACGGCTGCCTGCTGGTCCGCCCCGATCACGTCGTCGCGTGGCGATCGATGACGAGGTCGGATCGGCCGGCGGCGCTCCTCAAGAGCGTCATGGAACGCATCCTCGCGAGACCCATTCTCGTAAAACCCAAGGCGTAGCTCCTCGCCCTCCCTCGGCGGGAAAGGTTCGGACGAATGGATGACGCACTCAAAGTCAGGCAGATGCTCGCGGGCAACTGGCTCACGCAGGCGCTCTACGTGGTGGCGAAGCTCCGCGTGCCGGACGCGCTGCACGCCGCCCCGAAGACGGCCGACGAGCTCGCCGCGGTCGTCCTGGCCCACCCGCGGGCGCTCTATCGTTTGCTGAGGAGCCTGACCGGCAGCGGGATCTTCCTCGAAGACGAGCAGCACCGCTTCTCGCTCACGCCGATGGGCGAGTGCCTGCGCTCCGACGTCCCCGGCTCCCAGTGGGCGCGCGCGGTCATCGGCGGCGACATGTTCTATGCGGCGTGGGGGGAGCTCCTCGGTGCCGTGAAGACCGGCGAGCCCGCGTTCAACAAATCGTTCGGCGAGCCGCTCTTCGATTTCCTCTCCAAGCGGCCCGACACGGCGCGCCTCTTCGACGACACGATGGTCGGCGTCCACGGACGCGAGACGGCGGCCATCGTAGAGGCCCTGGATTGCTCGGCGATGCGCGTCGTGGCCGACGTCGGCGGCGGCAAGGGCGGCATGATCGCGGCCCTCCTCGCGAAGCACGCGCACCTGCGCGGGATGCACTTCGATCTCCCGGGCGTCGCCGAGCGCGCGGCGGCCGCGGCCGACCCCGCCGTCGCGAGCCGGTGCGACTTCGTCGGCGGGAGCTTCTTCGACTCGGTCCCCGCGGGCGCCGACGCGTACCTCTTGCGCCACGTCATCCACGATTGGAGCGAAGAGCGCTCCACGCTGATCCTCCGCAACATCGGCCGGGTGATGGGCGACGACGCGCGGATCTACGTCATCGAGGACGTCGTCCCCCCGAACAACGGCCCGTCGGTCGCCAAGATGCTCGACGTGGCGATGCTGGTCCTCACGGGGGGCGAAGAGCGGACCGAGCGCGAGTACGAGGCGCTGTACGCCGCGGCGGGGCTCGAGCTGACGCGCGTCATCCCGACGAGCGCGGGGGTGTCCCTCATCGAGGGCAGAAGATCGCGCGGCTGATGCAGATCATCGATTTTCACAGCCACTACATGGGCCCTTCATGGGCCCTCACCAACCTCGCCCACCTGCCGCCCCCGGCGCGCCCGCTCTGGGAGGCGATCAACCGCACGCTCCAGAGCCCGGACGCGCTCCTGGCCTCGCTCGAAGCCGCGGGCGTCGCCGCGCGTGTCCTCAGCGCGCCGACCTCGTTCATCGAGGACGAAGGCGGCGGGATCCCCCCCGGCGCGATCGAACGAATCAACGACCAGATGGCCGAGCTGGTCTCCGCGCACCCCGGCAAGCTCCACGGCCTCGCCACCGTCGACGCCTTCAGCGGTGACGCCGGCGCGCGCGAGCTCTCGCGCGCCGTCCAGGAGCTCGCGCTCCGCGGCGTGTTCGTCGAGAGCGCCAAGGGCGACCTCCTGCTCGGCGCCAAGGAGTCGCGCCCGACGCTCGCGGCCGCGGCCTCGCTCGGCGTGCCGGTGTTCGTTCACCCGGTGAGCGACCCCCGGCTGGACGAGCGCTTCGCCCGTATCGGCCGGATGGGCGTCGGCCTCTCGCGCGGCACCATCAACAGCGCGGCGCTGGCGTCGCTGCTGGAGGGCGGGACGTTCGACGAGCTGCCAGGGCTCCAGGTGGTCATGACGACGCTGGCGATGGGAGGCGTCCTGCTCGCGGGCGGCTTCGGTGACGGTATGGGCATTCGAAGCGACGCCCCCGCGCTCACCCGCCGTCACGTGTACGTCGACACCATGGGCATTCATCCGAAGGTGGTGCGATGCGCCGTCGATCTGCTCGGCGCCGATCACGTGCTGGTGGGCACCGACTGGCCCATCGCGGCGGCGACGCCGACGCCGGAGCGGCTGCAGAAGGCGTTCGCGCACGCCGGGCTCGGCGCCGCCGAACAGCAGATGATCGCGAGCGGGAACGCGCTGAGGCTCCTGGGCGCGGCCTGATTGCCAGAGGAGCGCGCTCGATAGCTGACGACGACATCGGCGCGCCGCCGGCGGTCTTTGCGTGCGCGGAGGCCGCGCGCTCGTTCGAGACGATATCGAGGTAGACGGCGCCGGTGATCGTCGGCGGGCCGTCGCCGAGACGGAGCCGCGATCGCTCATCGCTCGAGGAGCGGCCGTCCTCCGCGAGCGCGCTCGCGAGCCGGTCGTGCCGCCGCTCCCGGAGCTCGCGTCCAGACGCGGACGGTGAGGCGTCGACCTCACCGTGAGGCGAGGGCTCCGGCTCTTCGATGTCGACGAATGGACGCGGCGACGTCCTCGGCGGCGGGGGCCACAGGTCAGCGGTATTTGGTTATTTTGTATTCAGCGATAACGGCTGCGGACATCGATACTCCGGCTGCCCTTGAACGGATCGATCGGCGTGGTATCTGGGGCATGGAGCGCGAAATACGATTTCTTTGCGTCGTTACCGTAGTCTCGCGGGAGAGTCCTATGAGATATTCGTCCAGGTCATTCGTTCTCGGCATCGTCGTGGTGTTCGGCGCGGCGCTGATGGGCTGTTCATCCGGCGATCCCGGCGCTCCGCCGGAGTCTCGGCCGGTGACGGGGCGGGCGGACTACTGCCGCCGCGTCGGTAACGTCAACCTGCAATCGAGCTACGTGAGCTGCACGTTGTCGAGGGGAAACGGCTTCGACGGCACGGTCACGTCCGGCGTCGTCGACTGGGGGTACGACGCCGGCAGGGCGTGGGCGGACTTCAACGGGGACCGGAGGGCGGACTACTGCCGCCGCGTCGGCAACGTCAACCTGCGATCGAGCTACGTGAGCTGCACGTTGTCGGGGGGGAACGGCTTCGACGGCACGGTCACGTCCGGCGTCGTCGATTGGGGCTACGACACGGGCGCCGCCTGGGTGGACTTCAACGGAGACGGCAAGGCCGACTATTGCCGCCGCGTCGGCAACGTCAACCTGCAATCGAGCTACGTGAGCTGCACGTTGTCGACGGGGAACGGGTTCGGCGCCACCGTCACGTCCGGCGTCGTCGATTGGGGCTACGACACCGGCAGAGAGTGGGTGGACTTCAACGGAGACGGCAAGGCCGACTATTGCCGCCGCGTCGGCAACGTCAACCTGCAATCGAGCTACGTGAGCTGCACGTTGTCGACGGGGAGCGGGTTCGGCGCCACCGTCACGTCCGGCGTCGTCGATTGGGGGTACGACGCCGGCAGGAAGTGGGTGGACTTCGACGGAGACGGCAAGGCCGACTACTGCCGCCGCGTCGGCGACGTCAACCTGCAATCGAGCTACGTGAGCTGCACGTTGTCGACGGGGAGCGGCTTCGACGGCACGGTCACGTCCGGCGTCGTCGATTGGGGCTACGACACCGGCGTAGCCTGGGTGGACTTCAACGGGGACAGGAGGGCGGACTACTGCCGCCGCGTCGGCAACGTCAACCTGCAATCGAGCTACGTGAGCTGCACGCTGGCGGCGGGGAGGGGATTCGGCCGCACGGTCACGTCCGGCGTCGTGGACTGGGGTTACGATACCGGTGTCGCCTGGACCGACTTCGACGGCCCCACCTGATATCCGGCATGCGGCGCGGCGCGGGGCGGCGCTTGCGCGACGCCGGGCTGATCCTTCGGGTCGTCTGACCATCGAAGGCAGAACGGCCGCCGAAAGGCCTCGTCGACCCCCGCGCGGGCCTCCGATCCATCGAATGGGGACGACCCGAACTTATCCAATCACCGCTGGGGCGGGAGAGCATCCGCACGTCCCGCCCCGGATCGCGACCAGAAAGGGAGATGAAGCCATGGCATGGCAGGGCTGGGAGAGCCTTGGAGGCATCATTACGTCGGAGATCAGCGTGGCCGCTTGGAGCGCGAATCGACTCGATTGTTTTGCGCGCGGCACCGACAACGCCATGTACCACAGGTGGTGGGACGGCTCGCGCTGGGGAGGCTGGGAGAGCCTCGGCGGAATCATCGTGGGTAAACCCACGGCCGTGTCCTGGGGCCCGAACCGGCTGGACGTGTTCGCGCGCGGCACCGACAATGCGATGTATCACAGGTCGTGGGACGGCTCGCGCTGGGGAGGCTGGGAGAGCCTCGGCGGCAGGCTGTTCTCCGACGTGGCGGCGGTGTCGTGGGGACCGAACCGCCTCGATTGCTTTGCGCGCGGCACCGACAATGCCATGTATCACAGGTGGTGGGACGGCTCGCGCTGGGGAGGCTGGGAGAGCCTCGGCGGAGTCATCGCCGGCGGTATCAGCGTGGTGTCATGGGGCCCGAACCGCCTCGATGGCTTCGCGCG
>Ga0105247_10003400_pt1 | contig 10404 bp, 6 predicted proteins | sample KBSS24metaG_FD_81519 | JGI IMG/M metagenome (GOLD analysis project Ga0105247, IMG submission 81519) | Switchgrass rhizosphere microbial communities from Kellogg Biological Station, Michigan, USA - KBS S2-4 metaG | ecosystem: Host-associated > Plants > Roots > Rhizosphere > Soil | place...
AGGCGGCGCTCCTCTCGCGGCTCCGCGACCTCCTCGCGCCGCGCGGCGTCCTCGTCCTGAAGGACATCACCACCGAGCCCAGGTTCGGCCTGAAGTTCACCGAGTTCCTCGATCGGCTCATGGTCGGGTGGGACGAGCCTCTCAGCTACCGCCACCACCGCGAGTGGGGCGCGCTCCTCCGCGGCCTCGGCTTCCACGTCCGGATGGTGCGCGTACCGGACGTGCTCCCCTACCCGCACGTCGTCATCGCCGCCACGAAGGCGTGACCGGCGGCGGGGCGCCGCGTGAGCGCGCACCCGCCGGGCGTGATCGCGGCGGGGCGCCGCGTGAGCGCGCACCCGCCGGCGCGGCCGACCGGCGGGGCGCCGCTACGGCGTGATCGCGTCGAGGCGGATCTCGTCGACGGCCGCGTCGATCGACGCGCCGCGGGCCTGGAGGTTCGCGCCGAGGTGGAACGTCACGTCGTCGAGGGGGCGGAGGTCGATCACGCGATCGAGGACCTCTGCGCCGTCGACCGCGGCGACCGCCCTGCGGGTCGCGGCGTCGTAGCGGAGATCGATCGTCCAGGCCCGCTCGCGCGGCGCGGCGCCGGCGTCGGGCGCGGGCGGCGAGGGCGACGAGACGAAGCGCGCCTGCCCGGTGTCGTCCCAGTGGCCCACGACGAACGGCGCGGCGGCGCCGTCCGCGTCCACCACGCCGACGTCGAGCGTGCGCCGCGCGAGCCCCGCGGCCGGCGTGCTCACGAGGCCCACGTAGATCGCCGAGCGCGTGAGCGAAGACGCGCGCGCGCGCATCCGGAGCGCGAAGCTCCCGAGGAGGACGCGCGGCGTGACGAGCGACGCGGCGGCGACGAAGTCGGCGCGGTCGAGCGACGCCCCGCGGATCGCGAGCCCGCCGCCCGGGCGGATCGCGACCGCGGCGTCGGCGAGCCACGGATCGGCCTGGAAGACCGCCCAGCGGCGCGGATCGATGACCTTGCCGTCGAACCGATCGACGAAGCTCGTCGCGCGCTCTTCGGACGGGATCGTCTCGTAGGCCACCTCCTCGAGCGCGACGTCGATCGGCGCGCTCGCTTCGCGCGCGACGACGGCCACCACGAGGCGCACCGGCGCCCCGTCGTCCCACGCCGACGGGGCCGACGCGACGGGCGCGCCGTCGACGAGCCCGAGGACCGACTGGAGCTCGGGGCTGACGCGGAGGGCCACCTCGTGCCACGCGGGGGCGCCGGCGCCGAGGAGCGCGCCGCCGCCGTCCTCGAGCGGAGCGGCGGCGCGCGGCCCCTCCGGGACCACGTCGTCCCTTCGCCCGATGGACGACGTCGCGCCGGCGATCGACGCGCGGAGCGGCTCGGCGCCGCCGTGCAGCGCGATCGAGAGGGCCCGCGGCTCGTCGCCGCCGTCGCGCTCGATCCCCACCGTGACGTCGGCGCCGGCGCTCCGGATCTGGACGCGGGCGCGGAGGCGCACGTCCTCGAGGCGCTGGCGCGGGCCGACGAGCCGCGCGACCGCGCCGGCCCGGCGCGCCGTCCCGGCGAAGACCAGCCGGCCGCCTTCGACCCGCGCCTCGACGCCGTCGTCGCGCTCGACGGCGAACCGCCCCCCGAGGGGCCCCGCGGTGTCGAACCGGAGGTCGTACGCGCCGTCCATCGCCTCGCGCCGCGAGCGCGCAGACGCCCAGTGCGCGTACGCGACGTAGACGAGGAGGAGCGCCGACGCCGCCGTCGCGGCGATCCCCGCGGCGCGCGCCGCGGCGCGGCCGAACGATCGCGGAGCGCTCACGCGGACCCCTCGGCGCGGCGCGCGCGCGCCTCGCCGCGCCGCCGCGCGCCGGGCGGCGCGTACGACGCGAGCAAGAGGACGATCGCGGCGAGCGGCGCCAGGACCGACGCGCGCGCGCCGAGGCCGGCCATCCGGCCGAGGTTGTCCGCGGCGTCGGCGTGGAGGACGCTGGCGTACGGATCCATCCGGTTGATCGCGACGTCGCCGCGGACGAGCGCCGGCCACACGATGTCGTAGAGCGGGTTCGGGACGCCGGTCGGCAGGTGGACGAGGACCGCGGTGCACGCGAGGACGATCGCCGCGCTGACGAGCGCGAGGAGCGCGACCAGCGCCGCGCGGGCCGCGCCGTCGCGCGCGAAGAAGGCGATCGGCATGGCGAAGAACGGGAGCGCGGGCACGAGGTGGCGCGGGCCGAGGCTCAGGTCGCCGTGCCACGCGTAGTAGCTGCAACAGAACCACGTCGACGCGACCACCGCCGCCGCGGCGACGACCGCCTCGGCGCGCACCGTCGCGTCGGCGAGCCAGCGCGCGAGCCCGGCGAAGGTGAGCGCGAGGACCGGACAGAAGAAGAAGAGCCCGCGGAACGGGCTCACGAGCGCGCCGCGCAGCGCCGAGGCGGTGGGCGCGCCGACCCCGAGGAGGCCCGTGCTCGTGTGCGACAGGAAGACCGGGTCGACGACGTGCCGGTAGGCGAGGTCGAACGGCGAGCCGAACGCCCAGGCGAGGTACGCGCCGTGGAGCGCGAGCGGCGGCGCCGCGCCGAGCGCGCCGAAGCCGATCGCGCGCGCGAGGCCGCCGCGCCTCCACGCGCGCGCGAGGAACGCCGCGCCGACGACGCCGACGAGGATCGCCGCCGGGTACTCGACCACGATCGCCGACGCGGCGAGCGCCCCCACGCCGGCGCTCGCGCCGGGCGACGGCGCGGCGGCGCGGGTCCGTTCGCGCGCGTACCGATGGAAGCACGCCATCGCGAGCGCCGCGGCGACCTGGTGGCCGAAGAGGACCGTGGAGAACGGGAACGCGAGCGTGCCGAACGCGTACGCGAACGTGGTGAGCGACGCGATCCGCCGCGACGCGCCGAGGAGGACGAGCGTCGTCCACACGAGCCACGCCGCGGCGACGCCGGCGGTCCCGGCGATCGCGACGACCAGCGCGTGCATCCGCGCGCGGCGCGCGCCGCGATCGTCGGGGACGTCGAACGCGCGATCGGCCGCGTCCAGGAGCGCGACGACGGGCACCGCCGCGAACGACACCCCCGGCGCCTTGTCGGCGAAGACGCGCGATCCGACGATCGCCTTGTCGACCGTCAGCCGCTGGTCCGGCGTGATGTCCGGCGCGCGCCGCTCGACGATGGCGCGCGCGAGGAGCACGCGCGTCACCTGGTTCGGATCGCCCCCCTGGTAGAAGTACGCGTACGTCAGCGCGATCCCGACGAAGAGCCGGGCCCGGACGACCGCGCGCGCCGCGCGCGCCACGGCGCGGCCCACCGCGGAGGACCCGGCGCGCGGGGCGGCGCCGCGCGCCGTGTCAGGGGCGGCGTCGCCCGCGGCGTGGCTCACGACGGCGGCGGGACGCGGAGCGCCGCGAGGCTCCGCCTCATCGCGCCGCCTCGGCCGCCTTGGGGACGAACGCGAGGACGTCGACGTCGACGAGCGCCGCGTTGCTGTCGGGGCGCTTCTTGAACGTCATGCGGACGCGCGGCTCGGGGCCGGCGACGCGCGCGGTGCCGAAGCGCTCCCAGTCGAACCGGACGAGCGAGTCCCAGAACCGGGCGCCGGCGCCCGACGCGCCGTCGACCGTCCCGACGACCGCGTCGTCGACCGCGAGCTCGATGTCGCCGCGCGTGTTGCGAAAGCGCGGGTGGACGGATCGGACGAGACCCCAGGCCTCGTAGTCGCCGGGCGCGAGGCGGATCTCCTTGCGCATCTCGATCGGCGAACCGTACCGCGCGGCCGCGGTCACGGCAACGCCGTTGGCCGGCGAGTACTCGACCGCGCCCATACTGTAGAACGCGTCGAGCCCGCTCTCGTCGCTCACGTTTCGGAAGCTCTCCGCCTCGACGTACGCGATGTCCGAGACGACGTCGATCGCCGTCGCTTCGAGCGGAGCGTCGGGCGCCAGGCGGACGTCGCGGATCCGCCCGGGGCCCGGCGCCGCGCCGTTCGACGCGCTCGCCGCGCACGCGGCGGGCAGCGGCGCGAGCTCGCCCGCGCGGAGCGTCACCTCGCACGCGACCGTCGCCGATCCGGGCTCGAGGAGCGTCGCGCGGATCGCGCCGCCGCCCGCGGCTCGGCCGGTGACGCGGAGCGAGCTCCGGCCGCTCGGGCTCAGCGTGACGCGCGCCGCGATCGCGTCGGGTCGCGCGAGCTCGCGGAACGCGCGGCCGTCGATCGCTCGGCGCGCGCTCCACGCGCCCTCGACGACGCGGTTCGGCCTCGGCGCGTCGTCGTCGAACGTGCCGACGCGCACCGTGTCGTTCGGGAGCACCGGGGTCATCCCGTCGGCGATCCCGAACCCGATCCGCGACAGATCGCGGCCGCGCGCGCGGAACCCGAGGAGCGCGATCCCGGCGGCGAGCGCGGTGGCGCCGACGGCGAGCGGCACCCCCTGCGGCACGTCGATCGGCCACCTCTTTCGGAGCCCGAGGAGCGCGAGCGCCGCGGCGAGGCCGAGCCCGGCGAGGCTCACGCGGTCGCCGACGCTCCGCAGCGCGTCGATGTTCCACTCGATCGCGACGTCGACCGGGGCGGCGCCGGCGCGCTCCGGGAGCTCCACCTCGAGGAGGCCGTTGGGCGTCGCGCGGATCGCGAGCGCCTCGCCGCCCGCCGTCGCGCGCCACGCCGTCGAGTGGTTCGTCTTGATCGAGAGCCACCGCGCGCCCTCGCCGCCGTCCGCCCCGCGGCCGCCCGGCGCGTCGCTCGCGCCGCCCCTCGCCGGCGACGGCGCGACGCGGACCTTCATCCGGTATCCGCCGCCGCGGACGTAGGCGCGCTCGACCACGTCGACGTCGAAGCCGTCCGCCTCGGCGAACCGCGGCGGGCGCCGCGCCTGGAAGAGGACCAGGTCGGGCGTCTCCTCGAGCTCTTGCCACCGCGGGTCGTTCGCGAGCGCGCGCACCAGGTTCGGCGTGCCGGCGACGACGTACTCGAGGTCGTAGGCGTCGGCGAGCTCGAGGATCGGGATCCCGTTGTACCAGAACGGCCCCTTGCGCAGGAGCACCTGGCCGGCCGGGTTGTTCTCGTAGATCCAGCCGCCCACCTCGTCGAGCCCGGTGAGCACCGGGAGCATCTCGCGCGGGTAGTTCACGCTGCTCGCCTCGATCGTGTTGAATCCGAGGAACTCGGAGAAGACGCGGCCCGCCGGGCGGTCCTTGGGCCGCGCGTTCAGGCGCGCGACGACGCGATCGACGCTCTGCTGGAACTGCGGGTACGCGCTCGCGGTCTCGATCTTCACCGCGCGCTCCGTCATGACGAACGTCGCCCACAGCGCCGCAACGCCGAGGGCGATCCAGTTCGCCGGCCAGAGCGCCACGTCGCGGCCCGACGCGCGCCATGCGCCGTACGACGCGACGGCGAGCGTCGCGAAGATCGCGAGCGTCACGAAGCGGTACCAGAGGAGGCGCTCGTACATCGGCGCGGCGCCGATCACCGCCGACCACGAGGGGCCGCACGCGATCCAGAGCGCGAGCGCGGCGGTCAGGACGAAGCCGAAGACGACCCACGCGCGCCGCCGCGCCGCGGCGACCACCCCGATCGCGGCGGCGAGCACCGCCGTCGACCCCGAGCGGCTCACCGCGGCGAAGCTCGGAAAGAAGCTCCCCCAGAACGACGACAGGAGCGTCCCGTCGAAGAACGTCGTGATCGTCGCCTTCGGATCGCGGATCCACGTGTACGCCGCGTCGGTCTTCGCGCCGAAGGCGAGGCTCGGATACAGCCAGAACCCGGCGAGCGCCACGCCGAGGCCGAGCGTCGCGCCGAGGGCGATCGCGTTCGCGCCGATCCGCCGCGGCCGATCGCCCACCGTGACGCCGACCAGGGTCACCGCGGTCATGTACGCGGTGAGCGTGTGCGTGAGGAGCGTCGTCGCGAACGCGAGCCCGGCGAGCACGATCCACCACAGGCACCGCGGCCCCGGCGTGAGCACGGCGCGCCGCTGCGCGATCAGGGTCGCGAGCATCCACGGGAGCGCGAACGCGGGGTTCAGCATCCCGTTGTGGAAGAAGAACTCGAGGCCGAAGAGCTCCGACGAGAAGAGGCTGAACGTCGCGACCGCGAACTTGAAGAGGTGCCCCGGCCGCTCGTCGAAGGTGCGGACGAGCGCCCCGGCGAGCGCCGGCACCGCGAGGTACGCGACGATCACGCACGCCTTGAGCGACGCGAGGACCGAAATCCCGAGCGCGAGCGACGTCGCCGCGGTGACGACGTAGAGGAGCGGCGGCGTGTTGAAGAGGAGGAACGGGAGGCCGAGGTTGTACTTCGGGCAAAAGCCGAGGAACGTCCCGGTCTGCGGGTAAAACTCGTCCCTCAGGTACGTCGCGTACGCGAGGTGCCCCACCGAGTCGTTGTCCGCCCAGATCCCGGGGGCGAACGACCGCCGGACGAGGAAGAGGTTGAACGCGGTGACGAGGACCAGAAACCACCGGTCGTCGGTGACCGCGAGCGCCGCCGCGCGGCGCAGGGGCAGCGGGGAGAGCGAAGCGAGCCGGCGGCCTCGAGCGAGTAGTTGCGGCAGCGAATCCATCCGGGATCTTCCGAGGCGGCGGCGCGTGCGTCGCTCGGCTCGCGCTCGTAGTGCGAAATTATCGACATAGCAAGGCCGAACGCGGTGCTACATAGCGACCCGAAGGCGTCCGCTCGCGGCGCGTGGCCCGCGCGATCGTCGTCCGCGGCACACGCCCACGAAGGTCGCGACGGGCAGACGATGAACCGCCGAGCGCTCCTCCCCCTCCCCGCCTCCCTCCGCTTTGCTTCGATCGCGCCGCTCGCGGCCGTCGCGGCGGCCGTGTCCTTCGCCGCGTCGTGGCTCGTCCACGAGCACGTCGACGTGGCGCACCGCTGGTTCGCCGCGGGCGACATGCTCCAGACGAACACGTTCAGCGGCCTCACGCTCTCGAGCTTCGACGCGACGCTCGGCCACGTGCAGCTCGCGCTCGCCGGCGGCGCGGTGATCGCGGTCGTGCTCGCGGCCATCGCGGCGCGGCGCGAGCCGATCGGGCCGCGGCTCCGCGCGGCGGCGCGCTTCGTCACGCGGCGGCCGGAGATCGCGATCCTCGCGCTCCTCGCCGTCGTGCTCGTCCAGGTCGCGGCGAAGCGGAGCTTCGACGGGCCGGGCGGGCGCGTCTACTTCCTCGAGGACGACGCGATGATCTCGATGCGCTACGCGAAGAACCTCGCGCGCGGCGCGGGGCTCGTCTTCAACCCGGGCGAGCGGGTCGAGGGGTTCACGAACCCGCTGTGGGTCCTCGTGATGGCGGCCGTCCACCTCGCCGGGCCGCCCGAGCGCCTCGCCGCGCTGTACGTCCTCCTCCTCACCACCGGCCTCACCGCCTGGATCGTCGTCCTCCAGGCGTCGATCCTCCGCCGCCTCCACGCGGGGCCGCTCTGGATCGCGGCGTGCGCGGTCGCGACGATCTTCGACGAGAACGTGATCACGTGGATGGCGAGCGGCCTCGAGCCGATCGCGCTCGCCGCGCTCCTCACGACGTGCGTCTGGGCGATCGCGCGGCGGCGGTGGACCGCCGCGTACGCGGTCCTCTGCCTCGTGCCGCTCATCCGCGCCGACGGCTTCGTGCCGGCGGCGGCGGTCGGCCTCCTGCTCCTCGCCGAGGACCCGAAGAAGAAGCGCGCCGTCCTCGGGCTCGCGCTCTCGATCGTCCCGCTGCTCGCGCTCGTCGCGTTCCGCATGGCGTACTACGGCCACCCGCTCCCGAACACGTACTACCTGAAGATGATCGGCTTCGGCGATCGGCTGGCGATCGGCGTCGGCGGGTACGGCGCGCGCCTGGTGATGCGCTACCCGGTCGTCTTGCTCCTCGCGTTCGGCGGGGCGTTCGTCCGCCGGGCGCCGCGCGTCCTCCGAGGGGCGGCCGGGCTCGTCGCGCTCCAGTGCGCCTACAGCATCTACGTCGGCGGCGACACGTTCTGGTGCCTGCGCTTCGTCACGCCCGTGATCCCGCTCGCGTACGTCGCGGCGGCGTTCGCCGGCGCCGAGGTGGTGCGCGGCCTCGGCCCGGCGCGGCGCGCGATGGCGGCGTGCGCGGTGATCGCGATGGCGCCCGCCTACGCGCCCGACGGGCAGCTCGGGACGCCGCGCGAGGTGAGCGGCTTCGCGAACCAGTCGCTCGCGCTCGCCGAGATGATCCGGAGGAACGTGCCCCCCGGAAAGTCGCTCACGGTGTACCCCGCCGGGACGGTCCCGTACTTCGCGATGGACTACCGGTTCATCGACGTCCTCGGGAAGAACGACGAGCACATCGCGCACCTCGATCACTACCGAGGCAAGCTGATCGGCCACAACAAGTTCGACTTCGACTACGTCTACTCGCGGAAGCCCGACCTCGCGTTCATCTTCGACCGCTGCGCGCACGTCGACGAGGTCGCGCTGATGACGGCGGAGGAGCGGAGGCGGATCTGGGACTCGCTCGACGACTTCGCCTTCGTCGCGAACTTCTCCGACATCTCGAACCCGGCGTTCCTCGCCGACTATTACCCGTACCGCGTCCACTTCGTCGGCGCGCCGGCGCCGCCGCCGATGGAGTGCACCTTCGTCCGGAAGGGCGGCGGGCTCTCGACGTTCTGGACGCCCGACGGCCCGCTCCCCGCGGCCGACGGCGTCACCATCCGCCTCGGCGAAGATCCGCAGCCCGGCGCCGCGATCGGCGCGCGCTGGAGCGCGCCGAGGGACGTCCCGTGGGGCGACCGCGCGCGCCGCGCCGAGGACGGCGCCGAGGCGCAGCTCGAGACGTGGCTCACCCCCGGCGCGAAGCGCATCGACGTCTGCACCGCGCGCGTCGAAGGCGCGAAGCTCGCGATCCGCGTGAACGGCGTCCCCGTCGAGACCGCGCCGGCACCGGCGCCTCCCCCAGCGCCGCCTTCGGCGTCCGCCGCGCCGTCGCCGCCCCCGCCCACCGCGCCGTCGCCGCCCGCGCCGTCGCCCGCCGTGCCGCCCTCGACGCCCCCGAGCGCGCGCCCCGAGGCCGCGTTCACCTGCGGCGGCGAGATCCGCGTAGGGACGATCGAAGCCGACGCGATCGCGCGCGATCCGCAGCTCACGCGCATCGGCCTCACGCCGGACACCGGCGGGCGCGGCCTCGACGTCGCGTGGGTCCGCGTCCAGCCGGCGCCGTAGGGGGCCCGCGCGTCGCTCGAGCCCATCCCTGCGGAGAGCAGCGCCGCTCGCCGGCGGAGCCGCCGCTCGATAGCCGAGCGGCGCGGCGCCCTCGCCTTATCTCCCGATCCCCCAGACTTCGCCGGTCGCCCAGGTGGCGTCGAGGAGCGCGAGGGTCGTGTGGACCACCTCCTCGGCGGTGCCGAAGCGGCCGAGCGGCGAGCGCGTGGCGAGGCGATGGGTGCGCAGCGGATCGGCGTCGGCCTCGGGGTCGGCGACGATACCGAGCTGCACCATGTTGACGCGCACGTCGGGCGCGAGCTCTACCGCGAGCGCGCGCAGGCCGGTCTGGAGCGCGCCCTTCGCCGTCAGGTACGCCACGTGGTTCGTGTACGGACGCGTCGTCCCCGCGTCTCCCAGCGCGACCACGGCGCCGCTCGACGCGGCGAGATCGCCGGCGAGCGCGTGGACCAAGAGGAGCGGCGCGACCGCGTGCACCGTGAGCGTGCGCGTCAGATCCTGCCGGCGCAGCGTCTCGAACGGCGTCCTCGGGAACGGACCGCACGCGAGGATGATGTCGTGGATGTGCCCGACGCGCGTCCGCACGCCCTGGAGGATGCGGTCCACGGCGTCGTCGGCGGTGAGATCGGCGCAGACCGTCTCGGCTCCGCCGAGCTGCGCCGACAGCGCGTCGAGCTTCTCCGAATCGCGCGCGGTGAGCACGGCCTCGTCGCCGCGCGCGACGAGCCCGCGGGCGATCGCCACCCCGAGCCGTCCGGTGGCGCCGACGACCAGGACCCGGCGTCCGCGCGTGCGGCGCTCTGGTCTGTCGCTCGTGGTTCCCATGCGTTTGCCCATTTCGCACGCCCCCAGGGGATAAAACCAGTGTAAACAGTTTCGAATGGACGAAGCCGTCCGCCCGGACGTCAACCCTGAGAGCCTCTCCGAGGAGCACGTGTCGCTCCTCTGGGACGAGTTCCGCGCGGGGCGAGCGGTGGCGTGTCCGCGCGGCGACGACGTGATGGCCGTCGCCGTCGACGCATCGACCGGCACCTACCGCTTCGTCTGCGTGCACTGCGGCCACTCCACGCCGTGGTTCGACAGCAAAGCCGGCGTCGGCCTCCGCCTCCGCGGACAGAGCTCGAGCCCCCCGCCCGGCAACGGCCTGCGCGACCTCTGACCGCGTCGCGGTGACGTGACCGCGCCAGCGTGATCGCGCCCGGTGTGATCGCCTGGCGTGCAACCGCGCCGGCTGCGATCGCCGCGGGTCGAGCGCGCGGCGCGCGTCTCGAGGTCGGTG
>Ga0105247_10003403_pt1 | contig 10393 bp, 7 predicted proteins | sample KBSS24metaG_FD_81519 | JGI IMG/M metagenome (GOLD analysis project Ga0105247, IMG submission 81519) | Switchgrass rhizosphere microbial communities from Kellogg Biological Station, Michigan, USA - KBS S2-4 metaG | ecosystem: Host-associated > Plants > Roots > Rhizosphere > Soil | place...
CGAAGACGCTGAACAAAATCTGAAACACCCAGGCCCGGAGGTTCGTCCCGATCTCGTACTGCTGCGCGAAGCGGAGCGCGCGCTCGATGGTGTCCTGGACGACGTCGTCGGCGAGCGCGGTGTTCCCGGTCAGACGGAGCGCGCGACCGCGGAGCTCGGGGACCAGCGCGACCAGGCCGCGCTTCAGGCCGGCGGCGTCGTACGCGACGATGGAAGGGCGAGAGCTCGGGCGGGGCGAAGCGGGAGACGTCATGGGATCCTCCGCTCATCCCTTGAGCAACGGAGGTGCCGTCCCGGTCGCCCCGCGATCTCCGGGCTTTTGACGTTCATGGCCGGCGCGGGCGCGTGTCAAACGAGACAACCCGTGTGGCCCGGGGGCTGCGAGAGCCTCGCGGCTTCGTTCACACGACGCGGTGCGGTCCGTCCCCGTCCGGCGCGCCGCGCGGGGAGCGCGACGCGACGAGCTCGCCGAGGAGCGCCGGGAGCTCGTCGGCGATCTCGGTCGCGAGGAGGCCGCGGTCGCCGTGACGTGAATACCAGCGCTCGCCCGCCGTCGCGTGCAGGTACGCGCCGGCGCACGCCGCGGTGAAGGGGTCGAGCGCGCACGCCATCGCGCCGATGATCCCGGCCAGCACGTCGCCCGATCCGGCGGTCGCGAGCGCCGGGCTCCCGAGCGCGTTGACGACGACCCGCCCGCCCGGCTCGGCCACGAGCGAGTGCGCTCCTTTGAGCACGACGACCGCGTCGGCGCGCGCGGCGGCCTCGCGGACGCGCGCGAACCGGTCCGCCTCGACGTCGCGCGACGTGATCCCGAGGAAGCGCGCCAGCTCGCCCGCGTGCGGCGTGAGGATCCGCGGCGCGCCGCGGCCGCGCGGGACGGGGCGGTCGCGCGCGAGCACGGTGATCCCGTCGGCGTCGACCACCACGGGGCCGGCGAACGTCGCGACGACGTGCTCCACGGCGGCGCGCGCGTCTTCGCCCGTGCCGAACCCGGGGCCGATCACGACGGCGCGGGCCGGGGCGATCGCGCGATCGATCGATCCGTCCCGATCGTCCGCGGCGATCCGCGCGCACATCACCTCGACCACGCGCGGCTCGATCGAGCGCGCCGCGTCGTCCCACGTGACGATCGTCGCCGCGCCCGCGCCCGCGCGCTCCGCGCCCCGCGCGACCATCAGCGCCGCGCCGATCTTCCCCGGCGATCCTGCGAGCGCCGCGACGTGACCGGCCGCGTATTTGTGCGCGGCGGCGGAGCGCGGCGCGAGCCACGCCGCGACGTCGCGGCGCTCGATCCACGACGCCGACGACCCGACGCCCGGAGGGACGATCGACGGGACGCCGAGGTCGATCGTCTCGAGCTCGCCCGCGAGCGCCCGCCCGTGCGGCGTGAGCAGCCCCGGCTTCGGGAAGGCGAACGTGAACGTCCGCGACGCGCGCACCGCGCGGCCCAGCGCGGCGCCGGTGTCCGCGTCGAGCCCCGACGGGACGTCCAGCGCGAAGCACGGGGGCCCGCCGTCGGTCGCGCCGTTCACGGCGTCGATCACCTCGGCGAGGAGGCCGGTCACCGGGCGATCGAGCCCGGTCCCGAAGAGCGCGTCCACGACCGCGTCCGCCTCGGCCATCGCGCCGCGGAGGCGATCGACGTGCGCTCCGCCCTCGACGAGCTCGACCGCGACGCCGATCCCGTCGAGCGCGTCGAGGTTCGCGCGCGCGTCGCCCTTCACGCGCTCCTTCGCCCCGCACAGGAAGACGCGCGGGACGGCGCCCCGCGCTCTGAGGTGGCGCGCGACGACGAACCCGTCGCCGCCGTTGTTCCCCGCGCCGCACACGACGACCGCGCGCGAAGCGCCTCGGCCCGCGAGCGCCCCGATCCGCGCCGCCGCGCCCCGCCCCGCGTTCTCCATCAGGACGATCCCGGGGACGCGCCACGCGTCGATCGCGTGAGCGTCGAACGCGCGGCTCTCGGCGCGCGTCAGGACCGGGATCACGCCGGCTCCCCCTCCAGGATCACGACCGCCGCCGCGATCCCCGCGTCGTGCGTGATGGTCACGTGCCAGCGCGTCGCGCCGCTCTTCTCCGCGAGGGCGAGCGCCGTCGCGCGCAGCTCGAGGTGGGGCCGCCCGTTCGGCGACCTTCGGATCTCGACGTCGTGCCACCCGACGCCCGGCGCGCCGTGCAGCGCCTTCGCGAACGCCTCCTTCGCGGCGAATCGGCCGGCGAGCGCCAGCGCGGGCTCGCGCCCGGCGAGGTCGGCGCGCTCCGCGTCGCTGCAGATCCGCGCGAAGAACCGCGCCCCGTGCCGGTCGAGCGCGCGCCGCATCCGTTCAATCGAGCACACGTCGAGACCCACACCCACGATCGACATGGATGCATCGTACCGGCACGGCGTCGCCGTCGTCAGCATTCGCGACACGCGCCGATGGCAACGGCGTACGAACGCACACGCCCCCTCGAGCTCCCTTCGGCTCTTCGGCTCGCGCTTACGCGCGCGGTGGGGGTGGTGCGCTGCTGCCGCTTCGCGCAGCGGGTGCGCCGCTCAGGAGCGGCCGCGCGCGATCGCTTCGCGCATCGCCTCGACCGAGCCGCGCATCGAGAGGAAGACGGCGTCGGCGATCATCGCGTGGCCGATGTTGAGCTCGACGACGGCGCGCACCTTCGCGAGGGCGACGACGTTGTCGCGTGTGAGGCCGTGCCCCGCGGCGATCTCGAGGCCGAGATCGTGGCCGTGCTTCGCCGACGCCTCGAGGCGCAAGAGCTCGCGCGCCGCCGCGCCCGCGGCGGGGGGCTCCGTGAAGGCGTGCGCGTACTCGCCGGTGTGCAGCTCGATCTGCTGGGCGCCGAGCGCGCGCGACGCCGCGACCTGCTCGGCGTCGGCGGCGATGAAGAGGCTCACCTTGATCCGCGCGTCGCGGAGCGACGCCACGTGGGCCGCGAGCGTCGCGCCGCCGCCGACGACGTCGAGGCCGCCTTCGGTGGTGCGCTCTTGCCGCCGCTCCGGGACGAGGGTCACGACGTCGGGCGCGACGGCGCGCGCGATGTCGACCATCTCGGCCGTCGCCGCCATCTCGAGGTTGAACGTCCGCTTCGCGTCCCTTAGGAGGGCGCGGAGGCGCTTCACGTCGTCGTCGACGATGTGCCGCCGGTCTTCGCGCAGGTGCGCCGTGATCCCGTCGGCGCCGGCGTCGAGGCAGACGCGCGCCGCCTCGACCGGATCCGGGTACGGGGTGCCGCGCGCGTTCCTCAGCGTCGCGACGTGATCGACGTTGACGTGGAGGCGCATCAGTCCCCGTCGTCTGCGGCGGCGTTCTCGCTCAGCTCGTCCTCCGTCTTCGGCGTCGCGAGGATCTCGCCGTTCGGGCCGTCGCGCCGCACGACGAACGTCTTGCGGCTCGTCGTGTCCGGGTTCTCGCGCGACACGACGCTCACGATGTTGATGCCGGGGCGGAGCGGGAGGTCCGCCTCGAAGGTCATCTTCTTCGGATCGCCCCCGTTCCGGTTCGAGCGATAGAACACCTTGCGCGCGCCGACGAAGATGTACGCGTCGAGGAGGCGCTCCGAGTCGCTCGATCCGCCCTTCAAGACGATGTGCGGATCGCGCGTCGCGAGCTGCACCGGCGCCACCTCGATCGCCGGCGGCGCGTGCGCCATCGTGTCCTCGAACGCGACCGCCGCGGCCGGCGCGCCGCCCGCTTCGACGTCGCGCGCCCGGACGAACGCGAAGCGGCCGCCGCCGAGGCCGATCTTGACGTAGTCCGGCACGGTCCCCTGCACCTGGGCCGCGGCCCCGGGCGCGAGGCGGCCGATGACGCGCGCGCCGGCCTCCGGCGCCTCGAGGAGCTCCGCCCCCGTCGCCCGCGCGTGCGTCACCCCGGTCGCGGCCTGCACCGCGAGCGGCGTGGCGAACGGGATCCGGATCTTGTCGATCACCGTCTCGCGGAGATCGCGATCGGTGATCGAGAGCTCGACCTTCGCCTCCGGCTCGGTGAGCTGCGGCTCGACGTCGAACGTGAACGCCACCTTGCGCGTCTCGCCCGGCATCATGTTCGACACGTCGAAGCGGCCCTCGTGCAGGAAGAGGCCGTCGCCCGACAGGTTCCGCACGTTCGCCTGGGTCTCGAACGAGCGCCCGCGGCCGGTGTTCCGCACGGTGAGGTACATCGTGAGCCCCTCGTCCCGCTGGAGGCGCCCGTCGCCGTTCCCTTTTCGGTTGTCGGCGATCTGGTACGTGTACGCGAACGTCGGCCGCTCGAGCGCCTTCACGGCGACGCGCGCCTCGGCGTCGGCCGGCGCCCGGTTGCGCGCCTCCTCGAAGTGGAGCTTGATGCCGTCGGCGCGCGTCAGCGCGTCGCGGGGCACCCGGCACACGCGCGGCGCGTCCTTCGGGAGGGGGGCGGTCGATCCGACCTTGTGCCCTTCGATGTCGCAGAAGCCGAGCGGCGCCGACGCCGTGCGGCTCTTGCCGGGCTCGAGCTTGCCGAAGACGAACTCCTTGTTCTCGAAGAAGAAGTTGTCGCTCTTCGACACCGCCGACAAACGATAGAGCGTCGCGGTCCCCTTGTTCGTCACGGTGACCTTCATGTTCATCGGGTCGCCGGCGGTCACCTCGTTCTGCGGGCGGTCGGTCTCGATCTTCACCTCGACGCCGGGCGGCGCGGCCGACGCGACGAGCGCCGCGACGTCGGCCGGCGCGTCGGACCAGTCGACGCCGGTGGTCTTGAGCTCGGCGGCCACCTTCGCGAGCTCGCTCGCGCGCGCCTCGTTGATCATCGTCTTCGCCGCGCGGAGCTGGTCGGGGCGCTTCCCCGCCGGCACGCGCGCCACGAGATCGCGCGCGAAGCGGATCTGGAAGTCCATCTGGAAGTTGTCGTCGGGATCGCCGCCGCGCTCGCGGAGCTCCTGCCGGTCCTTCGCGTTGAGATCGTAGCGGACGGTCTCGAGCGGCCGCTGCCCCTCCCGCGCGCGCGCGTTCGACAGGCTGCGCGACAGGTCCCGCTCCTTCAGCATCCCGCTGTCGGCGTTGAGGTCCATCTCCTGCGCGTCGACCGTCATCGGATCGAGCTCGATGTCGGGCGTGACGCCGGTCCCCTGGATCGAGATGTCGCCCGGCTCCGTCAGGTACTGCGCGATCGTGAGCTTGAGCGCCGCCTTGTCGGGGAGCTCGTTGAAGACGAGCTGGACGCTCCCCTTCCCGAACGTCGTCTCGCCGACGATCATCGCGCGATCGTGGTTCTTCATCGCGCCCGCGACGATCTCGCTCGCGCTCGCCGACGTGCCGCTCACGAGCAGCGCGATCGGGTAGTTCGGCTCGGTGCCGTCGACGTGCGCGCCCTTCTCCTCGCGCCCCTCGCTCGGGTTGCCGACGGTCGCGACGATCGGCCCGTCGGTGATGAACTTGTCGGCGATCCGCGCCGCCTGATCGAGCAGCCCGCCGGGGTTCCCGCGCAGGTCGAGGACCAGGCCCTTGAGCTCGCCCGACTTCTTCATCTCGGTGAGCGCCGCGTCGAGGTCGCTCGACGTGTTCGCCTGGAACTGCTTCAAGCGGACGTACCCGACGTTCCCGTCGAGGAGGCGGTGCTCGACGCTCGCGACGTGGATCGTCTCGCGGGTCAGCTCGTAGGGGCGCGAGCCCTGCCACCCGTCGACGCCGTCGCGATGGACGAAGACCGACACCTTCGACCCGGGCGCGCCGCGCAGGTGGTTCACCGCCTCGTTGAGCCCCATGTTCAAGGTCGACTCGTTGCCGATCTTGGTGATGCGATCGTACTTCTTGATGCCGACGCGCGACGCCGGCGTCCCCGGCATCGGGTTGATCACGGTGAGCTGCTGATCGCGGATCGAGATGACGATCCCGAGGCCGCCGAACTGGCCGCTGGTCGACAGGTTCATCTCCTTGTACGCCTCGGGCGACAGGAGCACGCTGTGCGGATCGAGCGTGTGGAGCATGCCGTTGCACGCCGCGTACTCGACCTCGCGGAGGTCCACCTCGGTGCCGCGGAGGCCGTCCTGCACGAACGCGAACACCTCGCGGAGGCGGGCGCTCACGTCCCAGGGGCCCTGCACGTTGTCGACGCGGAACTCGCGCTCCTGCGTGTCGACGCGCACCTTCACCGTCGGCGCGCCGTCGTCGTGGAGCACGATGACCTGCGCCACGTCGCGCTGCACGTAGTTGAGCGCGGAGAGGAGCATCTCCTTCGGCTTCACGCGCTTCGGATCCACGTAGCGATCGCGGACCGTCTTCAGCACCTCGTTCACGACCTTGAGCTGCGTGAGGTCGTACGTCCCCTTCGCCTGCGTGGCGAGGACCGCGTTGTTCGCGGCGATGGCCGGCGTGAGCCCCTCCCAGAGCCCGCCGCCATGCAGCCGGAGCGCGAGGTGTGTCGCCACACCGAAGCCGAGGAGGAGCGACGCGGGGCGAAGGAGGCGCTGGGCGATGGTCATACGGATCGTGAGTATAGCCGGTGATCCACGGCGAGCTTCATTCCCGCCGAACGCGCGGCGGCGGATTTTATTTCGCGTTCGCGCGAAACCTTCCGACCGCTGCGGTGATCCTCGGCGAGCCTGCGCCGTTCGCGCGGCGGCCTTCGCGCGAACGGTCAGCCGGCGCGGCGGATCACGGCGACGTAGAACCCGGCGAAGAACGCGAGCGGCGAGTCGGCGAGGCGCGCCTCGGCGGCGCGGAGGGCGCGGCCGAGCAGCGGGACGCGCATCGCCGCGGCCGCGGGCGTGACGATCCGGACGCCGTACGACGCCTCGACGGACGCGCCCGGCGGGAGGAGGCGCGGGATGACCCACGGCGCGTCGAAGCGCGTGTACACGGCGCTCTCGCGCGTGCCGTCGGAGATGCGGCCGGCGGGGCCGAGGCGCTTCGCGAGGCCGCGGAGGCTCACCGGGTTGTAGAACTCCGCGAGGACCACGCCGCCGGGGCGCGTCACCCGCGCCATCTCGCGGAGCGCCGCGCCGATCGCCGGCACGTGGGCGAGCACCTTGAACGAGCACGCGACGTCGAACGACGCGTCGGGGAACGGGAGCTCGGTGACGCTCCCTTCGCGCACGTCGAGGCCGCGCTCGCGCGCCTTCTCGAGCATCCCCGGCGACAGGTCGATCCCCCTGGCCGACCTCGCGAACGAGGCGATCCGCTCGAGGAGGAGCCCCGTCCCGCAGCCGCACTCGAGGACGTCCTTCCCCGCGCCGTACCGCTCGGTGACGGCGATCTCGAGATCGTCGACGAGCGCGTGGTACCCGCGCGGGTCGTTGGGGCGCCGCTTCTTCTCGTACCCGCGCGCGAACTCGTCGTAGTAGGCGCGCGTCGCGCCGAGATCCGCATTGGCCATGGCGCCCGTGTAGCACGCGCCCGGCGCGGCGATCAGCAGACGCGGCGCTCGACCCAGCTCCCCGCGGAGTCGGTGTAGTGGAGCCAGATCGCGCCGAAGCGGTCGATCTCGACGTCGACGTCGCGCACCGAGCCGGCGGTGGGGACGATCCCGAGCGGCGTGAACGAGCCCCCGTCGATGCGGCCGAGCTCGAGGACGCGCGTCGACGCGGGCTCGGCGCGGATCGGGCGGACGCGCGCGACGTACACCTTGTCGCCGCCGTGGGTCGCGGCGATCGGCGCGGCGTCGATCCCGTTCAAATACGGCGACGAGGTCGTCGGCTCGTCCATGCGCGGCGGCGCGTCGATCCGCACCGTGAGGAGGCCGAAGCCCGACTCGAGGGCGCTCGGCAGGAGCGCGAACGCGGCGCCGCCGTGCGACGTCGCGAGCGCGCCGTGCACCTGCGCGTCCGCGCCCCCCGAGACGGCGATCACCTCGTCGGAGCCGATCGCGAGCTTCGCCTCGTAGCGGAGCGCCCGCGCGTGGAGCGGCGTCATCGCGCGGCGCGCGTCGACGAGGAGGGCGAGCGCCTCCGCGCCGCGCTCGACGAGGTCCACCTCGGTGGCGCCGCTCCCCTCCTCGCTCAGCGGAGCGGGCTCGGCGTCGTCGACCTTGGCGAACGCCTCCGACGTCCAGCCCTCGGTGGTCTTGCGCCTCGCGAGGAACCCGAGGACCACGTGCGCGCCGATCCGCGCCGCGGCGACCCGCGCCCCCGCGTACCCGTGCGCGACCACGGCGCCGGGCGGCGACTCGACGCCGCGGACGCGGGCCGCGCGGTGCACGTCGCCGCGCGCGTCGGCGCAGAACGAGAGCGCGCCGGCGAGCGCGCACGGCGGGTTCGACGCGCGATCCGCCGCCCCGTCGAGCGGCTTCTTCACCGGCTTCGCCGCCGGCGGCGGCGCATCGACGGGGTACGACACGACGCGCGCCGCCGCGCCCTGGTGCGTCACCACGTCGACCGCGTCGCCTTCGACCGCGATCGCGGCGGGGCCCGTCGCGGGCTGCTGGACCGGCCCGAAGACGAGGCGGCACGCGTTCGGCCCGGCGTCGAACGGCGCGGTGTCGCTCGCGCTCGCGGCCTCGGCGTCGGCGGTCGCCCTGGCGTCGGCGATGGCGGCCGCGTCGGCGATCGCGCCGGCGTCGGCCGGGCCGAGGCTCGCCGACGCCGGCGCCGATGACGGAGGCGGCGCGGCGTCGGCCGCGGAGGGGACGCCGCCGCGCTGCGTGCACGCGGCCGCGGCGGCGAGGCCCCACGCGGCGAGCCCCACGCCGACGACCGCCGAGGAGCGCCGCGCGTCCACGCTCCAGGTTTACCGCGGACCGCGCCGCGCGCGCCACACCGGCGGCCATGTGCCGCTGAGCCTGCCTCGCCCGCGGCCGGGCGTTATGCTCGACCGCCATGAAGCCCGGCGATCATCCCGAATTTTTCCGCTTCCCCGCCCCCGAGGGGCGATCGCGCGAGAGCACGATCCGCCTCGACGGCGAGGGGCGGTTTCATCACGACGGCGAGCTCGTGGAGCACGGGAAGCTCGCGGACGCGATGCACCGGTGGATATCGCGTCACCCGGACGACGGGCGGTACATCCTGACCAACGGGTACGACTGGACGTACTTCACCGTCGACGACGCGCCGTACATCGTGCGCTCGCTCCGGGCGACCGACGACGGCGACGTGCTCCTCCTCTTGAGCGACGGCACCGAGGAGCCGTGGGAGCCGGAGACCACGCGGATCGGCGCCGAGGACGCGCTGTACGCGCGGGTGAAGGCGGGCGCCCGCGGCGGCCCGTTCGACGCGAAATTTTCGCGCCACGCGCAGCTCGCCCTGGCGCCGCTCCTCGTCGCCGACGAGCCGGCGGGGCGGGCGGGCCAGGTGGAGGCGGGCCAGGCGGAGGAGCGCGAAGGCGGCGCGCCGGCCGCGAAGACGCCGTGCGTCCGCGTGCGCGGGCGCGTCGTGCCGTTCCGCGCGGCGTGAACGAGCGCCGGCCGCCCGCGACCCTGCGGACGGACGCGACCTGACGGATCCATCGCATGGACAATCGGATAAGATACCGGCCACGATGCGCCTCCTCATCGCCGACAAGCTCCATCCGCGCGCCGTCGAAGAGCTCCGCGCGCTCCCGATCGAAGTCGTCTACGAGCCCGAGCTGACGAAGGAGACGCTCGAGTCGAAGCTCCCCGGCGTCGGGATCCTCGTCGTCCGCTCGACCGAGGTGACGGCCCAGGCGATCGAGACGGCGCGCACGCTCCACCTCATCGTCCGCGCCGGCGCGAACTACAGCACCATCGACGTGCGCGCCGCGAGCCGCCGCGGCGTCTACGTCGCGAACTGCCCCGGGAAGAACGCGTCGGCCGTCGCCGAGCTCGTGTTCGGCCTCCTCGTCGCGATCGATCGGCGGATCCCCGACGCGCTCCAGTCGCTCCGCGAGGGGCGGTGGGAGCGCGCCGAGTACGGCAAGGCCGAAGGGATCTACGGCAAGACGCTCGGCGTCGTCGGCCTCGGCGCGATCGGGCGCGAGGTCGCGGCCCGCGCGCGCGCGTTCGGGCTCAACGTGGCCGCGTGGAGCCGCTCGCTGAACGCGGCGCGCGCGCAGGAGCTCGGCGTCGTCCATTGCCACTCGCTCGACGAGCTCGCCGCGAGGTCGAACATCCTGTCGGTGCACCTCGCGATCACCGAGCGCACCCGCCACGTCATCGGGCGGCGCGTGCTCGAGGCGCTCCCTCCCCGCGCCATCTTCATCAACACCGCGCGCGCCGACCTGGTCGATCCCGCGGCGCTGCGCGACGCGGTCGAGAGCCGCGGGCTCCGCGTCGGGCTCGACGTCCACGCCGACGAGCCGCGCGGCCCCGACAAGACGTTCCCGGCCGAGCTCTTCGGGCCCCCGTCGCCCAGCGGCGGCTTCGTCTACGGCACCCCCCACATCGCCGCGTCGACCGATCAGGCGCAGCTCTCGATCGCCACCGAGACGGTGCGCGTCATCCGCTCGTTCCTCCTCGAGGGGAACGTCCCGAACGTCGTGAACGTC
>Ga0105247_10003409_pt1 | contig 10385 bp, 5 predicted proteins | sample KBSS24metaG_FD_81519 | JGI IMG/M metagenome (GOLD analysis project Ga0105247, IMG submission 81519) | Switchgrass rhizosphere microbial communities from Kellogg Biological Station, Michigan, USA - KBS S2-4 metaG | ecosystem: Host-associated > Plants > Roots > Rhizosphere > Soil | place...
AGGTCGAAGTCGGCGCCGGTCGTGCTGCGCACGTCCCAGCCGAGGCCGACCAGGATGCTGGTCAGGCCGGGTGCCTCCTTGGACAGCGAGACGTTGCCGCCCTTGCTGAGGCTTACTCCCACGGTGTCCTCCTGCTGTGCGTTCCGCTGTGGGCGTGAAGCACCTCGCCGCGCTGTCGACGGGTGAGCTGGTGGCGAACCCGCGGGTGAAGGCGTCGAACGCCCGCGCGCTCGTGAAGGCGTCACGGGCCTACGCCCGGACGGTGAAGGGCTCGAAGCGCCGCGAGCATGCCCGTCCTCGGACGGTGACGCTAGCCGCGTTGAAACGGGAATACCCACCCTCGGGTGGGCCACCCCAGCGCAGCGATGCGCTGACATCCCCTGTTCCATGAATAAGCGCAGGTCGGCAAGGGTCCGGCCAATGCGCGCAGGGGATGATCGGATCTTCAGGATCGTTTCGAAGTGGGTAACCCGTTCGGCCCATGCGCGCAGGGGATGATCCGATGAGGACTTCGACCGGGTCGACGAGGTGCGTGCGGGCTGCGACGCCCTGCTGGTCGGCGCGGAGAGCGGCGTGGACGTGGAGGACGTCGTCGGGGGCGTCAGCCCAGACACGCGCCTCGGCGACGAGTCCGGGCGCTCCGGCGACTTCTAGACCAGGGACCGCTCGACCCGCACCAGGACCTCGTCGTGAGACCCCGACCTGAGATCCAGCCCCGGCATCTGGATCACGGCTCTCGCCCATGGCTATGAGGGCGAGACATGGGTCGTGTCGCCCAGACAGAGCAGGGACGAGCGATGCCGTCTGCTGGCCGCTGGGTATGCGCGTGCCCCCGGGCATCCACCGCATCTCCAGTCCATGATCGAAAATTAATCAACGGAAGATCTCTGACAGGCCTCCAGTTAGGTACAAACATCTACGCCTCATCCTCCAAGAAACAACATCCGCCGACCGGGCGTGTAAGAATGTTGGCGATCCGTACGCAACTAGTCGCAGATGGCATAAGGCCGGCGGCGCTCCTGGCCGCTTATGACCACTCTGCGTCAGCCATGGGGTCAGGGCTAGTGCCCAGGGGCAGGCGGACCGGGGGGTCGATGGCGATCGAGTTGCCGACGAAGGGTCGCCAGGTTCGGCTCGAGGGCACGCTGATGACCGTCCGTGATGCCGAATGGGCAGACGACGGCGCGATCGAGTTGTTGGTGCTCGACGCCACCGGCCAACCGCGCCGCATCCTGCTGTCGGAGCAGGAGTTGGCGGCGGGACTGGTGCCGGTCAATGATCGGGGTGGTGACCCGCAGCGGGCGTTGACAGGGCTGTGGGGCCGGTGGATGCAGCACGCGGTGCCGCGAATTCGGTCAGCGGTGCTGGCGACCCGTCCGCTGCGCCCCTACGCCCACCAGGATGACGCAGTCCACGGGCACATGCTTGGCCAGCCCCGGCTGCGCTTCCTCCTAGGCGACGAGCCTGGCACCGGCAAAACGATCATGGCTGGGATGTACCTGACGGAAGGGCGCAGGCAGGGTCTCATTCAGGGGCGTTCCGTGATCATCATGCCGGCTCACCTGGTCACGAAGTGGGAGCGGGATCTGCGACGACTCTTTGGGGTCGAGGCGCGACGGATCACCAGGGAGATTGCTGCGGACCCGGCCGATCTCGATCCGCGCTGGGACGTCTGGTTGGTGTCGCTGGACCTGTTCACGCACAACCCGGACGCGCGTCGGAAGGTGGCCGGAGACCGGGCTTCCTGGTCCCTGGCGATCGTCGATGAGGTCCACCGGCTGACACCCACGAGCCAGTACCTCGCTGCAGGCCGTGAGGTTGCCGCCCGGGCACATCACCTGCTTCTCCTGACGGCCACGCCGCACCGGGGGAAGGAGCACTTCTTCCGCGGGTTGATGAACCTGCTCGATCCGACGCTCTACCCGTGGGACGCCCGACAGTCCGCCTACGAAACCGCGCTGGTCCCGAGCAGGCTGTCGTTCCTGCGACGGATGAAGGAGGAACTCGTCGACCACGACGGGAACTTCCTGTTCCCACCCCGGTTCTCGGAGACAGTCTCCGTCAGCCTGAACAGCCACGAGACGGCCGCCTACGACGCGGTTATGGAGTACGTTGACACGTTCTACGTTGACACAGCCCCGCTCGCCCGATCGATCTACGGCAAGCGCGCCGCCTCCAGCCTGTACGCAGCGGCTACGACAATCCGCCGCCGTGAGGCCGCGCTGAAGGGCTCCGCTCAGGAACGCGGAACGCCTATCCCGCCCGACGACCTGCTGACTTCGGACGGCCTGGGGGCCGCGGCGGACGACGACGAGGCCTGGGCGAGAGCCGAGACAGCGGTTGTCTCCGCCCGAACGCGGGACAAGCAAGCCGAGCTCACTCAGGTGACCGCTGTGTTGGAGACCGTGCGTGACGCAGAGCTGGCGGCCGTGCCCTCGAAGTGGACGGCGATGCTCGAACGGCTACAGAAGCATGAGATCCGGCCGGGGCACGGGCAGTTGCTGCTCTTCACGGAGTTCACCGACACGGCCCGTTGGCTGCGGGACCGATTCGACCGAGCCGGGTTCAGTGTCCGTTTGCTGGACGGCTCGGCTGACTACCGCACACGAGATTCCATGCAGGAGGGTTTCCTCGCCGGTGACTTCCAGGTACTGGTGTCGACCGACGCCGGCGGGGAGGGCATCGACCTGCAGTCCGCACAGGTGATGGTCAACTGGGATTTGCCCTGGTCGATGGTGCGGCTGGAGCAGCGCATGGGCCGGCTGCACCGGGTGGGCCAACGACTGCCCGTCCATGTCTTCCACTTGGTCGCGCCGCACACCCGCGAAGGCCGGGTGCAGGAGGTGATGCTGTCCAACATCGCGACGGCCGCCGCAGCATTGGACGGCAAGATCTACGACCTGCTCGACGCGAGCGCCTCCCGGGCCGGGTTCGACTGGGGCCGGGCGATGGTCGACGCGCAGGCGGGACGGTTCGTCTCCATCCCTCAGCCAGAGGCCCTGGTCGCGACCGCGCGCGCACTCGTCCGCGAGGAACGCTCTCTGACCTCGCCGGCCAACGTTGCGGACGCACTCGAACGGTTTGCCGCAGACCGTCTGGAGGCGATCAACCCGGTCATTGTCGACGCGATGGTCGACCAGCTCGCTCGCAGCGACGGCTGGGCCATCGACCCCGGCCCGGCGAAGGGCATCCGACTGGTCACCGCGGCCGGCGGTGGCTGCTTCCATCGGCCCTCGGCAGCGCGAGTCAGGCGTATGTCGCCGCAGACGGCGCGTCAGTCCGGCAGGCGATCAATGGTGGAGCCACCGAACTGGACGACGTCGTCGTCCTCGGACCCACCGAGGAGGCGTTCCACCGGCTGGTCGCTTATGCGCTCGCGACGGGCGAGGCGGACCTGGTGCGCGGCGCACCGCTCATCGACGATGCATCCCTCACGTCCTACCTGCTGGCGCTGTTCGACGCCGACATTCAGTTGCATGACGGCGCCACCCGGACCACGCGCAAGGCACCGCAGCTCATCCGCTGCTCGGCCGGGCAGGCCCTGCCAGTCTCGTGGGAGTCGTTGATGACTTTGCGTGCCCCGACAGCCGGCGATCCGGTGCCTGCAGGTCCGGCGGCACTGCCGCCGGCGACCCGACACGATGCGACCGAGACCGCCAAGAGCGAGCTACGCGTTCAGGTCGCGTCACTGGTTGCCGAGCGCGAAAGGTGGATCGGTCGCGCCAAGGTGCAGTTGGATGCGACCCAGTACCGGTTCGAGGAGTCGATCGCCGACCGACCGGTCGCTGATCGTCGTCAGCTGCTCGCCGAGTTCGACGCGGTGAAAGCCCAGCGGCTTGCGGTCTTGGAGGACATCGCGCAGGTGCCGGCCAGCGCAGTCCGCCTCGTCGGCTGGGCCGCGGTCACCGGTGGCGCTCGGGCTGACCAACTCGGCTATGACCCCGACTCCGAGTTGCTCGCCATCGCGACGATCGTTGCCGAGCTGGAGCGGCTTGGCTATGACGTCGACGATCGGCAGACCGCCAAGGTCGGCTACGACTTGTACGCCCGGCACCGGGTCACTCGCGAGCAGCGGCTCATCGAGGTCAAGGGCATTCAAGGCCCGCTACGCGCCGTGTGGCTGGAACAGCACGAGTGGGCGCAGGCCCAGCAACGCGGAGACGAGTACTGGCTCTACATCGTCGACTCTTGCGCCACGACTCCGGTCGTCCGGCTGCGTCAGCGCGACCCCGCAGCCGTGCTCGGAGGGCCGCGGCGGATCCAGCGCTTCCAGATTCCGCTGTCCGAACTCAAACGGCTGATCGGAGCCCAGGGATGACCCTCCAGCTCGACGCCCCCGTCCCGGCGCCGGGTGATGACTCAGACCCGCCGTCCACGGCGGGAATTCCGGCGGCTCGTCTGATCGATGTGTGGTTCCCTTGCCGCGAGGTCGACAAGGCGGTCGGTACCGCGCGAGGTTCCGGTCTGAGCGAGAAGGCGTTGTTCACCTGGTTCGCCTCCCGGCCGATCGCGCAGGCGCGGGCTGCGGTGCTGTGCTCGTTGTTGCCCGACACGGCTGACAATCGGGCCGATGTCAGGGCCGCTGTGGGTGGCGGTGACCCGCTCGCGTTCAACCGGCTGCGCAACCGGATCACGGCGCAGTATGCGCCGAAGCCGCCCGTCGTGCTGGACGTGTTCTCCGGCCGGGGCATCATCCCGCTCGAGGCCGCACGCGCTGGCGCGACGGCGGTCGGTACCGATCTCTCCCCGGTGGCGACGCTGGGCGGCCGGCTGCTCGCCGACCTCCCGATGCGGGACTGGTCCGCCGAACCACCACTGCCGTACGCGCCGCCCAATCCCTCGGACGAGTCCCAGGAGGACGCGCCCGCGCAGGCCCGACGTCGTCCGCGCCGGTCGACGTCGGCCCAGAGCACGTTGGACCACATGGAGGCCAAGAAAGCCGAGTCACGGCTCCTGGCGGATGTTCGAGCCGTCCTTGCCGAGGTCGGGCGGCGGGTCGCCGCCAAGGTCGCGGACCTCTACCCAGGGAATCCCGAGCGGAACGGCGAGACTCCGTGGGCCTACCTGTGGGCGGTCACCATCCCATGTGACAGTTGCGGCCGGCGCTTTCCGCTCGTCGGCTCGATGGTCCTGCGTCATCCTTACCGCCGGACTTCGGATGACGGCCAGTCGCTACGGCTCTGCTTCGACAGCGACTCTTGGTCTTCGGAGGTTCAACCCGGCCCGCCCGACCAGGAACCAGTCTTCGCCGCGCCCGCCGGCCGGCGCGGGAAATCTGCCCGCTGTCCCTTCCCCGGCTGCGGGCGCGTGCACAGCCTCGACGTGGTGAAGGCCAAGGGTTTCGCCGGCCAGTACGAGGACGCCCTTCTCGCCGTCGCCGAGACGGACCACGAGACGAACCAGAAGTTCTTCCGGGCTCCCCGGCCAGACGAGACCGCCGCTGCTTACCGTGCGGTCCCGGACTTGCTGCCGGCCGTCTTGGGGCTGACGGCAGTGCCGGACGAACTCATCCCGGCGGGAAACAGGGACAACGTTCGCGCGAGTGGGTACGGCTACCTGAGCTACAGGTCGCTGTTCAATCCCCGTCAAGCGACGTTGCTTGCCGCAACTGTGCGGACGATCACCGAGGTGTACGAGGAACTCGCCGGCATCGTCAGCCAGGACTACGCGGGGGCGCTCGTCGCCTACGCGGCCAGTAACGTCATGCGCCAGATCAAGACCAGCACCCGAGGCGCCAGAAACCGTCCTCACGGGAACCTATCCGGCACGGAACAGAACCGCGTGACGGTCGACCATATCTTCTCGTCGCAGTCCGTCATCAAACATCAGTTCGACTACCTTGAAGTAGGGCCCGGCGCAGGGCCCGGCACGTGGGTCTCGCTATCCGCGAGCCTCGCCAACGCCCTCAGGAAGGTGCTCGAGGAGAACCAGCCCGGTGCCCGGCCCGCTCGGTTCCGCCGCGAGTCGGCGATCACGCTCCCGTTCCGGGACGGCACCGTCGACACCCTGGTGACCGACCCGCCGTATTACGACATGATCGCGTACTCCGACTCGTCGGACCTCTTCCACGTCTGGTTCAAGCGCGCTCTGCGCACCGCGGTTCCCGACCTCTTCGACAGTTCCCTCGACGGTGCTGACGGTCTGCAGGACAAGACCGACGAGATCATCGTCAAGGGGCGGGGTGCGAAGGGCGCTGGTGACCACCGCAGCGACAAGGCCCGGTACGAACGTCTCCTCGCCCAATCCTTCGACGAGGCGCGCCGCGTCCTTAAGGCCGACGGGCACCTTACCGTCATCTTCGGCCATGCCGACCCGGAAGCCTGGAAGCGGCTGCTGTCCGCGTTGGCCACGGCCGAGTTTGTCGTTTCCTCCTCCTGGCCGTCGCGCACCGAGACGGCGGTGACGGGAGTCGCGACCATCAGTGTGACTGTCTCGATCGGTGCCCGGGTCGCCCCGCCGCGTCGGCCGATCGGCCTCGCGGCGCAGGTCGACGCCGAGGTCGTCACCCGGGTGAAGCAGCTCTGCCGCGGCTGGGATCGGGACGGACTGGCACTTGGCGATCAGTTGATGGCCTCCTACGGCGCCGCCTTGCAGATCGTCGGCCGGTACAGCAAGGTGCTCACTCCCGACGGCAAGGAGACCACGCTCGACCACTACATGGGCCTCTCCCGGCGGGCCGTGCGCGACGCTGTTGCACTGCGGCTCGACGAGCAGCCGCTGGAAACCTTCGACCCGCACACCCGGCTGGCGATCTTCTGGCACGTTGTCCACGGCCGACAGGACGTCCCCCGAGGCGAGGCCAGGTTCTTCGCGCAGTCCGATGGTCTCCGCCTGGAGGACCTGCGCGGCCCGATCCTCGCCGAAAGGAAGGCGGGCTACCGGCTCCGGCACGACGCTCCCGGTGACATCGGCCCAGCGTCAAGCGCTTACGAGGTCGTCCGTGGCATGGCCGCTGCCTGGCCGTCAGGCACCGACACTGTCGCGGCCTGCCTAGCCGCGTCCCAGCGTTCGGTGACGGACGCGCACGTGTGGGCGCTCGTCGACTGGCTCACCACCAAACTGCCGCCTTCCGATCCGGTCGCGGTCGCGCTGGCCGCGATCAAGCGCAACCACGGCTCGGTCCAGGCAGTCGCCGCCCAGACTGCGCCGCCAGAGCCGGCTGTCCTGCCGAGCCTGTTCGAGGAGAAGCCGTGACCCCGTTCGGCGCCCATTGGGCGGACGTTCTGACCCTGCGCGACGAGGTACGCCGCACCGACGGTTCGGTCGGCGAACTGCAGATGAGCCTCGCCAAGGCCGCCTACCAGACGGTGCCCGTCCCCTACGCCCGCTGCGACTACTACACGGACATCACCCAGCCGACCCCGCTGCTCGTGGACTTTCTCGCTCAGGTTGGCCGACGGCTTAGCACCGGCGGCTCGGCCTCACGGGCCTGTTTCCACCTCGACCAGGGCATGGGTGGCGGGAAAAGCCATGCCCTCGTCGGCCTTTGGCACATGATCACAAGTCCAAAGATGTTCTTCCGCTCCGAACTCGGTCAGGCTGTCACCGCCGAGCCAGCGGTGGGTGGGGCCGTCCTGGATCTGGACATGGTCATCCCCGTAATCCTCATAGGCGACTCCATGTCTCCGGGAAAGACTGACCCGCGCTTCGGCCCTGCCACAGACCTTTTCGGACGGTTGCTCTGGCTGATGTTCGCAGGCCATCCGGACCGCATGGGTCGCTGGCGGCAGTACGTCGAACTCGGCGCGAACAAAGCCACCCTCCAGGCGGCCTTCGCCGAGGTCGCCCAGCCTGTTTTGGTCATCATCGATGAGCTGATGGACTACGCGATGCAGCTCAGCGACGAGACAGCCATTGGCGGGCTGCCCGGGGAACAGGCGTTCCTCAACGCGCTCACCGACGCTGTCGATGACCAGCCGCAGGTCGCTTTGGTCGTCGTCATGATCCGCAGTGACATGGACGAGAAGGGTTACCGCCCCGCAGCGGCGGACCTGCGGGAATACTTGGCACCCAGGCTGGTACGCAACGGCGCGACTGTCACCGTCACCGAGCCCGCGGACTTCGCCGAGATCATCCGAAGGCGTCTGTTCGAGCGGGCCGCCCCCGAGCCAGCCGCACGGGCCGTCGCCAGCGCTTATCTCACCGCCGCGGACGAGGCATGGACCTCGCAGGTCTACGAGAAGCTCGGTGCAGGTCGCACTCTGGGCCAACTCTCCGACCGGACCGTCGGAACCTATCCCTTCCATCCTGATCTGTTCGACCTGGTCACCAAGGAGTGGTCCAAGGTCCAGGCCTTCCAGCGGGTCCGGTCCACCGTCGCCATCTTCGCGAAGACCGCGCTGCACTGGGCGACCCAGCACGAGGCCGGCAGGTACGCACCGGACCTGATCGGCCCCGGCGATCTCCCCCTACATACCAACGCGCTCGGTGAACTGCTCTCCTCTGGCGTGCTCGCTGGGAGCGCCCGCGCCGTGCAGGGCTTCCGGGCAGTTGCGAGTACCGACATCATCCGGTCCGGGGGCGGCGACGGTACGGCATTCAGGCTCGACGCGACGCTCGCGGCAGGAGGCGTCTCCGCGGGGCAGCCGGCGCCCGCCGTGCGAATGGCCACCGCCTGCTTCGTCTACAGCCTGGTGCCCCGCGCCTCGGCCGAACGCGGCGCTACGAAGGCGGAGCTGCTCGCCGCACTCGCCGAGCCAGGCGTGCCCTTCACCGGTGCCGAAGAGGTATTCAATGCCCTCATCGCCGGCCCGGTCCGCGGCGGGCTTGGCGCGCTGGAACGGACAAGGCCTGTCGGCGGCAGAGGCGCCGAGCGCTTCTACCTGTCGATCAAACAGACGCTGAACATGTACCACGCCAACGCGATGACCATGGTCAGCCACGATCAGGCACTCGAACGCGTCTGGAGCCGAGCCCAGCAACTGGCCGTCAAAGGCGACTTCCGGGAACCGCTGGCCGTCGATCAGTCCGCGGGTGGCAGGAGCACCGTGGCCGACTGTTTCGCGGACACCGACAGCCAGGAGAACCGCCTCGTCCTCCTCGACCCCCGCCGCTGGACACTCCTCAACGGCAAGGACAGGGCGACCCGCGAGGACCTCGACATCGTCTTCGGCGTACGCCCGGGACTCAGCGCCACCTATGCAGCCTCCATGGTTGTCGCCCTCGTCAACACCCAGCGTCGGGGCCGTGCTCGCGACCGGGCTCGGGAGCTGCTCGCCTGGGAGTCGGTCGTCGCCCAACTGGACCCCGAGGCCGACGACTACGCGGAGGCCCGCTCACGGCGCGACGAGAGCCGCGCCAGGCTCGACGTGGACATCAAATGGGCCTACCAGCACTATGCCTATCTCCTGCGAAAGTCCGACGGCCAGGCGGTCGAATACCGGACCGTACCCGACGGCAAGACCTCACTGTCCGGCTGCCACGTCTGGGATGACCTCGTCTCTGCTCACCGCGCAGTCGACAAGGGAACTATGTCCGCCGACTATGTTGCCCAGTTGATCCGCGAGGGCGGATTCGACCGGGATCTCACTCCGCGCGAGCTGTTCGCGCTGCCCTACAGCGATCCAAACTGGCCCCTAATCGCATCCCCCGCGGACCTGCGCGCCGCGCTATTCACGCTCGCAACCGGCTCCGAATGGATGCTCACCGACAGCGACGGCAACGAGATCCGCCCCGCCACCCCCGGTCAGATCCAACACGGCTCGATGCACCAGTCCCTGCGTCCCCGGCCGCCTGCAGCGCCGGTACCGCCTGCGTCCTCAGCCCCCGTGCCGGCGATCGACCGACCCGCGCCCGCGCTCTATCCGTCCGTCGGCACGGTCGGCACAGCGGGCCATCCACCCACCAGTTCCACCCATGGTCACGGCGGTCCGGGCGCCTCGCCGGACATCAGGCAGGGCTCGGGGACCTACGAGATCACCAGGCTGCGGATGCCCCTATCCTCTCTCAGCGATGAGGTCCGCCGCGACACGATCTGGCGCATCCTCCGCGAGCTCGCCAACCTCGTGGACCCTTCACGTGCTGGCATCCTTGACGTTCAAATGGTCAGCCTAGACATTCAACTCACAGCCCGCGCTGGCGACACCGCGAAACTCGTCGCGCTAGCGAAAGCTCTCCCCAATCTCGCGACCACGGTCCACGAGGAGGACGATTTCTAGCACATGTGTCGTAGATCATCGACTCGAGCCCGGTGTAGGCCTGCGGCGTCGACACCAGCAGCCCCCAGGCGGCAATCCGCCCGTTACGCCCGACACATTACGAATACTGAACATTTTCAAACTTGCTTTGCTTGAACGGCGAGTAAGTTCTGCCCGGAACGTTTGAGTAACTGGCCAGTCCATGCCGGTAGACCGTCCGAAGACTGGAAGTTGTTCGACCGCTGTCAA
>Ga0105247_10003411_pt1 | contig 10384 bp, 11 predicted proteins | sample KBSS24metaG_FD_81519 | JGI IMG/M metagenome (GOLD analysis project Ga0105247, IMG submission 81519) | Switchgrass rhizosphere microbial communities from Kellogg Biological Station, Michigan, USA - KBS S2-4 metaG | ecosystem: Host-associated > Plants > Roots > Rhizosphere > Soil | place...
CCGCTGGTCCAGATCACCGGCGAGGGCGAGTTCAACGAGGTCTTCATCAACGAGGCCCGGATCCCCGACGCGAACGTCGTCGGCGGCGTCGGCAACGGCTGGGCGGTGGCGATCACGACGCTGATGAACGAGCGCGCCGGGCTCGCCTTCGGCGCGATCGCGCAGATCCAGAACAGCCTCGCCCGGCTGGCCCGCCTGGCGACCGACGTGCGGACCAACGGCGGCTCGGCCGCTGACGATTCCTACTACCGGCAGCGGATCGCCCAGCTGCACATCGAGGCGGAGACGATGCGGCTGAACGCCTACCGCGGGCTCACCAAGACGATGCAGTCGGGCATTCCCGGCCCGGAGGGATCCCTCGGCAAGTGGCAGTGGGCCGATCTCAACCAGGGGCTGACCGAGCTGGCGCTGGAGATCGAGGGCGCCTACGCGCCGCTCGCCCGCGGCTCCGAGCACGCGGTCGCGGGCGGTGCCTGGCAGTACGGCTTCCTGCGCTCGCGCGCCAACTCGATCGAGGGCGGCACCACCGACATCCTCAAGAACATCATCGCCGAGCGGGTCCTGGGCCTGCCGAGGCTTCGCTAGGAAGGCTGTCGCCATGTACTTCGACCTCACCGACGAGCAGCAGGCGATCAAGGCCACCGCCAAGAGCTTCCTCGCCGCCCGCTTCAAATCGGAGCGGATTCGCGAGATCGCCGCCAGCGAGGACGGCACCGACCCCGCCGGCTGGGGCGAGATGGCGGAGCTGGGCTGGGCCGGCCTCGCGGTGCCGGAGGAGTGGGGCGGCCAGGGACTCGGGATCGTCGACCTGGCGGTCCTCTTCGAGGAGCTCGGCTACGCGCTGGCTCCCTCGCCGCTGCTCTCCAACACCGTCGTCGCCCTGGCGCTCAGCCGCTGCGCCTCCGACGAGCAGCGCGAGCGCTTCCTGCGGCCGCTGGCGGCGGGCTCGCTGCGCGGTGCCCCGGCCCTCTGGGACGCCGGCTCGACGGCGACGCCGGGCGCCTTCACGATGCGCGCCGAGCCCGAGGGCGACGGGATCGTCCTCAACGGCGAGAAGGTGCTGGTCATGGACGCCGCCGGCGCCGACTTCTTCCTCGTCGCCACGGCCGACGGGCATCGGCACCTCGTCGCGGCCGATGCCGCCGGCCTCTCGGTCAGCCAGGAAGACTCGATCGACGCCACCCGCCGGCTCTCCTCGGTCCGCTTCGAGGGAGTGCGGGTCGCCGCCGCCGACACCCTGCCCGCTGAGGGCGCCGAGTACGAGGCCGTCTTCGATCGCCTCTGCGTGGCCCTCGCCGCCGAGTCGACCGGCATCGCCCAGCGCTCGTTGGAGATGGCGGTCGAGTACGCCAAAGACCGCCAGCAGTTCGGTCGCCCGATCGGCGCCTACCAGGCGGTCTCGCACCGCTGCGCGCAGATGCTGCTGGAGACCGAGAACTCGCGCTCGGCCGTCTACGGAGCCGCTTGGGCGGCCGACGCCGAGCCCGAGTCGCTGCCCCTGGCCACCTCGATGGCCAAGGCCTACGCCTCCGACGCCGGCTGGCGCGTTCCCGACGCCTCGATCCAGGTCCACGGCGGCATCGGCTTCACCTGGGAGCACGACCTCCACTTCTTCCTCAAGCGCGGCCGCGCCAACGCGGCGATGTTCGGCGACGCCAAGTGGCACCGCGAGCGCGTCGCCGAGGCCGTCCTCAGCCGCGCCGCCGAGCCCGTCTCCGCCTGAGCCAGCCCGGTGAGCGCCCTCGACCGCATCTCCGTCGCCGCGATCGGCACCGCGGTCGCCGACCTCGAGGCGGAGACTCTGAGGGCCGAGGCCGCGGGAGTCGAGTGCGTCTGGGCCCCGGAGCTGTTCCGCAGCGCCGTCACCCAGGCCGCCTACCTGGCCGCCAAGACCGAGCGGATCGGCGTTGCCACGGGGATCGTCTGGGCCTTCACCCGCAGCCCCTTCATCAACGCGATCAGCGCCCTCGACATCGACGAGATGTCCGGCGGCCGCTTCCGGCTCGGCATGGGCGCCGGCGTCAAGCGCCTCAACGAGACCTGGCACAACGCCAACTACGGCAAACCGGCGCCGCATCTGCGCGAGGCGATCGAGGCGACCCGGCTGATCATGCGCCAGGCCTCGAGCGGCGAGCCGATCCGCTACGAGGGCGAGTACTACGACATCGACATCAAGGGCTGGGTGCGACCGCACCCGGCGCCCCGCGAGGCGGTGCCGATCTACACCGCCGCGGTCCAGGCCGGCATGGCGCGGATGGCCGGCGACGTCGCCGACGGCCTGATCGGCCACCCGATCCAGAGCCTGCGCTGGATCGACGAGGTCGTCGTCGACGCCTTCGAAACCGGCCTGAAGCGCTCCGGCCGCGCGCGCAAAGACTTCGACTACCTGCCGACCGTCTGCTGCGCGATCGACGACGACGAGGGCCGGGCGATCGAGATGGCTCGGCGGACGATCTCCTTCTACGCGACCGTGAAGACCTACATGCCGCTCTGGGAGCTGCACGGCTTCGCCGAAAACGCCGTCGCCGCCGGCGACGCTTTCCGTCGCGGCGACCTCGCCGCCGTTCCCGCCGCGATCAGCGACGAGATGGTCGAGGCCTACTGCGCCGCCGGCCCGCTCGACAAGGTCCGGGCCCGGGTCGAGGCGACCGCCGAACGCGCCGACGGGCTCTTCCTGACGCCTCCGACCTACTTCATCTCGGCTGAGGAGCTGAGCGAGTTCCAGAACCGGATCATCGACGCCTTCGGGCCAGGGGCGCGCTGAGCCGCGACCGCGAAGGCGAGGTGCTGGCGCGGGTGCGGGCGATCCCGGCCGGCTCGGTCGCCACCTACGGCGACGTCTCGCCGGGCGCGCCGCGGTTCGCCGGCAGCGTCCTCTTCGGCGCGACCGAGCCGGAGCTGCCCTGGTGGCGGGTGGTCCGCGCCGACGGCTCGCTCGCCAAGGGCGCGCGGCAAAAGCGGCTCCTGGTCGCGGAGGGTGTGCCGTTCCGAGGCGAGCGGGTGGCGATGGGCGCCGCCCGGCTCAACCCCGTTCCATCTCACGACGGACGTCGTCCTCGCTGATCCGGTTGTTCGGCCCGTAGGCCTTCCAGCCCTGGGCGACGATCGCGATCGCGACGCCGAGCATCACCCAGACCGGCCAGAAGTAGCCGCCGTCGCCGAGTGCCCAGATCACCACGGTGACGACCACCGCGAAGAGGCCGCCGGCGAGGACTCCCTTGAAGTCCTGCTTCATCTTCAGCCGCTGGATCGCCAGCTTCCTGGCGTCATCGGAGCTGTCGACCCCTTCCTCGGGCGCCCTCGGTGCGTCGGTCATGGGCAGACCACGATCAGGTGGAAGTCGGCGTCGACGCTGCCGCCTTTTTCGTCGCGGGTGTGGACTTCGATCGCGTTCTGGTTGGCGGGCGAGATGTTGGTCTGGGCCGTGCCGGCGCTTGGCACCGTCGTGGAGGCGTTGTTGCGGCCGGCAACGTTCGCGCAGGCGCTGACGTTGGCCGGGAAGATCACGTTGACCGCGCCGCCGGCCTCGCTGACGCTCATCCCTTCGGCGCTGGCGTGGGCCAGGGTCGCGTTGCCGGCGCCGCCCGGGTTGTTGACCACCGCCCAGTAGGTGTGGGTGGCTCGTTCGGCCGCGGGGACGACACCGAGCTTCTGGGTGTTGATCTGGAAGCCGGTCAGCGTCTTCTGCTTCAGCTTGCCGCCTCCGATCGTCTGCTTCTTGATCGCGCCACCGTTGATCGTCTGCGCCGCGTAGGCGGTGCCCGCCAGGGCGACGAAGAGGGCGATCAGGGCGATGATCATCGCCGGCGACGGGCGCCGGCCCTCGAGCTTGCTCATCCTGGACTCCCTTCCCGTAGCTGTGCCTCGATAACCCGCCTACCCGGGGAAGGCTGCGCCGATGCCTGCGGGGGCCCGCGCTCAGGCGGGGAGCGAAGCGACGAAGCGCTCGAAGGCACCGATGTCGCTCACCGCCGGGCCGTGACCGGGCAGGATCAGCGAAGGGTTCAGCTCCGCCAGCTTGCGGATCGAGCGGCGGTTCTCGGCCGGGTCGTAGGTGAAGATCTCCGGTGGCTCCTTGATGCCGGGCAGTCCGGTGGCGTAGCTCAGGTTGCGGATCACGTCGCCGCAGATCGCCACCCGGTCGGACTCGCGGAAGAAGATCACCTCGCCACGGGCGTGGCCGGGGGCGTGGATGACCCGGAAGCCGGCCACCTCGTCGCCCCCGTCGAGGACCCGCTCGACCCGGAAGGGCGGGCCCTGCCAGATCTTCCGGATCACCCTGTTGACCAGGTTGCCGGCGGCGGCCTCCTGCATCGGCCGGGTGCCCTCCATCGCGGCGACGTCGTCGGCATGGCAGGCGAGCGGGATCTCACGTGCCTCGCAGACGTCCTTGGCGACGCCCTGGTGATCGGGATGGGCGTGGGTCAGAGCGACCATCGAGATCTCGCGGCCCTCCAGCTCGGCGAAGATGCGGCGGCGATCCCAGCGCCGGCCGGCGTCGATCAACACGTCCTCGGCGAGATAGACGTTGATGGTGGGGGCGGGAAACTCCTTGAGCCGCCAGACGCCGGGGGCGAGGTACTTCAATGGCCGATGCCCAGGGTGCCGCGGGGGTCGCCGCTGTGCTGGGCGAGATCCTCGAGCTGGGCGATCTTGCGCTCGCCTTCGGCCCGGGCCGGGTGGCCGGCGGGCAGCGGCTCGATCAGGCGCTGGATCCGGTTGCGCACCTGCAGCGCGAAGTGGGGGGTGGAGGCGCCGGCGAGGGCGCGGATGTCCTCCGGCGTCACCTCGTGCCCGGGGGCCAGCAGCTCGGGGTTCTCGGCCTGGCTCATCCTTCGCCGCCGATCTTCGCCAGCTCGGTCAGCTCGTTCACTTCCGCCTGCTGGTTCACGTCGATCGCCTCCTGGTCGCCGATCACCCACACGTGGTTGTAGAAGGCGCGCGTGGGATCGGTGGTGTATCCGGGCTTCACGTCGAGGAAATACTCGCGCACCGCGCCGGGCAGCGTCGAGGCGCTGTCGCTGAGCAGCAGCGGCCCCCAGGTGCCGGCGGCCGAAAGCGGGGCCGCCGCGGCCGCGTCGAGCGGCGAGTCGTCGCGGGCGAGGACAAAGCCGTGGCCTGGGTCGTTGACGTTCCAGCCGAAGCTGCCGTCGTGGTAGCGGGCGAAGGCGACGGCGTTGGCGACCGGGTCCTCGGCGCCGACCCGGTGCACGTCTTCGCCGATCTTGGCGATTTCGTTGACGACCGCCGAGGAGATCGCGCCGGCCGGGCCGAGCACGTAGACGGGGACCTTGGGGTGGCTGCGCAGCAGCGTTGCCGTCGCCTTCGGCAGCTTCCCGGCTTCGCTGAAGAGGACCGGGTCGCCGGAGCGGGCGGCCCAGGCGGCGGCTGGCATCGCGAAGGCCGGCGCGGCGAGTGGCGCGACGAGGTAGTGGTCGGGCGGCGAGCCGGCGAGGCGTTCGCGCAGGGCGGCGATCGCGGCTGCCATCGCCCCCGGTTCGCCGGCCGCGACCTTGGTCTCCTTGCCATCGCCCGAGATGGCGACGTCGCCGATCGCGAAGACAGCGCTGCCGCCGGTCGTGGCGCCGCCAGCAGGATCGAGGGCGGCGAGCGCTTCGGCGCTCGCATCGGGGAACTCGCTCGGCGTCGAGAGCAGCAGCGGCGCTCGCACCGGCGGGGCCATCAGCACCGCCGCCGCCAGGGCCGCCTGCCAATCGTCTTCGCCGGCGATCGCGACCGCCGCCGGGCGCTGCGAGGGGGTGGTCGAGGGGAAGACGGCGAGGGCGCTCGCGGCGGCGTTGGCGGCGGGGTCGGAGCCGCCGATGCGGGTCGTGTTGTCGGTGGCGAAAGCGGGGTAACCGAGTTCGTTCGCCGTCTGCGTCGAGGCGCTGCCGGCCGCGTCCTTGGCGTCGCCGCCGGCCACCGGTGCTGGAGCCGGCGCCGGTTGTTCCTTGTCGCTGGAGCCGCCGCTGCCACCGATCACCGCGACGACGATGAAGACGACCGCCAGCAGGACCAGCGCCGCGACAGCCTTGAGGGCGCCGGGGATCTGGCGCCGCCGGGCCTTGGGCTTCGGCTCGGGCGCGGGCTCAGCCTTCTCCTCAGGGTCGGCCTCTGGCGGCGGAGGCTTGGACGGTGCCCCCGCGGTTGCCGGGTCAGGCGAGGTTGGCGGCTTCGCAGCGGGCGTCTCGGCGGTCTGGTCGGGAGCGGCCTCGGATTTGCTCGGCTCGCTCGCCTCCGCCGCCGGCTCGTCGGCGTTGATGGGGCGCTCCCGGCTCACCGGCGGAACGGTACACGCGGTGGCCCGCCGGCAGGCGGTCGCGCGGGCGGCGTCGGGTACAGTTCACGGCGACTGGCTGACTGACCAGTCAATCGGTCCCCGGCTTGGAGGAAAGAGATGGACTTCGCACTCAACGACGAGCAGCTCGAGTTCAAGGAGAAGTGCCGCACCTTTGCCCGTGAGGTGATCCGGCCCGCCGCGCGCAAGCACGACGAAGAGGAGAGCACCCCCTGGGAGGTGATCAAAGAGGCGCGCAAGCAGGGCTTCGGCACGCTCGAGTCGATCCAGCGCTCCGCCGAGGATCCCGAGGGCCAGTTCCAGGTGATCTCGGCCGAAGAGTTCCACTGGGGCTGCGCCGGCACCGCGCTGGCGATCTCCGGCTCCGGGCTCGCCGCCGCCGGCATCGCCGCCTCCGGGACGCCCGAGCAGATCATGAAGTGGGTGCCTGAGTGCTTCGGCACCGCCGAGGAAATCAAGCTCGGCGCCTACGCGGTGACCGAGCCCCAGGCCGGCTCCGACGTCAAGAGCCTGAAGACGACCGCCAAGCGCGACGGCGACGAGTGGGTGCTCGACGGCACCAAGGTCTTCATCACCAATGGCGGCATCGCCGACGTCCACGTCGTCGTCGCCACCGTCGATCCGACCCTCGGCACCCGCGGCCAGGCCTCCTTCGTGGTCGGCAAGGACACGCCCGGCCTCAGCCAGGGCAAGAAGGAGACCAAGCTCGGGATCCGCGCCTCGCACACGGCCGAGGTGGTGCTCGAGGAATGCCGGATCCCCGGCGACTGCCTGCTCGGCGGCGACGAGAAGCTCGAAAAGAAGCTGCAGCGCGGCCGCGAAGGGAAGAAATCGGCCGGCGCCGACGCCCTGGCGACCTTCGAGGTGACGCGACCGATCGTCGGCGCCTCGGCGCTCGGCATCGGCCAGGCGGCCTACGAGTGGACCCTCGAGTACCTCGACGGGCGCAGCGAAGACGGCACGCCGCTGCTGCAGACGCAGCGGATCCAGCAGACGCTGGCCGACGTCGCGACCGAGATCGAAGCGGCCCGGCTGCTGGTCCAGCGCGCCTCCTGGATGGGGCGCAACGGCATCCCGATGCGGGGCGGCCAGGGCTCGATGTCAAAGCTCAAGGCCGGCGACGTGACGATGTGGGCGACGCCGACGCTGATGGACCTGGTCGGTCCCTTCGCGCAGAGCACCGACTGCCCGCTCGAGAAGTGGTTCCGCGACGCCAAGATCTACCAGCTGTTCGAGGGCACCGCGGAGATCCAGCGGATGGTCATCTCCCGCATGCAGTCGCGCGAATACGCCGAGCGTCTCGGCTTCGCGGCCGAGGTCGCGGCGACCTCGATGGCGACGGGCGAGCCCGGCAAGGAGCCGGTCGCCGCTTAGCGGTCGGTCCTCCGGGGTCCCAGCGCCTAAGCTCGGGGCGATGCACGGCCCCGGAGGCCATTCACACAGCCACGCCCTCGACGCCCGCCGGCAGGACAGCCGCCGGCGGATGTGGATCGCGCTCGCGATCAACGTCGCGATGCTGGTCGTCGAGGCGGTCGGCGGCGTCCTCACCGGGTCGCTGGCCGTCCTCGCCGACGCCGGCCACGTCCTTTCCGACGTCGGCTCGATCGTCCTGGCGCTGATCGCGGCGCGACTGGCCCTGATGCCGGCGGCCGGCCGCCGCACCTTCGGCTACCAGCGTTCCGAGGTCCTGGCGGCGCTGGTCAACGGGCTGCTGCTGGTCCTGGTCGGGACCGTGATCGCGGTCGAGGCGTTCGGTCGCCTCGGTGACCCGCCCGCGATCGACGGGGCGGGGGTGCTCGCCCTCGGCCTGCTCGGCCTGGCCGGCAACGTCGCCGCGACGGTGGTGCTGGCTCGTGGCCAGCGCGAGGACATCAACCTCGAGGGGGTGCTCCGGCACAGCGCCGCCGACGCGCTCGGCTCGCTCGGGGTCGTGGTCGCCGGTGCCTTCGTACTTGCCGGCGGTTCGGACGTCGTCGACCCGGTCGTCAGCTTGCTGATCTCGGTGCTGATCCTCGCCTCCTCCTGGCGGCTGATCAAGGAGCCCTTCGACGTGTTGATGGAGGCGGCTCCGGCCGGCGTCGATGTCGAAGGAGTGGGGAGGACGATCTGCGAGGAGGACGGCGTGCGCTCGGTCCACGACCTGCACGTCTGGACGGTCACCTCCGGCCTCCGCGCGATCGCCGCCCACGTCGTCGTTGACGCCGACGCCGACCGCGACCTGATCCGTCGCCGCCTCGAGCTGGCGCTGCGGGAGAGCTTCGACATCGAGCACACGACGCTGCAGATGGAGGAGGAGGCCGAGCAGGGGCTGCTCGAAGTCGAGAACGCGCCCCCTCGAGCCTGAGCGCAAGGCGAATTGCAGGCTGTAGCGGGGCTTTTGGCCGCAATCGACGCTTGGCTAGCCTCGGGACGATGCCCCGGATCCGCCTCCTGGCGCTGGCGCTCCCGATCGCCCTCGCCGCCCTCTGTGCTGCCTTCCTCACCACGCCTGCTGCGGTGCCGGCCAAGGACCTGCAGACGCAGCTGGAAGCGAAGGAATCGAAGCTGGAAGCGGTGCGCGAACGCAAGGGCGTGCTGACCACGACGATCAGCCACTACAAGTCGCGGATCGAGCGGCTGACGAGCGAGGTCGCCGGAATCCGCACCCGCGAGGCCGCGGTGCGGGGCCGCCTCGCCACCAAGCAGTCCGAGCTCGACCAGGCGGTTGAACAACTCGACGGCGCGCAGGCGCATCTGGACGCGGTCCGCGCCCGGCTCAAGCGGGCACTGGTCGCCCTGCGCCAGCGACTGGTGGCGATGTACGAGGCGGGCAGCCCGGACCTGCTCAGCGTCATCGTCGAATCGAGCAGCGTCACCGACCTGGCGACGCGGGCCGAATACCTCGATCGCCTCAAGGGGATGGACGAAGCCGTGGTCGGGCGCGTTCGCGACCTCCGCGACCAGGTGAAAGGGATCGTCACCCGCCTCCGCGACGCCAAGGACACGATCGAAGCCGCCCGCAACGCGATCGCCGCGGAAGAGCAGGTGCTCGCCGCCGCGCGCACGTCGCTCCAGAGCCACCAGCGAGAGCTGCGCTCAGCCCGCGCCGACCGCGAAGCGGCGCTGGCGAAGATCAGCGAACACGAGGAAGAGCTGGACGGCTCGGTCGCGGCGATCCAGGGCAAGATCGCCGCGCAGCTGATGGCGACCGGCTCGGCGCCGCTCCCCGCCGGCCCGATCAAAGGCGGCAGCGGGGCGATGATCTGGCCGGTCGACGGTCCGGTCGTCTCCGGCTTCGGCGGCCGCGACATCGGCGCCGGCTACGAGTACCACCCCGGCATCGACATCGCCGTGGGGGAAGGAACGCCGATCCGGGCCGCGCTCGGCGGCACCGTGATCTTCACCGAGCCGGAGTCCGCCAGCGGCGGCTACGGCAACTACACCTGCATCGACCATGGTGGGGGCCTCTCCACCTGTTACGCGCACCAGAGCTCATTTGCGGTCTCCGCCGGCGAGGCTGTTTCTCAAGGTGACGTGATCGGGTACAGCGGATGCACCGGATACTGCCTCGGACCGCACGTCCACTTCGAGGTTCGTATAAACGGCTCCGTCACCGACCCGATGGGTTACCTTTAGCAATCAACGAGCATGATTCGTCAGGCGCACACCTATCTGGTGAGCGCGATGTCCGGCGCCACCCTGATCGCGATTGCCATCGCCGCCTTCGTGCTGCTCGTCTCCGCGCAGGTCTTTCGCGATTGGCCACTCGCGGCGCTCGGTGACGGGGGTGGGGCAGCGGTCTCGAAGGCGCGCCCGCTGGGTGACGGCGGCGGCGCGGCTGCGACCACGGTCGCCGTGGGTGCGGCGGCGGCCGCTCCGAAAGCGGCAGGCCCCGGCGGCGCCGGGGCAGGGCGTGATGCCCGGGTCGGCGATAGCACCCGTAGCGCCGGGGCCGGCCTCGGCTCGATCGGCAGCGCCGGTTCGGGCCAATCGGCCGGCGGCGGTGAAGCTGCGGCGCCGGTGGGTGGTGGTGGAACTTCGCAGCCGACGGCGCAGTCCCCGTCCGCGGCGGCTGGCTCGGGATCGGCATCGAGCAGCGGCGGTGGC
>Ga0105247_10003413_pt1 | contig 10378 bp, 7 predicted proteins | sample KBSS24metaG_FD_81519 | JGI IMG/M metagenome (GOLD analysis project Ga0105247, IMG submission 81519) | Switchgrass rhizosphere microbial communities from Kellogg Biological Station, Michigan, USA - KBS S2-4 metaG | ecosystem: Host-associated > Plants > Roots > Rhizosphere > Soil | place...
GCCGTCCACCGCCTACGCGGTCCGCGTCGAAGGGCGGCGGTGCGAGGTCCGCCCGACCGACGGCCGCGCGCCGCCGCTCCACGTGCTGGCCGAAGGCGGGCACGCCGAGTTCGTCCTCGACGGCGGCTCGACGCGGACGCTCTCCTACCGGATCGAGCGGGCTCGCGGGTACGACTCCGAGGGGCCCGTGTGGTCGCCCGGCCACGTTCGAGTGAGCCTCGCGGCGGGCGACAGCGTGACCTTGGTCGCGTCCGTCGAGCCGTGGGAGACGATGAGCGCGATGGTCTTGCAGGCCCTCGCGGGCGCGGAGCGCGAACGGCGCCGCCGCCTCGCCGCCGCCGCCGGGCCGCGCGCCGCGGGCGGGGTGACCGCGGAGCTCGTCTACGCCGCCGATCAGTTCATCGTCACGCCGCGGTCGCGCGTCGCCGACGCGGCGCGCCCCCACGCCCGGGACGACGACGCGCGCACCGTCATCGCGGGATACCCGTGGTTCACCGACTGGGGGCGCGACACGATGATCAGCCTGGAGGGGCTGACGCTCGCCACCGGGCGCACCGTGGAGGCCGGGTACATCCTCCGGACGTTCGCGCGCTACGTGAAGGACGGGCTCATCCCGAACCTGTTCCCCGAAGGCGAAAGGGAGGGCCTCTATCACACCGCCGACGCGACGCTGTGGCTCTTCCACGCCGTCGGCCGGTACGTCGACGTCACGCGCGACGCGTCGATGCGCGCGCTCTATTTGCCTATCTTCCGGGACATCGTGGCGCACCACCTACGAGGGACGCATTTCGGTATTCGCGTCGACCCGGGCGACGGCCTCCTCACGCAGGGGGCGCCGGGGTACCAGCTCACGTGGATGGACGCGAAGGTCGGCGACTGGGTCGTCACGCCGCGCCGCGGGAAGGCGGTCGAGATCAACGCGCTCTATTACAACGCGCTCCGCGTGGTCGAGCGGTGGCTCCGCGAGGACGGCGACGAGGCGGGCGCCGCGTTCTACGCCGGGCACGCCGAGCGCGCGCGCGCGTCGTTCAACGCCCGGTTCTGGAACGCGGAGGCGCGCTGCTGCTTCGACGTCGTCGACTGCATCGACCGCGACGAGCGCGACGACCCGGCGCTCCGCCCCAACCAGATCTTCGCGATCTCGCTCCCGAGCCCGATCCTCGACCCGTCGCGCTGGGGGGACGTGGTCTCCGTCGTCCGGGACGAACTCGTCACGCCGGTGGGGCTCCGCTCGCTCGCGCCCGGCCACCCCGACTACCGCCCGACGTACGACGGCGACCTCCGCGCGCGAGACGCGGCGTACCACCAGGGGACGGTCTGGGCCTGGCTGATCGGCCCGTTCGTCGACGCGTGGCTCCGCGTCCATCCGGGCGATCGCGAGGGGGCGCGCCGGCTCCTCGCCGGCTTCGGTCCGCACCTCGGCGACGCGTGCGTCGGCTCGATCAGCGAGGTCTTCGACGCCCGGGCGCCCTTCTCCCCGCGCGGGTGCAACGCGCAGGCGTGGAGCGTCGCGGAGGTGCTCCGCGCCTTCCTCGCCACCGATCCCGCGCCGCCGCCCGCCCGCTGACCAGGCGCGCGCGCGTTCGCCTCGTCAGTGCCCCATCGCCTTCGCGCCGCCGCCCTCGCCGCGGTGCGCCGCCGCCGGCGCGTCGCTCTTCGCGCTCTCTCCGAACTTGCCGGCGGCGTACCCCTTCGCCATGTCCTCGAGGGTGACGATCGGCACGTTCGGCGCCTGGCCGGCCTGGCCGAACTGGCGCATGCGCTCCTCGCACACGCGCTGCATCGCGGCGCGCGCCGGCGTCAGGTAATACCGCGGGTCGAACTCGGCCGGCTTCTCCGCGAACGCCTTGCGGATGGCGCCGGTGATCGCGAGGCGGTTGTCGGTGTCGACGTTGATCTTGCGGACGCCGGCCTTGATGCCGCGCTGGATCTCCTCGACCGGCACGCCGTACGTCTCCTTCATCTTCCCGCCGTACGCGTTGATCTCGTCGACCAGCTCCTTCGGCACCGAGCTCGACCCGTGCATCACCAGGTGACACTGCGGGATCTTCCGGTGAATCTCCTCGATCCGCGCCATCGCGAGGACGTCGCCGGTCGGCTTCCTCGAGAACTTGTACGCGCCGTGGCTCGTCCCCATCGCGACGGCGAGCGCGTCGATCCCGGTCCGCTGCACGAAGTCGACGGCCTGATCCGGATCGGTGAGGAGCTGGTCGAGCGTGAGCTTCCCCTCCGCGCCGTGGCCGTCCTCCTTCTCGCCGGTGCCGTGCTCGAGCGACCCGAGGCAGCCGAGCTCGCCCTCGACGGAGACGCCGAAGCGGTGGGCGACGTTCACCACCTCGCGCGTGACCGCGACGTTGTACTCGTAGCTCGCGGGCGTCTTGCCGTCCTCCTCGAGGGACCCGTCCATCATCACGCTGGTGAACCCCATTCGGATCGCGCTGACGCACGTGTCGGCCGCGTTCCCGTGGTCCTGGTGCATGACGATCGGGAGCTCGGGGTACAGCTCCGCGGCGGCGAGCATCAGGTTGCGCAGGAACAGGTCGTTCGTGAACTTGCGCGCGCCGCGCGACGCCTGGACGATCACCGGGCTCTTCGTCGCGCGCGCCGCCTCCATGATCGCCTGGATCTGTTCCATGTTGTTCACGTTGAGCGCGCACACGCCGTAGCCGTTTTGGGCGGCGTGATCGAGCAGCGGACGAAGGGGGATGAACGGCATGGTCGCTCCGGGCGAGGGGTGTCGTGGCGGGTGGATCGGCCCGCCGGGCGCCCGGCGAGCGGCGGCACGCTCCCTTAAAAGACGAGGGCGGGCAAGGGGGGCGGGCGGCCGCGCGCCGTCCGCCGAAAGGTCGCGGTGAGCCAGGGAGTGCGGGTATCGTCGCCGCCCCCGCATGGAAGAGAAGAAGATGGATTTCAAGCCCTACATCGAGGACGAGCCGAAGCCGCCGGTCGCCGAGCTCACGCCGAAGGCGGTCGTCATCGGCGCCTTCTTCGGGATCCTGTTCGGCGCGTCCACGGTGTACCTCGCGCTCCGCGCCGGCCTCACCGTGTCGGCGTCGATCCCGATCGCCGTCCTCGCGATCTCGCTTTTGAAGCGCCTCGGCGGATCGACCATCCTCGAGAACAACATCGTGCAGACGATCGGCTCGGCGGGCGAGTCGATCGCCGCGGGCGTCGTCTTCACGCTGCCTGGCTTCCTGTTCCTCGCGCGCGACCCGAGGACCGGCGTCAGCGTCGGCGCGTCGTTCTTCGGGTACTCGACGATCTTCACCCTGGCGCTCCTCGGCGGCGTCCTCGGCACGCTCATGATGGTGCCGCTCCGCCGCGCGCTGATCGTGAAGGAGCACGCCGAGCTGCCGTACCCCGAGGGGACGGCCTGCGCGCAGGTGCTGATCGCCGGCGAGAAGGGCGGCGATCTGGCGAAGACCGCGTACCTCGGCCTGGGCTTCGCGTTCGTCTACGCCATCCTCCAGAAGATCATCGCGCTCGTCGCCGAGACGCCGACGTGGATGTCGAGCGCGAAGAGCAAGATCTTCCCCGCCGCCACGATCAACGCCGACATCACCCCGGAGTACATGGGTGTAGGGTACATCCTCGGCATCCAGAACTCCGGCCTCCTCGTCGCGGGCGGCGTGCTCGCGTGGATGGGGCTCATCCCGCTCCTCGCGTCGCTCGTCCCGCCCGAGGCGATCGCCCTGCAGCTCACGAAGCTCGGCTACCTGCCGTCTTCGTACGGGTACGACCCGGCGCTCCACGAGTTCACGGCGATGAACCGCGCCGTGTACTTCGCGTACGTCCGGCAGATCGGCGCCGGGGCGGTCGCCGCGGGCGGCTTCATCACGCTCATCAAGACCATCCCGACCATCGCGTCGGCGTTCGCGTCGAGCCTGGAGTCGATGAAGAAGGGCGCGCTCGAGGCCGGCACCCGCCGCACCGAGCGCGACCTCCCGCTCACGTTCGTGATCGGCGGCGCCGCCGGGCTGGTGGTCATCATCGCCGCGCTCCCGTTCATCCCCGGCGAGAGCGTCGTGAGCAAGCTGCTCCTCGGCGTGATGATGGTCGTCTTCGGGTTCTTCTTCGTCACCGTCTCGAGCCGGATCGTCGGCATCATCGGATCGAGCTCGAACCCCATCTCCGGGATGACGATCGCCACGCTGATGGCGACCTGCCTGCTCTTCCTGGCCTTCGGCTGGACCGCGGACGTGTACCAGCCGATGGCGCTCTGCGTCGGCGGGATGGTGTGCATCGCCGCCGCGAACGCCGGCGCGACGAGCCAGGACCTGAAGACGGGATACATCGTCGGGAGCACGCCGAAGAACCAGCAGATCGGCCTGCTCGTGGGCGCGGTCGCCGCGTCGCTCGCCATCGGCCTGACCATCAAGATCCTCGACAACGCGCACGTCGATCCGGCGACCGGGATGGTCGTCCACGCGATCGGCGGCGAGCGCCTGAGCGCGCCGCAGGGGACGCTCATGGCGACGCTGATCAAGGGCCTCTTGGCGCACAACCTCGACTGGCAGTTCGTCCTCACCGGCGTCGCGCTCGCGGTCACGATGGAGCTGTGCGGCGTGCGCTCGCTCGCGTTCGCCGTCGGCGCGTACCTCCCGCTGTCGACCACGTTGCCGATCTTCGTCGGCGGCGTCGTCCGCTGGGCCGCCGATCGCAAGCGCGCCGCGGCGAAGAAGGCGAGGGACGCGAAGGCGGCGAAGGACGACGACGGCGTCGCGCACAGCGCCGAGGACGAGCTCGGCGCGGGGAACCTGTTCTCGACCGGGCTCGTCGCGGGCGGCGCGCTCGCCGGCGTCATCTACGCGATGATGGCGGCGCGCATGGAGGAGGGGATGCAGAGGCTCAGCGTCCAGCCGTCGCTCGTCCGAGCGATGGGGCAGGGGGGCTACGAGCTCCTCGGCGTCGCGTTCTTCGCGCTCATGGGCGGCGTGCTGTACCGGATCGCGGTGAAGCCCGACCCGACGTCGCCGCGCTGACCGCTCGCGTTCGAAGCGCATGACCCGTGTCACGGCTCACGCGCGCACGCCGCGGCCGTGAGACGGGGCCCGAAGAACGAACGTTCGCGCTCCCGAGGAGCGACCCTGGTGTTCGTCGTCCTCCGTCCCATGAGACGACGCCGCGCGGCACGCTGAAGAGGCGCGCATTTCCTCGAATGAACGAGGGCCCCCTGGCTCGTTTGCGTCATAGCTGGATCGGCTGACCCATCGGGGCGCGCGTACGAGGTCGCCCTCATGACCAGGCGCACGAGCCCGATCGATCGGCGCGCGATCGCGAGCACGGGGCGAAATCCCCGCGTACACTGAGAGGTGATGCAGATCCGCGCCCTCCTCTCCGCGTGCGTGTCGATCGCTGTGGCAGCGATGGCGTCGGTCACGGGAGGGTGCGCGCAGTGCCCCGTCAAAGGGTCGACGCACCTGTCGCGTCGCGTCCCCTCCGGGAGCGCGACGATCTGCGCGTTCGGCCTCCCCGGCGTGCGCTCTTCGGTCCAGGACACGGCCGACGGGGTCGACGTCGAGCTCGTCACCGTCGGCGACGCCACCGAGCTGCGCAAGCGCGTGCACGACGTGCTCGAAGATCATCGCGAGCCGGGCGCCTGGAAGTTGAAGCCGGAGCAGCAGAAGATCGCACGCAAGCTCCACGCGACGCTGATCGACGAGCCGCACGGCCTGCTCGTCCGCGCGGCGCCGAACGATCCGGCCGACCTCGAGGAGATCCGCGTCGCCATCCACGACCGCGTGGAGAAGGCGACGGACGAATGTCCTTGAGGCTCGCCGCGGCTCAGAACATCACGCCGTCCTGGACGTAGAGGCCGAAGGGGAACGAGGGGTTCTCCGCGACCGCGTCGGGTGAATACGCCGCCTCCACGCGGAACACCGCGGCCTGGCCCCACCGCAAATACAGGCCGCCGCCCGCGCCCCACTTGAGGCCGAGGCCGTCGCCGTCCTCTTTCGACGAGAACGTCGCGTCGGTCCACACGCGCCCGGTGTCGAAGAGGAGGTCGCCGCCGAGGTGGAACGCCTGGCTCAGGATGTGGAAGTCGATGAGCATCGCGCGGAGCTCGACGTTGCCGATCGCCTTCAGCTTGCCGAGGTAGCGCCCCTCCGGGACGCCGCGCACGCCGGCCGATCCGCCGATGATCTGGTCCTGGTTGAACGGCTCGCCGGTGAACAGATCGTAAAAGGGCACGTTGCCGAACTGCGCGTCGACGACGACGCGCCCCGCGAGGATGAACGGCCCGCCGATCGACTTGTAGGTCGCCAGGATCGCGCCGAACGCGCCGTAGCGGACGTCCTCGTCGAACGGCGCGCCGCCGACGAAGCGGACGCCGATTTGATGGTGGCTGCCGGTCCGCGGGAAGTACTCGTTGTCGCGGCTGTCGTAGATGACGCCCCCCGCGAGCGTGAGGAGGCTCAGCGGACGGACGCCGCGGACGCGCCCCGCCGCGGCGTCCTCGGCCAGCTTGCTCCCGGGGTAGATCGACGGGCTCTCGGCGCGGTAGTTCGTCGCCACCATCAGGTCGAACGGCGGGCGGAAGCGGATGCGCGTCAGCTCGCGCACCATCGCGGCGCGATCTTCGTATTGATAGTAGCGGCCCACGTCGCCGCGGACGACGGCGGGGCGCGCGCCGCTGCTCGCGTTGCCGAGGCTGAAATAGCCTTTGTTGATCGTGCTGGTGTAGGAGAGCGCCGGGTTCATCCGGAGCTTGTCGCCCAGCAGCCCGGGCACGTCGATTTGCCAGAAGTAGTTCTGCTGCGTGAGCTCGAGCTTCCCCGACGGGCCGCTCTTCGTGCTGACGGCGGCGAGGATATCCATGTTCCATTCGTAGGGGCGGATCCCGCGGCCGAAGCGGGTGAACGTCCCGACCGCGCCGGCCTCGAAGCCGATGTCGCTGTCGCCGCCGACGAGCGGGAACCCCGCCGGCTCGAGGCGCGGCGTGTCGTAGTCGAAGCTCTCCTCCGCGTCCTCGGCGCGCGCCGCCGGGGCGACCGACAGGAGCGCCGCCGCGATCGCGACGCGCGCGAAGGCGGTCTTGGGGCGTGTCATGGGCCTCCCCCGCCGCCGCCGCGCGCCGTCCCCTCGCGCGCGGGCGGAGCGGCGCTCGCCGCCGCGAGGAGCGCCTCGGCGAAGCGCGCCGCCGCGCCGTCGTCGCGCTGGAAGAACAGCTCGGCGTCCACGGCCTCGAGCTCCATCCACGCGAGCCCCCGGTCGCTCTCGACGACGTCCGCGCGCGCGTAGAGGAGCTCGGGGAGCGCGCCGAGGACGCGGCCCGTCTCGGCGATCCACGCGGCCGGCGGCTCGACCCGCTCCAGCGTCCCGCCGTGGTCCGACTGCACGCGGAAGTCGCCCGCGGCCGGCGTCTTCCGCACCGCGTGCGAGTAGCGGCCGCCGAGGTACACGAGCGACGTCTCGCCGCGCGCGATCTCGGGCACGAACTCCTGCACGAGCAGCGCCTTCCGCAGGGACAGCGACGCGAACGCGCCCTCCAGCGACGCCGCGGTGGCGCGCGACGCGCGGAACGTGTCGACGGCGGACAGCGAGACGCGCGGCTTGACCACCACCTCGTCGAGCCCGTGCTCGTCGAGCACGGCCGCGAGCCGGACGCCCGCGCCCGCCGCGAGCCACGCCGTCTTCGGGATGGTCGCGCCGCGCGCCGCGAGGTCTCGGAGGTAGCCCTTGTCGACGTTCCATCGCACCGTGGCCGCCGGGTTGTAGAGGCGGACGCCGCGCGCCTCCAGGCCGAAGACGAACGCGAGGAACGCGTCGAGCTTCTCGTGGTAGTCCCAGCACGAACGGACCACCGCCGCGTCCACCGGGCCGACCTCGGGCCCGTCCCACACCCACGGGACGACGGCGACGCCGCGCGCCTCGAGCGCCGCGCGCGCCGCGTAGTCGTCCACGTAGAGCGCGGGCTGCCGCGAGCACGTCAGGAACGCGATCCGCATCGGGCGCACCCTACCCCACTTCGCGGCGCCCCCCCAAAACCGCGCGATCGCGCGGGCGCGCGCCGCGCCGCTCGCGCGAAAAGGGCGTGCCCGAGGGCCGCCGCGCGAAGGGACGCGAGCTCCTTCGAGGACCTACTTCAAGAACGTGGCCGCGGCGCGGAGGGCGGCCGCCGCGTCGGGGCCCGACGCGACCTTCTCGTGCGCGACGATCAGGCGCGTCAGGCCGGGGAGCGCGGCGAGGCGCTCGAGGTCGGCGCGGAGCGCCTTCGCGTCCTTCACGGCGAGGAGCTTGAAGAGGCGCGACACGCGCGGCCCCGGCGCCGAGCCGAACGCGGTCGTGATCAGGTTGCCGAGGAGGTCCTTCTTCTTGTCCATGTTGAAGACGGCGTCGTTCAGCACCACGGTCGTCCCGTCCTTCGAGCGCACGATCATCGCCATCTCGGCGTCGCGGATGCCGGCGAGCGGCGCGACCTCGACCGACGGATCGCCGGGGAAGACCTCGAGCGCGCTGTCGACCCTGATCACCTCGGCGACCTTGGCCCGCGATCCGCTCGGCGCGAACACGCGGATCTGCGGGTAGCGCTCCTTGTACGCGGGCGCGTCCAGGCGGTGGAACGCGTTCGGCACGATCAAGAAGCGCGGCGTCCCCCACGCCTCGAGCTCGGTCATGGCCGCCTCGTTCAGCGCGATCGCGCTGTGGACGACCAGCCCGCCGTCCTGCATCCGCACCACGGTCATCACGCGGCGGAGCGGCATCTTGGGCAGCGAGCCGTCGACCCACCACAGGTTCTCCGCGAGCTTCCGGATCGGCCCGTGCTCGTGCGCTCTCCACGCTTTCGGTGCGTCCGCCATGCCCGCGGATGCTAGAGCACTCCGTCATGGATGTCGTGTACCTGGCGCGCCACGGCGAGACGGCGTGGAACGCGATGGGGAAGCTGCAAGGGCACACCGACGTCCCGCTGCACGACGCGGGGCGGGCGCAGGCGCGCGCGCTCGCCGAGGCGATCGCCGGCGAGGGCATCCTGTCGATCGTGACGAGCGATCTGTCGCGGGCGCGCGAGACGGGCGCGCTGATCGCGGCGCGCCTCGGCGTACCCGCGCCGGCGGTCGACCCGGACCTGCGCGAGCGGCGCTTCGGCGTCTTCGAGGGGCTGACGCGCGACGAGTGCGCCGCGCAGCACCCCGAGGCGTGGAGCGCGTGGCTCGCGCGCACCGGCGTGCCGCCCGGGGGCGAGGCGCTCGACGACGCGGTCGAGCGGATGGAGCGCGCGCTGTCGCGCGTCGCGTCGCGAAGCGTCGGGCCGGCGCTCGTCATCTCGCACGGCGCCGTGATGCGCCTCTGGCTGATGAAGCTCCTCGGCGCCGACGTGCCGCTGATCAAGAACGGCACGGTGTACGTCGTCGAGCGCGACGAGGCGGGCGTCCGCCCGCGCCTCTGGACGCCCCCCGCGCCTCCTCGCCCCTGACCGCGTCGGTCGGCGCGCCGCGCCCGGCCCTCCGCCGGCCCTCCGACGCCTTATTCCGAAGTCGAAAACCGCGCCAGTGTCCTTGGAATTTGGCTTTTCCTTGGAGGAGCTTCCACCGAGGGATCTCACGATGGCCTGCGCGGTGGCGCGACGTGCCGGTCCGTGATCCACGACGGAGTCAGACGTGAGGAGTCCGTTCGTCACGGACGCCTCGGCGCAGGTCGATAGCGGCATACGAATGGCAAATATCTGCGACGAAAAGGCCCGGACACCGCGCTTTCGTGAATCGGTGTGATAGGGTGCCGCGCGTGGCGCCGTCGCTTCCACACGAAGCCTTGCTCCTGCTCTTTCGCAATCGGCCGGAGCTCGCCCCCGAGCTGCTCCGCGACGCGTTGCACGTGCCGCTCCCTGCCTATGCCGAGGCGCGCATCGAGTCCGCGGAGCTCACCGACGTGGTCCCGACCGAGTACCGCGCGGACCTCGTCGTGCTGCTCGTGGACGGCAGGCCGGTGCTGGGCATCGTCGTCGAGGTGCAGCTCCAGAAGGACGACCGCAAGCCGTTCACCTGGCCCGTCTATGCCACCAACCTCCGCGCGCGCCTCTCGTGCCCGACCTGCGTCCTCGTCGTCACGCCTGTGGAGAGCGTCGCGGCGTGGGCGCGCTCTGCGATCGACGTCGGCCCCGGCTCGACGTTCGCGCCGCTGGTCGTCGGGCCGACGGCCGTCCCGGTCGTCAGCGACGCCGGCGACGCCGTGCGGGATCCAGAGCACGCCGTCCTCTCGGCGATGGCCCACGGACGGGGAGATGAAGCCTCTCGCATCGCGCTCGCCCCGCTCGCCGCCGCCCCCGCCCTCGACGACGCCCGCTCCCTGCTATACTCGGACCTCGTGCTCGCCTCGCTCAGCGGGGCCGCTCGCGTCGCGTTGGAGGAGCTGATGGCCGCCGGAAACTACGAGTACCAGA
>Ga0105247_10003414_pt1 | contig 10376 bp, 11 predicted proteins | sample KBSS24metaG_FD_81519 | JGI IMG/M metagenome (GOLD analysis project Ga0105247, IMG submission 81519) | Switchgrass rhizosphere microbial communities from Kellogg Biological Station, Michigan, USA - KBS S2-4 metaG | ecosystem: Host-associated > Plants > Roots > Rhizosphere > Soil | place...
CGGTCCGCGCGACGCGCGTCTCCGCCATCCAGGCCATCCGCGGCTGACCGCCGCGCCCTGTTCTCCTCTCCGCGCCCGCGCGCGCCGCCGTTCGAAGGACGAGGCGCGCGCGCCCGCGCCCGGCGGCGGGGCGACAGCGACGCGACCCTCGCCGGCGCGCTGGTCGGCGCGCGCACCGGCCTCACGTCGCTCCCGCCCGACTGGGTGCGCGACGTCGAACGAAGCGCGGACCTCCTCGCGCTCGCCGACCGCGCGTAGCGCCGCGCGTCCCGGCGCGGGCTCAGAGGCCCTTGTCTTTGATGAACTTCGCGGTGAACGGCGCCGCTTCGGTGTACGAGTGGCGGACGTCCTTGATGACGTTCTCTTCCATCATCGAGCCGATCATGAACACCTTGATGTCGACGTGGACCTTCGCGGTGCGCGCGATCTTCTTGTCGCCCAGCTTCTGCGTCGACATCTCGCCCGTGATCTTCCCTTTGTCGGCGAGGACGCTCGGGACGATCTTGAACGTGTAGCGGCGCGCGGCGCGGTCGTACGTGCCCTCTTCGACGTACGAGAACTTGTCGCCGATGGCCTTCCGGATCGGCGCGGGCATGCCCGCGGTGGGCGGCGAGATGTGGACGCGGCGCGTGATCTTCTGGCCGTCGTCCTTCTGCTCGAGGATCCGCCACTCCGGGAACTTGAGGTGCTCGACGTAGAACTTCTGGTTGAACTCGGCGTCGAGGAGGACCTTCTCCCAGAACGTGTCCTCGTCGCAGTCGAACTCGGTCCGGGTGTTGAATTCGGCCATGGTGCCCTCGCTCTTTTTCGAACCTGCCGTTTGCGTCCCAGCACCGTCGCTGGGGAGCTCGAGGGGAGCGGCTGCGCGCCCCTCGAACTAGAAGATGGAGGAGCTCGAGGGGGCGGCTGCGCGCCCCTCGAACTAGAAGATGAAGATACCCATCGCGACGACGGTGGACCACAGCCCCTTCGGGTGCCCCTCGGCGCTCTGGGCCACGTTGCGCGTCTTCAAGATCGTCTTCTCCATCTTGAAGACCTGCTCGCGCTCGTTCCACGCCTTCTCGGGGTCGAAGTCGATCCCGAGGGTGGTCGCGAGCATCGTCGCGGCGAGGTCCTCGGCGTACTCGCCCGCCTTCTTCGCCGTCTCGCCGTAGCTGTGGTGCTCGGAGAGGTACCCGTACTTGTCCGGGTCGGCGGGGCGGGCGAGGCCGATCGACGCGGCGATCAGCCGGTTCGGCTCGTTCGTGTCCTGGCGCGCCATCACGCAGTGCACGATCTGCCCCGGCTTGATCAGCTTGGTGCCCTCCTTCCGGCTCACTTCCTTGCAGCGCGGAGGGAAGATCGAGCTGACCGTGACGAGGTTCGCGATCTCGACGCCGGCGGCGCGGAGCGCGAGCTCGAACGACGACAGGCGGTCCTTGTGGACCCCCGCGCCGGTGGTGAAGAAGATGGCCTTGGGGACGAACAGCTCGTGCATGTCCGGGAAGCCGCTCGGGCCGACCGGGACGGGGCTGGGGTTCTTCGGGGCACGCGACTTCGACGACTTGGCCATCCGGTCTCTCCTGTGAGGGCTCGGGCCGCTAGGACTTGGCGGACTTCTTCTTCGCGGACTTCTTCGCGGCGGTCTTCTTCGGCGCCGCGACGGCCTTGGCCACGGGCTTCTTCGCGACGCGCGCCTTCTTCACGGCCGTCTTCGGCGCCTCGGCGGCGGCCTTCCGCTTCGCCGCCGACTTGTACATGTCGAAGAGGCGCGGGACCGGGTAGGCCCCGAGGCGCGCCTTGAACCCCTCGTCCTTCGCGCGCTTCTCGAGATCGACGATCGCGTCGATCAGCTTCGCGCGCGTCCCGAACTTCTCCTTCACCGCGGTGAAGACGTCGTGGAGGCGAAGGAGCTTCGCGTTCGAGACGTGGGCGAGCCCCTTGTCCTTGTTCGTGCGGGCGACCCAGAGGTCGTCGCTCGTGAACTTCTCGACGGCGGCGACGAGCTTGGATTTCTCGCCGAACTTCTCGTTCACGATGCTGAGCGGGTTCTTCATGGGATCCTCGAGGGTGCGCAAGGTGACTTGCGCGGTAAAAGGGGCTCGACACGTAGCAGCACACGCCCACCCGTAGCAAGAGGTGTAAGGCCCGCCCGGGCGCGTACGTTGGAGCGCCGTGAGAACGACATGCATCGCCGTTTTGGGGATGGCGCTCGCCGTCCTTTCGCCCACCCTCGCCGGGTGCTCCAGTAGCCCGCCGCCGCCGCCGAGCTCGCCCGGCTCGTACGTCCTCGCCTCCGCCGGCGCGCCGACGCCCGTGGCCGAGCCTTCTCCGCGTGAAGCGCCGGCCCGGGACGAGCGACAGGAGTCATCGCCGTCGCCGGCGCCGGCTTCTGCGCCCGGCGCGCCGTCGACGCCCGCCGAGCCGCCGCCTCCGCCTCCTCCGCCTCCGACGCAGGCATCGCCGACGAGCGGCGCGAACGCGACGCCGAAGGGGTCCGCGCAAGCCGCCGACGCGCCCCACCAGGCGACGATGCTCATTTACACGGCGCACCTGACGATGGCCGTGTACCAGACCGAGCCCGGGCTCTCCGCGGTGGAGCGCGTCGCGCGCGAGGTCGGCGGCTACCTCGCGACGCGCAGCGACACCGAGATCACGATCCGCGTGCCGCGGGGCGTGTTCGACGACGCGGTCCGGCGGATCGCGCTCGCGGGCGACGTCGTCCACAAAGAGGTGACGGCCCAGGACGTGACCGACGAGGTGGTCGACCTCGAGATCCGCCTGAAGAACGCGCGCAACATGCGCGATCGCCTCGCCGAGCTCTTGAAGCGCGCCGCGGTGAAGGAGGCGCTCGAGATCGAGAAGGAGCTCGGCCGCGTGACCGAGGAGGTCGAGCGGATCGAGGGGAGGTTGAAGCTCCTCTCCGACAAGGTCGCGTTCTCGACCATCACCGTCACGTTCGCCGCGCGCGGCCCGGGCGCGCTCCGCGACATGCCGCTGCGCCTCCCGTTCCCGTGGCTCTCCGAGCTCGGCCTCCCGCGACTTTTGAGCCTCCATGAGGGTGCACCGTGAACACGCCGACGATCTGCTGCGCTGCCCTGTTCTCCCTGGCGATGGCCGCCGGCTGCGGCCGCCCGTTCGACGTGAAGACCGCGCCCGGGTTCGTCGAGCTCGAAGGCCAGGCGCCCTCGTACGACTACCGCGCGACGACGCCCGAAGGGGTCGTCGTGAGCGTCCGCGCCATCGACAATGCCGACGACCGTGGCGACGTCGCGTTCTGGACGCGCGCCATCACCCTCCAGCTCCGCGACGCCTCGGGCTACGCGCTCCTCGACTCGGCCGACGTCACGTCGAAGGACGGGACGAAGGGGAAGAAGCTCACCTTCGGTCACGACGAGGACGGAAAGCCGTACACGTACACCGTCACCTTCTTCATGGCGCAGAAGCGGATCTTCCTCGTCGAAGCGGGCGGCACGAAGGCGCAAATGGATCACGCGCACGCGAGCGTCGCGTGGATGGAGCAGGAGGTCCGCGTGAAGTGCGGGTCGTTCGTCGCGCCGGTGCTCGCGTCGCACACCTGCAACCGCTGGTGACCGCGCGGCGCGCGGCGCCCGAGCCGGACCGCCCCCCGCGAACAGCGGACGCGCAACGGGCGGCGAGACTCTGCTAAAAGCGATGCCTCGATGGCCGTTCGCGTCCGCTTCGCCCCTTCGCCCACCGGATATCTCCACATCGGAGGCGTCCGCACCGCCCTCTTCAACTGGCTCTGGGCGCGCAAGAACGCGGGCGCGTTCGTCCTGCGCATCGAAGACACCGATCGCGAGCGGTCCACCGCCGAGAGCAAGCAGGTCATCCTCGACTCGCTGAAGTGGCTCGGGATCGACTGGGACGAGGGGCCGGAGGTCGGCGGGCCGAACGGGCCGTACGAGCAGACGGCGCGCCTCCCGATCTACCGCGAGTGGTCGGAGCGGCTCATCGAGGGCGGCAAGGCGTTCCGCTGCTTCTGCACGAAAGAGGAGCTGGCGCAGGCGCGCGCCGACCTGAAGGCGCGCGATCCGAAGGCGGAGTTCCGCTACCCCGGGACGTGCCGCGATCGCAAGGACCAGCCCGACGCGCCGTTCTCCGTCCGGTTCAAGGCGCCCGAAGGGGGCGAGGTCACGTACGTCGACAAGGTGTTCGGCGCGGTGACGACGCCGAACTCGGCGCAGCAGGACTTCGTGCTCCTCCGCTCCGACGGGATCCCGCTCTACAACTTCGGCGCGGTGGTGGACGACGTGGCGATGGGGATCACGCTGGTCGCGCGCGGGCGCGATCACATGGTGAACACGCCCCCGCAGATCCTGCTGTACGAGGCGCTCGGCGCGAAGGTGCCGGAGTTCGCGCACCTGCCGATGATGCTCGCGGCGAACGGCGAGAAGCTGTCGAAGCGGCACGGCGCCGTGAGCGTCACCGAGTACCGCGATCAGGGGTATTTGCCCGGCGCGGTGCTCAACTACCTCGCGCGGTTCGGCTGGTCGCACGGCGATCAGGAGGTCTTCAGCAAGGCCGAGCTGATCGACGCGTTCGACTGGGCGGCGTGCGGCCGCGGCGACGGGAAGTTCGACGCGAAGAAGTTCCTCGCCATCCAGCAAGAGCACATGAAGTCGGCGCGCCTGTCGCCCGACGACGAGCTCGTGCGCCGCCTCGCCCCGTTCGCGAAGGCGCGCGGCCTCGACGTCACGCCGTCGTCGGTCCCGAAGAAGGCGATCGACCTCGTCCGCGCGCGCGCCAAGACGCTCGTCGACGCGGCCGAGGCGATCGACTTCTTCGTCCGCGAGCCGCCGGTGATGGACCCCAAGGCGGCCGAGCAGCTCGCCTCGCCGGGCGCGGCGAAGATCCTCGCGAGCTTCGCCGGCGCGCTCGAAAACATTGCAGAGTACACGGGCGGCGACCAGGCGTGGACCGGCGAGAACGTCGACCGCGCGATGAAGGCGTGGGCCGAGAAGGAGGGGCTCGGCCCGAAGGAGTTCAGCCCGCCGATCCGCGTCGCGCTGACCGGGAGGAGCGCGAGCCCGGGGATCCACGACGTCCTGGAGGCGCTCGGCAAGGACGTCGCGCTCGCGCGCCTGCGCCGCGGCCTCGCCCTCGCCGAGGGCGCGCGGCCGGCGGCGAGCTGACGCGAGCCGCGAGAGACCTGCGTCATGTTCCGCCCCTCCTACACGCCGTCGCCCCTGTCCGAGAACCCGACCGGGCTCGAGGCCCTGTCGCACCTCGTGAAGCCGTTCTTCCCGATCCCGGCGCTGCTCGTCGTCCTCCCGCTCCTCTACCTCTTCTTCCGCCAGACCTGGCGCGAGCTCGACGAGGACGCGCACCGCTACCGGGGCGAGGTGCTCGCGCAGGGCAAGCTCGATCTGCGCCCGTTCATCGGCCTGGTCATGTGCGCGGTGATCCTGACGATGCAGGAGTACTACGGCGGCCGCACGTTCTTCGACGAGACGCTCCGGCCGCTCCTCATGAAGTACGAAGGGGCGCACCCGCACTCGACGGGCATCTGGAAATACGACGAGCTGTACGGCTTCGCGTGGTGGGCGGGGTCGCGCATCGGGGGGTACGTGCTCGTCCCGTTCCCGGTGTGGAAGCTCCTGTATCCGAAGGACTCGCTCCTCGACTTCGGCCTCCGCACCAAGGGCTTCTTCAAGCACGCGTGGATCTACGGCCTGTTCCTCGCGGTCGTCCTGCCCGCGATGTGGATCGTGAGCCGCGAGCCCGACTTCGGCTCGTACTACCCATTTTACAAGCAGGCGTCGCGGAGCTGGTTCGACTTCCTGGTGTGGGAGGCGATGTACTTCGTCCAGTTCTTCGCGCTCGAGATGTTCTTCCGCGGCTTCTGGCTCGGCATCATGCGACGGAGCTTCGGCTCGGGGGCGGTGTTCGCGATGGCCGTCCCGTACTGCATGATCCACTACGGAAAGCCGTACCTCGAGGCGAACGGCGCGATCGTCGCCGGCATCGCGCTCGGCTCGCTGAGCATGCGGACGAAGAGCATTTACCAGGGCTTCCTCGTCCACGTCACCGTCGCCGGGCTCATGGACTGGCTCGCGCTCAGCCACCGCCACGCTCTGCCGACGGTGTGGTGGCCGGCGGGCTAGGCTCTGGTTGGAGAGGGTCTCTTTTGGAGAGGCTCTCTTTTGGAGACGCGAAGCCGCGCGCGGTGTGCGGCGCGCGTCAGCTCGCTTTGTCTTCGTTCGCGTCGTGGGCCGCGGCGCCGGGCGCCCGCTGCGCCCCGCCGATGGCGAGCGCGGCGTGCTCGAGCGCGCGCGCGCGCACCGAGCTCCGGATCGGCCCGGCGTAGAGGCGCGCGAGGTGCTGCACGGCGGCGAGCGCCGCGTCGCGGGTCGGCCCGGTCCACGGCGCCGCGCCGAGGCGGCGCCACAAGAGCGACTCGAGGGTGCGCGGCCGGCGCGCGAGCGTGGACGCGGCGCGATGGACGAGCGCGGCCGACGTCGGATCGAGGCGCATGGCGCGGAGGTAATACCCGGTCACCGCGCCGCCGAGCGGCGTCGCCGCGTCCGCCGCGTCGGCGAGCGCGAGCGCGCGCTCCGCCTGCGTCGTCGCCTTCGACACGCGGGCCTTCGCGTCGCGCAGACGGGCGCGGGCCCCGCGCGAGCCCCGTTCGGTCGACATGACGGGGCGGAACTTGAAGATGACGAATGCGCCGAACAGCGCGGCCGTGATCACGAGCGACACTTGCCAGTCCATGGAACCCGCGCGAACCCTAGCAAAACCGCGCGCGGAATGCGCACGCCTGGCGCCAAGTTGCTTCCTTCGGTGCGATCCGGCACGATTCACAGGACATGCGCCGCGCGAAGGGCCCGTCCACGCTCTCGGGCACGCGGCCGCGCACCGCGGAGGAGGCGCAACCCGTGCGCGCGCTGACGCGAAGCTCCTCGACGCGGACCGGCGCTTCGCCGGCGCGCGCCGCGCTCGCGGCGCTGGTCGCGCTGGTCGGGCTGATCGCCGGCGAGCGCGCCGGGAAGGCGGACATCTTCCAGTACACCGACGCGGACGGCGTCATCCACTTCACGAACAGCCCGCCCGCGGGCGGCCGCGCGAAGCTGTACATGCGGAACGACGGCGGCAAGCGCGCGTCGAGCCTCGCCGCCGTCCCGCCGCAGGACCGCGACGTCGCGCGGTTCACGCGCTACGACGACTGGATCCGGCAGGCGTCGGCGCTCTACCAGATCCCCGAGCAGCTCGTCCGCGCGATCATCAAGGTCGAGAGCGACTACGACCCGCGCGCCGTGAGCGTCTCGGGCGCGCGCGGGCTGATGCAGCTCATGCCCGACACGGCCGATCGGCTCCAGGTGCGCGACATCGCCGATCCGCGCGAGAACATCTTCGGCGGGGTGCGCTTCCTCCGCATCCTCGCGAACGACTTCAACGGCGACCTCGAGCTGACGATCGCCGCCTACAACGCCGGCGAAGAGGCGGTCATGCGCTTCGGCGGCATCCCGCCGTACGCCCAGACGCGCAACTACGTCGCGAAGGTGACCGCGTTCTACCGCCGGTACCGCACGATCGGCGATCTCGTCGAAGCGAGCCTCGCCCCGGCGCCGTGACGCCGCCGCGGTCGCACACGCGTATCGAATCGCATCGGTGTCGCCCGCGCGATCGCGCGCGAGATCGCGGCGCGGCCGCGGGAGCTTCTGCGGGCGTGAGCTCGTCGGAATTTGTGATTCGTTGTCTCGCCGGGCGGAGAGCGACGATGAATCGGGCCAAAACCCGTCGGATTATGCGACGCCTGCGGTTGCGCGGCGGCGATAACGTGCGAAGTTTCGTCCGCAATGAACTCGAACAAGCTTGTCTCCATCATCGCGGTCCTCGTCATGGGGCCGCCCGGCCCCGGCGCTGGCGGCTCGCTCTAGGCGTCTCCACGCGGCCCGGCTACGCCGCCCGCGGCGTGGCGTCGCGATGCGCCGTACGCCCGCCGTCGCGCGGTCCTTACGCACCTCTCGCGCGTCGCGGCGAGAGCGGCTCGAATCCAAAATAGGCGGGCTCGTGGCTCGGAGCGGTCGCGCGCTGGCGGCGGGGCGTGTGCGACATGCGCGTCGTCACGCGAGCCGCGGATCGTCGCGCGCGCCCTTTCGGCCCGCGCGACGGCGCGCGTAACGTGGACGCCGATGGGACGGCGGCTCGCTCCTCTCGGGTCCGCGGTCGCCGCGCTCGCCGGCCTGTCGGCGCTCGCGGCGTGTGAAGCGGCGCCCGCTCCGGCCCGGGATCCCGGCGGCGCGTCGCGCCCGCCGATCGAGCTCCGGCTCGGTCCGACCTGTCCGTCGCCGGTGCCCTCGCCGGCGCGCGCGACGGGGCTCGCGCCGCCGCCCGGCTGGGTGCTCACGAGCGCCCCCGCGCCGTCGGGCGAGGCGCTCCAGTGCGCGAACTATTCGCGAAAGGAGTGGCGCGTCGACTCGATCGGTGACGGCGTGACGTTCGCGCCGAGGCCGGCGCGCGACGCCGACCCGCTCCCGTTCTCGATCGTCGCGAAGGCGCGCGAAGGGACCGCCGGGACCCGCCACGTCCGCGCCGTCACGGGCGGCTACCTCGTCGGGTTCGACGCGGGCGAGTACGGCGGCGCGCTCTTCTGGTTCTCGACCGACGGCAGGACGCGGCAGAAGCTCGCCGACGGGAACGTCGTCGCGGTCGCCGAGCTGAGGAGCGGCATCGTCGCGTTTACCGGGCTCGCCCACCTCGGCGTGAGCGAAGGGAAGGTCCTGCGCGTGAAGCGAGACGGCGCGCTGTGGGCCGCCGCGCCGTGGCTCGATCTCGGCGCGGCCGCGGAGGCGGTGGCGGTGGAGTCGCCCGACTCGGCGCTCGTCCTCACGACGTCGAGCCTCCTCCGCGTGACGTCGTGCGGCGACACGCGGCAGCTCGCGTCCCCGAACCACGACGCCCTCTACCCGAGCTCGATGGCGATCGACCCGAAGGGGGTCGTCTACGTCGGGATGCGCCACTACGCCACGCGCTTCGTCCCGCAGGGCGACGGGGCCTACGCCGAGGAGTGGCTCGCGCCCGCCGGGTGCTCGGTCGCCCGGCTCAAGAAGTTCGACTGCGAGTGCGTCCGGTGACGTCGCGCGCCGATTTGTCGCGGGCTTCGGGATCGTCCTACCGTGGAGGGCGGTGACGTCGCGCCTCGTGATCGAATCGGACGCCGGCGGCGCGTACCTGCCGTCGCTCGGGCTGCACCTCGACCCGCGCGGGCCGGTGCCGCGCGCCTTCGTGTCGCACGCCCACGCCGATCACGCGGGCGGCGCGGGCTCCGGCGAGGTGCTCGGCTCGGCGGCGACGCTCCACCTGCTCGCGGCGCGCGCCGGAGCCCTCGTCGCGTCGCCGCGCGCCCTCGCCGAGGACCAAGGCTACGAGATCCCGATGGACGGCGGCGGCACGGCGCGCCTCACCGTCGCGCCGGCCGGGCACTGCCTCGGCGCGTCGCAGCTCGTCGTCGACCACCCCGGCGGGCGCTTCGTCTACACCGGCGATTACCAGACCGGCCCCGGCCTCACGCACGCCGCGGGCGCGCCGGTCCCGTGCGACGAGCTCCTCACCGAGTCGACGTTCGCGCTCCCCGTCTTCCGCTTCGGCGATCGCGCCGCGGCGCGCGCCGCGCTCGTCGCGTGGTGCGCCGCGCGGATACAAGAGCGCCTCCTCCCCGTCGTCCTCGCGTACGCGCTGGGGAAGTCGCAGGAGATCGTGTGCGCTCTGCACGCTTCTGGGCTCGGCGTCGTCGCGCACGGCGCGGTGTACCGGATGTGCGCGGCGTACGAAGAGCTCGGCGTCGACCTCGGCGTGCGGGACGGGCGGCTCCGCGCCTACGCCGACGAGGTGAAGAGGGGCGCGACCGAGGCGGCCGCCGCGGGCGACGCGAGCGGCCGCGAGGGCGAGGCCGCCGCCGCCGTCGAGGGGACCGGGGCCGGCGCGAAGAGGCGCGCGGGCAAGAGGCGCGGCGACGTCGACGGCGTCCTCGTGATACCGCCGAGCGCCGCCGGCCCTCACGGGATGCTGAAGGGGCGGTCGAACGCTCGCGTCGCGTACGTGTCGGGGTGGGCGCTCGTCGACGCGAGCCTCGAGCAAAAGCGCGCCGACGCCGGGTTCGTGCTCTCGGATCACGCCGATCACGACGACCTCGTGGCGATGATCCGCGCGACCGGCGCGCGCCACGTCACCACCACGTTCGGCGACGCCGAGGAGCTCGCGGCGATCCTGCGCGACGCCGGGATCGACGCCGCCGCGCTCGCCGCGCCGTCGATCGACGAGGAGACGGCGGCGTGAGGCGCCTCGCGCGCGCCCTCGACGCGGCCCGCCTGCAGCGGTCGCGGATCGGAAAGGAGGAGGCGATCGGCGCCGCGCTCGCCGCGATCGCGAAG
>Ga0105247_10003416_pt1 | contig 10371 bp, 7 predicted proteins | sample KBSS24metaG_FD_81519 | JGI IMG/M metagenome (GOLD analysis project Ga0105247, IMG submission 81519) | Switchgrass rhizosphere microbial communities from Kellogg Biological Station, Michigan, USA - KBS S2-4 metaG | ecosystem: Host-associated > Plants > Roots > Rhizosphere > Soil | place...
CGTAGAGGCTAGTTTTTGCTGGATCCCGGCGGCTCGGTGGTGGACAACGACGGCATGAAACGGGCCGATCTGGAACTTTTGGATCGCGACGCGCTCATCGCTCGGGCCGAGGCGCTCGGCTTGGCGCGCGCCGGGGTCCTGACCCGGCCCGAGTTGATCGACGAGCTGCTCACGCGGACCGCGCCGAGCGACGATCCGGCGTCGCTGTCGCGATCGCGCGGCCTCTTCGGGCGCGCGCGGGACCTGCTCGCCCGCGTGGTCGAGCGCGGCCTCCACCTCCCCGACGCGGCGGATCGCATCCGCCCGCGCACGTCGTCGGCGCCCGTGGCCCGCCGCGCGCCCGCCGCCGTCCCGACGGTGACGCTCGCGGAGATCTACGCCGGGCAGGGGCACAAGGACCGCGCGCTCGACACGCTGCGCCGCGTCCTCGAGAACGAGCCGGACCACGCGGTCGCGCGCGATCTCCTGCGGGACCTCGAGCGCGCCGATCTGCCGGCGCCGCCGCTCCCGCCCGAGCCCGAGGACGACGCGGCCGCCCCGGACGGCGACAAGGGCGCGAAGACCGACGCGGCGGCGGCGGGCGCGACGGATACGATCCTCGGCGCGACGGCGAGCGCGGCGAAGGACGGCGCGGCGAAGGACGCGGGCGCGAGCGCGACGGCCACGGCGAAGACCGGCGCGAAGGGCGAGGCGGCCGAGCCCCCGGAGCCGCTGGGGATGCTCGACGACGAGCCGCTGCCCGCGAAGTACGACGTCGACGAGTGCGTCGCCATCCCGGTCGATCCGAAGACGATCTTCGTCTACTGGGAGATGCGCGAGGTGACGTACGCCGAGCTCCGGCGAAGGCGCCCGGCCGGCGTCGTGTGCCTCCGCGTCCTCGTCATCGAGCCGTCGTGGGAGGGGCCGCGCACCCACGTCCGCGACTACGACGTCGGCGCGATCTTCGGCGACTGGTTCATCCGCGACCTGCCCACCGGGAGCGTGGTGCGCGCCGGCATCGGCTGGCGCGTCGAGAGCGCATTCTTGCCCGCGTCGCACTCGCCGCCGCTCGAGGTGAGCCAGAGCGCGGCGAGCCCCATCGTCGCGGAGCGCTTGACGCGCTGGACGCCGCAGGGCGTCACCCCGATCCAGACGACCGACTCGGACGTCGCCGGCATTCAGCGCGCCCTCGACCGCGTCCAGGTCGAGACGCGCCGCGCCCGCCGCGGCGGCTCGTCCGAGCTGATGGCGGGGCCGCCGCCGGTGCACGGGGCGTAGGCGCGGCCGCCGCGGGGCGGCTGCCCGAGGGCGGCCGCGGCAGGCGGTGACGGGCGGCGATTACACGACGTCGAAGGGGTAGCCGCCGTCGTTGTAGGCGCGGTCGGCGACCGCTTTGCGGAGCTCGTCGTCGTTCTTCTCGAAGGCGAGGTTGTTGGCCGCGAGGCGCTGCTCGGCCATCGCGACGAAGATCGTCGTCAGGTCGATCTCGCGCTTCGCCCCTTCCTCGCCGCGGCGCTCGATCGCCTTGGTGGTGCGCGCGAGGACGGCGGCGATGGCGTAGAGGTCGATCGCGATGTCGGCGATCCGCTTCTGTGTATATTGCATCTCGGCGATGTTCTTGCCGTGCTTGCGGAGCACCTTGTCGACGTTCTTGGCGAGGTCGCTCGTCGCCTCCTCGAAGACGACGGCCTCGCGGTTCAAGAGCGGGTGGGTCTTCGACATGCGCTCGCGGCCGAGGGCGGTGCGCGCCTTGCGGATCGCGAACTCGGACAGGAGGCCGAAGCCCTTGATCGGCTCGCGCATGGCGCGCGCCACCTCGACGAGCTCCTTGCCCGGCCCCTGCATCCCGGAGAGGGCGATGAAGCAGCGGAGGATCTCGTTCGTCCCCTCGAAGATGAGGTTCACGCGCGAGTCGCGGAGCATGCGCTCGTACGGGTACTCCTGCATGTAGCCGACGCCCGCGGCGATCTGGAGCGTCTCGTTGACGACGCGCCACAGCGTCTCCGAGCCGAACACCTTGCAGATGGCGCTCTCGACGGAGTAGTCGGCCACCTCCGCGTCGACGAGGCCGGTCGTGAGGTAGGTCATGCTCTCGAGCGCGAACGTCTCGGCCATCATCACCGCGATCTTGTCCTTGATCAGGCCGAACTCGCCGATCGGGCGGCCGAACGCGCGCCGCTCCTGCGTCCTGTCGACCGCCATCTTGATCAGCCGCTTCGAGGCGCCGATCGCGCCGGCCGCGAGCGAGAGGCGCCCCGAGTTGAGCACCTCCATCGCCACCTTGAACCCGCGCCCCACCTCGCCGAGCACGTTCTCGGCCGGCACCTTGCAGTCTTCGAAGAACACCTCGGTGGTGGAGCTCCCGCGGATGCCGAGCTTGTGCTCGTTCGGCCCGCTCTTCACCCCCATCGATCGCTCGACCAAGAACGCGGTGATGCGCGGCTTCGCCCCCTCGTCGGCCGGCGACGTGCGGGCGAACACCGTGAACACGTCGGCGAACGCGCCGTTCGAGATCCAGATCTTCGAGCCGTTCAGCGTGTAGTAGCTGCCGTCCGCGCTCACCTCGGCGCGCGTCTGGATGGCCGCCGCGTCGCTCCCCGCGCTCGGCTCGGTGAGCGCGAACGCCGCGACGCGCTCGCCCGTCGCGAGCGACGGCAGGTACTTCGCCTTCAGCTCGTCGTCCCCGAAGAGGAGCAGCGCCTTCAGCCCGATCGACTGGTGCGCGCCGAGCGTCACCGCGATCGACGAGTCCATCGCCGCCACCTCCTGGCTCACGCGCGCGTACGCCGTCGCCGAGAGGCCGATCCCGCCGTGCTCCTCGGGGATCACCATGCCGAACAGCCCGAGCCCCTTCACCCCCTCGAGCACCTCGGGCGGGATGCTCATCGCCCGATCGATCGCCGCGGCGTCGACGTTCGTCGCGAAGTACTTGCGCACGCTGTCGAGCATGATCGAGAGGTTGTCCCGCTCGCCGGCGGCGATCGCCGGATAAGGGAAAATGAGCCCCTCGGTGATGACGCCGTGGAAGAGCGACTTCATGAACGACTGGTCGAGCATGGGCGTCATGCAAGCACAGACGCGGGGGTCGGGCGAGGTGAGGCGTCCCCGTCTCGGAGGGCGCGTGCAGGGGGCGCGCCTCTCCTCGCGTCGCGTCCAGGGCGCGCCCTACGGCGCCTGGCCGCCCTGCTTCCGATCGCGCCGCCGCCTCGCCGCGAGGCGCGCCGGCGCCGCGTAATAGTTGAGCGCGGGCGCGAGCTTCGTCCGGGCGACGTCGTCGTGCGTGGCGATCGCCTTCGCGATCGGATACGCGGCGAGCACCGAGCGTCGGGCGTCTCCGCTCAGCACGAGCTGGCTGTCGCGCAGCATGCGCGTGAGCTCCTCGAGCGCCGCCACGAGCTCGTCGAGCGCGAGCCCCCGTTTCAGGGCGTCGCGCAGGCGGCCGGTCTCGTGGTGATTCAGGCCGCCGCCGTCCGCGCCGAGCGCGCGGAACGCCTCCGGCACGTGATCGGCGACGTCGAGGACGGCGAGGAGCGCCTCTTCTTCTCCGTCGCGCAGGCGCCCGTTGCTCGTCCTCCGCTCCTGCGTGGTGAGCGCGAACAGCGGAGGCAGCGTCGACGTGATTTCGTCGACTCCGGCGAGCGCTTTTGCGGCTCGTCTCGTGAGCTCGGTGGCGTTGATCTGGCCCAAAGTCGCCGATTTCGTCGTCATGGGGACACTCCTCACCCGAGACGGATAGCCTCGGTACGCTCCCCTCGGCTGCCCGCCCGCGCGAGTTGCGTGAAATGTTCGCCCGCCTGGCTCGAAATCCGGCCGGTGCGCTGACGAGGGGCACGACGGTACGAAGCGGGTATCTCGAGCGGCGATCCCACGTCGTACCCGGTAGGGGTGACGTTCGCGCGCCCCCGCGAGCGCTCTCGGCGGGTGCATTCGACGTGTCCGCGCATTCTCACGCCCTTTATCCGGATACGTGAACCGTCCGACGATGGACGTATGACGTTCGTCGACGAACGGGCGACGTCGACGAGGGGACGGAGGACGTTCGCGTCCGGACGGAGGACGTTCGCGCGTGAAGGGGAGACGTTCGCGTTCGAACGGAGGACGTTCGCGCGTGAACGTGTGAGGGGGAGACGTTCGCGGGAAAGTTGTCTCGGGGTGGACGGAGGCGTCTCGCGTCTGAATTTTTACATGCAGGATTGACGTGCAGGAGGAGGGCGGTCTTCGTGACCGTGCGCGGCGTGATCGGCGACGTAGACGATGGCGGCGGTCGGCGCGCCGGGGTGGTATCGACCATCCCATCGACCCATGTCCGATCGCCCGCCTCCGCTCCCGCCGTTCGCGCGGCTCACGCTGGTCACGGCCATCCTGGGCTCGGCGATGGCCTTCCTGGACGGGACGGTGGTGAACATCGCGCTCCCGGTGATGCAAGAGGACCTCGCGGCGACGGTCGATCAGGCGCAGTGGGTGGTCGAGGCGTACGCGCTGCTGCTCGCGTCGCTGGTGCTGGTCGGCGGAGCGCTGGGGGACCGACTCGGGCGGAGGCGGGTGTTCGTCGCCGGCGTCACGGTCTTCGCGCTGGCGTCGGCGATGTGCGGCGCGGCGCCGACGCCGGCGCTCCTCGTGGCGGCGCGCGCGGCGCAGGGGGCCGGGGCGGCGCTGCTCGTCCCGGGGAGCCTCGCGCTCATCAGCGCGGTGTATCCGAAGAGCGAGCGCGGCGCGGCGATCGGTACATGGTCCGCCGCGAGCGCGATGACCGGCGCCATCGGCCCCGTGGCCGCCGGTTACGTCGTCATGCGCGCGTCGTGGCGCTGGCTCTTTTACTTCAATTTGCCATTGGCGGTGCTCGTCGTCGTCCTCTCGCGCCGCGTCCCCGAGAGCCGCGACGAGACCGAGGCGGCGCGGATGGACTGGCTCGGCGCCGCGCTGGCGACGGCGGGGCTCGGCCTCGTCGTCTACGGGCTCATCGGCTCGTCGGCAGGCGGGATCGGCGCGCCGCGCACGCTCGTCCTCGTGGGCTCGGGCCTGGTCACGCTGGTGGTCTTCGTCGTCGCGCAGGCGCGGGTCGCGCACCCGATGGTCCCGCTCGCGCTCTTTCGATCGCGGACGTTCGCGGGGACGAACCTGCTCACGTTCCTCCTCTACGCGGGGCTCGGCGGCGGCTTCTTCTTCCTCCCGTTCAACCTCATTCAAGTGCAGCGATACGCGCCGCCGCAGGCCGGCGCGGCGCTCCTCCCGTTCGTCCTCCTGATGTCGGTGGGCAGCCGGTGGGCGGGGAAGCTCGCGGCCCGGGTCGGCGCGCGCCCGCTGCTCGTGGCGGGGCCGGCGGTCGCCGCGCTGGGCTTCGTGGGGCTCGCGATGCCCGGCACGGGCGGGTCGTACTGGCTCACGTTCTTCCCGCCCATCGTGGTGCTCGGCGCCGGCATGACCGTGACCGTCGCGCCGCTCACGACCGCGGTGATGGGATCGGTCGACGTCAGCCACGCGGGGGTCGCGTCGGGGATCAACAACGCCGTCGCGCGGGCGGCGGGGCTCCTCGCGGTGGCGGCGCTCGGCGTCGTCGTCCTCGCGCGCTTCGACGCGACGCTCGACGCGCGCCTGGCTTCCCTCCAGGTGCCGGCGAGCGTGGCGGCGCGGATCGCGGTCGAGCGCCGCAAGCTCGCCGGCGCGGACATCCCGAGCGACGTCGCGCCCGGGCTGCACGACGCGCTGCGATCCGCGTTCGACGACGCCTACGTCGCCGGCTTCCGCGGCGCGATGGCGACCAGCGCCGCCCTCGCGCTGCTCGGCGCGGGCGCGGCGTTCGTCCTCGTCGCGCCGCGCCGCCGCGCCGCCACGTCCGCGTAGGCGGCGCAGCGGGGTACGGCGGGCGAACCCGCCGCTCCTATCCCCGATATCCCCGATATCCCCGATATCCCCGATATCCCGATCCGCCCGCGTCAGCGCGTGACGTCGACGTTGTACGTATAGGCGCCCGAGACCGCCGTCCCGGTGATGTGCGTGGTGCCGGGCTTGCGCTCGACCTTCGTCGCGTCGGCCGCGTTGGGCTGGAGCTGCCCGGTGAAGCTGAGGTTGAGCGTGACGGCGCCGACGAGCGCCCCCGCGTCCTGGGACACGACGCCGCCGTCTTCGAGCTTCGCGCCGGACATCTGGAACGATCCCGTGAGGGAGCCGGTCAACGTCCCGTCCGGAATTTTGTTGAGCGTCATGTCGAGCGCCGCGGGCGCGCCGCCCCCGGTGTCGTAGGCGATGACCCCATCGTCCGAATACGCGGTCAGCGTATCGGTGAGCCGCATCGTCTTGTTGGTCGATTGTCCCTGATCGACCTGGCCGCCGACGGCCATCTTCCCCGTCTTGTCGCCGGTCGTCTCCTGCGTGGGGATGTTCGCGTTGCTCGCCGCGTTGTATCCCTTGAAGCCGAGCGTGATCGCCTTGTCCACGGACTTGTCGAGGCCGAGGTACGCGCGCTTCGCGTCTTCCGTCGAATGGACGCCCGGTGAGTCCGGCCCCGCGTCCTGGGGCGCGTCGTTCACGTTGGAGCTGCTCCCACTGCAGGCCACGGCGGCCGCGAGCGCGCTGATCGAGGCCACCATCACCGTAATGCCAAGGAGGTTTCGCATGGCGCCAGTCTAGCTGTTCGAGCGAGGTGCCGCGTAAGCCGCGGCACCTCGCGAGGTCGGTTTGCTGACACCGTTCATCACGATGCCCCCCGCGCCGAGGATCATGGTATCCGTGCTGGTCAGGCGGACGATCATCTTCCTCGGGGGCGGCGACGGCCGTCGGGGCGGGCCCCCGACGAGCCCGGTTCAGTAGAGGATCTGATAGACGGTCGTCAGCGCGTCGGTGTCGTTCGACGTGCCGCCGACGACGTAGAAGTACGCGCTCTCGATCGCCATTCCGAAGCGGCCGAGGGCCGCGTTGTTCGGGAGCGCCACCGCGTTGCTCGACCACGAGCCGAAGTCGATCGACGTGCTCGAGACCGCGCCGAGGGACGACAGCCAGCCCGTCCCCTTGTACTGGTTCGGCGCGGTCCCGCCCATGAACGCGTACGCCTCGCCGTTCACGATGGCGATCTGCGCGCCGTCGCGGACGTCGGGGAAGGTCGCGTTCCCCCTCTGCCACGAGCCGAGCGCGGCGACGGTGCTCGTGACCGGGGCGTACTCGACCAGGCCCGAGCCGATGCTCGGGCCGTATCCGCCGCCGACGACGAGGAAGCTCGCGTTCGCGCCGGCGTCGGCCGACGCGCTCGCGCTCGTGAGCACCGCGAGGCCGTGGCGCATGCGCGCCGTCAGCGCGCCCGTCCCCGCGTCGACCCCGCCGGTCCCGAGCGGCCCCGCGACCGTGAACGCGGCGCCGAGCGAGTCGCCCGACGCGTTCACGCTGGCCGACTCCGAGCAGTCCATCACGGCGTTCGCGCCGGCGGCGCACGACCCCCACCCGCCGACGACGTAGACGCGGAGGCCTCCCGCGCCGTCCGGACCGATCGCGGCCGCCGCGTTCGATCGCGCGTGCAAGAGCGCCGTCGTCTGCGGCACCCACACACCCGTCGAGCCCGTCGCGAGCGGCGTCTCCGTCCCCGCCGTCGCGCCGGTATCCGTGTACGTGGTCCCCGCGACCGCCGAGGCGACGAGCGCCTCGCTCTGCGACGTGCCGTTCGCCGCGGGCGAGCGGTAGACGCGGTACGAAGCGGCGCCGGTCACGGCGGTCCACGTGAGCGTCACCTGACCCGCGGCGCTCAGCGTGGCGACGACCTCGTCGCTCGGGAGCGTCTCGCCGCCGGGGTTGTCGGCGTCGTTCACCACGGCCGACACCTTGTAGTACCAAGTGCCCGCGCCGAGGCCCCCCGCGGCCGTGCTGGCCGTCGGCGGATCTTGCACGACCGGCGCTTGCGCGGGGTCGAGGATCTTCGCGCGCTCGATCGACGCGAGCGGCGCGCCCGACGGTGACGTCCCCTTGGTGCCGTCGGTCGCCGACGTGCCGCCGATCGCGTACAGGTACTTGCCCTGCCGGACGGCGGCGAGGCCCGATCGCGCCGTGCCCATCGCGTTCTTCTGCACGAACCACGCGCCGACCTGACCGAACTTGTCGAGCGGCGCGACGACGACGCTGGACAGCGCCGCGCCCGCCGCGTTCTCGCCGCCGATGGCGTAGAGGAACCGGTTCGCGTCGTCGACGCGCCCGGCGACGAGGCCGAGCGAGCGCCGCCCGGCGCCCGCCGGCAGCGCCGGCGCCGCCGTGTACTGGTTGCCGAGCTTCTGGGCCGGGTTGGTCACGACGAACGACGAGTAGTCGCCGTACGTCCCGTCGGCGGCGTTCCCGGCGCGCACGAGGTACACGCCCACGCCGAGCGTCGTCGACCCGATCGTCCCCTGGAACGTGCAGAGCGCCGAGCCGTCGGCGCACACGGTCGTCGGCCCCGCGCACGTGGCGGCCGTCGCCGATTGCGCGACCACGTTTCCGGTCGCGTCGACGGTCGACAGCGTCACGTTCGACGGGAAGTGGCAGCCCGTCACCGTGACGCTGGCGTTCGCCTGCGTCGTCCCGGCCGCCGGGCTCACGCCGACGATCACCGGCGGCGGGTTCTGGACGACGTGGAACGCGCCCGGGAAGTACGCCGCGCACCCGTCCGGGTTCGCCACCCCGACGTCGTACGTGGCGACGGGGAGGGGCGGCACGATCGCCGTGATGCTCTTCGACGAGACGAACGCGGCGTGGACGATCGGCACCAGCGTCTGCGTGGAGCTCCGCAGGTAGACCTTCGGCGTCGCGACGAACCCCGATCCCGCGATCGTGATCGGCGTGCTGCCGCCGGTCCATCCGAAGATCGGCGAGACGCCCGTGACGGCGATCGCGCCTCCGTCGCAGGCGGCGCCGTCGAGCGTCTGCGCGCCGTCGGGCGCGTCCGGCCCCGCGTCGAGCGCGTCCCCGGCGGCGTCGCCGGGCGCCACGTCCGCGCTCGTGTCGGAGCTCGAGTCGACGGCGCCGGTGTCGTCGAGACTCCCGGAGTCCTCCGCGGTCGAATCGGGCGCGTCCCCCCCCGCGTCGGCCGGCGCCGTTCCCGAGTCGTCGCCTCCGCACGCCGCGGCGAGCGCCGGCGCGGCCACCAGCGCACAAACCCATATCCCACGCGTCGATCGTCCCATGGCTCACCCCTTTGAAAAGAAAGAAACGGAAAAGAAACGGATCTCAGTCGCGCCGCGCGTCGGGCACGCCCACGTCGGGTCGGCCGCCGTCGCGCGGCCCCGGCGTCGTGCACGCGCCGTCCTTGCAGTAGCTGCCGGTCGCGCACTTGTTCCCGCACGCGCCGCAGTTGTTGCGATCGGCGTTGGTGTACACGCACGCTCCGCCGCACGCCACGGTGGGCGACGGGCACCCGCACTGGCCGTTCGCGCACTGCGCGCCGCCGGTGCACGTGACGTTGCACGCGCCGCAGTTGTTCGGATCGTTCTGCACGTTCACGCACGCGCCGCTGCAGTCGGTGAGCGACGAGGAGCACGAGCCGCTGCACGCGCCGTTGTTGCAGACCTCCGTCGCGCCGCATGCGGTGCCGCACGCGCCGCAGCTCGTCGGGTCGTTGCGCAGATCGACGCAGACGCCGTTGCACGCGGTCGTGCCGCTCGGGCACGCGCACTTCCCGGCCGTGCACGCGAAGCCGGCGGCGCACTGGTCCCCGCACGCGCCGCAGTTCGCCGGATCGGTCTGCGTGTCGACGCAGCTCCCGCCGCAGAGCGTCCCCGTCGTGCAGGCAGCGTCCGTGCACGCGCCGTTGTCGCACGCCTGGCCGGCGGCGCACTTGTTCCCGCACGCGCCGCAGTTGGTCACGCTCGCGTTCGTGTCGACGCAGGCGCCGTTGCAGAGCGCCTCCCCCGCCGGGCACCCGCACGCCCCGCCGAGGCACGTCTGCCCGTTGCCGCACGCCGTGCCGCACGCGCCGCAGTGGAGCGGGTCGGCCTTGAGATCGATGCACGCGCCGCCGCACGCGGTGAGCCCCGTCGCGCACGTCGCGGCGCACGCCCCGTTGCTGCACAGCGGGGTCGCGCCCGAGCACACCGTGCCACACGCGCCGCAGTTGTTCGGGTCGGCCGTCGTGTCGGCGCACGCGCTCCCGCACGCGCGCGTCCCCGCCGGGCATACGCACGTTCCGCCGCTGCACTCCTGCGTGCTCCCGCACGCCGTGCCGCACGCGCCGCAGCTCTTCGCGTTCGTCTGGAGGTCGACGCACGCGCCGCTGCAGTTCGTCAGCGCCGGGTCGCACGCCGCCGCGCATAGCCCGAGGTCGCACACCTGGTTCTGGCACGCGTCGCCGCACGCGCCGCAGTTGCCCGGATCGCTGCGCAGATCGACGCACGCCGCGCCGCAGCTCACCTGATCGGTGGCGGTGCACACGCCGCCGCCGCC